>Ga0207649_10000137_pt1 | contig 62220 bp, 64 predicted proteins | sample KBSC43metaG_FD_184317 | JGI IMG/M metagenome (GOLD analysis project Ga0207649, IMG submission 184317) | Corn rhizosphere microbial communities from Kellogg Biological Station, Michigan, USA - KBS C4-3 metaG (SPAdes) (version 2) | ecosystem: Host-associated > Plants > Roots > Rhizosphere > Soil ... | reverse complement strand
GGCGGTTTCGCCAGCCATGTCCTGCAATTCCTCGCGCTCAACGGCTTGCTCGATCGCGGGTTGAAGGTGCGCCCGATGGTGCTGCCGGATCGTTTCATCGATCAGGACACGCCCGAGAAGATGTACGAAGCCGCGGGCCTCGACGCCAACGGCATCGTGGCAATGGCGCTGGGCGCGCTGGGGCGCGAGCAGGACGCGGCAAGCCTCAGCCGCATCGCCTGAGCACGACGCTTCGCATCACGAAACTCGGTCACGCAGGCGACGGTGTCGCCGAAGACGGCTCCTTCGTGCCCTACACCGTGCCGGGCGATGGGGTGCGTGTGGAGGACGGCAGGCTTGTCGAGATCGTCGAGCCAAGCCCGCATCGGGTGTCGCCGGTGTGCCGCCATTTCGGCATCTGCGGCGGCTGCGCCCTGCAGCATCTCGACGATGAGACCTATCGCAGCTTCAAGCGCGATCTCGTTGTGCAGACACTGGCGCAGCGCGGCATTGCGGACGTGCACGTCAACGAGCCTGTGGTGGTCGCGCCGAAGACGCGCCGCCGCGCCGTGTTGAAGGCAATCAAACAGAACGGCGAGACGAAGATCGGTTTCAACGCGCGGCAATCTCACGCTGTCGTGGATATGCACGAATGCCATGTGCTGACGCCCGAATTGTTCGTACTGGTGGGCAAGCTGCGGGTGCTGATGCGTGCGGTCCTTCGCGAAGGCGAACAGGCTGAACTTCACCTGACCGAAGCCGATAACGGTTTCGATCTGTCGCTGAAGATGAAACGCGCAAACGCGCCGGCCGTCACCGCACAGATCGCCCAACGGGCCGCACAGATCGGGTTGATCCGCGTGACGGCAGGGGGCGAGCCGATTGCCGAGTTCGAAGCGCCGCGCTTGAAGATCGCCAACGCCGATGTGCGCCTGCCGCCCGAACCGTTCCTGCAGCCGACGGCCGAATCCGAGCGCTTTCTGCAGACCTATGTGCGGGACAATATCGGAAAGGCGAAATCCGTTGCCGATCTCTTCTGCGGTATTGGCACATTTGCCTTGCCGCTGGCAGCACAAGCGAAAGTGCAGGCGTTCGACAGCGACGCCGCGATGATCGCCTCGCTCGCAGCCGCCGCGCGCGCCGTCAAAGGGCTGAAGCCTCTCACTGCCGAACGTCGCGATCTCTTCCGCCGTCCGCTGATGGCGCCGGAACTCGACAAGTTCGACGCGATTGTCCTGGACCCGCCGCATGCCGGCGCTGCCGCACAGGCCGAACAGATCGCCAAATTGAAGGTCGCGCGCGTGATCTACGTCTCGTGCAATCCCGCCAGCTTTGCGCGCGACGCACGGACGTTGATCGACGGAGGATTCCGGCTTGCGGCGATCACCCCCGTCGATCAGTTTCTGTGGTCCGCGCAACTAGAACTTGCCGCGCGGTTTGAGCGCTGAATCTTACGAGTTTTGCAGGTTCACCTTGCGCCATACCATGAAAGCGCCGTTCGCGCCGCGCGTCATTACGGAATCTTCGCGGCAGCGCAAAGGATTGTCCGCATCCGAAACCCTGCCGCTGCGCCCGTCGAGGAACAGGTAGCTCATCGTTTCGTTCGCGCCGTGGCGCGCAAGGATCACGGCATCCTGATCGCCTGCGCGATAGACGCCCGCCATGCAGGCTTCGTCGCCTTGCGCGAAAGCAGAAGAGGCTATCGCGCAGGATGCAACGGCAAGTGCTGCGGTGATAAGTTTACGCATGCATCGTTCTCCGGTCGTTTGAATTCACTGGGCGCTCGATATAGGTGGCGGAAATTTGCGAAAGAAGCAGACGCGATGCGCTCCCGTTATGCCGCAACTGCATGGCTGGCGATGCGAGCGGCCGAGCCTGAAAACCCCAGGTGCTTCGCGTCGCAGGAGGCTTGAATTGCCCATCGGGTTCGATGAATGATGTTCGTGCAGGGGGCCTATGCGCATACTGGTTATCGGATCGATCGTCGTTGCAGCATTGGCCACTGCCGGCTTCGGCACATGGCGGTATTTCGATGCCGATCCCTATGCCGATTGGGCGGTGGTGGTGGCGTCCGGCGATTTCCATGCCCATGACGGCGGCCCCAGCAGCGCCTTCGACAATGCGCGCCGAGATGTGGTGACGGAACTCGAGCATGTGGGGTTCCGCAAGGAGAACATCCGGCAATATTCCGCCTGGGCGCGCTATTTTGCCCGCGATGCCTCGGGCGAGACGAATGCGGAAACCTTCGGCAAGCTGTTGCAGAACGCCGTGCAGAACGCGCCCGACGGTTGCCTTGTCTATTTCAGCACGCACGGCACGCCTTATGGCATCGTGTTCGGGGACGAGATCTTGCGGCCGTCGCAATTGCGCGATGCGCTCAAGAAAAGCTGTGGGTCGAAGCCGACGGTGGTTGTGGTTTCCGCATGTTTCTCGGGCGTGTTCGTACCGAAGCTCAAGGCGCCCAACCGTCTGATCGTCACGGCGGCGCGGAAGGACAGAACCTCCTTCGGCTGCGGCACGACGGATCGCTATCCGTATTATGACACCTGCTTCCTGCACACGCTGAGCCAAGCGCACGACTTCCGCGATCTCGCCTACAAGACGCGCGCGTGTGTCGCCGAGATGGAAGAAGAAACGGGGATGGAGCCGCCGTCGGAGCCGCAGATTTCGATCGGCAAGAACGTGATGAAGGAATTGAAAGGTTGGTGAGTTAGCCCACCTGGCCGCGATGCCTGAGCGCATGATCCGCTAACACGCACGCCAGCATCGCTTCGCCAACCGGTACCGCTCGGATGCCCACGCAGGGATCATGGCGGCCTTTGGTGAGAATCTCGGTCTCGCGGCCTTGGACGTCCACGGTCTTGCGCGGGTTCAGGATGGATGAGGTGGGTTTCACCGCAAACCGCGCCACGATCTGTTGGCCGGTGGAGATGCCGCCCATCACGCCGCCGCCGTGGTTGGAGAGGAATTTCGGGCCGTTCTTGCCTTTGCGCATTTCGTCGGCGTTTTCCTCGCCGGTAAGGGCTGCGGCGGCCATGCCGTCGCCGATTTCGACGCCTTTGACGGCGTTGATGCTCATCAAGGCGCCAGCGATCTCCGCATCGAGCTTGGCGTAGATCGGAGCGCCGAGACCGGCGGGGATGCCATCGGCTACGACTTCGACAATCGCGCCGCAGGACGAGCCTTTCTTGCGCAGTTTTTCGAGATAATCCGTCCACGGAGCAATGGCGGTGGGGTCGGGGCAGAAGAACGGGTTCTTCGCGACTTCCTTCCAATCCCATTGCGAGCGGGAGATCTTCTGCGTGCCGATCTGGATCAGCGCGCCGCGCACGGTCACCTTCTTGTAGAGAAGATCGAGAACCTTGCGCGCAATCGCACCCGCCGCAACGCGGCTTGCGGTTTCGCGCGCGCTCTGCCGCCCGCCGCCGCGATAGTCGCGCACGCCATATTTGGCGAGATAGGTGAAATCGGCGTGGCCGGGCCGAAATTTGTCGCGGATATCGGTGTAGTCCTTGGAGCGGGCATCCACGTTTTCGATCAGCAGCGCGATGGGGGTGCCGGTCGTTACCTGTTGCTTCATCCGCTCGTCCTGGAAGACGCCGGAGAGGATGCGCACCTGGTCGGGCTCCTGCCGCTGGGTGACGAATTTCGACGTGCCGGGGCGGCGGCGGTCGAGGTCGCGCTGGATGTCGGCTTCGGAGAGCGCGATGCCGGGCGGGCAGCCGTCCACCACGCAGCCGATGGCGGGCCCGTGGCTCTCGCCGAAGGTCGTCACGCGGAAGAGGTGGCCGAAAGTATTGTGCGACATGGCCCGCTTCTACGGGCGTTTTGTTGCCACGTCCAGCCGCGCAACCCGGTCGTCCATCACCCGGAAGACGCAGCCCTGCGGCTCGTCCAGATCGGACATGGCCTTCCAGTCGAGCCCTGCGAACAGCCCGCGCAGGATGCGGGTGAAGGCCCCGTGGCTGACCGCGAACGTGTCTTCGTGCAGGTCCGCGATCCAGCTTTGGGCGCGGGCGGCGACCTCTTTGTAGTTCTCGCCGCCGCCCGGCACATGGACGTTCCATTTGTCGGCCATGCGGGCATCGAAGGCGGCGGGATCGCGTGCGCGGGCTTCGGCAGCGGTCAGTTCGTCCCAGTCGCCGAGGTCGATTTCGGTGATGCGTTCGTCGATCGCATAGCCATCGCACGGCAATTCGAGGACGCCCCGAATGATCTCCATGGTCGCGCACGCACGCTGAAGCGGGCTGGAGACGAAATGGAGTTTGGGCTTTGGACCCAATTCTTCCAGAAGTATCTCACCAACGCGCTTTGCCTGTGCGCGTCCGTTCGCCGTCAGCGGCGTGTCGAGTTTGCCGGAGAAGCGATGTTCGACATTCGCTTCCGTTTCGCCATGCCGCGAGAAATAAAGTTCGACCCCCGCCGGAAGCCTAAGCGCCATCGGTTTTGGCGACCGCGATATCGGGCGCGTCTTCCGCTTTCATCCCCACGATGTGATAGCCCGCATCGACGTGCAGGCATTCGCCGGTGACGGCTTTGCCCAGATCGGAGACGAGGAACAGCGCGGCATTGCCCACTTCTTCCGTCGTCACCGTGCGCCGGAGCGGCGAATTGTATTCGTTCCATTTGAGGATGTAGCGGAAATCGCCGATGCCGCTGGCGGCCAGCGTCTTGATCGGGCCGGCCGAAATCGAATTGACCCGGATCTGCTTCTTGCCGAGGTCTTCGGCCATGTAGCGCACGCTTGCTTCCAGCGCCGCCTTGGCCACGCCCATCACGTTGTAATGGGGCATCACTTTCTCGGCGCCGTAATAGGTCAGTGTCACCATGCTGCCGCCGTTTGTCATCATCTTCTCGGCCCGCTGGGCGCAGGCCGTGAACGAATAACAGGAGATGTTCATGGTCATCGCGAAATTGTCGGCCGTGGTGTCAACGTAGCGGCCCTTTAGTTGTTCCTTGTCGGAAAATGCGATGGCGTGAACTAAAAAGTCGAGCGAATCCCATTTCCTTTTCAATTCTTCGAAAACGGCATCGAGCGAGCCTTGATTGGTCACATCGCAATCGAGGACGGCGGCGGGTTTCATCGGTTCCACAAGGGGAATGACACGCTTCCTGAACGCATCGCCCTGATAGGTGAAGGCGAGTTCTGCCCCCGCCTCGTGCAACGCCTGCGCGATGCCCCAAGCGATGGAACGGTCGTTGGCGACCCCCATCACCAGGCCGCGCTTGCCCTTCATCAACCCTTCGAACGCCATACGCATGTCTCCTGATTCCGCCGGATTCTAGGGGGCGGGCCCGTAAAGTCCATCGGACGATGCCGCCATATACATCAGGAGGCGAGACACTTCCTCGTAAGAATCTGCTCTATTCGCCGCATGCGAACCGCGCTTCGGAACGTCTGGCTGGTGATCCTCGCAGCCGGGCTGGTGCAGACCGCCAACGGCCTGCAGACCGACCTGCTGGGCGTGCGCGCGGGGCTGGAAGCGTTTCCCGCCTGGGCGCTGGGCGTCATCATGGCGTGCTATTACGTCGGCTATTCCGCGGGACCGCTTGCCAGCCATTCCATCGTCGCGCGTTTCGGGCATATCGCGACCATCATCGCTTTCACGCTGATCGGCGCGGTGGTGATTTTCCTGCATGGGTTGGAGGTCACGGTCGCCGCGTGGTCGGCGTTGCGCATCGCGTCGGGTTTTGCGCTGGCGATTGTTTTCATCGGTTACGAAAGCTGGATCAACGAGCGCGCCGGGAACCGGGTGAGGGGCAGGGTGTTCAGCCTCTATCTGGTCTCGCAGATGGTCGGGCTGACATTGGCGCAGGTTCTTCTCAACGCGGGCAATCCGCGTGCGCTGACGTTGTTCGCTCTTTCGGCCGCGATTTTCGTGCTGGGTACAATTCCGATCTGGTTTGCCCACGGCAAAGCGCCCGCCAAAGCACCGCCGGTGCCGTTCAGTATCGTTGCGCTGACGCGGCTTTCGCCGATGGGAGCCGCGGCCACGGTGTTGTCGGGCGTGTCGTGGGCGATCGTTTTCACGTTCGGTCCCGTTTACGCGCAACGTGCGGGGTTCTCGATTTCGGAAATCAGTCTTTACATGGGCGTGGCGATGGTGGGCGGCGCGCTGATGCAATTTCCGCTCGGCTGGTTGTCGGATGCCATCGGGCGGCGCGCGACGATTCTCTTCATGTCGCTCGGCGGTATCGCGGCGTCGCTGCTGGGGCTTTATGTTCATGCGATGCCGCACGTCTATCAGTATGTGCCGTTTGCCCTGATAGGCGCATTGATCTTGCCGCTCTACGGACTTGGGGCCGCGCACACCAACGATCATGTCGCGCCGCAAACCCGCGTCGCCGCTGCGGCGGGGCTTGTTCTTCTGTTCGGGCTCGGCTCCATCGTGGGGCCGCTGGCGGTGGGATCGGCCATCACAGCCTTGGGGGCTGGCGGATTTTTCATCGTTCTGGCCGGTGTGATGGGATTGAGCGTGGCGGCCTGCGCCTTACCCCGCTAGTCTTTTTCCCAACGCTATTTCCGAGGGAATCATGTCCGAAGCCAAAAAGGTTGCCCCTGCCGTTCCCGCCGCCACGATTTTGCTGCTGCGCGATGGGCCCGACGGGCTCGAAGTGTTCATGGTCAAGCGCCATCACCAGATCGATTTCGCGTCGGGCGCGCTGGTGTTTCCCGGCGGCAAGGTGTTCGAGGGGGATTCACATGCGGCGCTCGAAAACCTGACCGACGGCGTGTCGGACTGGAGCACCGAAATGCGCGCGCTTGGTGCTGCCGCCATCCGCGAGGTGTTCGAGGAATCCGGCATCCTTCTGGCGCGGGAGGAGGGGAGCAAGGATTTCATTTCGGCCGAGCGCGTGAGCACCTTGCAGCATTACCGTGCGCCGCTGGACAAGCGCGAGGTCGAACTCGCCACGATGCTGCAAAAGGAAAAGCTCAGGCTCGCTTGCGACAAGCTTGCGCGTTTCGCGCATTGGATCACGCCGGAGATGATGCCCAAGCGCTTCGACACGCATTTCTTTCTGGCCGCGGTGCCGGAAGGTCATCTGGGCAAGCATGACGGACGGGAGTCGGTGGATTCCATCTGGATACGGCCGCAGGACGCGATTGCGGATCGCAAGAAGTGGACGGTGATCTTTCCGACCAAGCTCAACCTGATGATGCTTGCGGAATCGCGAACCGTCGCGGAGGCGATTGCGAAGGCCCGCGCAAAGCCACCTGTGCCCGTCATGCCGTGGACGGAACCGGGGCCGGACGGAATGGTGCTGCGTATCCGCGAGGACGCGGGTTACACGCAAACATCGGCGTTGCTGAAAGACGACATGTAGTCAGGCGGCGGAAAACAGCCGCCGGAAGAACGAACGGTCGGCGAGTATTTCGCGCGCCGCATTGTGGCCGGGTGCGCCCGTCACGCCACCGCCGGGGTGGGCGCCCGCTCCGCACATATAAAGGCCCTTGAGTGGGCCGCGATAAGCGCCGTGGCCCAAAACGGGGCGCGCAGACCAGAGCTGATCCAGCGTCATCGCGCCGTGCATGATGTCGCCTCCGATGAGGCCGAATTTGCGTTCGAGGTCGAGCGGCGAAAGGATTTGCCGTGCGATGACCGATGATTTGAAGTTGGGCGCGTAGGCGCTGACCGTTTCGATGATGAGATCGGCGGCTGTTTCGCGCTCGTCGTCCCAGCTTCGGCCGTTGGGAAGTTCGGGCGCGAATTGCTGGCAGAACAGGCTTGCCACATGCTTGCCGGGCGGCGCGAGACTGTCGTCCACGGTCGAGGGAATGAGCATTTCGACAATCGGTTTCTTCGACATGCCGAATTGCTTGGCGTCGGTATAGGCGCGGTCCATGTAATCGAGCGTCGGCGCGATGATGATGCCGCTTTTCAGGTGTTCGCCCGGTTCGGGCAGGCAGGTGAAGCGGGGCAATTCGGACAGCGCCACGTTCATGCGGAAGGTGCCGGAGCCGACGCGATAGCCGCGGATGCGGCGGCGGAATTCGGGATCGAGATCGTTCGCCGCAATCAACCGCTCATAGAGCAGCTTGGGGCCGACATTCGAAACAATGGCGTCTGCGAATATGTCTTCGCCGGATTCCAGGCGAACGCCCGTGGCGCGCCCGTTTTCCACCAGCACTTGGGCGACCGGCGCATCGACGCTGATTTCGACACCCAGTTCTTCGCACGCTTCGCGCATCGCCTGGGTGATCGCGCCCATGCCGCCGATGGCGTGACCCCACGCGCCTTTCTTGCCGTTCACCTCGCCGAAGACGTGGTGCAGCAGGACGTAAGCGGAGCCGGGCGTATCGGGGCTCGCGTAGTTTCCCACGACGGAATCGAAACCGAACGCGGCTTTGACGGCTTCGCTTTCGAACCAGCTATCGAGAAAGCTTCGCGCGCTCCTGGCGAAGAGATCGAGCACGTCGCGTTGGCGTTCCAGACCGAGGCCTGCGAATTTGCGGCCCTGCTTTGCTGCCGCGACCAACATGGGCAGCCCGTCGCCCAGATTGGGCGGCGATTTGAGCGCGAGATCGCGCAGCACGTCGGCAACGGCTTCGAGCGTTTCGTAGTAGTCTGGCAAGACATCGGCATCGTGATCGGAGAATTTGCGGAATTCGGCTTGTGTACGGTCCAGGCCACCGCCGAGTTTCAGGTAGCGGCCATCTTCCTGCGGCAGGAAATTGGAGATCGGGCGTTCGACGATGCGCAGGCCACGTTCGGCAAGCTTCATGTCGGCGATGATCTTCGGATTGAGAAGGCTGACGGTGTAGCTCGCCACCGAATTGCGGAAACCGGGATGGAATTCTTCGGTCACGGCCGCGCCGCCGACGATATGGCGGCGCTCCAGCACGCGCACCTTTATCCCGCCGCGCGCGAGATAGAAAGCGCAGACAAGGCCGTTGTGGCCGCCGCCGATGATAATTGCGTCATAAGGGCCGCTCATCCGGTCAGTTTGGACCAGCGGCGCGGAAAGGCCAATGAAATATCGGCTTTGGAATTTTATCGCGCGGCGGCGGCGGGCGTGAGCAATTCGGTCACGCGGGCATCCAGTTCCTTGGCAAGCATTGTTGCGACCTGATCGCTGTCGCCCTTGATCTGGTCGCGCATGCAAACGCGGATCGCATCGACATGGGCGTCGAGCAAGCTCACCGGGATGCTCTTGAGCGGCACCCCTTCGAGAAGCCGGCAGAGCGAAGCGGCCACGCGCGCCACGAAAGGAAAGCCGAAGGTCTGGCCCTGGCCCTTGAGATCGTGGCTGCAACGGAACAGCGCCTCGCGGGACAATTCGCTGCGATCCTTCGCGAAGGTGTCGCGCGCCGTCGCGAGCTTCTCGACATCGTCGCCGACCCAGCTTTGGAAATCTTCCTTGAGCGTTTCGACCGCGGCTTCGGCGCGACGGAGCGCGGCCATGTCGATGCCGGCGACCGTGCCGCCGACTTTCGCCTTCAGAATATTCGGCGGCATGAAGATTTCGATGGGATGTTTCTTGCTCAAAGCCGGCTCCTCATGCGCTCATCTTCTGCTCGTTGGCATCGACGAAGGTTGTGTTTTCATTGGTGCGGCGTTCCGGCCCTGTATATTCCTCGCGCACGCGCCGTCTGCGGCAAGGGCCAAAATAATTTGTCGTACGAACGTAAGGCCGCGGATGCTCGATCACCGAGAGCAGCCGCGAGTATATCGCCTTCACCGAAACCGGCTTGGCGAGAAATTCGTTGACGCCGGCGTCGCGCGACTGGATTACGTGGTTTAGCTGGGTGTAGCCGGTGAGCATGATGATCGGAACGAACGGGTTGGCGCTGACGGGAGAGGTGCGGATCAGGCGGACGAGTTCGAGCCCGTTCATGCCTTCGAGCATCCAGTCGACGAAGATCACGTCGGGATTGGTTTCGCGCGTGATCGCCCAGGCATTCTGTGCGTCGGCAGACTCGTAGATCTGCGCGGCCCCGAACGCCTGCAGGATCGTCACGACGAGTTTGCGCATGTGCACATTGTCGTCGACGACGAGAAGTCTCAAACGGTCGAAACGATAGCCGCTCATGCAATGCCCAGAACGGGCGCGGACCCCCACACCCTTTCTTAAAAGTTAGCGGGATCTGCTTAATGCGAGGTAACTAGTCGGCGAATTGTTCGGCCAGAATTCGCTCATCCAAGCTGCGGCCTTCATCGAACAACAAAGTGACCGAAACCGAGCGGTCTTCTGCAACTTCCACGCTAGTGACGTCCCGGACTTCGAGGTCATCGGCAACCGCACTGACAGGGCGTTTGGCGGCCTCGAGGATTTCGAAACGGGTTCGGGCGCGGCGGGGAAGCAGGGCGCCGCGCCAGCGCCGCGGCCGGAAGGCGCTGATCGGTGTGAGCGCCAGAAGGGCAGCATCGATCGGCAGGATCGGCCCGTGCGCGGAGAGGTTGTAGGCCGTGGAACCCGCGGGCGTCGAAACCAGCGCCCCGTCGCAGATCAGTTCCTCAATGCGCACCTTGTCGTCCACTACGATACGTAACTTGGCGGCCTGTCGGGTCTGGCGCAGCAGCGATACCTCGTTGAAGGCGAGAGCCTCGCGTACATGATCCTTGGTGTGCGCAATCATGCGCAGCGGATGAAGTTCGGCGCTTTCGGCGGCGAGCAGGCGTTCTTCGAGTCCGTTTTCGCGGAACTCGTTCATCAGGAATCCGACCGATCCGAGATTCATCCCGTAGACGGGCTTGCCGAGATCGCGAAACGCATGAAGCGTCTGCAGCATGAAACCGTCGCCGCCCAGCGCAACGATCACATCGGCCTTGTCGCGGCCGGCATCGGGATAGCGTTGGCGAAGCGTTTGCAGAGCGTTCTGCGCTTCCGGCGCGTCCGATGCGACGAAATGAAGTGCGTGTGCCAGCCTATCCCCCCGTGAGCGACATGACGCGCGAGACCGAAGGCCTGTCGTGCCGCCGGTCGATGATGAAATCGTGCCCCTTTGGCTTGCGCGCGATGGCTTCGTCAATGGCGGCGTTCAACAGCGCGTCATCAGGCGAAGTGCGCAAGGGCCCACGCAGATCGGCGGCGTCTTCCTGGCCGAGGCACATATAGAGCGTGCCCGTGCAGGTGAGCCGAACGCGGTTGCAGCTTTCGCAGAAATTGTGGGTGAGCGGTGTGATGAAGCCCAACCGGCCGCCCGTTTCGCGCACACGCACATACCGCGCGGGTCCGCCCGTGCGATAGGGACTTTCGTCGAGGGTGAAGCGCTGTTCGAGTTGCGCGCGCATCAGCGACAGCGGCATGTATTGTTCCACGCGGTCGCCGTCGATCTCGCCCATGGGCATGACTTCAATCAGCGTCATGTCCATGCCGCGCCCATGCGCCCATTCGAGCATGGAAGGAATTTCGGCGTCGTTCACGTCCCTGAGAGCGACCGTATTGATCTTCACGGAAAGTCCTGCCGCCTGTGCTGCTTCGATGCCGGACAAGACTTTCGAGAGGTCGCCCCAGCGCGTGATCTCGCGGAATTTCCTGGGGTCGAGCGTATCGAGCGACACGTTCACCCGCTTTACCCCCGACCGCGCCAGCGGCCCGGCGAATTTCGCAAGCTGGCTGCCATTGGTGGTGATTGTAAGTTCCTGGAGTCCGTGGCCCAGCCGGGCGCCGAGGCTTTCGAACAGGCGCATCACGTCGCGCCGGACCAGCGGTTCGCCGCCGGTGATCCGAAGCCGTTCGACGCCCTTGGCGATGAAGGCGCCGCAGAGGCGGTCCAGTTCTTCCAGGGTCAAGAGTTCGGCCTTGGGCAGGAACGTCATGTGCTCCGCCATGCAGTAGACGCAGCGGAAATCGCAGCGATCGGTCACCGAGACGCGCAGGTAGGAAATGTTCCGGCCGAAGGGGTCGATCATCCCGCCTATGTAGCAGGTGGGACCGCCCGTTTCATCAGGTCGAGGCATGCAGCCGCTTCAGGGCCGCTTCCTTGTTGTATTTGGCGAAAACACTGTCCACCTCGCCCCGCTGGTCGTGGGAGAGGGTGGCATGCAGGCCCCGCGCGGCGCGGGAGAGGTTGAACACGGTGGGGAACACCGAACGGTCGATGCCCACCGCGCGGCAGGCGAGCGCCACGGCGCCGGGGCCGCCGTCATAGAGCGCCTTGCGCGCATCATCGAGCTTCATATCCAGCAACCGCGCGAAGGCGAGGTCGAACAGGTCGGCCTGACCCTGATGCAAGACGCGCAGCAGGAAGCCCGCCTTGAGCTGGCCGGCGCCCGAGAGTTTGTCGATCAGCTTCTGCGCGCCTTCCGCCGGCGTGACGCGCGGAGGCTGGGGCGCGCTGTTCAGCGCGTTGTCCACGTCGTCGAGAGCGTCGGCCACCTTGGCGGCGGGCATGTCGAAGTTTTTGGCGATGTGGGTCTTCAGCGCATCCGACACCCAGCTGACCATTCGGGTCGCCAGGATCGGGGGCAGGTCGTTGCGATGGACGAGCGGACCCTGGATGCTCGCGAACTGGCGCGACTTCTCCACCAGCGTTTCGTAGGTGTGCGAGGCGATGCGCGCGGTGGCGTTGTTCACCAGTGCTACGAGAACGGACTCGGCATCGGATTTCGACAGCGCGTCCGTCACGCGCTCGCCGATGTTCGGCCGCTGGGCCACCGCTTCGTGATGGGCGATGCTGGCTTCCGCGATGAGATTGAGCATGTCGGCATCCGACAGCAGCGCGCTTCTGAGTATCAACGGGCGGGCCACTTCGATGCGGTCGTCGGCGAGAAGAAGAATGAGATCGTGGGGCGCGGTGATGTCGTCGGCCAACCGTTCGGCCAGCGCGATGCGGATCGTCATTTCGACGTTTTCCGCAAGACGTTCGAGGATGTCGCGCATCAACTCGCGTTCGCGCGTCGTCAGATGCGTGCCCTGGACCCGGTAAAGCGAAGCCACCGCGAGGAAGATTTCTTCCCGGCTGGTGCCTTGAGGATTGGCGGCGAGTTGCGCCAGCCTCCCCATATCGCTCATGTCACGCGCGGTTAAGCCCACGGCTGCCCCAACGATGCCCCTCTTGGTCGCCCCTTAGCGAACCGTCCCAAAGTTAGGCGCTTCAGCGTTAACAGCGTATTAAACTTGTTCCGCCCGGAACGCCTCGATTCCGATTAAATGCGAAGCCTGCTTTGTCGAGTTTTGCACCGCGTGCGGAAGATTCAAGCTGTGCGCAATTTTGTGTGTGATCGACATGCGCTAGCGCTGGGATATGACGGAGCGATAGTCCCAAGCGATAGCTGCAAGCGCGGCCGAAACGTTCTTTTCACCACGCGCCCAAAGACACGCGCTCAACCCATGTTGATGGCCGTCATCTGCATCAGCAGGCGGACGAGTTCGGCCTGCCGACTCGTATGCGTCTTGCCAAGATCGACGCCATGTGGACGCGAAGGGTGTGGCGGGCCGAAAGCGTGGTGTCCACCACCGGCGCCCACAGCACTTTCCAGGTGTGCGGCAGAACAGCCAGTGCGGTCAGCCCGGCCACGGCTTCGACGCTCATTCCCGCTTGGGCGAGCAGATAGGCCAGCGTCACCGTGACATAGCCGGGGATCGCGCCGAAGGGCAGGAACAGAAAAAGAAAGACGGCGGGATGCGTGAACCCGCGAGATTGTCCCCCGCTCAAAGCCTATTCCCCGCCGCGCGCCCGGTGTCCGCGCAATCTAATGAAGATCGCGCCGCCGTGTTAGCATGGCGAGAGTTCCTCCACGCGAATCTCCGATGAAGCTGCCTTACATCCTTGCCATCGACCAGGGTACTACCTCCAGCCGCGCCATCCTGTTCGATGCCAATGCGCGGCCGGTTGCATCGCATTCCATCGAGATACGGCAGATCTATCCCGACAATGGCTGGGTGGAGCATGACGCCACCGAGATATGGCAAACAACACTGACGTGCTGTCGCGAGGTGCTGAAAGGCATCGTGGCGAAAGATGTAGCGGCCATCGGCATCACCAATCAGCGCGAGACGACTGTGCTGTGGGACCGCCGCACGGGCGAGCCGCTTTATAACGCCATCGTCTGGCAGGACCGCCGGACTTCGGACCGGTGCCGCGCGCTGAAAGCGCAAGGGCTGGAGGAAAAGGTTTCGGCGCGGACGGGGTTGCTGCTCGATCCCTATTTCTCTGCGACAAAGCTCGAATGGCTGCTCGATCACATTCCCGGATCGCGCGCGAAAGGCGAGCGGGGCGAAATCGCGTTCGGCACGGTCGATGCCTGGCTGATCCATAAGCTCACCGGCGGCAAGGTGCATGCAACCGATGTCACCAATGCTTCGCGCACAATGTTGCTGAACCTGAAGTCGCTCGCATGGGACGACGAGATGCTGGCGCTGTTCAACGTGCCGCGCGCGGTGTTGCCCGATGTGCGTGACAGCGCGGGCGATTTCGGCACGACGGAATTGTTCGGTGCGCCCATCCGCATTCTTGGCGTGGCGGGCGATCAGCAGGCGGCATTGTTCGGGCAGACCTGCTTTAACCCCGGCGATGTGAAATCGACCTATGGCACGGGATGTTTCGCGCTGGTGAATACGGGCGCCGTCGCCACGCCGTCGCGCAACAAGCTCATCTCCACGGCGGCTTATCGCGCCAAGGGGCAAACGGCTTACGCGATCGAAGGCAGCATCTTCATCGCGGGCGCTGTGGTGCAATGGCTGCGCGATGCGGTGGGCGTCATCCGCACCGCCGCCGAGATCGAAGCACTGGCGCGCACCGCGAAGACGGCCGATGGGCTTTACTTCGTGCCCGCCTTTACCGGACTTGGCGCTCCTTATTGGGATCCCGATGCGCGGGGCGCGATTGTGGGGCTGACGCGCGACGCGGGCGCAGCGGAAATCGCGCGCGCCGCGCTGGATGCCGTCTGCTACCAGACCCGCGACCTGCTCGACGCCATGGCGCGGGATATGAAGGCGGCGGGGCTGGGCGCGCCCGCCGCGCTGAAGGTGGACGGCGGCATGGTCAAGAACGACTGGTTCTGCCAGCGGCTGGCGGATTTGACGGGTCTGCCCGTCGAACGCCCCCAGATCACCGAAACCACGGCGCTGGGTGCGGCCTATCTGGCTGGGCTGGGAGCGGGATTGTTCGGCGATTTCGGGCAGATCGCACGCGCCTGGGCGCTCGATCGCCGGTTCGAACCCACGCTTTCGGCGACCACGCGCGACTCGCTTTATGACGGCTGGACGAAGGCCGTATCCCGCATCCGCACCGTGGTTTGACAGGGCGGGGCAGGCGGGGACACTCTGAAACCAGCTATCGCCTGAAGGAACGTGCCATGAACGCGCTCGACATGACCTCTAGAAAGCCGCCGAACCATTCCGCGCTGCGCTCGCTCGAAAATGAGGTGAGCCCCGAGGAATGGCAGGCCCGGGTCGATCTCGCCGCGACCTACAGGCTGGTCGCCCATTATGGCTGGGACGACATGATTTTCACCCACATTTCCGCGCGCGTACCTGGACCGGAACATCATTTCCTCATCAACCCGTATGGGTTGCTGTTCGAAGAGATCACGGCGTCGAGCCTCGTGAAAATCGATGTGGACGGGAACAAGGTGGTGGACTCGCCTTATCCGGTGAACCCAGCGGGCTTCACCATTCACTCCGCGATCCACATGAACCGCGAGGATGCGCATTGCGTCATCCATCTGCACACCACGGATGGCATCGCGGTGTCGGCGCAGGAGCAGGGACTTCTGCCGCTCGACCAGCACGCGATGATGGTCTCCGGGGACATCGCCTACCACGATTACGAAGGCATTGCGCTCGATCTCGACGAACGCGAACGTCTGGTGAAGGACATCGGCGACAAGAATGTGATGATCCTGCGCAACCACGGTACGCTTTCTGTCGGCAACACCTGCGCCGATGCCTTTCTGCGCATCTATTATCTGGAACGGGCCTGCTCGATGCAGGTGCGTGCGCTCGCGGGCGGCGTGAAATGGAATCGCGCCAACCAAGGCGTGCCGGAGAAGACGGCGATGCAGGGCAAGATGGCGCTGAGCGGTATGGTCGGCGGCCTCGCTTGGCCGGCGCTGTTACGCAAGCTCGACCGGATAGATCCGAGCTACAGGCATTGAGTTTTACCGGCGGGGGCTGCCGCCTTCAGGTTTCTCCATTCGCTGATCCCGTCATGGTGCGGGACAGCTTGCTATTGCGAGGACGGACATGAAATTCGGCAGCGGACAATCGGTACGGCGCACGGAAGATATCCGGTTCGTGACCGGTCATGGTCAGTACACGGATGACCTTCGCTTCGACAACGAGACTTTCGTTGCGTTCACACGCAGTCCGCAGGCGCATGCGAAGATCAAATCCATTGACACGTCGGCCGCCAAGGCCGCGCCGGGCGTGGTCGCGGTTCTGACGCAAGCCGATGTCGAAGCGGCGGGTGCGCAGGCGATGCCAAGCATGACGCCGATGCAGAGCCGCGATGGTTCGATGCCGAAGGCCGTCGACAAGACATTGCTCGCCAAGGAACAGACGACCTTCGTCGGCGAAGCTATCGCCATGGTGATCGCCGAAACCTACGCACAGGCGTGCGATGCGGCCGAACTTGTCGTTGTCGATTATGAAGAATTGCCCGCGGCGGGAACGTTGGAAGCCGCGCCGAATGCGCCCGCGATTTTTGAAGTCGCGCCCAACAACGAAAGTTTCGATTGGATCAGCGGCAAGGAAGCCGAGACCAACGAAGCCTTCGCCAGGGCCGCACAGACAGCCAAGATAGATGTGGTGCAGAACCGCATCGTCGTGAACTCGATGGAAACGCGCAACGCCATCGGCGTCTACGACAAGGCGAGCGACAGCTACGTGCTTTATTCCGGTTCGCAAGGCGCGGGCGGATTGCGCGATCGTGTGGCGCGCGTCGTGGGCGTGGAGAACACCAAGGTCCGCGTGGTGACGCCGGACGTCGGCGGCGGTTTCGGCATGAAGGCGGGCGCCTATCCCGAACAGGCGCTGGTGCTGATCGCAGCGAAGATCACGGGACGTCCCGTGCGCTGGTCGTCGGATCGTACCGAAGCGTTCCTCACCGATCAGCATGGCCGCGACACCTGGACCAAGGCGGAAATTGCGCTCGACAAGGACGGGAAAATTCTCGCGGTGCGCGTTACGGGCACGGCGAACATGGGCGGCTATATGACGTTCTTCGCGCCGTTCATCCCGACGCTTGCGGGCGGCCGCATTCTTGGTGGTGTCTATCGCGTGCCGAACCTGTTCGTGAACATCAAGGGCTACTTCTCCAACACCGCGCCGGTCAACGCCTATCGCGGCGCGGGCCGCCCGGAAGCCGCCTATATGATGGAGCGGCTGATGGATGCGGCCGCCGCGAAGACCGGCATCGACCGCGTGGAATTGCGCAAGCGCAATCTCATCACGCCCGAGGAACTGCCTTACAAGAACTGGTGGGGCATTCCCTACGACTCCGGCAACTATCCGCACATGCTCGAAGAGGGCTTGAAGCGCGCGGGTATGGGCGATTTCGACAAGCGCAAAAAGGAAGCCGCCGCGCGCGGAAAGCTGCGCGGTTTCGGTTTTGGCTACTATGTCGAGATCACCGCGGCGATGGGCAACGAACCGGCGGCGGTGAAGTTCACGGAGAATGGCGGCGTCGAACTTTATGTCGGCACGCAATCGAACGGGCAGGGGCATGAAACGGCCTATGCCCAGCTCGTCGCCGAAAAGCTCGGCGTGCCGTTCGAGAGCATCACCGTCAAACAGGGCGACTCCGCCTGGGTGAACGGCGGCGGCACCGGCGGCTCGCGCTCGCTCAATATGGCGGGTGGTGCGCTGCTCGCGGCTTCCGACGAAGTCATCAAGAAGGGCAAGACGGCTGCGGGGCAAGTTCTGCAGGCCGGCGGCAATGAGGTGACGTTCGATGTGGTGGAAGATGTCGGCCGCTTCCGGGTTGCGGGCACCGATCGCGGAATCTCCGTCGGCGAACTCGCCGTCACCTTGAAGCGCGAGCAGTTGCCGGGTTTCGAAACCGGCCTCGACAGCGACGCGATCTACAACGGCGCGGCCTCAACCTTCCCGAACGGTTGCCACGTCTGCGAAGCCGAGGTCGACCCCGACACCGGCGAGGCGAAGATCGTCTCCTACCATGTGCTGGATGATTTCGGCCGCGTCATCAACCCGATGCTTGTCGCCGGACAGGTGCATGGCGGCGTCGCGCAAGGGCTCGGACAGGCGATACTGGAGAACTGCGTCTACGATCCCGAAACCGGCCAATGCCTCACGGCCAGTTTCACCGACTACGCGATGCCGCGTGCCGAAGACATCCCCGACATCGACTTTGCCTATGAGGAAATCCCCTGCAAGACGCACGCGATGCAGGCCAAGGGCTGCGGCGAAGCGGGAACGGTGGGGGCGATGCCTGCCGTCGTCAGCGCGGTGTGCGATGCCATCGGCGTGCTGCATGTCGACATGCCGCTGACGCCCGAACGCGTGTGGCGCGCGATGCAGGACCGGAACGCGAATGCGGCCTGAGCCTTACTGCCTTTTTGTTGTCGGTGCCTGCATCAGATGGGCCGAGATGGCATCGTCCGCCATCGGTTCCGTGCAGGTCTGGGCGATCAGGTCGATCAGCTGGACCAGCCAGTAACGCATCAGCGGATTGCGGATGGCTTTCAGCGCGGCCACCGCCTGCTCGATGTCTTCGTCCTCGCCGATGGAACCTTGAGATGCACGCACGCGAAGTTTCCCCATGAAATTGTACCCCAGGATTGGCTAGTCTTGTTTTCTCCAACCTAGGAGCCGACATGGACAGGCAGGAACCTCCAAATGGCGTATTACCCCATGCGGAATTGGAGGTACCGGATTGGAATGACTTCCGGCTTCTGATGGCCGTGCTTCGTGCGGGAAGCCTCACCAAAGCCGCCCGGTCGCTTGGGCTTTCTCAGGCAACCGTCAGCCGCCAGATGGACAAGCTCGAACGCAATGCCGGTGTCAGGCTTCTGGAACGCTCGCCCAGCGGAGCCGAACTGACGCCCGAGGGCATAAGGCTTGTCGAAGAATTGCGGGAGATATGGGACAAATTCGGTCGCGCAATAGACCGTATGAGGTCGTCATCGCGAGAACGCGCGATTGCAAAAATGGTCACCTCGGATGGCGTGGCGACCTATTGGATTCCGCGCTTCCTGCCTTGGCTGAACGACGACGTCGAATTGCGGTTGTTCACCGCTTTCGAAGCCGGTCAAGACAAGTTCGAGAATTTCGATCTCTCGATCCACTACATGCAGCCGAACAATCCCAACGCAATGGTCATGAAGCTGGGAATGTTCCACTTCATGCCCTACGCATCGCCGGAATATCTCGCTCGCCGCGGAACACCTCGGCGCGCGGAAGACCTGGCGCATCACGACCTTCTCGATCACTCTATCTACTTGATCGACAAAGGCACCTGGCAAACGCGATTGCCGTCAGAAGCAGGCGATGCGCGCATATTGCTTTACACGAACTCCAGCACGGTGCTGGGTGAATGCGTCCGCAACGGGCTGGGTATTTGCTGGCTGCCGACTTATGCCTCGCTGATCGACAGTAGATTCGTGCCGATTGATGTGGGCTTGCATCTCTCGACGCCGGTATTTCTCTGCTATCACCGGGATTCCGAAGCGAAGCCCGGCGTTCGAGCCACGATCCATTTCCTGAAGCACATCTTCGACCGGAAAAGAATGCCGTGGCTTCGGGACGAATTCGTCTCGCCGTCCGAATTTCCGGCGATGACGACGCAGGACATCATGGCGTCGTTCACGCCGTTGCAGATCGGCTAGGCCCCGCCTGAACGCGTTTAGTTGGACGCGGTAGCAGAGTTCGTCTGCACGTTGACGCCGGATGCGTCGCCAGAGACGATGTTGTAATTGCAGGTATAGGTGAAGCTTTGTTTGCTGCCGCCGGCCGTGAAATGACCCTTGCCCTTCACGCTCGTGTTCGTCTCCGCCTGATTCATTCGTTCGCCGCTATAAGCGATATCCGAAGCGTCGGAATGACTGGCCTTGATCTTTTCTTCGACCGCCTGCTCGCAGGAATTCTGCGCAAGGTAGTCGAAGGCTCCGGCTCGCGCCGTCGATGTGAATGAAACAAGGCTAAGAACCGAAATCGCAAACGCCGACACATGTCGCATGACACACCCCCGGTTTGAATGGTGACGCCACTGGAGCCGAAGTTATTCCTTCAGCTCCAATACGACAATAAAAAATGCTTTGTGCGGTGCAGCGGAAACGGGGTCTTTAGCCCGCCGAGTCGGATGCGGGCGGCACGACCACCGGGACTGACGGAACCGGTGTTGCCACAGGCTGCGCAGGCGCCGGGTTTGACGCCTGGTATTTGGCGATGGACGCCGTCAGCGTGTCCTTCTCCTCGCAACCGTTTGGGCAGAGTTTGGTGAGTGTTGCGAGCTCGGCCTGGGCTTTGTCCAACTGCTGGGTCTGTAAATAAAGCTCGCCCAGATATTCGTGCACGCCCTTGTGGTCGGGATCGATGGCAAGCGCGCGGTTGTAATAGTCGAGCGAAGCGTTGTAGTTGCCGATCATCCGGTGCGCGTATCCTTCGTAGTTCAGGATATTGGCGCTGCGCGGATGCGCCTGAAGTGCGACGTCGAGATAGGGAATCGCTTCGCCGAACTGTTCGCGTTTGATCAGCCGAACGGCCTGCGAATAGGCTTCGAAGCCGGGATCGCTGTTGCTCATCCCGCCCATGCCATAGCCACCGCCGCCGCTGCCCATGCCGAAGACGGGCAAGGTTAAAGCGCTGAATGCTGCTGCTAGAATCGCTACTTTGCGCATGAAATCCTCCAACATCCGGCACCCCGCCGGACGGGATTATAGTGCAAACGCGCCGCGCGGGGGATGACCCCTGCGTTGACATCCTGTCAGCCGTCAGTTGAATGTCCCTGACATGAGCACTTCCAACGGCACGGTCCTTGCCGAGACAGACCAGCGCGGGGCCCGCCGCAAGCCGGAAAGTTTCTCCAAGCTGAAGAAGGCAGCGCGCAAGCTGTTCGTCGAGCGCGGCTATCACGCCACCCGCCCGCAGGACATCGCCCGCGAAGCCGGGCTTGGGCATGGCACGTTCTATTTGCATTTCCCGGACAAGCGCGCCTGCTTTCTAGCCTTTGTGGAAGACGCGCGCACCGAACTCGACGCCTATCTGCGCAGCCGTGTTTCGCACGATACGTCGCTCGAGAAATTCCTCGCGACGATGCTGCACGCGATCTACGAATATTCGGAAATCCATCCCGGCGTGCTGAACGCCGCGATGACCGACGAAGCGGTGATCGATGCGGAAGGCGCGCAGGCCGTGCCGCTGTTGCAGCGCTGGGGCCGGGATTGGGCGGAGATCATCCGCACGGCTGTTGCCGCCGGCATAGCGTCCAATGCCTACAATTCCGACATCATCGGGCAGGCGATCGTCGGCGCGCTGCATCAAACCGGCAGCGAAGGCGCTGCCTCACGCCGGAATCGCGAGGAAGTCGTCGACAATCTCACGCGGTTTTTGGTGAGGGCGCTCAAGCCCTGAAAGCATCCCTCTCCCGGTGAGGGGAGAGGGATTGTTCGATTTTACTGTTGTCCCAAATGATACGTCACACCCGCCATGATCACATGGTCGGAGAAATGCTGCGTGGCCGCATCGGGAATTGTCGGATCGCTCATTTTCACCGACTCCGCCTGCGTGAAGCGATAGCCGCCAAACAGGGAAAGCTGGTTGCTGATGTCGTCACGCAAACCGGCTTCCAAGAGATAGCCCGGCTTCCACGCCCGGCCCGAGTAGCCGTCCACCTGTCCGCCGAAATTCACGCCGCCCACGCCCGCGCCGACATAAGGCGTCAGTTGGGAGTTCGGAATGAGATCCATTTGTCCGTTGAGCATCAGCGTTGTGGATGAAAGATGTCCGTAAGCATTGCTTGTTCCATCGACGCCGGAGAGCTGCTGGCTTGCGTGCTGCGAATCGAGCTGCAACCGCATTCCATTGCCCATGTCATAGCCGACGGCGCCGCCGAAATTGTATCCGGCGTCATAATTCGTGAGTGAAGTTCCCGTGGCCGCACTGTTGAAGTGCAGATCGGGCAGAAGCGAAACGCCCGCGTCGCCGGACACATATAGACCCGGCGTCGACGCAAACGCTGCCGTCGCCGTAAACAAAGCCGTCACCCCCGTGGCCAGCAAAAGTCTTGTTTTCATGGTGATACTCCTAGGTTTCACGCTTGAGGCCGCGGTTGCGGCCTTCCTTCAGACTATGCGTCCCCTGTAGCAAGACTTTGTCCCAGGTGTCGCAAGACCCTAAAAACGCTGACAGATTCCGCTTCGATCCCGTCCGGACAATTAAAAAACTTTGGGCCCGAACAGTTGACTTGCGCGTTGGGCTGACAAAATATCAGTTCCAGTTCGAATGCGCGGTACAGCGCGCGTCCCTGCCTGGGAGGGCATCGAGATGGCCAAACGCATCTATTCCCGCGAAGAACTCATCGCCGATCACGACTACGCCAAGCCGCAGGTGGAAGCGGGTTATCGCCTGCATGGCGGATTCGATTCCAAAGGCGCTTACATTTCGCCGCGCACATTGAATCGCTGGCCTGCCGTCCATGCATGGCAGCAGGCGTTGAAGGATCGCGGTCATGACGTGATCGACGCAAGCGTGCGCCTGTTGAAGCGCGGGCCTTATCCCACCGCCGAACAGCAGAAGTTTCTGTTGAACGCGGGCGATGGCGAGTCGTTGTGGAACGGCCTCACGATTACCGGCATCGTCGAAGCGCGCGGTGCGATGCTGGCGACGGTGAGTGCGCCGAATTTTCAGAACATCGTTGTCGAGGATTTGAGCGAAACCTGTCTCGGCCATCTCAACAAGGGATTGCTTGAAGCCCATGGCTGGGACGAGGGCGGCACCAAATCCAAAGGCATCGGTGGACATGACGACATGTGGTTCGCCGTGCGCGATGCGCTGTTCGGCAAGAACGCCTATCCGATCCCGCCGGTGCCCGACAGCCTCGCGCGCCCGGAAACCGGCCGGCGCATGCCGCAGATTCCGAAGGAATACGAAGACTGGATCCTGCTTCTGATGAACGTGCTGATGATCGAGGTGCGGGCGGAGAACTTCTTCTCGTTCTGCATCGAGGTGATGCGCGATCCGGCCAATTTCCGCGATCGGCGCGCCGCGGCCGATCATGCGGCGGAGCTGGTGAGCCGTATCCGCACGGACGAAGCGATCCATGTGGGTTATCTGCAAACCATCGTCAGCGAGCTGCGCAGCTTCACGATCAAGACTGTCGACGGCAAACAGGTGCCGGGCCGCACCATCATCGATCCCGTCTGGGAGCAGATGATCGAATGGCACGCCGTCACCAATGCCGATTTCACGCGCGTCCAATCGCGCGACAACGTGGTGGAGCGCCTGCGCAAGCATCCACACGGCGAAGCCCTGGTCGCGCAGTTTGATGCACTCGAATTGGAGCAAGCAGCATAATGAAGGATTTCAAGGGGAAGACCGCCTTCGTCACCGGTGGTGCGAGCGGTATTGGTCTGGCGATGGCGCGCGCGTTCGGTCGTCAGGGCATGAATGTCGTCATCGCCGATATCGAGGACGCGCCCGCGAAAGCGGCTGTCGAGCGGCTGGCATCGGAACAGATCAAGGCGGTGTCGATCCATTGCGACGTGGGCGAGCGAAACAATCTGCGCGCGGCAGCGCTCGAAGCGGTTTCGGCTTTCGGCAAGGTGCATGTCGTCTGCAACAACGCCGGTGTCGGCGCCGGCGGCGAGATCGGCAAGGTGCCGGAACGCGATTGGGACTGGATCGTCGATGTCAATCTGAAGGGCGTTTATTACGGCGTCGAGACCTTCCTGCCGCTGATCCGCGGTCATGGCGAAGGCGGCCACTTCGTCAACACGGCGTCGATTGCGGGCCTTATCAGCGGCCCCGGCATGGAGCCGTATTCGGCCACCAAATATGCCGTCGTTGCGATGAGCGAGGGGTGGGCGATGCAACTTGCCGGCAGCAATATCGGCATGTCGGTTCTCTGCCCCGGCTTCGTGCGCACGCGCATTCACGAAAGCGCGCGCACCAAGCAGGCACGCTTTGCGGGCTCCGAACAGGAAAGTTTCGATCCCCAGCGCCGCGAGATGATTTCCAAGGCGATCGAAACGGGCCTCGATCCGGATGTGGTAGGCGCGCGCGTGGTCGAAGCCGTGCGCGACAACCAGCTCTACATTTTCACCGATCCGCGCTTTAAGGATGTCGTCGAAATGCGCTTCGCCGCTATCCGCAACGGCTTCCAGCAAGCCGAGGAAAGCGAGGCGCTTAAATCGGTCAAGAATTGGCCGCCGCTATTCTCGTCCGCCTTGGGTGGGTGAAACCATGAAATTCGGCATCTTCTATGAACATCAGCTCCCGCGGCCGTGGCATGAAGGTGACGAACTCAAGCTGTTTCAGGACGCGCTCGATCAGGTAGAGCTTGCCGACAGGCTCGGTATCGATCACGCCTGGGAGGTCGAGCACCACTTCCTCGAAGAATATTCTCATTCTTCTGCGCCGGAAGTCTTTCTCGCGGCGTGTTCGCAACGCACGAAGAACATCCGGTTGGGTCATGGCATCGTGCTGATGCCGCCCGGCTACAATCATCCGGCGCGCGTGGCCGAACGCATTGCCACTCTCGACCTCGTGTCAAACGGCCGTGTCGAATTCGGCACCGGCGAATCTTCCGCGTTGCTCGAACTCGGCGGCTACAAGGTGCCGGTCGAGAAGAAGCGCGAGATGTGGCGCGAGACCGTCGAGCAATGCCTGAACATGATGGTGATGAATCCCTATCCCGGATTCAAAGGTCAGTTCTTCGACATGCCGTGCCGCAACATCGTACCGAAGCCGGTGCAGAAGCCGCATCCGCCGGTGTGGGTGGCGTGCTCCAACCGCGAAACGATCAAACTTGCGGCACGTCTCGGCATTGGAGCCCTGACATTCGCGTTCGTCGATCCGGCGGAAGCCAAGCAATGGGTGGATGATTACTACCGCATCTTCAAGGAAGAATGCGTGCCGATCGGCCATGCGGTGAATCCGAACATCGCGATGGTGACGGGATTTTCCGTCCATCGCGACGGCGAGGAAGCCAGGCGCCGCGGCCTCGACGGGTTCCGCTTCTTTGGTTACGCGCTTGGCCACCATTATATCTTCGGAGAACACAAACCCGGCCGTACCGACATCTGGGCCAATTTCGAGAAAGCGCGCGACTCTCTGCCGATCAATCCCGGCGCTGGCGGTATCGGCACGCCGGACGACCTGCGCAACCATTTGCGGAAATTCGACGACGCGGGCGTGGATCAGGTGGCATTCATCCAGCAGGGCGGCAAGAACCGCCATGAACACATCTGCGAAGCGCTGGAGTTGTTCGCGAGCGATGTGATGCCGGAATTCAAGGACCGCGCAGCCGAGAAACAGAAACGCAAGGCGGAAGAACTCGCGCCCTACATCGAAAAAGCATTCACTCGCAAACAGAAAATGCGCGAACTTTCTGACGAAGAGATTCCAAATGTCGTGGCCCTCGGGCGCATGATCACCCAACCGGCCGCGCAGGTTGATGAGTTGGCTCGCCAATTCACTCAGGTGAGTGCCGTTCCTTTGGAAGACCCGCTGAAGAAAAAGCCCGCAGCAGAGTAGGCGGCTATGTTTGCGGCAAATACTCAACCCATGGTTATCTATCGCTATATTGCACAACCACACCCCTGCAACTAGGGTTTTCATTGTCGTTGGGCATGTATTGGTTCGTCTTCCAGAATATTGGGAAGTATAGCGCATAACGCTTTGCTTCCTTCGGTCCCATTTTACTTGGGCTTTGAGCGCTCTGGAGGCGTTGGAAGGGGCGTCGTGGTTGCACCGCTGGAAGTCGCTTGGGAATTCATGCAGGCCGGTTTCGCCGCCGCGAATATGCGCGAGATGCAAGCGGCGTTCGGCAAATCGGTCGGTCGGTTCGGTTTCGACAAGTTCTCCTTTGTGCACGCCTTGGGGCCGAACCGCAGTTTCATCGTTCCGGAAATGAAGTTCGGGCATCAGCATGATCGCTGGTATCGCCGCTATGCCGAACAAAACTATTACCAGGATGATCCGAGCCTGAAGCGTTTGCTCTGCGATCCGACACCGTTCGCCTGGTCGGATATGCCGCTGAATACGCTGACCAAGCCGGAGCAGCGCGTCCGCCTCGGTGCCGCAGACGCCGGGGCGCTGAATGCTTTCGTCGTGCCGATAGAAGGCCCGCAGCGCGAGCTATTCGTTGTAAGGATGACGACGCCCGAGAAAACATTCGATACGCAAGCGCGCCAGACGCTTTACACGCTGGGCGTCCTCTATTCGAGCATTGGCCTCAATAAATTCAAGAAGCCAAATCAGCGGTTCGGGCTGTCGCCTCTGACGTTCCGCGAAGCCGAATGCTTGCGATGGGCTTCGGAAGGTAAGTCGGATTGGGACATTTCCGAAATCCTGGGCATCTCCCAGCACACGGTTCACGAGCATCTCGAACGCAGCAAAGCGAAGCTCAAGGCGCGTACTCGCACACAAGCTGCAGTGCACGCCGCCGTCAACGGCTGGTTGAGCAACCCCTCCGATAAGGGGACTCGGATGAAACATTAAAAAGACAAAACATCTGCCTGGGATGAGGGTACGGCAGGGCGGGGGCCAGTGGATTTCAAAACAGATTCCGACACAGACGTCAGCGCCACCCGCCGCAACAGCAGAGGGCTGCCGTGCGTCCCCGCGAACATCGATCCGGCGGAAGCCACCCGAATACTTTTCGAAGAGGGCCTCCTGATCATCGAAGGTGCGCTTCAAGCGCACATTCTGTCCTGCCTGAAAGCCGAATTGCGACCCTGGTTCACCCGAGCGCGCGTAGGCGAAGGCATGTTCCTCGGCCGCGGCACCAAACGCTTCTCTGCGCTGTTCGCCAAATCGGCAATGACGAAGCTGCTCGCGCTCGATCCACTGATGCTTGCGCTTGCCGACAAGGTGCTGAAGGCGAGCGGTGCGTGCGAGAGCTACGAGATCAATCTCACTCAGGCCATCGGCATCGAGCCAGGCGAGCCCGCGCAGCTTCTGCATCGCGACGACGATATCTGGCCCATCTCTTACGATGGCGAGTTGATGCTCAATGCGATCTGGATGCTCGACGATTTCACCGAAGAAAACGGCGCTACGCGCCTGATCCCGGGCAGTCACAAATGGCCTCGCGTGCGGCATCCCGAGCCGGGTGAAGCGATCTGTGCAGAAGCATCCGCGGGATCGCTCCTGGTCTTCCTCGGAAGCACGCTGCACGGCGGCGGTGCCAATCGTTCGCAGAAAGCACGCCACGGAATCCTGCTGTCCTATCGCGTGGCGTGGCTAGCACCAACGGAAAAGCTGCTGCTTTCCATCCCGCAAGATGTTGCGCGCACCTTGCCGACACAATTGCAAAAGCTGATCGGGTATCAGCTTCACCGTCCCAATCTCGGCTGGATCGAATGTCGCGATCCCATTGAATGGCTTAACGGCAATTTCAACGAGATTGCGCCTGCCTCGGACAACCTTCCCGAACACCACAGGGCGTTGCTGGAAGACGTGGAGCGCAATCCCCAACGTTACATCGGTTACCTCACATAATCCCAACAGGAGAAAGAACATGGCATCGCGTAAGACCAATGCTTCCAAGTCCTCCGAAGAGCACGAAGATATGGATGTCGAACACATCGCTGAAGCGCTGGGCCGGGTAAAGAATCCCGCCGTTCGCTATTTCTTGTCGATGATGATCGACGCGTTGACAGAGGATTTGGCTGAGATCGAGGCGGGCCGTCCGCCTCGTCTGCTGACACGTTCGCGTTCGAACTGAATTTTGCCGGTGTACAGATGAGGGCGAAAACGCTCCATTTGTAATGCCGGTTTTAGGGGGCTGACAGACGGAGATCGGGCATTCTGCCTGTTCACTGTGGGATGCCGTAACAACGTCTGGGGATAAGCGTGGGGCCCAGCGTCGATTGCGATGTGATAACGACTGCGTCCGCAGCGCGCACCGCTGCGGACGCAACGAACGTTCGCGCCTTCACCGGTCTTTTTCGTTTCGTCGACCTGAAACGCGACCCGCCGGATCCCGCGCTCTCGCAGGCCGCACACCTGAACGAGTATTTCCACCATCTCTTCGTGCCGTGGCGACGGGAGAAGGGCAGGCTGATCGTCGCCTGCGCCGAACCATCGGCGTCGCGCATGAGCCATATTCGCGGGGCCTATCGCGAGCCGGTGTTCTTCGCCACCGCCGGGCGAAATGCCTTGCTGGATGCGGTGGAAACGCAATACCGCGAGAAGCTGTCCCACGATGCAGTTTATGCACTGGCCGATGCGGAGCCATCGTTGAGCGCCAACCGCACGCTTACGAGAGGGCAGGCGCAACTGTTCTTCCTGCTTGGGCTTGCGGTTGTTGTTGCAGCTCTGTTGTGGCCACTTGTGACGCTGGCGATGGCGGCCGGCTGTCTCGCGGCGGCCTATCTCGCCAATATCCTGTTTCGCACCATGTTGGTGTGGCTGGGTGCGGCCGAAATATTCGACGCTCCGCCAGCGCCCGCACCGATCGCAGATCCGGACCTGCCGCTCTACACGATATTGGTGCCGCTCTATCAGGAAGCCAACGTTCTAGCATCGCTTGTCGCCGCACTTCGTGCGCTCGACTATCCGCGCGACAAGCTCGATATCAAACTCGTGGTCGAGGCCGACGATGAAGAGACGCGAGCTGCGATACGTATGCTCGACTTCGATCCAAGTTTCCATATCGTCGTCGTTCCACCCAGCAATCCGCGCACCAAGCCCAAGGCGTGCAACTATGCACTGCCGTTCGCCCGTGGCGAGTTCATCGTCATCTTCGATGCGGAAGACCGCCCGGAGCCGGATCAGTTGCGCAAAGCCGTCGCCCGGTTTCGCTCCGGCCCCAAAGACGTCGGCTGTCTGCAGGCACGCCTCAACTTCTACAATCGGAACGAAAACTGGCTGACGCGCGGTATTATGGCGCAAACGCCAGAAGCAATTTCGACGGTCCCGAATTAACTACGGGGCATGAACGAGACAGGAAACAAATACGCGCTGGCCGCTCTCAAGGACCGCCGCGCTTCTATCGCCGGTGAAATCACCGCCACAAAGAAGCGGCTGGACTACCTGCACCAAGCCCTAGGCCATGTGGACGCCACGCTAAAACTGTTCGCCTGCGATGACCCTGCCGCCATAGGCGAAAAGAAGGCCTACAAGCGGGTGAAGCTGTTCGGGCAGGGAGAGTTGAACCGGCTTATCCTTGACGCCCTACGGCGTTCCCAGAGTCCCCTAGGCACGGCTGAGATCGTCGCCAGCATCATCCGCGAACTGGGCCATGAGGAAGGGGCCGCGCGCGGTATGCAGCATCGGGTCCGGGCCAATCTCCAATACCTCCACCGAGACCGCCGACTCGTTCTAAAGCACGGCACGGGACGGGATACGCGATGGAGCCTCGCGTCATCCCTCTGATTAGGGGACATGAGTGAGCGCCGAAAACTTTGCTTACCCCTTACCAAAGGGGATTCCGATGACGCACGAAAACGTCTGGCGGGCAGCGTCCTATATGATCGACTTGTACGGCGAGGATGCCGCTATCCATGCCGGGATGCATGCGGACAAGCTCTTAGACCTAGGCGATATAGACGGCTTCCAGGTATGGCTTGAGGTGAAGCGGGCTATAGACCGGCTGCAGCAACGGCCCTCGAACGAGGCTGCTAATTAACCATTCTTGTAATGTATTGAATAAGACACTTCAGCTATTACAAATATCAGCTGGGGTATTTGACCAGTAAAGGGGCTGAGGGGCATGGCAGAGGCAATATCTAGAGAGGAAATCATAGCGTTTTTGAGCGGGAAAAATGCTATTACTCCCTGTGAGGTCTGCCATAGCCCTCTTGGGTGGGTGCTGCCTGATGGCGAAACCGCTAAGGTCGTGGGGCTGTTCAATCCTCGCAAAGAGGACGGCGGCTATGTAATGCCCTCAGCAATTACGCCCGCAATTATGCTGATTTGCAAAAATTGTTCTCATATCCGTCTTTTTTCAGAAAACATCATGAAACACCTCTCCAAGGGTGGCACCGTATGACGGAACGTGTGAGAATCTACGCCATAGGAGAAGAAAGCCTCCAGAACGTGGTGACGGTCATGGGCAGCCACAGTGGAGGCGGAGGTTCAGGTGTGGGCGGATTAGAAGCTCGCGTTGCAAAAATCGAAGCGGCTGTAGAGCACGTTCAAACAGACATTCGCGAAATAAAAGGCGATATTCGCGACCATCGGGATACTGCTCAAACAGATTTTCGTATTTTGTTCGGAGCTATCATAACTGTTGCCCTTGGATTAGCAGCACTTATGGCGCACGGCTTTAAATGGCTGTGATATGCCTCTGCCAATAGCCGCTGAAATCCACTGATTTACCGCGCTTGAGCGCGAGACCTGCAACGCGCTGGACTTGTTCGCCATTGGAAACGCGGCGGTTGTCTTCGCGCCACGCCGCCTCTTGGGCGTAGCGGAGCAGGTATGCGCCAGCAATGTGGTGATGGTGACCCTGTTCCGCGCGACGAAGGCGGGAGAAATAGCTCTCTGCCCAATTCGTGCAAGCGCCGTCGAGGCTATAGGCCTGTTCGTGGTTGATGCGCTTCATTTCAAAGCGACCGTGCAGATCATTCCATGACGGCGCTTCGTCTGCGTTGACCACCGTTCCGACTTCGATACGCGACTTAATCCAATTCAGGGCAGCGCCTTCCGATTTGAAAACGGCCGGGACCGAATTGCCATTGCGTTCGCGGACGATGACCACGGCCTGACGCTTGCCGCTCATGTTCTTCCACAGGCGGCGGTCCTTGCGTTCTTCGCGCAAGTTTGCGGGCTTCACATAGCCGCCGAAATAGCCGCCATCGATTTCCGCAACCTTGCCTTCGCCGCCGACCACACGTCCGCGCATTTCTTCCGCCATGGCTTCGCGCATCTTATGGCAGAGGACGAACGCGGCTTTGTAGGACAGGCCCAGATCGCGGCTGAGGGCCAACATGCTCTTGCCCTTCACTTCGTTGCAGAAGATCGCGATAGCGGCCAAATAGGCCCGCAGCGGCAGCTTGTGGGAGGCAAACAGCGTCCCGCTGGTGATGGTGAAATCCTTACCACACTGCTTGCAGCGGAAGCGAAGTGCGCCGTTGGGGCGGCGGCATTCATAGGCGTCCAGACCGCCACAGGACGGGCAGACCGGGGCACCGGCAGTTTCGGGCCAACGGACCTTGCGAAAGGCTTCCTCGGCCTCTGCATCGCTCATACGGAAGACCGACGCTAGGGAGAGCGTCTTGGCTTTCGCAGAGAGGAGGAAGTGTTGGGCCACGTCTGAAATCTCACATCTGATAGCTATCAAATATGAGAGGTATGGGGCCTTGTCAAGGGAGAAATATCAAATATGATAGCTCTCGAATTTGAGAGGGAGCGCAGATGCGTTTAGCCAAAACGGAGGAGGAGCTTGCCGGGCGCGCCGGAGCCTACCTCAAGCGAGAAATCGCCAAGGCCGAGATTACCTATGAGGAATTGGCCAAGAGGCTCAAAAAACACGGCCTACGGGAAACCAAGGCTTCGGTCACCAACAAGCTCTCCCGAGGGACGTTCCCGGCTACGTTCTTTCTGGGGGTTCTGGCGGCGCTGGAGCTTGATGGGCTAAAGTTGGAGGATGTCTGAGGGGGCATTCCGAAATCGTGTCTGGCGATACCGGCTGGCAACGGCGGGCACCGTAGCGTTTTGTTTATTGGTGGTCGCGTTCGCGCTGTGGCGGTCGGGGACGTTCGAGGAATGCTTTCGCGAAATACCATATCAGGAAGCCACCAAGCAGTATGGCGAAAGTCTGCCCCTGTTCCTTTTCCTGATTGGTGAATGGTTCGGATGTCTCGGTCCGTTTATCGACAAAAACGCCGATCCGATCATCGCTGTTTTTACCCTTGTGCTCGCGATAGCCACGATCCGGCTGTGGATCGCCACAAATCGGCTTTGGGAAGGAGCCGAACGGTCCAGCGAACGTCAATTGCGGGCTTATGTCTGCCTGAATAAAACTTCTGTCGTCATCGACAAAGACAATTTCCCGAAAATCAATTTCGTGGTCACGAATTTCGGACAGACCCCGGCCTACGAGTGGCGACAATGGCACTCTGCTGTACTGACCGACTTCCCACTTTCCGTAGACCTGCCCCCCATCAAAGACCTTCCCACTGTCCCTGGATCGATCATAGGTCCAACCGACAGCAGACACCTCTACGGAAATCCCCTTCCCGAAGATATCCACGCGCCCCTCGCGGGCAATCGGAGAGTTACGTCCGATGAACTGCGCGCGCTGCGGAACGGCTCCAAGGCCCTCTACGTCTACGGTGAAGGGACGTATCGCGATGCCTTCGGGAATCAAAGATTCCTTCGATTCCGGGTTATGACCGGCGGACCGCTCGGGCTTCCAGCCGATGGGCGAACCATTGATTGCCACGAGGGCAACGAGGCCAATTAGCGTCTTTAGCCCGAACATTCCTAACCAACTCACGCGTCGGTCTCCTTTCTAGAGACCGGTATTCTGGCGTTTGCGCCATAATACCGCTGACGCGCCTGTTCGCGCTCGATTATGCCCTGTGGTTCGACTTCCTCCTGCCCGGTCTGGATGTATTGCGTGTGCCCATGCCGTTGGGCGGTACGTCGAACCATTTCCGCACCGATGTCCTGCGCAAGATCCACGGCTGGGATTCGTTCAACGTCACGGAGGATGCCGATCTCGGCATCAGGCTCGCCCGCCTTGGCCATCGCGCCACGACGCTCGACTCCACCACTTTTGAAGAAGCGACCAATCGGACTGGCGATTGGCTGAAACAGCGTTCCCGTTGGCTCAAGGGCTACATGCAAACTTGGCTTGTCCATATGCGCGACCCGCTCGCGCTCTGGCGGCATGCCGGCACACGCGGCTTTTTCGCGTTCCAGCTTTTCATCGGCGGCACGTTCGTTTCTTCGCTAGCCAATCCGCTGATGTGGCTGATGTTCATTGCCTCGCATGCATTGGGGATCACCATTTTTTTGGGACCGTTTGGCGAGGCGCTGGCGCGTGCATCATTGTTCAGCCTGATCGCGGGCAATGTGCTTTTCGTTTATCTTGCGATGCTGGGACCGTATCGCCGCGGCTGGTTGCAGCTTGCGCCGTATGGCCTGATCGCGCCGCTCTACTGGCTGTTGATCTCTGTCGCTGCCTATCGCGCGGTATGGCAGCTTGTTCGCCGCCCCTTCCATTGGGACAAGACCCGCCACGGTGTCAGTCATTTCAAGGCAACTGCCGCATGACGCTTGCCGAATTTGCGCCCCTGCAACGCGCACAATCCACGCTGCCCTTCCTGATCGCTGCATTGGCGCTGGCGCTCGCGGTGTTGTTTCCCCTGTTGCCGTCATCCGTCGTTCTTGCCGGCGCGGACACTTTGTTCGCGGCACTGGTTTTTCATGGTGCGCTTGCGGCGGGCTATCCGCTTTTGCACACGCTGGCGATAACGGTCCTTTCATTTGTGCAGGCCGGTATCTTTCAAAGTGCCGCAGACAAGGCCGGTTCGATCTGGCTGGGCCTGGCCGTTTATTGTGTTGCCTCGGCCGCCGCCAATTTTGTGCGCTATCGCGATGCGCGCCGCGTGATGGTGTTGGGCGCGGCATTGTCGCTTGCGCAATTGCTCGATCCTATGGGCGCATTGCTTGCGGTTTTCCTTTTGCCGGTGTGCGTTGGTCTGCCGCGAGCCGGTGAGGCAGCGAACAAAGCGGGTTTGTTGGCTTTGCTCCTGTTCATGCCCGTCGTCACGGCGATAGTGCTCGCCTATGCGCGGGGCGTTCTGGGGTTCAATCCGATCCAGTTTCTGGGCGCCGCGCACCGGCTCGGGGAGCAGGTGCCGCTATATCTGCTTCTGCTTGCCGGGTTCGCCAGCGCCCCGGTTTTGTGGCTGACGATGTTCGTGCGGGCCGTGCGCCGCGCAGACGGTCTGATCGCGGTCTACTCCGGCCTCATTGTCATGGTGGCGACGGCACTCGCCTCGCTGCTGGGCGCTGACCGCGATGTGGCCTCCGTACTGATTGGCGTTGGCGCGGCTTCCGCCGCAGGGCTGTGCGCGTGGCCGCGTGCGGCGCGGCATGCCGATCTTGCAGTGGCGGCAATGGCGTTGGCCGCTGTCGTTTCATGGCTTCTTGTCAATCTTCCATCGGCGGTGACGTGAATGCGGATTGTCTCGAAAGTTGCTGTCATTTTTTGTCTGCTGTGCGCGCGCGACGCATATGCCGGCGCGTGGACGCAGGCCGAAGACAGCGGCCAAACATTCTCCACCTTTACCTATAGCCGCGCCAGCAGGTCGTATGACAGCCATTCGAACGCCACGATTCCGATCCGCTATACGAAGCTTTTGACCCAGACCTACATCGAATATGGCGTGCGGGACTGGCTCACCCTCACTGTCGATCCCGAATACGCCAAGGCGCAATCCGGCCCTCCTGGCGGGCCCATCGAAGTCGCCAACGCCTTTGCGATCGGAGCCGGCGCGCGGGTGCGGTTGCTGGACGATTACGGCGTTTTTTCCGTCGAAGGCTCGTACAAATCGGCCGGTGCGTTCGATACGTCAGTTTCCGTAAACCAGGAATCCGCTCGCCAGTTTGAAATCCGCGCGCTTTACGGCACGAACTTCGACGTATTCGGAAAGGCAGCCTTTGCCGATCTCGAATTGGGACAACGCTTCATCGCCGGCGCGCGGCCGCGCGAAACGCCGATCGATATTTCGGTCGGCCTGCACATAACACAGGACACGATGATTCTTGCGCAGAGCTTCAACGTGATAGCGGGCGGCGATTCGAAGCCGCCCTACAGCTATTACCGCTCGCACAAGGTGCAACTTTCCCTCGTACAACATCTTTGGAGACACTTATCGATACAGGTGGGCGGCTTCGTTTCGCCTCTGGGACAGAACGCGCTGAAAGAGCAAGGGCTCTCCATCGCGCTGTGGGACAGTATTTAGTCAGCATCTGTCAGCCAAACACACCACCGGCAATGAAAAGGAACCCTCATGACATTATTGAAAGAACCAAACGGCAAGGCGGGCATCGCACCGCGCGCTTCCTCCTGCTGCAATCACGACAAGGATTGCGCCGTCCATCGCGAACCGCATGACGCCAAGGTCACGGCCTGCTCGTGCCCTGAATACTCTCCGCTGTTCCGGCATCGATATCGCGCGCCGAAATCACACAAGGATCGTTGAAAGGCGGAGCGGATTTAGGCGAGGGACAGGTCTTCGTCCTGTTCCTCGTCCTCGTCGCGATTGCGCGCGATGACGAAGGCGGTGATCGGGATGCTGAGAACGTAGAGCACGATCCCGGCAGTCAGCACCGCCCATGGGCGGGCCATCAGCGCGCCGAGCGTGAGCAGGGCGATGAAGCCCGCAATTGTGCGGCTATGGCGTTCGATATGGAGATATTTGATCGACGGCGTGGGCAGGCGGCTCACCATCAAGATCGACGTGGCGATTGCGATGGCGCAGCTATAGAGCGGAAGCTGGAACGCCGGCGCCTTGAACTGGAAGCTGAGCAGCAGCGGCAGCAACATCAGACAGGCGCCAGCGGGCGTCGGCATGCCAGTGAAATAGGGATTTGTTTCGGTAGCGCCTTCGTCGCGCAGTGCCTGGATGTTGAAACGCGCCAACCGGATCGCGCAGCACACGCAGAAGATCACCGCCGTGATCCAGCCGATGACGCCGAGGCCGGAGAGCGTCCAGTTGTAGGCGATAAGGGCAGGAGCGACGCCGAAGCTCACGAGATCGGCAAGCGAGTCGAGCTGCGCGCCGAAACGGGTATCGGCGCCCAGTTGCCGCGCGGCGCGGCCGTCGAGCATGTCGAACACCATGGCGAGAATGATCGCGCCGACGGCGAGTTTCCATTGATGTTCCATCGCAAAACGGATGGAGGTCACGCCGCTCGCAAGGCCCATCAGCGTCAGCGCGCTGGGCACGAGCTTGGCGAGAGAAATCTCTTCCACACGTTCGCGTACGAAACGCGGGGGAAACCTTCTGTTTTGCACTACCCTAATCCTTGATACCCGCCAGGACTGTCTGGCCTGCCGTTACGGTCTCGCCCTGCGCGGCGTATATGGTGGCATTCCCCGGTAAATACAAATCGACCCTACTGCCAAAGCGGATAATGCCAAATCGCTCGCCCCGGCGCACCCTCTGGCCGGGGGTCAGGCCGCAGACGATTCGCCGCGCCACCAGCCCCGCAATCTGGACCAGGGCGATGTCTTTTTCGGGGCCGGTTGCCCCCTCCGGCCTGATCCGGATGGACATGCGCTCATTGTGGACGCTGGCCTTGTCGAACGAGGCGTTGAAGAATTTGCCGGGCCGGTAGGAGAGGCCCACCACAGTTCCGTCACAAGGGATCCGGTTCACATGGACGTTAAACACGTTCATGAAGACCGAAAGCCGGGTGAGGGCGGCAGGGCCCATCTCCAGCTCCTCTGGCGGGGCCGACTGAACCACTGGCAACATCTTCCCGTCCGCCGGGCAGATATAGAGGTCGGGCTCCAGCGGCGTCCGGCGTTCGGGGTCGCGGAAGAAGGCCACCACCCATATCGTAATGGGGAGGAACGCCCACCCCGCAATGGGCGTGAGCACGAACAGAATGACATTGGCGGCACATGCGATGGCAATGAACAGCCAGCCCTCACGGTGGATGGGAACTCTCAAATGACGGCTTCCTGAATGAAGGGTTACGGTCCACGTCTGAGGGGATGTGCTATGGCAAGCCCCGGAACTTCATGGCAGCTTCCCGGCCGCGAGGCGCCATTCAGGCACCCTTAGGGAGGTTCTTTCATGCGGAGTTTGACCCAGATTTCCATCCTTGGCGCAGCGGGAATTGCCGCAGCTTCGTTGCTGGTTGTGGCTCCAGCACTGGCCGGTCACGGCAAGGCAGGCCTCTGGACCATCACCACCAAGATGGAAATGCCAGGAATGCCGCAGATGCCGGACATGTCTCAATTGCCGCCGGAGGCGCGCGCGCGGATCGAAGCGATGCACATGAACATGTCGGGCAACGGCATGACGATGCAGCACTGCATGACGCAAGCCGAAGTCGACCAGGACAAGCCGCCGCCGATGGCGAACGGGGAATGCAAGCTCGTGAAGTCTTCCATGGTCGGCCACACCTATACCGGCGATATGGCGTGTACCGGCGATTTCAACGGTACCGGGCATTTCCAGGTGACCTACGATTCCGGCGAACATTATGCCGGCAGCATGGACATGAAGGGCAGCCACGAAGGTCATCCGATGAACATGCATTCCAGTTTCGAAGGCAAATGGATTTCCGCAAGCTGCGGGAACGTGACCCACTGAGCGGCGAATTCGAAGACGATCTCGAGGACCACGGCGAAAGCGTCGCCGCGCTGGCGCAATTCCTGCGCCAGGCGCGGCGCGCGGTCGTTTTCACCGGCGCAGGCGTTTCGACGGAATCGGGCATCCCCGATTTCCGTTCGCCGGGCGGTTACTGGACGAAGAACGCGCCCATAGAATTCGGCCAGTTCGTTTCCGATCCGCAAGCGCGGCGCGAAGCGTGGCGCAGGCGGTTTGCGGGAGACGACATGTATGCTTCCGCCAAACCCAATGGGGGGCATCTGGCGATTGCCGATCTTGTGAAGCGCGGTCTGGTCACCCATGTCATCACGCAGAACATCGACAATCTGCATCAGGAATCCGGCGTGCCGCCCGAACTGGTGATCGAGCTGCACGGCAACACGCGCTACGCCAAATGCCTGCGCTGCGGGGCGCATTCGCCGCTCGAACCGATCCGCGAATATTTCGAGGCGCATGGCGATCCGCCGGGGTGTACGTCCTGCGGCGGGTTGATGAAGACGGCCACGATCTCGTTCGGAGAGCCCATGCCGCGCGAAGCCATGGCGCGGGCGGAACAGGCAACGCTGGCCTGCGATCTGTTCATCGTTCTGGGGTCTTCGCTTGTGGTCCAGCCGGCGGCGAGTTTCCCGGCGGTGGCCAAGAAAAACCGTGCAAAACTTGTGATTATTAACCGCGACCAGACGCCCTTGGACATGCTGGCGGACCTGCTGATTCAGTCCGAAATCGGCCCGTTAATGAGCGACGCCCTATCCCGGCTCTAGCGGGTGGACGTTCGCCACGGCGCATCCTAAGTATGGTGCCAAATCACCGCATTCGGGAGTTTCCTTTGGTTCGCCTCGACGAAGAAAAAGAAGACCAGCACGAGAACAAGGGCGAGATGCAGCCCGCGCCCGTGGCCCAGGCGCTGTTCAAGGCGCGCACCGTGATGATCTTCGGCGAGATCGACATGAAACTCGCCGAGCGCGTGACCGGCCAGTTGCTCGCCTTCGCGCAGGAAAGCGAAGAAGACATCCGGGTGATCGTCAACTCGCCGGGCGGCCATGTGGAGTCCGGCGACACGATTCACGACGTGATCAAATTCGTCGGCCCCAAGGTGAAGATGATCGGCACCGGCTGGGTGGCAAGCGCCGGTGCGCACATCTATCTGGGCGCCGCGAAGGAACGCCGTTTCTGCCTGCCGAACACACGCTTCCTGCTGCACCAGCCGCTCGGCGGCGTGCGCGGCCCGGCGTCGGACATCTCGATCGAGGCGGAAGAGATCCTGAAGATGCAGGAACGCATCAACCGCACCATCGCGCGCGAAACGGGGCAGCCTTACGAAAAGGTCGTCGCCGACACGGATCGCAATTTCTGGATGAGCGCGGAACAGGCCAAGGAATACGGCCTCGTCTCCAAGATCGTCACGCACGCCAGCGAAGTTTGATTTGAATCTTACCTACCTAAGGGGAGGTAAGAGCTCACATCGCTTCCACGATCTTCGCGGCCGCGCCGCCGATCTTCGGTTTGTCGGCGACGAGCGAATGCACCCACGCGCGTTGTGCGCGCCGCCCGCTGGCCGCGAAACGCTTGCGCGCAAACCGGCTGGTCAACGAACGGGCCGCGTTGAACGGCATCGTCACCAGTGGAAACCACGGAATATACCGCCGCGGTAACCCAAGATTTTCCATTCCGCGCAGACCCAGAAAGAACACGTTCACGCTGAGATGGGATTCGCGCGCGAAATGGCGGCGGAAAAGGCCATAAGGCCGCGTCAGCGGTTCATCCGCGAGTGATGTGGCAAGCTGGCGTCCGGCATCGTCAGGCCGGCCAACCACGCTGAGCAGCATGTGATAGAGCATCCGGCGGCCTTCCTGCTCCGTCCACGGCAGCAGGTCTTCCTCGATGCCCATCAGGTGTCCCGCGTAACGGATCAGGTGCATCACCGCCCGGCCTTCATCGCGCGTGATGATCATGCCGAGCGTGCGCGCGCCCAAAAGATATAGCGGACCGAACGCGAGCTGCGTCGCCGCCATGTCGAGCTGGTTGAGCGGAATGCCGTCTTCCGCGACATCCCAATCCGGCGTCTCCGCAACGTGACGGCGGACCAGCGCGTGAATGAGGCGAACGCGCAGCGTGCTTTTGAAGCCTTGGCCGAAGCGCGTCATCGCGCCCGCCTCGGTGCAATCGAGCCACCATTGTGCGGTTTCCGCGAGACGTTTGGCCGGGCCTTTGTTCAGCGCGCCGGTCATCACCAGCACCTTGTTGAAGCCCGGCGCCTGATAGCCACCCATCAGCGCGCCGTCGCGCAGGATGTAGGTGCCCATATTGCCCTGCATCCGGCCGACTTCCGCGCCGCGTTCGAGCAAGGCCATGTCGAGCCATTCCGGCGGCGAATCGTAAAGCGCGAAGAATTCCTTCAGCGGCGCGGGCGCGTTCGGCACCGATGAGATGCCATGCTCAAGCGCCTGCTCGAACAACGCGCGGCCCTTGCCGATTCCTTCGCTCGCCATCCACGCGACGAGCGCATCCATCTGTGCATCACCCCGCAACAGCGCGCGGCCGAGATGATCCCACTCGGACGGTGTTGGTTCGCCGTTGCGAAGCAGGGCGGCACTGAATCGCGCGCCGATCTTCCGGGCCCGTTCGATCTGCTGGCCATGGCGGGCAGGGGCGCTGGAGAGGTTTTCGGCGATGGAAAGATGGATTTCGAGCGACATCCCAGGCTCCCTTGACTGAGGCAAGGGTTATGCGAATATTTATTCGCTTTCAATTCGCATTGCCGCCATTGAAAAAGACGCCGACCCAGGAGCGCTCGCGGCAAACCGTGGAGGCGCTGATCGAGGCCACTGCTCGCACGGTGGCGGAATACGGCTGGGCGCAAACCACCACCAACCACATTGCAGAATGCGCGGGCGTCAGCGTGGGGTCTCTCTACCAGTATTTCGAGAACCGCGAGCAGTTGTTTGCAGCCTTGATCGAACGCGAGATCAGCGTGATCACGCAGCGGCTGGACGAACAGATCCCTTTCATGCTGAAGGCGGACGCGGCCACCGCCATCCGCATGTCGCTGGAAGTGGCCTTCATCTATTTCGAATCCAACGAAAAGCTTTTCACCGAACTCGCCAACAACTGGCAGGCCACGGGGCGCAGCGATTTCGTCGATGCGTTTGAAGGCTATATGCTCGATGCCATGCGGATGTTCATGGCGCAGAACTACGCGGCGTACGAGCCGCTCGACCTCAACACGCTGTCCTTCATCATGTCGAACGCCACAATGTTCGTGCTGTCGCGCTTCGTGAGCCGCAAGCCAAAGGGTGTGACCAAAGAAGCGCTGATCGCCCACGTCACCGAACTTTACTCGCTTTATTTCAAAAGCAAGGAGCGCAAATGACCGTTCCATGGTGGCAGGGTGCGGTCGTCTATCAAGTCTATGTGCGCAGCTTTTGCGATTCGAACGGAGACGGGCAGGGCGATCTGCCGGGCGTGATCTCCAAGCTCGATTACATCGCCTCGCTCGGCGTGGATGCAATCTGGCTGTCGCCGATCCATCCGTCGCCCAATCGCGACTGGGGTTATGACGTTTCGGATTACGAAGGCGTGCATCCCGACTACGGTACGCTCGCGGATTTCGATGCGTTGCTTGAGGCAGCGCATGCGCGCGGGCTTAAGGTTCTGCTCGACGAAGTGCTGTGCCACACCTCGGACGAACACGCTTGGTTCACCGAAAGCCAGAAAAAGGATAGCGCGAAATCCGATTGGTATGTCTGGGCCGATCCGAAACCGGATGGCACGGCGCCCAACAACTGGTTGTCCGCGTTCGCAGGTCCGGCATGGGCCTACAAGCCGAGCCGCCGTCAATATTATCACCACAAGTTCCTGCGCCAGCAGCCAAAGGTGAACTGGCACAATGCAGATGCGCGCAAAGCTGCGCTCGATGTCCTCGATCTGTGGCTCAACCGCGGCGCAGACGGTTTCCGGCTTGACGTTGCCAACGCCTATCTCCACGACGCCACCTTGACCGACAACCCGCCGGTACCTATGCCGGAACGCAACGCGTTGAGCTGGGAACACGCGCCCAATCTTCAGGAACATCTGCACGACAGCAATCTGATCGAGAACATCGAATGTCTGGATGCGATCCGGCGTACGGTCGATAAACATTCGAACCGTTTCGTATTCGGCGAATTCTCCGAACTGGCCGAGCGTTCGGGTTGCTATGCGGCACCCGATGAAGGGCTTCATTCCGGGTATAGCTTCCCCATGCTTTTGCAGCGCAAACTCGATCCCAAATTCTTCCGGGATTATTTCACGCTGCTCGCAAAACATCCCGCGCATTGGCCGTGCATCTCGTTTTCAAACCATGACGTGATGCGAACGGTTTCGCGCTTCGGCGGCCGCAATCCGCCGCCGGAACTGGCGAAGATGCTTCTGGCGCTGCTGTTCTCGCTCAAGGGAACGGTGCTGATGTATCAGGGCGAGGAACTCGGTCTTCCCGAAGCGGATCTTCGCCGCGATCAACTGCGCGATCCCGTCGGCGATCTCTATTATCCGCAGCACAAGGGCCGCGACGGTTGCCGCACGCCAATGCCGTGGAACGGGAGCGCGCCCAATCTCGGTTTCACAAGCGGCACGCCATGGCTGCCGCTGGCACCGCAGCATCAGTCGCTGGCGGTGACCGCGCAGGAAACCGATCCGGGCTCAGTTCTCAGATTCGCACGCGAGATGCTTGCGATGCGGAAGATGCACCCGGCCTTGGTATTTGGAGACATCGAATTCCTCGACGCGCCTGCATCTGTTCTAGCGTTCAAACGAAAACATGCGACGGGCGATTTGACGTGTGTGTTCAATGTGAGCGCAGAACCAGCATCATTCGGCGACGCGAAACTTGCCGCTTACGGTCACAGGATCGCGCCCGATTGAGCAAAAGAAAAAGGCCCGGATCGCTCCGGGCCTTTTTGCTTAAATTTTGTTGGCTTACGCCGCTTTCTTTAGCAGCATGCCTTCGACGCGTTTCACCGCGGCCGGTTCGTCGATCCGCTCGATGGCGGCGACTTCGCGCGCCATGCGGGCGAGCGCGGCTTCGTAAAGCTGGCGTTCGGAATAGCTTTGTTCCGGCTGACCGCTGGCGCGGTGCAGGTCGCGCACCACTTCGGCGATCGACACGAGGTCGCCCGAATTGATCTTCGCTTCGTATTCCTGCGCGCGGCGGGACCACATGGTGCGCTTGATGCGTGCGCGGCCCTTCAGCGTGTTGAGCGCGGTTGCCACGACGTCGGGGGACGACAGCTTGCGCATGCCGACCGACTTCGCCTTCGCGACGGGAACGCGCAACGTCATCTTGTCCTTCTCGAAGGTGATGACGAACAGCTCGAGCTTGTGGCCCGCCACTTCCTGTTCCTCGACGCGCATAATCTTGCCCACGCCATGGGTGGGGTACACCACATGATCGTTGGCCTTGAACTCGTGCTTCTTGTTGGAGTTCGCGGGGGCCTTTTTCTTTGCTGCTGCCGTCGCCGTCATATCGATATCCATCAGTTCCTCACAAACGCCCGCACACGTACCGGTCACACAACCGACAGCCCAGCCACTTCACGCATCCTGTAACCACCCTTTCGGGCAATGTTGCGGCGCAAATCGCGCCTGACGCCGCCGCGGATCTAACGGCGCAATTTCCTTGTCGGAAACAACAGGGGAACGTGTACCACAAGATGTGGGAAAAGGGAAGGAAAATCTCTCAAATGATTGAAATTGTGTAATTTATTGGGATTCGCTGAGAAACTGTCAGTGACGGTTCGGGTGGAGAAAGAATATTTTTACGATCCAGAGCCGGGTTTATCCGAGAAAAACCTCTCGAATTTGTCCGGTACGCCCTCGAATTCCTTCGCATCTGCGGGAGCTTCGCCCTTCTGGCTGATGTTGGGCCAGGTCTTGGCGTATTCGGCGTTCACCTGGAGCCACTTCTCCATTCCTGACTCGGTGTCAGGTTTGATGGCTTCCGGCGGGCATTCGGGCTCGCAGACGCCGCAATCGATGCATTCGTCGGGGTGGATCACCAGCATGTTCTCGCCCTCGTAGAAGCAATCGACGGGGCAGACCTCGACGCAATCCATGAACTTGCACTTGATGCAGGCTTCGGTGACGACGTAGGTCATGCTTTGGCTCCAAAAGACGGGCCTCACTTAAGGCGCGTCGGCCCCCCGATCAAGCGGCGTTTCGTCCACGATTTCGTAGAGCGCCTGCGCCTCCCGCGCGGGTCCGCGCCGCATCGCCTCGCCGCAGACCCTTACCACAAGCACCTCGCGCCCGCGCGCCACGGTCAGCACGTCGCCAGGCTTGATGGCGTGGTGAGGCTTCTCGACCCTGAAGCCATTAAGCCGGATATGGCCGGAGGATGCCGCCGACTGGGCCAGGGCGCGCGTCTTGAAGAAGCGGGCGTGCCACAGCCATTTGTCGATCCGCACGCTCATTTGCCGACGAGTGCCGCCAGTTCCGCGAAGGGCGAATCCGCGCGCGGGGCGGAAGGCTTTTGCGGGCGGGGAGGGCGATGCTTGCGCGGCGGCAGCGCCTTGCGCCGAAGCACGGTAACGGGCGTTTCGCCCTCGACCGTGACCTTCTGCCAGCCCAGCGCGGCAAGCACGCGGTCAAGACTTTCGCGATCGCAGCCAAGCAGGGAGACGAGTTTGGTGAGCAACTCGTCGGCCGCGGTCCCGGCGGCGGCCCCCTTTTCAAGTTCTTCTTCGAGGCGCTCAAGCATATCGAGCCGGATGGCACGTCCGCCCATGGCACGAAAGCCCGCAGCATGAAGAAGATCGGCCCGCATGCCGTCATCCATCGCAAACGACGTGATGCCCGGAAGCGGCGCGGGTGGGAATTGTTCGATACGCTGAGCAACGCCGCGCAACAGATAAAGAAGGCGCGCGGCTTCCGGCTTGAGCAGCGCGGGCATGTAGACGTTGCGGCGGCCGAGCCAGACGCCGAACGGACGCAAGCCCCGAATGAGCGGACGCAGATCGCCCATCTCCTCTCGCGAACGCGGCAGGGTGCCGAGGTTTTCGCATATCTGATATGCGATGCCGCGCGCGTTCGCAGGAATAGCGTTGACGCTCCCGGCTTTCGCCTCCGTGCCGTTGCGCAAGGCGATCAGCGGTTCGAGGCGCGTGGCGATTTTCTCTTTCAGCCATTTGTCGAGGCGTGCCTGCACTTCGCAACGCTGTTCGCTGCGCAACTGTTCGTCCGCGAGCAATTGCACGACAGGATCGAGCGGCGAGGGACCGGCAGTCAGCCGCGCGACGACCGCGCCGTCCCACCACAGGCGTCCGTGTTCGCTCAACGTGATTTCGAAATCTTCGGCGCGGGCGAGACGATTGGCTCGCGCAAAGAATTCGCCTTCGAGACCGCGCAGCGCAGCCGCACGCAAGGTTCGGCCATGAATGCCTTCGGCGCGCGGATCGGCTTCGAAACGGAAACCTTCGAGCTTGCCTACGCTTTCGCCGCCGATGATGACGGCGCCGGAATCATCCAGCTTGAGATCGTCAAGATCGTCTTCGCGCAGGCGCTTCATCAGCACCGATGTGCGCCGGTCGATGAAGCGCTGCGTCAGGCGCTCATGCAGCGCATCGGACAAACGATCTTCGACAGCGCGGGTGCGTTCCTGCCAATGACTTTGATGCTCGATCCATTCCGGGCGATTGGCGGCATAGGTCCAGGTGCGGATCTGCGCCAGGCGGCCCGAAAGCGTTGCGACATCGCCTTCGGCGATATCGACGCGCTCGATCTGGCGGGCAAGCCAATCTTCCGGCAGCGCGCCGTGATCGCCCATCAGATGATTGTAGATCGTTTCGACGAGGCGGATGTGTTCGTCGATGCTGAGTTTGCGGAAATCGGGAAGCTGGCAGACATCCCACAACCGATGCACGGCGGCGGGCGAGGTGGCGCGCTCACGGATCGCATTGTGTGCGGCAAGCGCGCGCAAGGAGAGGAAATCGGTTGCCGGCCGCCCCTTCACGAGGCCGCGCATCGGGGCGGGCGCATCGAGGCTTTCGAGCAATCCGTCGAGCGAGGTGAAGTTCAGCGAAGCGTTGCGCCACTGGAGCACGCGCACGGGATCGTAACGGTGTGCTTCGACGCGGTTCACAACATCTTCGTCGAACGGTTCGGTTTCGGCGGTGACGCCGAAAGTGCCGTCGTTCATGTGGCGCCCAGCGCGGCCCGCGATCTGTCCGATCTCGTTGGGCGTCAGCGGGCGCATGACGAAACCGTCGAACTTGTCGCGCGCAGCGAACGCGACGTGATCGACATCCATGTTGAGGCCCATGCCGATGGCATCGGTCGCCACGAGGAAATCGACTTCACCGGATTGATAAAGCGCCACTTGCGCGTTGCGCGTGCGCGGGCTGAGCGCGCCCAGCACCACCGCCGCTCCACCACGCTGGCGGCGGATCAGTTCGGCGATGCCATAGACATCCTCGGTCGAGAACGCGACCACCGCAGACCGGCGGGGCAAGCGGGTGAGTTTCTTGGCACCCGTGTAGGCGAGGTCGGAAAAGCGCGCGCGCGACACGAACCAGGCATGCGGCACGAAACGCTGGATAAGCCCGCGCATCGTATCGGCGCCGAGGAACATCGTTTCTTCTTCGCCGCGCGCGAACAGCAGCCGGTCGGTGAAAACGTGGCCGCGTTCGGGATCGGCGCAGAGCTGGATCTCGTCCACCACCAGGCACGCGACCTTGATGTCGAGCGGCATCGCCTCGACGGTGCAGACGAAATAGCGGGCGTTCGGCGGAACGATCTTCTCTTCGCCTGTGATGAGCGCGGCTGACGCAGCGCCTTTCAGGCGAACCACCTTGTCGTAGACCTCGCGCGCCAGCAGGCGCAGCGGCAGGCCGATCATGCCGGACTTGTGGGCCAGCATCCGCTCGATGGCAAAATGGGTTTTGCCGGTATTGGTGGGGCCTAGGACCGCGGTGATCCGCCCGGACTCATCCAGGCGGCCGCGCCGTTCACGCGCTGGAGCCATGTCTTTCCCAAGATGGGGAATTCACCCGCGCCGCGCAAGCGAAGGGATTTTCACGAATTGGAGGCTGTGGATAGGTTTGCAGGCGCAGGAACGTGACCGGTACGAATCACGTCCGAATCACTAACCGAATCAATATCATCCTTTGTTCTCACACTATTGGTCGTTTGTCAATCGTCCGCGGATACCAAATCTAGGTGGGCGGAGAATCGGTGGTGTGTTGTGGATTGTCCGGGAGCGGATTTTCCGTGGGCGGAACGATTTCGGGCTTTTGTTCCCAGCCCTTGCCTCGGGTTTCGCAGGTGCAATAGTGATGGGCAAAATAGCGAGGGCAGGATGAGCGGCGAGTCTTGGAAGCACGGTTCGAAGGATCTGGAGGGTTGGGCCAAGCTTGCCCAGAAGGAGCTGCGCGACCGCCCGCTGGAAAGCCTGACCTGGGCCTCACCCGAAGGCATCGCCGTCAAGCCGCTTTACACCGCTGCCGACCTTGAAGGGCTGGAAGCGGCCGACACGCTGCCGGGCCTGATGCCGTTCATGCGCGGCGTGCGCGGCACGATGTATGCCGGGCGTCCGTGGACCATCCGCCAATATGCGGGCTTCTCCACCGCCGAAGAATCCAACGCCTTCTATCGCAAGAACCTCGCCGCCGGGCAGATGGGGCTTTCGGTGGCGTTCGATCTGGCCACCCATCGCGGTTACGACAGCGATCATCCGCGCGTGGCGGGCGATGTGGGCAAGGCGGGTGTCGCCATCGATTCCGTTGAGGACATGAAAATTCTTTTCGCCGGCATTCCGCTCGACAAGATGAGCGTGTCGATGACCATGAACGGCGCGGTGATCCCGATCCTCGCGAATTTCATCGTGGCGGGTGAGGAGCAGGGCGTTCCGACCGAAAAACTTTCCGGCACCATCCAGAACGACATCCTCAAAGAGTTCATGGTGCGCAACACCTATATCTATCCGCCCACGCCTTCGATGCGCATTGTGGCCGACATCATCGAATACACGGCAAAGAAGATGCCGAAATTCAATTCGATCTCGATCAGCGGCTATCACATGCACGAAGCGGGCGCGACCGCCGTGCAGGAACTGGCCTACACGCTGGCCGACGGCATGGACTATGTGCGCGCGGCGCTCAGCAAGGGATTGGAAGTCGATGCGTTCGCGCCGCGCCTTTCGTTCTTCTTCGGCATCGGCATGAACTTCTTCATGGAAGTCGCGAAGTTGCGGGCCGCGCGGCTTCTGTGGTCGCAGATCATGGAGAAATTCGGCGCGAAGAATACCGAAAGCCTGATGCTGCGTACCCATTGCCAGACGTCCGGCGTGTCGCTGACGGAACAAGACCCCTACAACAACGTCGTGCGCACCACGATCGAGGCGCTGGCGGCGGTGTTGGGCGGAACACAGTCGCTGCATACCAATTCGCTGGACGAGGCGATTGCGCTGCCGACGGAATTCTCCGCCCGCATCGCGCGCAACACGCAGTTGATTCTGCAGAACGAAAGTCATGTGACCAAGGTGGTCGATCCTCTGGGTGGTTCTTATTACGTCGAGGCGCTGACGCATTCGTTGGCGCACGCCGCGCAGGAGATCATCGACGAAGTTGAGAAGATGGGCGGCATGACCAAGGCGGTCGAGGCCGGCATCCCCAAGCTGCGCATCGAGGAAGCCGCCGCCCGCCGTCAGGCCCGCGTGGACAAGGGCGAAGACGTGATCGTCGGCGTCAACAAATTCCAGCTCGAAAACGAAGCCCCCATCGACGTGCTCGATGTGGACAATGTGGCGGTGCGCGACCAGCAGATTGCGCGCCTCAACAAGATGAAAGCCGAGCGCGATCCGGCGAAGGTGAAGGCCACGCTCGACGCGCTGACCGAAGGCGCGAAAGGCACCGGCAATCTTCTGGCGCTGGCCGTTGAAGCGGCGCGTGCGCGCGCCAGCGTGGGCGAGATTTCCGATGCGATGGAAAAAGTGTTCGGCCGTCACCGCGCCGAAATCCGTTCGATCTCCGGCGTCTATGGTGGCGCTTACGAAGGCGACAATGAATTCGCCGCCATCATCGGAGAAGTCGAACAATTCGCGAAGGAAGAAGGCCGCCGTCCCCGCATGCTCGTCGCCAAGATGGGCCAGGATGGGCACGACCGCGGTGCGAAGATCATCGCCACCGCCTTCGCCGACCTTGGCTTCGACGTGGACATCGGGCCGCTGTTCCAGACACCGGAAGAAGTGGCGAAGGATGCCATCGAGGCCGACGTTCATGTCATCGGTATCTCCAGTCAGGCGGCCGGTCACAAGACGCTGGTGCCGATGCTGATCGACGCGCTGAAGAAGCAGAAGGCTGATGACATTCTTGTCGTTTGCGGCGGTGTAATCCCCGCGCAAGATTACGCTTTCCTCGAAAAAGCGGGCGTGGCCGCGATTTTTGGACCTGGCACGAACATCCCGGAGGCTGCTCGCAAAGTGTTGAAGCTGATCCGGGCGCGAAAGACAAAAGCCGCCGCGTGATCGCAGCCGCATCTTGCTCTAGGATGTTCCTTGGGAAGGGCACATCCATGGAGAAAAGTATGCGCACATTCGCGCTTTACGCATTAACGACGGCCATCGTGTTCGGTGCGCCCGCCGCATCCGCACAACCGGCGTCGGCACCGCCTTCGAATTCGTGCTTCTTCATAAACCAGTTCCAGACCTGGAAAGCGCCGGATGACAAGACAATGTTCATCCGTGTGGGCTCCAACAGGTATTTCCGCTTGGATATGGCGGGATCGTGCTCCGCATTGAAGGGCATCAATCCGCATCTCATCACCAGATTCAGCGGCACGAACAGCATCTGTTCAAAGCTCGACTGGAATCTGAAAGTGGCGCGTGCGCCGGGAAGCCCTCCGGAGGCCTGCATCGTGAGTGCGATGACGGAACTGACGCCGGAAGAAGTGAAGGCCATTCCGAAGAAGTTCAAGCCGTAGAGCAATCCACTTACCTCCCCCAAGGGGGAGGTAAGTTACGTCCCGATATTCTTCTTCAGGAACGCTTCCAGTTCCTTCAGCATCCTGATCCGCGTGTCGGCGAAGTTCAGATAGTGATCTTCGCCGGCGACGCGGATGAAGGTCACATCCTTGCCTGCATCTTTCAGCGCCTGATATTCGATCTGGCTCTGGTTGAGGCGGACGGTCGTGTCGCCTTCGCCATGCATCAGCATGATCGGGCACTTTACATTGTCTGCGTGCAGGGCAGGAGAAGCCGCTTTCAACTTGTCGGCGTCTTCCCAATCGCTGCCGATGCGGGATTTCCAGAATGACGTCCCTTGCGAATCCTTGCCGGTGTCGCTTCTCTGCGTGAACATGAATTCGTTGAGATCGGAAACGCCCGCGAAACTGAACGCGCAGGCGTAAAGCTCCGGTGAGAAAGTGGCGCCCGCAAGCGCCGCATAGCCGCCATAGCTCGCGCCGACGATGCAGATGCGCTTGGGATCGGCGATACCGTCCGCGACGAGCTTCTTCACGCCGTCGGAAATGTCGTCCTGCATTGCACGGCCCCATTGATGCAGGCCCGCTTCGGTGAATTTGCGCCCGTACCCTTTCGAGCCGCGATAGTTGGGCTGCAACACCGCATAACCGCGATTGGCGAGGAACTGCGCCCACCAGTCGAAACCCACAACATCGCGCGCATCCGGTCCGCCATGCGGCATGATGATGGTGGGAAGGTTTCTCGCATCCTTGTTTGGCGGCAGCGTGAGGTAGGCCGGGATTTCGAGGCCATCTCGCGCCTTGTAAGGATAAGGTTTCATCTCGCCGAGATCCGCTTCGGTCAATTGCGGATAAGCCGAGAGAATTTTCGTTGCATTATGCGTCGTGCGGTCGAGGAAGTAATAGGTCGGCGGCAGGCGCGGCCCCTGCACCGCGACAATCACCCGATCCTTCGCTTTGTCCATCGATGTGGCGTGGACGGAGAGCCCGGGAAAGGATTTCTCCAGTCCCGCCTGCAGCGCCTGGTTCTCTTCGCTGAAATATTTATATTCGTATTGATCCGCCGCATACATTGCGCCGATCACACGGCCCGTCCATTCGTCCTTGATGGGCTGCATCACGTCATATTTCGGATCGGCGAACAGCAGGCCGCTTTCGTCGCCGCTAGCGAGGTCATGGCGCACGAGCGCGGTGGTATCGCGGTTTTCGTGCCGTAGAAGCGCGATGGCTTTGCCGTCTTCGGTGAGGCCGACTGCGCCCGCGCCATTGTCCGCCTCGGCGTCGTATTCGCCGGAAGGTTTCCAGTCTCCGTGATCGTAGACGTAGAGGTGATGGCGCAACGGACGCAAGGTCAACTCCAGCCGCGCCACCAGATTGCCGTGCCCGTCCGTGATCCAGTCCGCGACTTTGTAATTGCCGGTCGCGTAGATGTGCCCTTCGCCGGTCGCAAGATTGACCTTCAGCAGGTCCATCCGGAAGTTTTCGTACGGATCGTAATATTCGTAGTAGCTCTTGAAGACGATGTTCTTCAGGAACAACGGCATCAGGATGGAATCCGGGTCGTCCAGATTCTTGTCGACGATGTAAACGTCATCGGCGTTGTTGCGCAGGCTGGGGAAATTCTTCAGTAGCACTACCAGATCGGAGCCGTCCGCTTTCACCGCGATGGAACGTTCCCAGGTGCGGATGCGGTTGTCGCCATAGACGCGCTCGTTGGTCTTGAGCCGGATGATGAGCCGGTCCTTTTTGCCCCAGTCGATGGAATCGACCGTCCCTTCGCCCGACGGCACGACAACGGGCAGCGCCCCCGGCGGCGCGCCCACTTTGTAGATTACGGCGGCGGGCTTGCCGTTGAGCGCCTGCACGGCCGCAAAATGCTGGCCGTCCGGAGCGATCTTGGCTTGGCTCAAGTTAGGCAACATGCCGAACGCTTCGACCGGGGGATTGGCGGCGGCTGGAGTTGCGATCAAAACCGCAACGGCAATAGCAATGTTGCGCAAGAAACGTGTTCCGACTGTATACTCAGCCCCTAACGCGCAGTTTAGATTGCGCAGGCCCCGGCCGTCTAGTTGCCGATGTTCTTCTTCAGGAAGGCTTCGAGTTCCGTCAGCATGCGAATGCGCGACGCCGTGAACATCAAGCGGTGGTCGTTACCGTCGAGGCGGACGAATTTCACATCTTTGTGAGCATCGCCCAGCGCCTCTGCCATGCGCTCGCTTTGATTGACACGGATTGTCGTGTCGTCCTGATCGTGGATCAGCAATACCGGTGCCTTCACGCGATCGGCATGCAGGGCGGGCGACGTTTCCTTCAACCGCGAATTGTCATCGAAATCGTTGCCGACGCGCGAGAACCAGAACGACAGAGTGCGGGAGTCCTTGCCATAATCGCTGCGTTTGGAGAACACGAATTCGTTGAGATCGGAAATCCCGTTGACGCTCGCAGCACAAGCATACAGATCGGGCGTGAATGCCGCCCCGGCGAGCGCGGCATACCCCCCATAATCCGCGCCGACAATGCAGATGCGCTTGGGATCGGCAATGCCGTCCGAGATCAATTTCTTTACGCCATCTGTGATGTCATCCTGCATCTTCAAACCCCATTGATGCAGTCCGGCTTCCGTGAACTTGCGGCCATATCCGTAAGAGCCGCGATAGTTGGGTTGCAGCACGGCGTATCCCCGATTGGCAAGGAATTGCACCCACCAATCGAAGCCGATGGCATCCCGATTGTCGGGGCCGGTATGCGGAAGAATCACAACGGGAAGGTCTTTCCCAGCCTTGCCGGGCGGCAAGGTGAGGTATGCGGGAATCTTGAGGCCGTCGCGCGCGGTATAGGGATACGGCTTCATTTCGCCCAGATCGTTCTCTGACAGGCCCGGATAGCCCGAAAGGATTTCGCTGGCGGCGTGCGTCGTGCGGTCGAGAAAATAATAGGACAAAGGATGGCGCGGGCCGTCGACCGCGACGATCACCTTGTCCATGGCGCGATCCATCGAAACGATGTGTGTGTTGAGGCCCGGAAACGCCTGCTGCAAACCGGCCTGAAGGCCCGCGCGCGCATCGTCGAAATAGACGTATCGGGGATGATCGTCGGCATAGACGGCGCCTATCACGCGGCCCGTCCATTCGTCATGGATAGACGCAAGCACGTCGTAGTCGGGGTTCGACCATAGCAACTGGCTTTCGTCGCCGGTCTTGAGATCGTGGCGCATCAGCGCGGTCGGTCCTTCGCCGTTGTGCCGCCACACCACCATGGCCTTGCCGTCGTCGGTGAGTCCCAGATCGTTCACGCCATTGTCGCCGGTGGCATCGAACTCGCGCGGCTCAAGCCATTTGCCGTTGTCGTAGGCGTAAAGGTCCTGCTTGAGCGTGTCGCGCTTGTCCGTATAGGGCGTGAGATCGACGCGGGCCGCGAGATGACCGTGCCCATCCATGATCCAGTCCCATGTCTGATAATTCCCGGTCTGGAACGTATGGCCTTCGCCGGTGTCGAGATTCACTTTGTAGAGATCGAGCCGCCAATCCTCATTGGGATCCTTGAACTCGTAGTGCATGCGGAACGAGATGTTGCGCACGAAGATCGGAATATAGACGTTCTGCGGATCGTCGACGTCCTTGGATACGATGTACGATGTGTAAGTGTTGAACTGGAACGTCGGATTGTTCTTGAGCAGCAGCACCGCGCCAGAACCATCCGCCTTCACCGAGAGCGTGCGCACCCACGCGCGTGTGCGGTTGTCGTCGACGCGCTTGAAGGTCATCTTCAAACGGATGACCAGACGGTCTGAATTTGCCCAGTCGAAATCATCGACCACGGCATCGGTGGACGGCACGACCACGGGTTTGGCGCCCTTCGGCGCGTTCACTTCGTAAATCAGCACGGCAGGTTTGCCGTCGAGCGATTGAAGCGCTGCGAAATGCTTGCCGTCCGGCGCAAGTTTGGGCTCCGACATCTGGGGAAGGTTGCCGAATGCTTCGACCGGAGGGTTAGCCAGTGCCGGTTGCATGGCGAGGCCGGCGGCAACAGCAATGGCCGCCGAAAAGTGTTTCGTGCGCAACGAATCCCCCCAGACAGTGCAACCTGCAGTTTATCCCGGACGGGGGCGGACGCTAGCGCGAAAGTTGTCGCTACCCGCCCATCTTCTTGCTGACACCGTCGATCTTGAGGTCGGAGGTGACGGCGGCGACGACTCCGTACGGCGTGTTGGCCCAGACGCGCAGAGGCACGACAAACTCATGTCCGTTGGTGCTTTGATAGGTCGTCACCCAGGCGTGCAAGACGGGAAAGCTTGCATTGGTGTCGAGCACTTTCTGGCTGAATCCTGCGATCTGATTGTAGTGCGCCTCGCATTGGACGGCGGGGCCTTTGTAAAGCCCGTTGTCCATGTCGACCTTGGTGTCCTTCTCTTTCGTCACTTCGATGTTGTAGCGGCGGCGGCCGTCGAACACGGGCGCGAGCACGCTGCACGGGTTCTTGGCGTCTGCACCCATGCCGGAAGCAACATAGAGAATGGCGCTCACCGGGTCGTAAGTGCCTTTCTGCTGTTCGGGCGTGATCGGATGCTTGGCGAGCGAATAGGCCGGATCGGCGAAGATGCGGATCGTGCCGTCGGGTTGATACGTCAGGGAAACCTGTTGCTTGCTGTCCTTCTTGGTGGTGAAGGAATCGTAGAGCGAGGGTTGCAGCTTGTTGCCCAGGATTTCGCCGCTCGATGTCGCCTGGATGCGCGCTTGCCAGAAGGTGTTGACGATGCCCGAGGTCTCCAGATTGGAAACCGCGTGATACTGGTTACCGCGAATGGTGGCGTTGAGATCGACTTTGCCCAGCCCAATGCCACCCGCGTAAAGATTCATCGCAATGGCAAGCCGGGAAGCCGGTGTCGTGTCCTCATCCTGGCCCTCGCCACCAGCCGCCAAGGCGAAGGTCGGCAAACCGATCAGGAACGCGGTCAAGGCAATGCGGGCAACGGCCATCGCAGGAACTCCGGCAGGTGTTGGGGCAAGGTGAAATTGCTTTGCCATGATGGCCCGATTATGACGCATGGGGGACCATGACGAAACAGCCGGACATAGCCGAACTTGCCGATGCCGTCGCTTCGGGCGACAGGCGCGCGCTGGCGCGTGCGATCACGCTGGTGGAATCCACCAAATCCGCCGATCAGGCAAAAGCTGAACAACTTCTGACCGCCTTGTTGCCGCGCGCCGGGGCTAGCATGCGGCTGGGCATTTCCGGCGCGCCGGGGGCGGGCAAATCGACGTTTATCGAGGCGTTCGGAAAATATCTGACCGCGCACGGCCACAAGGTGGCGGTGCTCGCCATCGATCCGTCGTCGCGGCGGTCGGGCGGTTCGATCCTCGGCGACAAGACGCGCATGGAGCAGCTTTCGCGCGATCCCAACGCCTTTATCCGGCCGTCGCCCGCGGGCGCAACGCTGGGCGGTGTGGCGCGGCGCACGCGCGAGACGATGCTGCTTGCGGAAGCGGCCGGGTTCGATGTGGTGATCGTCGAAACGGTCGGTGTCGGACAATCGGAAACAGCCGTCGCCGACATGACCGATCTGTTCGTGCTGCTGCAAAGCCCCGGCGGCGGAGACGATCTGCAAGGCATCAAGCGCGGCGTGATGGAACTCGCGGATATCCTGCTCGTGACAAAGGCCGACGGCGATCTGATTCCGGCGGCGAATCGTGCTGCCGCCGATTACCGGATGGCCCTTCACCTGATGCGGCCCAAGCACGAGGGAATGCCCGTAAAAGTACACACTGTGTCATCATTAGAAGGCAAAGGAATCGCGGAATCGTGGGAAGCCATGAGGCTTTTTCATAACAGCCTTGCGAAAGACGGTCGCATCCAACGCCTTCGCGCAGACCAAGCGAAGCGTTGGTTCTGGAGCGAGATGCAGACCATTCTGAACGAAGAACTGCTCGCGCATCATGCACTTAGGGAAGACGTTAAGAAGCTGGAGAGTTCCGTTGTCGGCGGAAAATCGCTTCCTTATGCGGCGGCGCGAACACTATTCCGCCGCATTTTGGCAGTTGACGCAGCAAACACTACGGCCTAACTGCCCGCCCGTCACTGACGGTGCGTGACTCCGCGCCGGCGACGATTGTCGCAGTGGACGCGATCTTCACTTCACGATTGGTACGACAATGACTACTCGCTGCGACCGGACTTCGCGTCCGGGCGATCACTTGCCCGCGTTGCACATCGACCCCGAGGTGGTGCTGACGCAGCCTATGACGATCAAGGCCTACAACTATTGGCGCGCCTGCCGTGGCACGCGCATCATGCCGACACGCGCGGACATCACGCCCAAAGGCATGAAGGACTTCATGTCGAATGTCGGATTGATTGAAGCGCGGCCGACCGCGCTTGGCGTCGATTATGTGGTGAGGATTGCGGGCACGAGGTGCGAAGACGTCTTCGGCCCGATCACCGGCAAATCCTTTTCGGATTTTCTCCCGCCCGAAATCGAGGTGCGCTGGCGCCGGGTCTGCGAGGAAGCCCGCCGCACGCGGGGGCCGCTGGGTGTTACCGGGCGGATAGCCTTCCCGGGCAAGGACTGGCTCCAATCGGAGACTTTCGTGGGGCCTTTGGGCGAGGAGGGGCAGGAAATAACCATGCTTCTTCTTGGGTTTGTGGCATGGCCAGCCCTGTCGGTCGCAACCGGAACCGGCCCGGCTTGACCGAGCGCGGCCCTGCCCTTATGAGGGCGCCTCTTTTTGACGAGCTAAGCCCATGTCCCGCCGCTGCGAATTGACCGGAAAAGGCCTCCTGGTTGGCAACAATGTCAGCCACGCCAACAACAAGACCAAGCGGGTCTACCGCCCGAATCTGCAGACCATTTCGCTGGCGAGCGACGCGCTGGGCGCGAGCTACAAGCTGCGCATCTCCATGAACGCGTTGCGCACCATCGACCGCAACGGCGGCCTCGACGTCTTCCTGATGAAGGCCGACGATAAGAAGCTCAGCGTGAAGGCCCTGCGCCTGAAGCGCCAGGTCGCCAAAAAGCTGGCCGAGAAGGCCGCGGCTTAAGCGGCTTTCCTCGAAAGTTTGCGCATCGGGCCGGCACGGTGACCTTTGCCGTGGCTGGCGATTGCCTTTTCTTCCGCGAACAATGAGATGAGTTGTTCGGTCATCGCGCCGCCGAGTTGTTCGGCGTCGACGATGGTCACGGCACGGCGATAATAGCGCGTCACATCGTGGCCGATGCCGATGGCAGTAAGTTCGACGTCGGATTTGCCTTCAATGTCATCGATCACATGACGCAGATGGCGTTCGAGATAATTGCCCGCGTTCACCGACAGTGTTGAGTCGTCCACCGGCGCGCCGTCGGAGATCACCATCAGGATTTTGCGTTGCTCTGGGCGGCCCGCGATACGGTTGTGCGCCCACATCAGCGCTTCGCCGTCGATGTTTTCCTTCAGCAAGCCCTCGCGCATCATCAGACCAAGGTTCTTGCGCGCGCGCCGCCATGGTTCGTCGGCGGCTTTGTAAACGATGTGGCGCAGGTCGTTCAGGCGGCCGGGGTGGGGCGGCTTGCCGTCGGCGATCCATTTCTCACGGGATTGTCCGCCCTTCCAGGCGCGCGTGGTGAAGCCCAGGATTTCGGTTTTCACCGCACAGCGTTCGAGCGTGCGCGCAAGAATGTCGGCGCACATTGCCGCCACCATGATCGGGCGACCGCGCATCGAACCGGAATTGTCGAGCAGAAGCGTGACCACCGTATCGCGGAACGTCATGTCCTTCTCTCGCTTGAACGAGAGCGGATACATCGGGTCGATGATGATACGGGGCAGGCGCGACGTATCGAGCAACCCCTCTTCGATATCGAATTCCCAGGAACGGTTCTGCTGCGCCATCAGCAAACGCTGAAGCTTGTTGGCAAGCCGCGAAACAACGCCCTGCATCGCCTGAAGCTGCTGGTCGAGGAACGCGCGCAGCCGCGTCAATTCCTCGGCATCGCACAGATCGGGCGCTTCGATGATCTCGTCGAATTGTGTTGTGTGGATGCGATAACCCCACTCGTCCTGATCGGCGAACGGCAGTTCGGGCCGCCAGGGCCTGGTGCCTTCCTCCGGCTCCTGCGCATCGGACATGTCTTCCGACTGTTCGGTGCGCATTTCGGTGGTGGTTTCGTCGCCTTCTTCGCCTTCCGCATCGGAAAGTTCGGCTTCGGCCTGTTCGCTCGTCTGTTCGGACTCGCCGCCTTCCTGGCTTTCGGGTTCGCCTTCGCCGGAGTCGTCGGAATTGTCTTCGGCGTCGGAAGCGTTCTCTTCGCTGAAATTGAGATCCTTCAGGATCGTGCGGGTGAGCTTGGCGAACGCTTTCTGATCGCGCAGCACATCGCCCAGCTTGGCGAAATCCTTGGCGGCTTTTTCCTCAATGAACGGACGCCACAGATCGACAGCGGTTTTTGCGTTCTCGGGCGGCGGTTCGCCGGTCAGCTTTTCGCGCACCAGCAATCCCACCACGTCTGCAATCGGCGCCTCGGCGCGTGTGCGGACTTTTGCGAGGCCGCGCTGCGTCACGCGCGCTTCGACACCGGCGGAAAGGTTTTGCGCCACGCCTTTCATGGCGAGCGCGCCTATGGCCTCGACGCGCGCCTGTTCGGCGGCCTCGAAGATCGCGGCGGCATCGGGCGATTGCGGGCGAAACTGATCGTGAATCTTGTCTTCGTGATAGGCGCGGCGAAGCGCATAGGCATCGCCCGCGCCGCGCACCACAGCCACTTCATGCGGCGGCAGATTGCGCGATGGCAGGGGCAGGCGCGCTTTGCCGCCCTTGAGCGAAGGCGGTTCGGCGCTGAAATTGACTTCGAGCTCCGGCTCGCCTGCCAGCGCACGAACGGCCGTGCCGACCGCGCGTTTGAATGGTTCGGCCGGGGATTCGTTCTTCACGCCACCAGAACTTTCGCAGCACTTTCCGGCAGGTCTTCGCCGAAGCAGCGCTGATAGAACTCGGCAACGCTGGCGCGCTCCAGTTCATCGCACTTGTTGAGGAAGGTCAGGCGGAACGCGAAGCCGATGTCGTTGAAGATATCGGCGTTTTCGGCCCAGGTGATGACCGTGCGCGGGCTCATCACGGTGGAGAGATCGCCGTTGATGAAAGCGTTGCGCGTCATATCGGCGACGCGGACCATCGCTTCGATCTGTTTTTTCTTCTCAGGCGTCGCAGCGTAAGACGGAACCTTCGCGAGCACGATGTTGGTTTCGGCGTCGTGGCTGAGATAATTCAGCGTCGCCACGATGCTCCACCGGTCCATCTGGCCCTGGTTGATCTGCTGCGTGCCATGATAGAGGCCCGTCGTGTCGCCCAGGCCGATCGTGTTGGTGGTCGAGAACAGGCGGAACGCCGGATGCGGACGGATCACGCGGTTCTGATCGAGCAGGGTCAGCTTGCCTTGCACTTCGAGCACGCGCTGGATGACGAACATCACGTCGGGGCGGCCCGCATCGTATTCGTCGAATGTCAGCGCGACGGGGTGCTGGAGCGCCCACGGCAGCAATCCTTCGCGAAATTCCGTAACCTGCTTTCCGTCCTTCAGGACGATCGCATCCTTGCCGACGAGATCGATACGGCTGATGTGCGAGTCGAGATTGATGCGAACGGTCGGCCAGTTGAGACGCGCGGCCACCTGTTCGATATGCGTCGATTTGCCCGTGCCGTGATAACCCTGGATCATCACGCGGCGGTTGAAGGCGAAACCCGCGAGAATCGCCAGCGTCGTTTCGCGGTCGAAGCGATAGGCCTCGTCGAAATCGGGAACATATTCGGTCTTCTTCGAGAACGCGGGCACCTTCATCTTGGCGTCGAAGCCGAAGGTTTTGCGCACGTCGATCTCGATGTCGGGCTTCAACGATGGGTCGAGGCCGCCCTGTACTTCACTGGTCATTTTTCATTGTTCCGGATGATCTGTTACGCGACGGCGTGGCCGTCCGCCGCGAGAGGCGAGGGCGCCTGGAAATCGCGCCCTAGGTCAGCCCTGCCGGCGTAACACGCCATAGGCTTTTATAACCTGTTTCAGACGCTCCTCGGCGCCCCGGTCGCCGCCATTGGCATCGGGGTGAAACCGCTTCACAAGTTCCTTATACCGCGCCTTTATCTCCTGCAAGGTTGCGGTCTCTTCGAGATTCATGACCGCCAGAGCCTGCAATTGGACGCCGGTCAGCCGCCGCGTCGGCGGGCGGGGCGTGGGCGCTTCGTCGCCGATGTGGCCGAACGCATCCTCGAAATGGAACGCGCCGCTCCTCATGCGCGCGCCGCGCTTGCCGAGCGGCCAGGTCGGCCTGTGACCGGTGACCGCTTCGATGCGGAACCGCTCGATCTCCTTGTCGCTCATGCCCTTGAAGTAATCCCATGATTCATTGTGTTGCCGGGCATGGACGAGGCAAAGGTAAATTTGTTCGGAAAGGTTCTCGCGGCTTCGGGGAACGCGATGCGCGCCTTCCTCGATGCAACCTTTGACGGCGCAAGGGCGCATCTTCGCAATCACCGGAGCCTTGTCGTCGGGCTTGATGCGGATGTCGCCAAGAAATTTGCGCGGACGAGCCATGTGCAAATTATGGGGCTGGAACGTGAAAAAACAAGAAAACCTCTTGCTTGACTTCTTTCGCAAAACGGCCATGAGGATAGCGCATGGCCATGGCGGACATCATTCGCGACAAACTCACTACAGCGCTATCACCGGCGGCGCTTGAGGTCGAGGACGACAGCGCGCGCCATCACGGCCATTCCGGTTCGCGCCCCGGCGGCGAAACGCATTTCAATGTTCGCATCGTTTCCAGCGCATTCTCCGGATTATCGCGCGTGGAACGCCAGCGCCGGGTTTATGCGGCATTGGCCGACGAGATGCAGGCGCAAATCCACGCGCTCGCGCTCGTCACGCTGACACCGGACGAAGCAAAGAAAATGTGAGCTAGCCGGGAAGGCGTTCGAACGCCGGCATCCCGTCCGGAATCACATGGAACGGCTGCTTGTCCACCGTGTAAATCGCCATCGCCGGCGTGAAGACTTTGGGATCGTCGAGCGTTCCCACTTTCACCACGACATACGGAAAGCCCACGGGCCGCGTGATCATATGCGTGCCGCAATCGGCGCAGAATTCGCGTGTTACCGGATTTTCAAGATCGGCCCGCTTGAACTGCTTGGGCGCACCTTTGGTGTATTGCAACCCTGCGGCTGGCATGAGGAAGAACAGGTTCGGCGCGCCGCCGGAAATATATTGGCATTCGCGGCAATGGCACTGGCCGCGCATCATGGGCTCGCCTTCGGCCACGAACCGCACATTGCCGCAATAACATCCGCCTTCGAGTTTCATCATGCTCTCCCTGTATCGCTTGCGGCACTTTGCGTCGCTTTTGCCGGCGGCACCACACGCAACGCCGTAATGAGGTTTCTCTGGCGGCGCAGGATCTCGAACTGGTAGCCGTAGAACGCAAAACGCTGTCCCACCTCTGGAATAGCACGCGCCTCGTGGATCACCAATCCGGCCATGGTGCTGGCTTCTTCGTCGGGCAGGTTCCAGTCGAGCGCGCGGTTCACTTCGCGGATCGGCATCGAGCCGTCGATGTTGAACGCTCCATCGGACTGCGGGCGGATGCCGGACGGCTCCTTCGATTGATCCTGATCGGGGATCTCGCCGAAAATCTCGTCGACGATGTCTTCGAACGTCACCAGCCCCTGCAGCACGCCATATTCATCGACCACCAGCGCGAAATGCGAACGACGCTCGCGGAAGGCTTCGAGCTGTTCTTCGAGGCCGGTCGTCTCCGGCACGAACCAGGCGGGTGCCGCAAGCGACATGAAATCGAAGTCGTCTATATCGCCGCTGCGTTCGGAAAAGGTCTTGATCACGTCGCGCAAATTGAGAATGCCGACGATGTTCTCCGGTTGGTCGCGCCAGACCGGAACGCGCAAATGGCGTGCCTCGAGCACTGCGTCGAACAATTCGCGCGGCGGCAGGCTCGCGTCGATCGTCACCATGTTCTTGCGATGGGTCATGATGTCGGACACGTCGAGTTCGCGCAGGTTCAGCACCCCGCCGATCATGTCGCGATGTTCGCGCTCCACGCCGCCCTCCGCGTGATGCAGGTCGACCGTGCCGCGGATTTCCTCATGCGCGGGAACGACGGGCTGGGTGTCTTCGCGCCGGATGCCGAAAATGCGCAGCACGCTCCAGACCACAAATTGAACCGCAGTCACGATGGGTGCGACGACGGAGACTGTCCATTTGACCGGCAAGGCTACTGTTAGGGCGAAGCGATCGGTACGGGCAATCGCAAGCGTCTTTGGAAGAACCTCTGCGAAAATGAGAATGGCGACCGTCATCAATGCGGTTGCGATTGGGACGGCACGAGTGCCCAGACTTTCCTCCAGCACACTCGTGGCCAGCGAAGAGGCGAGAATGTTCAAAAATGTATTGACCAGAAGGATGGCTCCGATCATCCGCTCGCGTTCGCCGATCAGCTTGTTGACGCTGGCGGCCCGGCGCGAGCCTTCCTTTTCGAACTGGAACATCTTGCCCCGGGAAACGGCGGTCAGCGCTGTCTCGGAGCCCGCGAAGAAGGCGGACATCGCGAGCAGCAAAATGATCGCGCAAAAGGCTAGGGCGGCGGTGCTCATGGCAAAGCGGTCCTCAGGCGGGTTGACTGGGAACTATAACGCGGGATCGCGGTCAGGCGGCCAGAATGTCCCGGACGGCGTCGAGCGGCACGTCCCTGGTGGCAAAGGCTTTGCCGAGGCCACGGGCCAGGATGAAGGTGAGCTTGCCGCCGCTGGCCTTCTTGTCGTGGGCCATGTGCTCCAGCAGCAGGTCCGGCGCGGGCCGCTCGCCGGGGATCTGGGCGATGGCCGAGGGAAGGCCCGTCTGGCGCAGGTGCGCCTCCAGCCGCGTGGCATCGTTGGCCGGGCAGAGACC
>Ga0207649_10000134_pt1 | contig 63335 bp, 57 predicted proteins | sample KBSC43metaG_FD_184317 | JGI IMG/M metagenome (GOLD analysis project Ga0207649, IMG submission 184317) | Corn rhizosphere microbial communities from Kellogg Biological Station, Michigan, USA - KBS C4-3 metaG (SPAdes) (version 2) | ecosystem: Host-associated > Plants > Roots > Rhizosphere > Soil ... | reverse complement strand
CAGTCCCAGTGTGGCTGATCATCCTCTCAGACCAGCTAAGGATCGTCGCCTTGGTAGGCTTTTACCCCACCAACTAGCTAATCCTACGCGGGCTCATCCCTAGGCGATAAATCTTTGGACTTACGTCATTATCCGGTATTAGCAGTAGTTTCCCACTGTTATTCCGAACCTAAGGGCAGATTCCCACGCGTTACGCACCCGTGCGCCACTAGACCCGAAGGTCTCGTTCGACTTGCATGTGTTAGGCATGCCGCCAGCGTTCGTTCTGAGCCAGAATCAAACTCTCAAGTTGATGTTCGACAACCACTCCGGGGAAAACCGAAGAGGAAGCCGGCATCTCCGGGAGCCGTTCCTGCACTTCACATATACTGTGGATATGTAACGAGACATGCGGATCCAAACCGAAGCGTGAGCTTCGATCGGACCCTGGAACGGCTTAGCTTTAACCGAACCACGAAACCCGGAGGTATTCGCGGACCGGAGCCGCCGCCCACATGTCCCTTCATCTAAACCGACAATGTCAAAGAGCCGACGCGTCTCCATCCCCTTGAACCGGGGCAACCGGGTTACCGATCGTTTAGAGACGCAAGCGGGCCGGGCCAAAAGGCCGTGTCCCGCCGGTGGAGTGCCATATATGGGCGGCAATTCCGCCCGTCAATGGCTTTTTTCAGCCAATTTCCCGTCGAAGCGATCGAGGCCGGCCCGAAGGACGATCCCGCCCGCTCCGGCGCCCTGGACCGGCCGACGGGCGGACCCGGCGGCTTCGGCTTCGAGCGCGAAGAGAGTTGGCGAAAGGGACGCTCCACCTGAAAGGCGGCGCCCCTGCCGGACCCAGATAGGCTGCCAAATGGCTGCCTTCAAGGCCCTGAAGACTCGATTTTCAAAGAGTTCCAATGGGTTGTCGCGAGGACGCTCCCACCGGGGAGGCGGCTATCTAGATAGCGCCCGCCGGACGCGCAACCCCCTTTCGCGACGTTTCGTGAAAACTTCCGGCCGCGCCCTAAACACCGGGTTAACCCCCTTCGCGCTACACGCGGGGCCAAGGCAAAGTGGGCGTAACCAGCGTGGCGAGAGTGGCAGCGAGCGAAATTCTGGAGGAGGACGAGGCCGTCGGGCTCACCGACCGGGTCCGAGGCGCCATATTGTGGCGCTCGGGCAGCCAGATCGTCGCGCAGCTCGTCATGTGGTCGGCGACCTTCGTCGTCATCCGGATCCTCGAGCCGTCCGACTACGGCCTGTTCGCGATGACCCAGGTCATCCTCGTCCTCCTCAACCTGATCAACGGCTGCGGATTCGCCAGCGCCCTCGTCCGGCAGGAGCAGGTCACCGAACGGCAGATCCGCCAGGTGTTCGGGATGCTGATCCTGGTGAATTTCGGGCTCGGCGCCCTTCAGTTCGCCCTCTCGCCGATCGCGGTGGCCTATTATCGCCAGCCGATCGTCGGGGAGATGCTCCGGGCCCAGGCCCTGCTCTACCTCTTCACGCCGTTCATCGCCCTGCCCCAGGCCCTGCTCGGGCGGCGAATCGACTTCCGGCGGCAGGGCCAGGTCCATCTCATCTCGGCGGTGATGAGCGCCTCGACCGCGCTCGCCTGCGCCTCGGCGGGCTTCGGCGTGTGGACCCTGGTCGCCGCGCCGGTCGTCCTGTTCGGGACCCAGGCGGTGGCGCTCACCCTGCTCGCGCGCAGCTTCGTCCTTCCAAGCTTCCGATTCGCCGGCGCCGGGCAGCTCTTCCGCTATGGCGGCACGATGGCCGCGGTTCAGATCTTCTGGTTCGTCCAGAGCCAGTCGGACATCTTCATCGCCGGCCGCCTGTTCGATCCGCACGACCTCGGCCTCTACACCACCTCGCTGTTCCTCACCCAGATATTGGCGGCGAAGTTCGTCCCCCCGATCAACGAGGTGTCGTTCGCCGCTTATTCGCGCCTGCAGAGCCGGCCGGACGCCGTCGCCGAGTCGTTCCTTCGGGCGGTCCGGCTGGTGCTGCTGATCGCCCTGCCCTTCTATTTCGGGCTGGCCGCGACGGCCGAGCCGCTGGTCCTGACCGTGCTCGGCGACAAATGGGCCGCGACGGTGCCGCTGGTCCGAACCCTCGCGCTGGCGATGCCGTTCATGACCCTCCAGATCCTCTTCGCGCCGGCGGTCAACGCGCTCGGCAAGCCGCGAATCCCGCTCCGGGTGGCGATGGCGGGGGCGGCGATCATGCCGATCTGCTTCCTGGTCGGAGTCCAGTTCGGCGAGATCGGCATGGCGAGGGCCTGGCTGGTCGCCTTCCCGCTTCTTCTAGCGGTCACCGCCGCCCTGTCGCTTCCCGTCATCGGCGCCTCGGCGCGCCAGCTCGGCGGAGCGATCATCCCCGGCCTCGCCGCGAGCGCCGCGATGGCGGGCGGAGTCGTCCTCCTCGACCGGCTTCTGCCGGCGCTCGCGCCGCAGCCGCGAATCGCCTTGCTCGTCGCGTTCGGGATCGCGGCCTATGCCGGCCTTCTCCTCGCCTTCGCCCGGCCGCTGGTCGACGAGGTCCTCGGCCTGGTGATTCGCCGGTCGCCCCCGGCCGCCGCCCAGGCCCTCTAAACTCTCAGGCGCTCTGGATATAGGCCCGCATCGCCTCGGCTTCCTCCTCGATCCGGTTGATCCGGTAGGCGACGAGGTCGCCGATCGAGACGATCCCGACCAGGCTTTCGCCCTCCACCACCGGAAGGTGCCGGATCCGCCGCTTGGTCATCTGCGACAAAGCGGCGAGCGCCGGGACGTGCGGCGCGATGGTGATCGCCGGCGCCGTCATCACCTCGCCGACCGTTCGGTCGAGCACCGCCGCGCCGTGGCTGCTTAGATTGTAGATCACGTCGCGCTCGGAGAAGATCCCGGCGACGCGGCCCGATTCGGTCACCGGCACGGCGCCGATCCGGCGGCCGGCGAGCAGCGCGACGGCGTCGCGCACGCTTGCCCCGGCTTCGACGCTGACGACCTCGCGGCCCTTTCGTTCGAGGATTGCGGAGATGGTCATGGCTTGGCTCCTCTTCGTCCGCGACTCGGCGGCCATGATCCCACGCGCGAAGGGCGATGGAAACCCGCGCCGGCGGATTTGGCGGGAGGCGCGGCTTGACTCGCCGCGGCCGAGGCGCGTCCCTTCCTCTTCGGAATAGGTGGACGAGGAGAGCGACGATGGCGGACGGACAAGGCGGCTTGTACATGGTGCCGCTGACGCTGAGCAGCGAGGCCGCCACCCCGGGCCCGACGGTCGGCCTCCGGCTGGTGGTGAGCGAGCCGACGGGGCAGGTCTTCGGCGAAGGTGAGCTGACGCAGGCGGCAGGGGGCGGCGCCGGCTTTGGCATCCGCAGGATCACCGGCACGATCATCAGCACCGGAATGGGGCCGAACATCAGCCTGGTCGCTCTTCAAGGGGAATATATCGTCCCGGCCGGATCGGCGCGGACGGTCCAGCTCGACGCCGCCATCAATATCGCCATGGTCGTCGACGCGCAGTGGAACGGCTGCGCAAGCTTCACCTACGGCACACGCGGCGAGAACAGCTGTCCACGCGCCGAGGTCGAGTCGCAGCAATCCTGACCGGTAAAAGCCGAGCGGGCTTGATGACGGCGGGGATGGCCGCCACATGGCGGTCATGCCCCGGCCCGATCCCGTCCCGCCCCGCCGCGACCCGCGCGACCTCGAGCGCGCCCACCGCGCCTGGGTCCGCTACCGCAAGATGATGCGCTGGATGACCCTGGTCTCGGTGGCCGCCGCGATCCTCGCCGTCCTCTGGCTGAAGGCGACGGGAAGTCCGATGAAGATCCACCTCGTCGTCGCGACCCTGGCCGGAGTGTTCCTGTCCGTCCTGCTCGGCACCGGGCTGATGGGCCTGGTCTTCGTCAGCAACGCGAGCGGCCATGACGAAGCGGCGACCGGGCGGGGGGGCCGGCGATGAGCGCGCCCGGCCAGCCCGTCGAGCCGAGGCGCGAGCCGATCCTTCGCGTCGTGCCGAGGCCGGGCGACATCAACGCCAACGGCCACATCTTCGGCGGCTGGGTCCTCTCCCAGATGGACATCGCCGCCGGAATCGTCGCTTCCCGCCGCGCGCAGGGGCCGGTGGCGACGGTGGCGATCGAGGCGATGGAATTCATCCAGCCGATCCTCCTCCACGACATCATATCGGTCTATGCGCGAATCGAACGGACCGGCCGAAGCTCGATGGGGATCCGGATCGAGGTGATCGCCGACCGCGACCGCGGAACGAATCAGGTCAAGGTGACCGAAGGCGTCTTCACCTTCGTCGCTCTGGACGAGAAGAACCGGCCGCGGCCGCTGCCCCAGGCTTAGTCCCGGACGAAGCGCACGTTGGATCCGTCGTCATGCCGGACTTGATCCGGCATCCGCCTTCACCTTTCGGAGACGGCGAGGAAGGAGGTGGACCCCGGATCAAGTCCGGGGTGACGATCGAGGCGACGATCACTCCTTCTCCTCGTCAGGATCGGGAGGCGGGGGAGTCGTCCTGACCCGGTAGCGCAGGGTCGCGGCTCCGTTCGCCGGGACGAGGACGGACCAGAGGTAGCCGCCATTCTTGCGGCCGAGCTTGCGGCTCGGCTTAATCAGCTCCTGATCCTCCTGGATGCGAAGGACGACCTCCACCTCCGCCGGGACGGCGCGGGCGTTGGTGATCTCCAGCGTGTAGCGGCGCGGCTTGCGCTTCCTGTCGCGATCCTCGTCGTCCTCGTCGTCAGGCTTGGCGCCCCGGGCGAGGTCGCGGCGGAGCACGAGCTGGACGTCGGGGCTCTCGCCGACCTCGAACTCCACCTCCTCGCCCACCGCATAGTCGCGGACCATCGTCTCGCCCGCCAGCATCGGCACGCCTTCCACCGGCTCGAACACCGAGACCTGGCCCTGCGGCAAAGGCAGGCCGAGCCCCTTCTCCTTGCGGTTCCTCATTCGAAGCAGAATCTTCGCCGGCCTCGGCGCGTCCCATTCGTAACCGGCTCCGAAAGTGCTGCCGTAGAGCCGGTCGACCGGGACGGCGGAACGGTTGAGGAGCGCGACCTGCTTCTGGGAATGAGCGGCCACGGTGACCGGGATCGGGATGCGGTAAAGCTTGAGGTCGCCCAGCTCCTCCTGCTCGGCCGTGATGACGGTGATGGGCGAGCTGGACTCGAGATTGGCGAACCGCACCCGCGAGCCGGTGACGACGATGTCGTAGCCGCTGGATTCCGCCGACCTGAGCGCCGGCAAATCGGAGCGTATGTCGCCGCTCCCGTCGCTGGTCGTGCCCTGCGGCCAGCACTGAAGCGTGATGTCCGAGGAGACAGACCTCGGCTCCCCGCCGCCGCCCTCGTCCTCGTTCTTGTTGAGCGCTCCAGCGACGGCGTTGGCGCGCGCGTCGAGGAAGCTCTCGTCGTTGCTGTTGGCGAGGGTCAGCCAGGAGAAGAGGTCGAGAGTCTTCCCGTCCGGCGCGAGATGGGCGACGTAGCTCGCCTGCCAGTCGAAGCCGGTGGCGAGATAGGTGAGCCGGACCGTCGCCGTGACGGCGCGGCCGCTGTGGGTCGCGACGGCGAGCGTGGGCTTGTCGGTCAGTCCGTCCGGCACCCGGTCGTAGGTCAGGGTCTCGGGAAGGCCGGTGCAGCGCAGCGCTTCGAAGCCTTGCGGCGTTTGCAGGACGACCCCGTCGGGGCCGGAGCGAATCACCGCCTCCGTCTCGGTCACCGCCCCGGTCGCCCGGTTCGTCCGGCGCAGATGCACCCGGCGGCCGAGCGCCGAATCGACCAGGGTTCCGGGCGAAAGCAGCCTCGCGTCGCGATTCTTCTCGTCGACGCCCGACGGCAGGCCTTTGACGATCGCGCTCGCCGGGATGATCCCGCCGGCCACGCCTTCGAAGCGGATCACGCTCTCGCCGGCGGGAAGGCTGATCGTCCGCGTCTCGGAGATGAGCGCGAACCCTTCCAGCCATTCCGAATTCCACTCCTGACTTCCGCCCCGATGCGGGTTGCGGTAGACCGTGACCGACACGGCCTCGGGCGCGGGCGAGACGACCGCCGGCTGCGCCGCCGCGGGCTCCGCGAGGCCCGCAAGCGCCAGCAGGACCAGGGCGGCGAGGCCGCGCCGCACGGTCAGAAGCGGGTGTCGAAGGTGGCGGTGACGACGGTCTCGCCGTTGGCCGGGACCGGCACCCGCCATTGCGCCTCGTTCGACGAGAGGCGGGTGCTCTTCAAGCTCTCCTCGAGGATTCGCGTATCCTCCCAGCTCCAGTCGAGCCCCGCCTGGACGAGATCGACGGTTACCGCCTCGGGCCGGGCGTTGGTGACGGTGTAGCGCATCGACGTGCGCCACCGGCTCCCGTTGATCCGCTCGCGCTTCTCGACGACCGGCTTCACCTTGACGTCGAACGCGGCGCCGGTGCGGATGGCGAGCTCCGAGCCCATCGGCGTGTGGCCGATGCTGTTCTCGCCGATGAACTGCGGGTCGCCCCGCCGGTCCCTGACGTAGACCCGCACGGTTCCGGCCGGGAGCTGATCGCCAAGCCCGCCCGAGGCGGAATTGGAGAATTTGAGAACCGTGTCGGCGCTCTGCGGCTCGCTCGCGGAGCCGAGCCAGGCGGTGCGATATTCATACGCCTTGCGCGCCGGCGCGCCCTGAACGTCCATGAAGCTGACCTGCTTGGTCTGGGCGTTGGCGATCGTCGTGCGCTTGGCGAGCGGATAGAGGTAATAGTCGCCGAGCCGCTCTCGAGTGCCGCTTTCCGTCCCGGCGCGCCGGATATTGGTCCGCGCCGGATCGTCGTAGCTTCTGTAGGTCTGGATCTGGTTCGGCGTTCCCGCGACCATCACCACCCTGGCGTCGTTGAAGCTCGTTCCCGTCGAGTTGCTGAGCGTCACCCAGCCCTGGACGTCGATCTTCCCCGCCGCTTCGTCGAAGGCGGCGACATAGTCGGCCCGCCAGCCCAGGCCCCTGGTCAAATAGGTGAGCCGCGCCGCGCGAGCCCCGGCCCGGCTGCTCTGGACCGTCACCGACAGGGTCGGACGGGCGCGCAGGTTGGGCGGCACCTGGTCGAAGATCACGCGGACCGGCAGACCGTCGTCGCGCAGCACCTCGATCCGGCTTCCGATCTGGAGCACGACTCCGCCGTTGGTGGCGAGCACCTTCGCCTGCTCGCGCGTTTCGCCTCCGGTCGCCGGATTGACCCGGACGATGGTTACCGTCTTGCCGATCGCCTTTTCCATCAGCTTGCCCGGCGACAGCAGGTCGTAGTCGAAATTCTGCTCGACTATCCCGGCGCCGTCGGAGGCGAAGGAGACCGTGTCGGCGCGGATCTGCGCCGAGACGTCGGGGAATTCCTGGCGCGACACGCCGGCCGGGATGGCGAGCTGCCTCGTGTCCTGGACCAAGGCGAGGTCGGCATTGTAGATGGTGATCGCCAGGTCGCCCTGAGCCGAGGGGCCGACGGGCGAGCTTGCCGGAGCCGCCGGTTGCGCGGGCAAGGCGCCGGGCGCGGCGGCGAGAAGGAGCGGAAGCAGACGGCGCATGGCGGATCCCCCGGTGTGGTCGGGGCCGAAGCTGTTCCACTACCGCTTGCCCGTCAACCGCTTAGGACGCGCGCGCGGCGACCCGCGTTCCGGTTCGGGATCGCCTCGCTTTACACCCGGCGGGGCGCTCGCCTATCGCTCCGCCATGAGCCTTCATCCCGCCGAGACCGTCCTGATCGTCGACTTCGGCAGCCAGGTGACCCAGCTCATCGCGCGCCGGGTGCGCGAGGCGGGGGTGTATAGCGAGATCGCGCCGTTCAGCCGCGCCGCCGAGGCTCTGGAGCGGCTCAAGCCGAAGGGCATCATCCTGTCCGGGGGGCCCGCCTCGGTCACCCTCGAGGAGAGCCCGCGCGCCGATCCGGCCCTGTTCGAGGCGGGCCTGCCGATGCTCGGTATCTGCTATGGGCAGCAGCTGATGGCCGAGCAGCTGGGGGGCCGGGTCGTCACCGGCGACCATAGCGAATTCGGCCGCGCGTTCATCGACATCGAGGACGACTGCGCCCTCTTCGACGGACTCTGGAAGGCCGGCGAGAAGCATCAGGTGTGGATGAGCCACGGCGACAAGGTCGAGGCGCTCCCGCCCGGCTTCCGGATCGTCGCCCAGTCGCCGGGCGCTCCCTTCGCCGCCACCGCCGACGAGGAGCGCCGGCTGTACGGGGTCCAGTTCCACCCCGAGGTCGTCCACACGCCCGACGGGGCGAGGCTGATCGCCAATTTCGTCCGCCACGTCTGCGGGCTCGGCGGCGACTGGAGCATGGCCGAGTTCCGAGCCACCAAGATCGCGGAGATCCGCGCCCAGGTCGGCTCCGGCCGGGTCGTGTGCGGACTTTCGGGCGGGGTGGACAGCGCCGTCGCCGCCGTCCTCATCCACGAGGCGATCGGCCACCAGCTCACCTGCGTCTTCGTCGACCACGGCCTGATGCGCGCCGGCGAGGCGGACCAGGTGGTGAGCCTGTTCCGCGGCCACTACAACATCCCGCTGGTCCACGTCGACGCGGAGGAGCTGTTCCTCTCCGGCCTCGCCGGCCTCACGGATCCGGAAGCCAAGCGCAAGTTCATCGGAAGGACCTTCATCGACGTGTTCGACGCCGAGGCGGGCAAGCTCGGCGGGGCGGATTTCCTGGCCCAGGGGACGCTCTATCCCGACGTGATCGAAAGCGTCAGCTTCACCGGCGGCCCGTCGGTGACGATCAAGAGCCACCACAATGTCGGCGGACTTCCCGAGCGGATGAACATGAAGCTCGTCGAGCCGCTTCGCGAGCTCTTCAAGGACGAAGTCCGCGAGCTCGGCCGCGAGCTCGGTCTCCCGGAGGCGTTCGTCGGGCGCCATCCCTTCCCGGGTCCCGGACTGGCCATCCGGATCCCCGGCGAGGTGACCAAGGAACGCTGCGACATCCTGCGCAAGGCCGACAGCGTCTATCTGGACGAGATCCGCAACGCCGGCCTCTACGACGCCATCTGGCAGGCCTTCGCCGTCCTGCTGCCGGTGAGGACCGTCGGAGTGATGGGCGACGCGCGCACCTACGACTATGTCTGCGGGCTCCGGGCGGTGACCTCGACGGACGGGATGACGGCGGACGTCTATCCGTTCGATCCGGCGTTCCTGAGCCGGGTCGCGACCCGGATCGTCAACGAGGTCAAGGGGATCAACCGGGTCGTCTACGACTATACGTCGAAGCCGCCGGGGACGATCGAGTGGGAATGACGCCCGCGCAATGAAAAGGGGGGAGGAGCCAAGGCCCCTCCCCCCCATTCGCCGAAGCGGAAGCCTCGCGGCTTATTTCTTCGGGATGTTCGGCGCGGTGAAGGCACCGTCGACGGCGTTGCCGTCGAGCCGGTTGTCGAGATAGGTCAGCACCTTGCCGCTGTTGAGCAGAACGACGCCGGCCGCGCCGCCGCCGCTGAAGGCGTTGCCGGTGATGCTGGTATTGCCCACCCGCGCCGTCGCCGAGATGCCGCTCGCGGAGATGCCCGAGCCGCTGTTGTGGGCGATGGTCGAATCGACGATCATCGCCGTAACCGCCGCGCCGCCCTGGAGGAGCACGACGGCGGACCCGGTCGTTCCGGTCACCTGCGAGTTCTTCATGACCAGCGCGATTCCGCCGGTATTACCGGTCGAGTCGGTGTTGATCCCGGTGCCCGAATTCTGCTGAACCCGGCTGTCCTCGATCGTTACCTGGCCGACTCCGCTGCCGGTCGGCTGGATGAGGATTCCGCCGCCGGTGACGCCGTTGCCGTTCTGGCTGATCGTGGTGTTCGTCACGTACAGGCGGGTCAAGGCGCTCGGCTGGAACGAAATGCCGTAGCTGTTCGCCGCGTTGAACCGGCGGATGACGCAATCCTCGATGTGGACGGCGGCGGCCACGAGCACCCGGACTCCGTTGGCCGGCGGGCTGACTCCGAAGATGTCGAGGCCGCGAAGGGTCACCACGTCGGTGGACAGAGCGTTGACGACGATCCCGTTGCCGCCGGCGAGCGCACCGCCTTCGGTGAAGTGGCAGTCGATGGTCAGCGACTTGGTGATCGTGACGGCGCCGAAGCCGCCCGGATCGAGGCAGTTGATCTCGCCGCCCGCGGCGGTCTTCGAAATCGCGCCGGCGAAGGTCTTGCAGGGCGCGGTGCGGCTGCACGGATTGACGTCGTCGCCGACGCCCGAAACCCAGGTCCGGGTCGCCTGCGCCGAAGCCGGCGAAGCGAAGCCTACCACGACGAAGGCCGCGGCCGCGCAGAGCGCAGACATTTTACGAATGCTCATGATTGATCCCCCACCAAATGTTGAGGGCAAGAATAATACGCGTTCATTGCGGATTCAGGAAGCGGGAATCGGATTCCAATGATTCCGTTGAATAGCCGCAAGTAGAACCATGTTTTCGAAGACTATCGCACCACGTTCGCCGGCGCCGCCTGATTGTCCTGGTCGGCGACGAGATCGCCTTCCTCGCCATTGCCGACATCCGAATTGTCGACGGGGACGAGACTGTCGGGCGACGTGTCGAGCATCTCCGCGGCGTTGTCGAGCTGGCGGTTCTCCTCCGCGGTGAGGCCTCCGGCCTTGTCGTCGCCCCGCCCGCAAGCCCCGAGCGCAAGGAGCGAAGCCATCGCCGCCGCAGTCGCCAACCGTCCCATACGCAAGCCTCCGTGCTTCTTCGGCCACGAGCTTGCCGCAAGAGCGGGCAAATAAAAAGGGCCGCGTGCCGGAGCACGCGACCCTTCTCGCGAAGTCGGCCGGTTAAGGCTTACTTCGTCGCGTTCTTGGCGGCGTTGCCGGCCGCGTCGGCAGTCGAGTCGGCGGCATTGCCGACGTCGCTGGCGGCGTTGCCGAGGCTCGCGCCGGCCTGGTCGAGGGCGCTGTTGGTCGACTCGACCGCGCCGTTGGCGTCGGTTCCGGCGGCATTGGCGTCCATCGCGGCGCCGTTGACGTCGCTGCCGGCCTCGGTGGTGGTGGCGTTGAGGTCGGTGGCGGTGTTGTTGGCGTCGGTGCCGCTGTTGCTGTTGCAGGCGGCGAGGCCCAGGGCCGCGACGGCGGTCAGGGCGAAGGCGATCTTCTTCATGGCAATTCCCTCCTAGCGTGGAGCAATGGTGTCGCTGGGCGAGGTGCCGGAAAGTTCCGGCGTCCAGCCTCACCGGCGTACCGGACCGTCGCAGATATGTCTACTGTTTCGGTAAGGAATGCGGCGAAGCGAAATCCGTTCAGCGGGTTGACCAGCATATAAAGATATCTTTATATCCTTATCTATGCCGTCCGCCTGCGACATCTTCCGATCTCTCGCCGACCAGACGCGGCTCCGAATCCTGAACCTGCTTCGGGCGATGGAGCTCTCCGTCGGCGAGCTCGCCCAGGTGCTCGGCCAAAGCCAGCCGCGCGTGTCCCGCCACGTCAAGATTCTGATCGACGCGGGCCTCGCCGAGCGGCGCAAGGAGGGCAGCTGGGTGTTCCTAAGCCTCGGCCCGGCCGGGCGGGTGGAACCGCTTTTCGATACGCTCGACCGCTGGACGGCGCTGGACGGAGAGGATCGCTGGGCGATCGCCGACGCGGCGCGACTCGCCGCGGTCCGAGCCGACCGGGCGGCGGCGGCGGAGCGCTATTTCGCCTCGCGCGCTCCCGACTGGGACCAGATTCGCTCGCTCCACATCGCCGAGAGCGAGGTCGAGGCGGCGATCGGCCGAGCGCTCGGCGGGCGAGGCCTCGGCCGGCTGGTCGACATCGGCACCGGCACCGGCCGGATGATCGAGCTGTTCGGACCGGCCGCCGACCACGCCCTCGGCCTCGACCGGTCTCCGGAGATGCTTAGGATGGCCCGCGCCAAGCTCGCCGAGGCCGGCCTGCGCTTCGCCGAGCTCCGCCAGGGCGACATGTATTCGCTTCCGCTCGGATCCGGATCCGCTGACACGGTGATCATCCACCAGGTCCTCCACTACGCGCAGCAGCCGGCGGCCGCGGTCGCCGAGGCGGCGCGACTGCTCGCCCCGGGCGGTCGGCTCCTGATCGTCGATTTCGCGCCGCACGAGCGGGAGGAGCTGCGCACCCGCGACGCCCACCTTCGCCTCGGCTTCGCCGACGAGACGATGCTTCGATATCTCGAGGCGGCGGGCCTTGAGGCTGGGGTTGTCGAGCATCTCGGGGGTGGCGAGCTCACCGTCACCATCTGGTCCGGATTACGGCCGGCCGCCAAGCTGAAGGTCGTGGCATGAACTCCCTGATCGGCCACCGCCGAGAGCCCCTCTTCGCCGACGTCCGGGGCGATGTCGGCGTATCGTTCGAATTCTTCCCGCCGCGAACGGAGAAGATGGAGCAGACGCTTTGGGAGTCGGTGAAGACGCTCGAGCCGCTCGCCCCGCGATTCGTCTCGGTCACCTACGGCGCCGGCGGCTCGACCCGCGAGCGAACCCACAATACCGTCGTGAGGATCGCCCGCGAGACCGGGCTCGCCCCCGCCGCCCACCTCACCTGCGTCGAGGCGAGCCGGGGCGAGATTGACGACGTCGCCCGCGCTTATTGGGAGGCGGGGGTGAGGCACATCGTCGCCCTTCGCGGCGACCCGCCCGAACCGGGCAAGCCGTTCGCCCCCCACCCCGACGGCTATGCCAACGCGGCCGAGCTGGTCGAGGGCCTCAAGAGGATCGCGCCGTTCGAGATCTCGGTCGCCGCCTATCCGGAGGTCCACCCCGATTCCCCGACCAAGGCGGCCGACCTCGACAATCTGAAGCGCAAGATCGACGCCGGCGCCGACCGGGCGATCACGCAATTCTTCTTCTCGCCGGACTGCTTCTTCCGCTTTCGCGACGAGGCGGCGGCGGCGGGCATCGATGCCGAGCTCGTGCCCGGCATCCTGCCGGTCTCGAACGTCGCCCAGACCCGAAAATTCGCGGCGTCCTGCGGAGCCTCCATTCCGGCGTGGATGGATTCGCTGTTCGAGGGCCTCGACAATCTTCCCGCCGCCCGCCAGCTGGTCGCCGGAACCGTGGCCGCCGAATTGTGCGGGCAGCTTTATGCGGGCGGAGTGCGCCAGTTCCACTTCTACACCCTCAACCGGGCCGAACTGGCCTACGCCATCTGCCACCTGCTCGGGCTTCGGCCCAAGGAAGACATGCATGAACATCGCACAGCAGCTTAAGGACTCCGCGCGCACCCGGATCCTGGTCAAGGACGGCGCCTATGGAACCCAGGTCCAGGCGCGCCGGCTGGAGGAAGCCGATTATCGCGGAAGCCTCGATCTCGCCCGCGACCAGAAGGGCAATAACGACCTTCTGAACCTCACCCGGCCGGACGTGGTGGCGGCGATCGCCGGAGCCTTCGCCGATGCCGGCGCCGACGTCCTGGCGACCAACAGCTTCAACGCCAACCGGATCAGCCAGGCGGATTACGGCGCCGAGCATCTGGTGCGCGAGATGAACGTCGCGGCGGCTCGGATCATCCGAGAGACGGCCGATCGCGAGTCCCAGAAGGACGGCCGCAAGCGCTTCGTCGCGGGCGCGCTGGGGCCGACCAACAAGACCCTGTCGCTCTCCCCCCGAGTCAGCGATCCCGGCTATCGCGAGATCGACTTCGACACCCTGTCCGACGTCTATGTCGAGCAGATCGAGGCTTTGGTCGAAGGCGGCGCCGAGATCGCGCTGATCGAGACGGTGTTCGACACATTGAATGCGAAGGCGGCGATCCACGCCGCCCGCCGGGTCGACCCCGAGCTTCCGATCATGCTGTCTATGACGATCACCGACCTTTCGGGACGCAACCTTTCCGGCCATTCGATCGAGGCGTTCTGGGCGTCGGTACGCCATGCCCGGCCGCTGACGGTCGGACTCAACTGCTCGTTCGGCGCGGCCCAGCTTCGAGCCCATATCGCCGCTCTGTCGGGAGTCGCCGACACCTTGATAATGGCCTATCCCAATGCCGGCCTGCCCAACGATCTCGGCGCCTATGACGAGGGCCCGGAGACGACCGCGGGCCAGGTGCGCGAATGGTGCGAGCAGGGCATCGTCAACATCGTCGGCGGCTGCTGCGGGACGACCCCGGCGCACATCGCGGCGATCGCGAGGACGGTGAAGGATTATACGCCGCGCACGGTGGCCCAGCCGGCGCGCCGGACGCTTCTGGCTGGAATCGAGCCGATGGTGCTCGCGGCTTAACTTCAAACGTCACCCCGGACTTGATCCGGGGTCCACCTTCTTCCCGCACCATGGTCGAGAAGAAGGTGGATGCCGGATCAAGTCCGGCATGACGGGAAAACTGGAAAACCGAACCTAATATGGCTACTGCCCTCTCCCTGGATCCCCCTTCCGCCTCCTCCACCTTCGTCAACATCGGCGAGCGGACCAACGTCACCGGATCGGCGCGGTTCAAGAAGCTGGTCATGGCCGGCGACTATGCCGCCGCCGTCGAGGTGGCGCGCCAGCAGGTCGAGAACGGCGCCCAGATCATCGACGTCAACATGGACGAGGGCCTGCTCGACGCCGAATATGCGATGACCACCTTCCTGAAGCTGATCGCGGCGGAGCCGGACATCGCCCGGGTTCCGATCATGATCGACAGCTCGAAGTGGACGGTGATCGAGGCCGGGCTGAAATGCGTCTCGGGCAAGCCGATCGTCAATTCGATCAGCATGAAGGAAGGCGAGGCCGAGTTCCTCCACCACGCCCGAAAGGTCCGCGACTATGGCGCGGCCGTCGTCGTCATGGCGTTCGACGAGGTCGGCCAGGCCGACACCAAGGAGCGCAAGGTCGAGATCTGCGAAAGGGCCTACAAGCTTCTCGTCGCGGAGGGATTCCCGCCCGAGGACATCATCTTCGACCCCAACGTCTTCGCCATCGCGACGGGGATCGAGGAGCATCGCCGCTATGCGCTCGACTTCATCGAGGCGTGCCGCGAGATCAAGGCGCGCTGCCCGCACGTCCACATCTCCGGCGGCCTTTCGAACCTGTCCTTCTCGTTCCGCGGAAACGAGCCGGTGCGCCGGGCGATGCACTCCATCTTCCTGTTCCACGCCATTCCCGCCGGGCTCGACATGGCGATCGTCAACGCCGGCCAGCTCGACGTCTACGACACGATCGACGCCGAGCTTCGCGAGGCCTGCGAGGACGTCATCCTCGACCGCGAGCCGAAGGCGGGCGGCGACGCCACCGAGCGGCTGGTCGCGCTCGCCGAGAAATATCGCGGCACCGACCCGGTGCGCGAGAAGGCCGAGGCCGAATGGCGCGGCTGGCCGGTGACGAAGCGGCTCGAGCACGCTTTGGTGAAGGGCCTCGACGCCTATGTGGTCGAGGATACGGAGGAGGCGCGCCAGTCCGCCGAGCGGCCGATCCACGTCATCGAGGGTCCGCTGATGGACGGCATGAACGTCGTCGGAGACCTGTTCGGATCGGGCAAGATGTTCCTTCCCCAGGTGGTCAAGTCCGCCCGGGTGATGAAGAAGGCGGTCGCCCACCTCATCCCGTTCATCGAGGCGGAGAAGGAGAAGAGCGGCGCCGCCCAGGGCAAGGGCAAGGTCGTCATGGCCACGGTCAAGGGCGACGTCCACGACATCGGCAAGAACATCGTCGGCGTCGTCCTGCAGTGCAATGGCTTCGAGGTGATCGACCTCGGCGTGATGGTGCCCTGGGCCGACATCCTCAAGGCGGCGAACGAGAACAAGGCCGACATGATCGGCCTCTCCGGCCTCATCACGCCGTCGCTCGACGAGATGGTGACGGTGGCCGGCGAGATGCAGCGCGCGGGCATGACGCTGCCGCTGCTCATCGGCGGAGCGACGACCAGCAAGGTCCATACCGCGCTTCGGATCGATCCCGCTTACCAAGGTCCGGTGCTCCACGTCCTCGACGCCAGCCGGGCGGTCGGAGTCGCCTCCTCGCTCGTCTCCGAGACCCAGCGCGAGCCGCTGATCGCCAAGACGGCCGAGGATTACGAGGTCACCCGCCAGACCCGCGCCAAGAGCGGCCAGAACGAGCTTTCCTCGATCGAGGACGCGCGCGCCAACGGCTTCGCCTACGATCCCGAGGGCAAGGCGCCGCCGCCGGCGCGCCCCGGCATAACGCAGTTCGGCGAATGGCCGCTTCGCGACCTTCGCGCCTCGATCGACTGGACTCCCTTCTTCCGGGCGTGGGAGCTGGCCGGAAACTATCCCGCCATCCTGGAGGACGACGTGGTCGGGGAAAGCGCCCGGGCGCTGTTCGACGACGCCAACGCGATGCTCGACAGGATCATCGCCGAGCATTGGCTCACCCCGCGCGGGACGGTCGGCCTGTGGCGCTGCCGCCGGGAGGGCGACGACGTTTTCGTGTTCCCCGGCGAAGGCCGGGGCCCAGACGACGGCGCCTCTGGATCCCGGCCTTCGCCGGGAAACGGAGTGCGCATCCCCTTCCTCCGCCAGCAGGTGAAGAAGCGCGAGGGCCGCGCGAACATGTGCCTCGCCGACTTCATCGATCCCGCCGGCGAGGACTGGATCGGCGGCTTCGCGGTCGGGATCCATGGCCTCGAGCCGCATCTCGCCCGCTTCAAGGCCGAGAATGACGATTATTCCGACATCCTGTTGAAGGCGCTCGCCGACCGGCTGGCGGAGAGCTTCGCGGAGACCCTTCACGCCCATGTCAGGAACAGCGTCTGGGGCTATGCCGAGGAGCATCTCACCAACCAGCAGCTGATCCGCGAGACCTATACCGGAATCCGCCCGGCGCCCGGCTATCCGGCCTGCCCGGACCATAGTTTGAAGCCGCTGCTGTTCGAGATGCTCGGCGGCGAGCCGGCCGGAGTGACGCTGACCGAAAGCATGGCGATGCTCCCGACCTCGGCCGTCTCCGGCTTCTACTTCGGCCACCGCGACAGCCAGTATTTCGGAGTGGCCCGGATCGGCCGCGACCAGCTGGAGGATTATGCCGCCCGGCGGGAGATTCCGGTCGACGAAGCGAAGCGCTGGCTGAGGCCGAATTTGGACTAACCCCCCTCCCTGCGTGCAGGGAGGGGGGAACCAGCCTTGACACGGCCCTCCCCCTCCGACACCCTCTCCTCCAGGCCGATCCTGGCCGAAGGAGCCGCTTCGATGCGCGACGGAAAGCAGACGACCCGCTTCCCCACGCCCGCCTCCTTCGCGCCGTCGTTTATGGGCCGGTGCGCCTGAGGGCGTACCGGATATTCGCCTAGACCCTTTCTCCTAGACGAAGCGCCGCCGGCGTGGCGGACCCCGCCCGCGGTGCGTGAGGCACCCATGCGAACGACCGACGACCTGACTCGCCTGCGCGGCGAGCTCGATCTCATCGACAACGAACTGCTCGACCTCGTCGAGCGCCGGCTTTCCCTTTGCGCGCGGATCGCGGCGGCCAAGCCGGAGAGCCGCCACCTCAAGCTTCGGCCCGCCCGGCAGAGCGCCGTCGTCGCCCGGCTACAGGCCCGGTCGCCGCGGGTTCCCGCGCAAGCCGTGGCCCATATCTGGCGCGAGCTGATGGCGCACAGCCTTCAGGGTCAGTCGCCGATACGCCTCCTGCTGTGGACCGACGGCGACCGCGCCGCCCTCGCCGCGGCGGTCCGCGAGCGCTTCGGATCCGCGGCGCCGATCGAATGGGCGGCGGGGCCGGCCGAGGCGCTTCGCCGGGCGCAGGCCGAGGAGGCCGTGGCGATTCTCCCGGCCGCTCCGCGGGCGCCGCTGACCGCCGGGCTCATCGCCTTCGAGATCCTGCGCGCCGCCGACGGGCGCGTGATGGGCGAGGCGATCGGCCGGGTGCTCGACGAGGCGCGGGAGCGGCCTGCCCCGAGCGCTGCACGACGCTGGTCGCCCGCCGGCTGGCGCCGCCTGGAAGCGCGCCAGATGCCGGCCTATCCCGACCCCGCCGCGCTCGAGGCGGTCGAGCGGCGGCTTCGGACCCGGGCGCCGCTGGTCGAGCTTCACGACCTCGACCGGCTGAAGCGGCAGCTCGGCGAGGTCGCCGAGGGCCGGGCGCTCCTCCTCCAGGGCGGCGACTGCGCCGAGACCTTCCGCGACTTCGGCGCCGACAAGGTCGCCGCCACCGCCGACCTGCTGATCGAGCTGGGCTCGCTCCTGCGCGGCGCCGGCGGTCTTCCCGTGGTCCATGTCGCCCGGATGGCGGGGCAGTTCGCCAAGCCGCGCTCGGCGGCGACGGAGACGGTGGGAGGCGTGGAGCTGCCCGTCTATCGCGGCGACGCGGTCAACGATCCGGCGCCGACCCTCGCCGCGCGGACGCCCGACCCGTCGCGGCTGCTTCGCGCCCACGACCAGTCGGCGGCGACCGCCCGCCTGCTCTGGAACCGGGTGGACGACGGCAGAGATCCGCTCTTCGCCAGCCACGAGGCCCTGCTCCTCCCTTACGAGCAGGCCCTGACCCGGCAGGACGAGCTGACCGGCCGCTGGTGGTCGGGCTCCGGCCACATGCTTTGGATCGGCGACAGGACCCGCGATCCCGACGGGGCGCACGTCGAATTCGCGCGCGGAATCGCCAACCCGATCGGCGTCAAATGCGGGCCGAGCCTGGGTCCGGACGAACTTCTCCGGCTCATCGACCGGCTCGACCCGGAGAATGAGCCGGGCCGGCTGACCCTGATCGCGCGAATGGGCCGGGAGCGGATCGGAGAGGTCCTTCCGGCGCTGATCCGCGCGGGCCGGCGGGAAGGGCGGCGGGTCGCCTGGACGGTGGACCCGATGCACGGCAACACCCGCATCGCCGCCGGACGCAAGACGCGCTTCTTCGGCGACATCGCGGCGGAGACCCGCAGCTTCTTCGAGATCGCCGCCGCCGAGGGCGTGCCGGCGGGCGGGGTCCATCTCGAGCTGACCGGAAGCGCGGTGACGGAATGCCTCGGCGGCCGGCGGCCGGTGTTCGAGCGCGACCTCGCCCGGCGCTACCTCACCGCCTGCGATCCGCGACTCAACCCCGACCAGGCGCGCGAGCTCGCCTCGCTCGTCGCCGGGCACCTCGCCGCGCCGCCGCTGCGAACGGCGCGGGCGGCGTGACGATCGCTTACCAGGGCGCGCCGGGCGCCTTCGGCCACGAGGCCTGCCTCGCCTTCCTGCCCGGCGAGGAGACGCGGGCGCTGCCGAGCTTCGAAGCGGTCGCCGCCGCCGTCGCGGCCGGGGAGGCGGAGGCCGGCCTTCTCCCCCTCGCCAACAGCCGAGCCGGCGCGGTGGAGGGGGTGCGGGCGCTGATCGAAGGCGCCGGGCTGATCGTCGCGGCGGAGCACCGGCTGCCGGTCCGGATGCACCTCCTCGCGCTTCCCGGCTCGACCCTCGCGGAGGTCCGGACCGTCGTCAGCCACCCCGTCGCCCTTCGCCAGTGCGCGGAGCACATCGCCCGGCTCGGGCTGGCGGAGGAGGAGGCTTCAAACACCGCCGTCGCCGCCAAGAAGCTGTGCGATCCGGCGAAAGCGGTTCTCGCGTCGCAAGCGGCGGCGGCGCTTTACGGGCTGCGAATCCTCGCCTCGGACCTGCAGGACGATCCGGACAACGCCACCACTTTCGCCCTCGTCACGCTACCTCCGCTCCCTGGAAGGCAGGGGAGTCGTAACGCCTGACTCCGGCATCGTGCCAACCTAGGGCAGCGCTCCTCTTAACCCTCTTTGCCCCTCGACGGCGCGACGCGCACGAGGGAGACCGGAGCGCATGAAGCCCGCTTTCGCCCTCGCCGCCCTCGTTCTCGCCGCCACGCCGCTCCTCGCCCAGGGCGGCGGCGCTCCTTTCACCGTCCGCGAGACGGGGCAGGCCTTCGGCTCGCTCCAGGAGGCGGTGAGCGCCATAGGCCAGGGGCGCGGCACGATCGTGATCGCTCCGGGCCGCTACCGCCAGTGCGCGGTCCAGGAGGCGGGGGACGTCACCTTCGCCGCCGCCCAGCCGGGCACCGCGACCTTCGAGCGCGAGGCCTGCGAGGGCAAGGCGGCGCTCGTCCTTCGCGGCCGGAGCGCCACCGTCGCCGGCCTCGTCTTCCAGAACATGTCGGTCCCCGACCGCAACGGCGCCGGAATCCGGCTCGAGCAGGGCAATCTCACCGTGCGCGAGAGCCTGTTCCGGAACAGCGAGGGCGGGATCCTCTCGGCCAACGATCATGCCGGGCGGATCCTCGTCGAACAGTCGACCTTCTCGGGAATCGGCGCCTGCCCGGACGGCGGCGACTGCTCGCACAGCCTCTATATCGGCGAATATGGCGGCCTGACCGTGCGCCGCACCCGCTTCGAGCGCGGCACCGGCGGCCATTACGTCAAGAGCCGGGCGGCGCGCATCGAGGTCACCGACAGCTCGTTCGACGACACGGCCGGCCACAAGACCAACTACATGATCGACCTTCCCGCCGGAGCGACCGGGACCATCGCTCGAAACACCTTCGTCCAGGGGCGCGACAAGGAGAATTACAGCGCGATGATCGTCGTCGCGGCCGAGGGGGTGGTGAACAGCTCTAACGGCCTCACCGTCGCCGACAACGACGCCAGCCTCGCCCCCGGCCAGACCCACGGCACGGCGCTGGTCGCCGACCTTTCCGGCGATTCGATCCGGATCGGCGCCAACCGGCTCGCGCCCAAGATCGCACGGTTCGAAAGGCGGTAACCCTCGCCCCGCCATGAATGGGGCCCGCGCGCTCTGCCCCTCCGCCCTTCGCCCCCCGTCTGGCGATGGGGAGGCAAGGTGATGCTATAGCGAGCCGATGATTCGGTCCTTCCTCTTCCTGCTCCTCGTCCTCCTGGCCTCGGCGCCGGCCGCCGCCCAGCTTCCGCCGGGCGGGCGGGCGATGGACGTTTCGCTGGTCGCCGGCGAACGGAGCGGGGACGAAGTGGAGCTCGCCTTCGTCATGCGGCCCAAGCCCGGCTGGCACGGCTATTGGCGGAATCCCGGGGACGCGGGGCAGCCGGCGACGGTGGAATGGTCGCTTCCGCCCGGAGCGACGGCGGGCCCGCTTCGCTACCCGGTGCCGCGGCGCCTGCTGATCTCGGGCCTGATGAACTACGTCTTCGAGCGCGACCATGCGCTCGTCACCGAGCTTCGCCTGCCTGCGGGACGCGGCGGGCCGCTGCCGGTGAAGGCGACGATCCGCTACCTCGTCTGCACCGACCGGATCTGCGTCCCGGAATCCGCCACCGTCTCCGCCGACGCGGCGCGAGGGACGTCGATCGAGCGCTGGAAGCAGGCGCTTCCGAGGCCGCTTGGGGGCGAGGGACGGTTCGAGCTGAGCGGCGGCACCTTCCGCCTTGCCGTCCCGCTGCCCGCCTCGGCGGCGGCCGCCGATCCCTATTTCTATCCGCTGACCGAGGGCGCGATCGCCTATTCCGAGCCGCAGCGCGTGTCGAGGAACGGCGACTGGCTGATCGTCGAGACCAAGGCGGGCGAGTCGCGGCCGTCGGCGATCGAGGGCGTGCTTGCGATCGGCGACGGCCAGGGACTGTCGCTGACCGCCCGGCCGGGGCCGGTGCCCGCGGCGGGCGCCGAGGCCGCGGAGCCGGCGAAGAGCGGCGGGATTACCCTCCTCGCCGCGCTCGCCGGGGCGTTGCTCGGCGGGCTTGTGCTCAACGTCATGCCCTGCGTCTTCCCGATCCTGAGCCTGAAGGCGCTAAGCCTGGCGCGGGCCGGAGGCGAGGAGCGGGAGGCGCGGCGCGAGGCCTTGGCCTATGCGGCGGGCGTGGTTCTGGTCTGCGTCGCGCTGGGCGCGATATTGCTCGCCGTGCGCGCCGGAGGCGCTGCGGTGGGCTGGGCCTTCCAGCTCCAGGATCCGCGCGTGACCCTGTTCCTCCTCCTCCTGGTCGGCGGGATCGCGCTCAACCTCGCGGGCCTGTTCGAGCTGCCCTCGATCGGCGCCGGAGCCCTTCCCGGCCGAGGCGGAATCGGCGGCGCGTTCTGGACCGGAGCGCTGGCGGCGTTCGTCGCCACCCCTTGCACCGGGCCGTTCATGGGCGCCGCGCTCGGCGCCGCGCTCGTCCTTCCGCCGGCGGCGGCGATCGCGGTGTTCGCCGGCCTCGGACTCGGACTCGCTCTGCCCTTCCTGCTGCTCGGCTTCGTTCCGGCGCTCCGCCGGCGCCTTCCCAGGCCCGGCGCCTGGATGGTCCGGCTTCGGCGGATCCTCGCCGTCCCGATGGCGCTGACCGCCTTGTGGCTGGGCTGGCTTCTCCAGCGCCAGGCGGGGAGCGGAGGCCTATTCGTCGGCCTCGCCGCTCTCGCCGTCGTCGCCGCCCTCCTGTTCTGGGCGGGCCGGCGCCACGGCTGGCTCCCTTTCGCGCCGGTGGCGGCCGCGACCGGGGCGGCCTTGCTGCTCGTCCCTTCCGCCCTTGCCCCCGCCGCCGCCTCGGCGCCCGGGCTGCTCGGCGCCGAGCCGTTCAGCGAGGCGCGGCTCGCCGCCCTTCGCGCCTCGGGCCGCCCGATCTTCGTCTATTTCACCGCCGACTGGTGCCTGACCTGCAAGGTCAACGAGAAAGCGGTCCTGGAACGCTCGGACGTCGCCCGGGCGTTCGAGCGGGGCAAGGTCGCCGTTCTGGTCGGCGACTGGACGAGGGGCAATGCCGAGATCGGCCGATTCCTCGAGAAGCAGGGCCGCTCGGGGGTGCCGCTCTATCTGTGGTATCCGCCGGGGAAACCGGCGGAGGTGCTCCCGCAGATATTGACTCCCGGGCGGGTCATGAGTCTCGGCGGCTAACCTCGTCGCCCCAGCGGAGGCTGGGACCCCGGCGGGTGAAAAGCTCGGTGGTCTTCACCCCCCGGGGCCCCAGCCTTCGCTGGGGCGACGACGGTGGTCTTCACCCGCTGGGCCCCGGCCTTCGCTGGGGAGCAGGCGATCAGTTCGGCCAGACGCGGACGCCGTTCATCCAGGTCTCGACCACCTTCGTTGCCCCGATATCGCCGGCCGTCGCTCCAGCGAAGATGTCGCGGTCGAGGAAGAGGAAGTCGGCGTATCGGCCCTTCTCCAGGCTCCCGAGCCGGTCCTCGGCGAAGCCGGCATAAGCGGCGGTCCGGGTGAAGGCGGCGAAGGCCTGCTCGAGGGTCAGGCGCTGCTCGGGCTGCCAGCCGCCGGCCGGCTCGCCCCGCGAATCCTCGCGGCTGATCGCGGCGGCGAGGCCGGGAAAGGGGTTTGGGCTCTCGACCGGATAGTCGGAGCCGAAGGCGAGCGGAGCGCCATTGGCCAGCATCGATCGCCAGGCATAGGCGCCGCCGAGGCGCTCGCGTCCCATCCGGGCCTCGGCCATGCGCCAGTCCGACGTCTCGTGGACCGGCTGCATCGAGGCGACGATCCCGTTGCGGCCGAAGCGCGCAAGGTCGGCGGGATCGACGATCTGCGCATGCTCGATGCGCCAGCGCCGGTCGCCCTTGTAGGTCTCCACCATCTCCTCATAGGCGCCCAGCACCTGGGCGTTGGCGGCGTCGCCGATGGCGTGGACCGCGATCTGGAAATTGTCCATCGCCGCCCGGCTCATCAGGTTGCGCAGCTCGGTATCCGAGTGGAAGGGAAGGCCGCGCTGGCCCGGCGAATCCTTGTAGGGCTGCTTGAGCCAGGCGCCGCGCGAGCCGAGCGCCCCGTCGGCATAGAGCTTCACGCCGATGAGCCGAAGCCGGTCGCCGTAAAGCCAGGGAGTCGGCCGGGTGCCGCCGATGGCGAGCGCCGAGTCGACTCCCAGGCCGTAGGCCATGATCCGCACCTTGAGCTGCCCTAAATCGCCGGCGCGGCGCATCACCAGCCAGTCGTCGACGCTCGTCCCCATGTCCGCGGTGGCGGTGATCCCGAAGCCGAGCAGGATCTGCTGCGCCTTGGCGAAGGCCTGGTCGCGGACGAGCGGAAGCGGCGCGGGAATGACCTTGTCGACGAGCTGCTGGGCAGCGTCGACGAAGATCCCGCTCGGCCTTCCGCCCGCGCCTTTCTCGATCCGGCCGCCGGAGGGTGCGACGGTCTTCGAGTCGATCCTCGCCTCGGCGAGCGCGGCGCCGTTGGCCCAGGCGGCGTGGCCGTCGACCCGGGTCAGCCAGACCGGCCGGTCGGCGACGGCGCTGTCGAGCTCGGCCGCGGTGGGGAAGCGCCCCAGGCCCCAGCTCTCCTGGTTCCAGCCGCGCCCGACGATCCAGCGCGGGGTCGGGTTGGCGGCGGCATAGGCGCGGATCCTCGCCTGCGCCTCGGCCAGCGAGCGCGTGTCGGAGAGGTCGAGCTGAAGCGCGCCCAGGCCCAGCTCCATGACGTGGCCGTGGGCGTCGATCAGGCCGGGAACGAGGGTTCGGCCCTTGCCGTCGAAGCGGTAGCGGGCCCGGTCCGGCTTGCGCTCTCCGCGCTGGTAGAGCTGCTGAACCTTGCCGTCGTCGCCGACCAGCATCGCCGCGAAGCGGACGAGGCGTCCGTCCCGGTCGAGCGTGTAGCCGTTGACGTTGTCGACCAGCACGTCCGCCTGGGCGGCGGCGGCGAAGAGGAGGAGGGCGAGCGCGGCGCCGAGCTTCTTGAGGGACATGAGGGCGCGATAAGCGTTGTTTCGCGGGGGCGCCAGATGAAGTAGAGGCCCGTTCCGATGGCCACCCCCGCCCCGACCGCCGACCGAGACGACGCCCTTCCCTTCGGACTCGCCGACATACGTTCGGCGGCCGAGCGGATCGAAGGCCAGGTGATCCGCACCCCGGCGCTGCACAGCCGGACCCTTTCGGAGCTCACCGGCGCCGAAGTCTGGGTGAAGTTCGAGAACCTCCAGTTCACCGCCGCCTACAAGGAGCGCGGGGCGCTCAACAAATTGCTTCTGATGGACGCGGCCGTCCGCGAGCGGGGCGTGATCGCGGCGTCGGCCGGGAACCACGCCCAGGCGGTCGCCTATCACGGCGCCCGGCTCGGCGTTCCGGTGACGATCGTCATGCCCAAGCCGACTCCGAGCATCAAGGTGATGCAGACCGAGGGGCATGGGGCGACGGTGATCCTCCACGGCGAGCTGTTCGACGAGGCCTATGCCGAGGCGCGTCGGATCGAGGCGGAACAAGGCCTTACCTTCATCCACCCCTTCGACGATCCGGAGATCATGGCCGGCCAGGGAACGGTCGCGCTCGAATTCCTGGAGCAGGCGCCCGAACTCGACGTCCTCGTCGTTCCGATCGGCGGCGGCGGCCTCATCTGCGGGATCGGAACCGCGGCCAAGGCGCTTCGGCCGGACATCGCGCTGGTCGGGGTGCAGGCGCAGCTCTACCCGTCCATGTATTGCAGCGTGACCGGCAAGGACCTGCCTTCGGCCGGCGACACGCTTGCCGAGGGGATCGCGGTCAAGCGGCCGGGCGAGATGACGGCGCGGCTCATCCGCGGCCTGGTCGACGAGATATTGCTCGTCTCCGAGCGCGACATCGAGCGGGCGGTGAGCCTGTTCCTGCAGATCGAGAAGACCGTCGCCGAAGGGGCCGGAGCGGCGGGGCTCGCGGCCCTTCTCACCAACCGCGAGCGGTTCGCCGGCCGCCGGGTCGGGCTGGTCCTGACCGGCGGCAATATCGACACCAGGCTGCTCGCCACCGTGTTGCTTCGCGACCTCGTCCGATCGGGACGGATGGCGCGGCTTCGGATCCAGCTCCAGGACCGCCCCGGCGCGCTCTCCTCGGTGGTCAGCCTGTTCGACCATCACGGCGTCAACGTGATCGAGGTCTACCACCAGCGCGTCTTCACCGCGCTTCCGGCGAAGGACGCGTTCATCGACATCGAGTGCGAGGCCCGCGATTCCGAGCATCTCGACGCGCTTGTGCGAGAGCTCGGCGAGGCGGGGTTCGTCGTCCATCCCGTTGAGATTCATTGACGCTTCGTCCCACGCTGGAACGGCGTTTATTAATCCACGTTTTGGTCGCGCCACGGCCTTTCCAACCGGTCCCGGAAGCCGCATAAACCTTTCGACAACCAAGTCCCCGTTTACCCATCGGAGCCCCGTTGAGCGCACCTTTCCGCTTTCCCCGCTTCTTCGTCACCAGCCCCGCCCCCTGCCCGTATCTGACGGGCAAGACCGAGCGGAAGGTGTTCACGGAGCTGAACGGCCAGCATGCGGGCGAGCTCAACGACGCGCTCGGCCGGATCGGCTTCCGCCGCAGCCAGGGGGTCGCCTATCGCCCCAGCTGCCTCGATTGCTCGGCCTGCGTCTCGGTGCGGGTGGCGGCCGGCGAGTTCCAGCCCAACGCGACCCAGCGCCGGATGCTTCGCCGCCACGCCGATCTCGAGGTCACCGCCTGCAAGCCGTGGGCGACCGAGGAGCAATATGCGCTTCTCCGCCGCTACCTAAAGTCGCGCCATCCCGACGGCGGGATGGTCGGGATGGACGAGAGCGACTTCGCCGACATGATCGAGCAGAGCCCGGTCAGGACCTACGTCATCGAATATCGCGAGCCGGCGAAGGACGGCCGCCCCGGACGGCTGGTCGGCGCCTGCCTGACCGACCAGCAGGGCGACGGTCTGTCGATGATCTACAGCTTCTTCGAGCCGAACGATCCGTCCCGGCCCGGGCTCGGCACCTACATCATCCTCGACCATATCGTCCGCGCCGGAAAGGCCGGGCTGCCCTACGTCTATCTCGGCTATTGGGTCGAGACGTCGCGGCGGATGGCCTACAAGGCGCGCTTCCGCCCGATCGAGCGGCTCGGCCCGAACGGCTGGTACCGGTTCGAGCCCGACCAGCGCGAGCTCCCGCTGGGGCAGTGACGCAAATACCCCCCCTCCCTGCGTGCAGGGAGGGGGGCGAGCCGGCGACAAAGACACTCTTAATCTTCCTCTCGTAAAACCCCTGGCCATGGGGTGGGGCAAGAGGCTGTTCGACAGGCTTACCGACGCGGGTGAGGCGGAGAGCCTCGCCGGCCGGGTGCTGCTCGAGGAACGCTACCGGGCGCTTCAGCGGCAGATACCGTTCCTCTACATCGTCATCCTCTCGAACCTGCTCGGCCTCGCCCTGGCCGCCGGAGGCAATCTCGACGCGCCGTTCAAGGTCGTCACCCTGCTGATCGGGCTGATCGCCTTCCGGCTGGTCCATTGGCTGAAGGTCCGGCACCGCACGCTTCCGCCGGAACGTATCCTTCGCGAGCTCAAGAAGACCTGGGTCTACGCCATCTTCTTCAGCCTCGGCTTCTGCACCTGGTCCTTCTACCTGATGGATCGGGGCGACGCGGACGCCTACAATTACGTCGTCTTGTTCGGCAGCCTGGCGGCGATCGGCTGCGCCTACGGCGTAAGCCGCTATCCGGCGGCCGCGAAGCTTCCCCTCCTGCTCGTCGGCATTCCCCTCTCGACCAAGCTCATCCTGACCTTCCAGGCGAGCCATATCGGCATGGGAGTCAGCCTGGGGGTCGTCCTCACCGTCCTCATCCGGCTGATCACCCTTCAGGAGGAGGCCTTCAAGGCGCTGGTCGAATCCCGCGCCGGGATGAACGTCGAGCGCGAGCGCGCGCGCCGCGCCGAGCGGCTCGCCAAGGCGGAGAAAGCCAAGGCAAAGCTGATCGCCGACACCGACCATCTGACCGGACTCGCCAATCGCCGCGCCTTCCTTCGCGCGCTGAGCCGCCGCGCCGCGGCCGTCGGAAAATCGGGCGGATTCGCGCTCGGAACGGTCGACCTCGACGGGTTCAAGCCGATCAACGACACGTTCGGCCATGCCGCGGGCGACGCCGTGCTCAAGGAAGTCGGCCGGCGACTCGCCGCCGCGGCCGGCGACAGCGCCCTGATTGCCCGAACCGGAGGCGACGAATTCGCGCTTCTACTGCCCGGGGTACGAAACGAGGAAGGCGCGCGCGCGCTCGGGGCCGCCGTCTGCGCGGTCCTCCAGGAGCCGTTCCGGGTCGAGGGTCGGGAGTTCCGGATATCCGGCTGCTGCGGCCTGACCCTGCTCAACCGGCGGGACTGCCAGGTCGAGGAAGCCCTGGTCCGCGCCGACACCGCCCTCTACCGCGCCAAGCAGAACGGCCGCGCCGGCGTCGCCGTCTTCTCGCCCGAGATGGACGAGATGCACCGGCGCCGCAAACAGGTCGAGACCGCGCTCCGCCAGCCCGAGACGAAGAATCAGATCGCGATGGTCTTCCAGCCGATCCGCGACCTTTCCACCGGCGAGCTGCGCGCTTTCGAGGCGCTCGCGCGCTGGGACCATCCCGAGATGGGCCGGATCCCGCCGGACCAGTTCATTCCCGTGGCCGAGCAGATCAACGTGATCGAGGAGATCAGCGACACCCTCCTCGCCGGCGCCGCGGCGGAGGCGAAGAAATGGGCGGCGAGCATCCGCCTCTCGTTCAACGTCAGCGCCGTCCAACTCTGCACCGCCGGCTCCGCGAGCCGGATCCTGAAGGTACTCGAGAGCGCCGGGATGGAGCCGTCGCGGCTCCAGGTGGAAGTTACCGAGACCGCCCTGCTCGTCGATTTCGAGGTCGCGCGCCGAAACCTCCAGCAGCTTCGCGAGGCGGGCGCGCGCATCGTGCTCGACGATTTCGGCGCCGGCCATGCCTCCATCTCCTACCTTCGCGAGATGCAGTTCGACGGGATCAAGCTCGACGGATCGCTCGTCGCCGCGGTCGCCGACTCGCTCCGCGGGCGCCGGCTTCTCAAGGGCGTCCTCGACCTTTGCGCCTCGATGGGCCTGCCCTGCGTCGCCGAGCATATCGAGAGCGACGAGCAGGTCGCCCTGCTCCGCGAGCTCGGCTGCCGCGACGGCCAGGGCTTCATCCTCTCGCCGCCATTGGACCCGGCCGACGCCGCTCTGCTCGCGGCGCCGAGGGTGGCGCGGCTCGGAGGCCGGGAAGCGGCCTGAGCCATTCGGTCCTCCCCGTGGCGAAGCCATGGGGAGGGGGACCGCGTGAAGCGCGGTGGAGGGGCCTTCGAAGCCGGCAAAGCCCCTCCACCAGGCTTTGCCTGGTCCCCCTCCCCATGGCTTCGCCACGGGGAGGACTGTTGTCTCCTCACGCGCGCAAAAAAAACCGGCGCCCGCCTTTCGACGGACGCCGGTTCTGCCCCACGCTAGGGCCGCCCTTAGGCGACCTTCGCGGTCTCCAGGTCCTCGGGATCGCGAAGCACGTAGCCTCGGCCCCAGACCGTCTCGATATAATTGTCGCCGCCGCAGGCCAGGGAGAGCTTCTTGCGAAGCTTGCAGATGAAGACGTCGATGATCTTCAGCTCCGGCTCGTCCATCCCGCCGTAGAGGTGGTTGAGGAACATCTCCTTGGTGAGGGTGGTGCCCTTGCGAAGCGAGAGCAGCTCCAGCATCGCATATTCCTTGCCGGTGAGGTGCACCCGGGCGCCGTCGACCTCGACCGTCTTGGCGTCGAGGTTCACGGCCAGCTTGCCGGTCTTGATCACCGACTGCGAATGACCCTTGGAGCGGCGCACCACGGCGTGGATGCGGGCGACCAGCTCGTCGCGGTGGAAAGGCTTGGTGACATAGTCGTCGGCGCCGAAGCCGAGCGCGCGGACCTTCGAATCCATCTCGCTGATGCCCGACAGGATGAGCACGGGCGTTCCGACCTTGGCGAGCCGAAGCTTCTTCAGGACGTCGTAGCCGTGCATGTCGGGAAGGTTCAGGTCGAGGCAGATGATGTCGTAATCGTAGAGCTTGCCGAGGTCCAAACCCTCCTCGCCAAGGTCGGTCGTGTAGACGTTGAAGCCTTCTCCGCCGAGCATCAGCTCGATGCTCTTGGCCGTGGTCGGCTCGTCTTCGATCAGCAGCACGCGCATAGTGACTCGCCCCTTGGTTCAGCGGTGCCTCGGCCGTCCGGCTTCGGTCCCCCTGGGAGATTGATTAACCATCGCAGAAGTGAACGCAAAAGGTTAATTTCGAATTAAACGAGGATTCCCAAGGAGTCGCGGCGACCGTTGCGCGGGCGCAACAGGCTTCCGGGCCTATCTTCGCGGGGCGCTCAGACCGGTGGCGACGAACACGAACCGGCGCAGGCAGAAGTTTTCGACGACGTCCCCGTCGAAGAATTTCTTCGAAAGCAGCTTGGCGGCGGGATCCTCGCCCCCCGGCAGGCCCTCGTAATCGACGGCATAGCCGGTCACGACGACGCGCTTGCCGTGCAGCCGCCTTACGGACGACCGCGGCCGCCCCGTGCCGTTCACGAGACTGACGCACCTCGCATTCTCGCTGGCCGCATAGGGGTCGTAGGGGCGCGAGATCCTATCGGGGAACAGCTCCCACTCTCCCCTTGCCGAGAACCAGCCGGAAAGCCGCTTCGACTCCCGGCTCAGCGCGATCTCGCCGGCCGGACGGGGAACGGCTCGCGCGGCGCCGGCGACGGCGGCCAAGGCCGCCGCGGCGAGCAGAGGGGCGATCCGTTTCTTCCCCATTCGCGATCCTTTCGCCCTCAGCCAGGCCCACCCCGATGCCTTAGCATCGTTCCATCGCCTTGTTGATCCCGCGCGCCGCCAGGCCGCCCGCTCCCGCCTCGGCCCGACGCGACGCGGCCATTCAGCTTTTGCGCGGCGGCGTGAGGCGTGGCAGGGCGGAGGCATGTGGGAAAAATACGTCCTGTTCATCGACGGCGAGGCGATCGTCATCGACAAGCCGGCGGGGCTCGCGGTTCATCCCGGCGCGAAGACTCCCGAGAGCCTCGAGGACTATCTCAAGCACTTCCGCTTCGGGTTCCAGCGCGAGCCCCTCCCCGTCCACCGGCTCGACCGCGACACCAGCGGCTGCCTTCTGCTCGCCCGCAATCCCAAGGCGCACAAGAGCTTCCAGCGCGCCTTCGAGGACAAGAAGGTCGCCAAGACCTATCTCGCCATCCTCGACGGCGTGCCCGCCGCCGAATCGGGCCGGATCGAGATCCCGCTCGGCAAGGTCTCGACCGCCGCCGAGGGCTGGCGGATGGTGGCGGACGAGAAGGGCAAGCCCTCCGTCACCGAATGGCGCACGGTCGCGGTGAGGGACGGCCGGGCGGCGGTGCTCTTCTCCCCGGAGACCGGGCGGACGCACCAGATCCGGGTCCACGCCGCCGATGGAACAGGAGTGCCGATCGCCGGCGACCCCGTCTACGGGGCGGGACGCGGGCCGATGCTCCTCCACGCTCTGTCGATCCGAGTCGAGCGCGTGGGCAAGCCGCCGGTCGAGGCGACGGCGCCGCTTCCGCCGACCTTCGTCCAGGCGGGCTTCGGCGATGTCGAGCCCTGAGCCCTACCTCCTGCCGGAAGAGGCGCTGGAGGAGAAGTTCATCGCCTCGAGCGGCCCCGGCGGGCAGAACGTCAACAAGGTGGCGACCGCGGTCCAGCTACGCTGCGACGTCTTCCGGCTGGGCCTTTCGCCGCCGGTCTACCAGCGCCTGAAGGAGCTCGCCGGAAGCCGGATGACGGCGGAAGGCGAGATCGTCATCACCGCCCGCACCCACCGCACCCAGGACGCCAATCGCGAGGAAGCGCGCGCCCGGCTTACGGACCTGATCGCGAAGGCGCATGTCCGCAAGGCGCGGCGGGTGAAGACGAAGCCGAGCCGGGCCGCGAAAACCCGCCGGGTCGACGAGAAGAAGGGCCGCTCGGCGGTAAAGGCCGGGCGCGGGAAGGTCAGCCTGGACTAGGAGGGGGAGGATCGTTCCGCGTTGCCGCTCGCTTGCGGGGGTTCGGCGATCGGCCTAGTTTCGCGGGGTCATCATCGTCGGGGGGAAATATATGCGCCTAGGTTTCGTCATGCTCGCCGCGGCCGCGTTCGCGCTGCCGACCGCCGCAATCGCCGATCAGGCGACGGGATGGGCCCGATGGGAGGCCAAGGCGTCCGAAATCCTCGCGGCGGTGCAGGCCCCGGGGCATAGCGAAGCCAAGCGCCAGAGCGTCAAGGCGGCCTGCAAGGGCGTCACGGGAACGGTGATCGGCCAGGGTTTCGCCTTCCCGCGCTGGGCGCAGGGGCTGATGCCGATGTGCGCCGATATCGACGACATCGTCGGAGGCGATCGCGAGGTCGCTCGACGCAACTGGCGCAACCAGTGCCGATCGATCAAGAATTACCGCGACCAGCTGGGCAAGGCGACTCCGGTCGCGATCGCGCCCACGGCGCACGAAAAGGCCCTCGCCCTGGCGAGCTTCCTCGGCGCCTATTACGAAAGCGAATGCGCCCACGGCCTGGAGCGGTCGAGAGACTGAAGCCGGGGCTCGCCACGCGAGGCGGTTTCCTCCTGCTGGGACGACTCTCCTGGAAACTGGAGGAGCGACGAACCCGGTCGCTCGGGAACGTACTTGCCTGCCGGACGCACGCGCGCTAGATACTGAACCGAATGGTTCAGTATTCTCCTCCCCCGCTCGATGCTTCGTTCGCCGCCTTGTCGGATTCGACGCGGCGCGGCGTTCTAGAGCGGCTCGGCCGCGGCGACGCTTCGATCAGCCAGCTGGCCAAGACCTTCCACATGACGCTGACCGGCATGAAGAAGCATGTCGGGATCCTCGAGCAGGCGGGGCTGGTCAGGACCAGGAAGGTCGGGCGGGTGCGGACCTGCGGGCTCGGCCTTCGCCGACTGAAGGACGAGGCGGCCTGGATCGAGCGCTATCGCCAGCTTTGGGATGCGCGCTTCGACGCCCTGGACGGCGTGGTGGAAGAATTGAAAGCCAAGGAGGAACGCGATGGACGAGACCGGCAATAAGCCCGCGCCGAAGGATCGCACGGCGGTGGAACGCCGATCGGAGCGCGAGCTCGTCGTTACTCGAAGCTTCGACGCGCCGGCGCGGCTGCTGTTCGAGGCCTGGACGAAGCCGGAGCTGTTCATGCGCTGGTGGGCTCCCAAATCGGCCGGGGTTCCCCTATTGTCCTGCGAGATGGACGTTCGTCCGGGCGGCCGGTACCGGCTCGAGTTCGGACGGGATCCTTCCAGCGCGATGGCCTTTTACGGCGAGTATACCGAAGTCAGCCCGCCCTCGCGGCTCGCCTGGACCAACGACGAGACGGACAACGGCGCCCTCACCACGGTGACGTTCGACGAAGAGGGCGGCCGGACCCTGCTGACCTATCGCGAGCTATATCCCTCCAAGGAAGCGCTCGACGAATCGCTCGCCGGGATGGAGGGCGGAATGCCCGAGCAGTTCGACCAGCTCGACGCGCTTCTCGCCACGATGGGCGGGGGTGGGCAATGACGCCTCCGTCCTCCCGGCCGACCATCACCGCCTTCGCCGATTCGCCGGACAATGGCGAGGGGCATGCGCGGGACATGCAGGTGCGCTGGGCGCTCGAGGAGGCCGGCAAGGCCTACGATGTCCGGCTGCTGAGCTTCGCCGCGCTGAAGCAGCCGCCGCACCGGGCGCTCAACCCGTTCGGAAGCATCCCGACCTACGAGGAAGGCGCGCTTGCGCTGTTCGAGAGCGGCGCCATCGTGTTCCACATCGCCGAGACGAACGAAGGGCTGTTCCCGAAGGACCCGGACGCCCGGGCCCGCGCGGTCGCCTGGATGTTCGCGGCGCTGAACACGGTGGAGCCGCCGATCGTCGAGCGGGAGGCGTTCCTGCTCGTCGAGCATGACGAGCGCTGGTTCGAGGCGCGCCTGCCCCGGCTCGACGACAATGTCCGAAATCGTCTCGCCGCGCTCGCCGAGCGGCTCGGCGGTTCGCAATGGCTCGACGGCGGCTTCAGCGCCGGAGACCTGCTGATGGTGTCGGCGCTTCGAAGGCTCAAGCCGTCCAACATCCCGGAACGGGCCGGGCTGTTGGACGAATTCGCGAACCTGGCCGACTATGTCGCCCGAGGCGAGGCGAGGCCGGCCTATCGCCGCGCCTTCGAGGCGCAGCGGGCGGTGTTCCTGGCCCGCGAGCATGGCGAAGAGGAAAAAGGCGATGGGTGAGGACTCGATCGGCGGAGCGGCGCTCCGGCCCAATCCGGCGCTCCAGCCGCTCGCCTTCCTGGTCGGCGACTGGGCGACGACGGGCACGCATCCGGCGGTCCCGGGCGCTCGCCTTCCCGGGCTGACCCGCTTCGCCTGGGCCGAGGGCGGGGCGTTCCTGATCATGCGTTCGCAGACCGATCATGATGACTTTCCCGACGGAATCGCGATCCTGGCGAGCGACGATGCGCTGGGCGCGATCATGCTGTGCTGGTTCGACCAGCGCGGAATTTCACGCCTGTGCCCGGTGACCGTCGGCGAGAACGAGATCCGCTGGCATCACGACGATCCCAAGTTCATGCAGCGGGTCGCCATCGCCGTCGAGCCGGGCGGGCGGCGGATGTCCAGCAAGGGCGAGATGGCGCGGGACGGCGGCCCTTGGGAGCCCGATCTGTCGCAGGAGTTCGTCCGCCTGTAGCGGCGGGGCCGGAAGCGCCCGAAGGCCCGTCAGGCGGCGCGCCGGCGGGGTCGGGCGAGGGCGGGCTCGCCGCCGCCGGATTCGCGGCTCGCGCCGAGAAGGCATTGCTGCGCGGTCACCACCGGCATGGCTTTGCTGAACAGCCAGCCCTGGCCGTAGGAGATTCCGAGCTCGCGCAGAACTTGCCGCTCCTCCGGCCGCTCGACCCCTTCGGCGACGATCACCGCGCCGATCTTGCCGGCGAAGCTCACCATCGCGAGCGCCAGAGCGCGCTTGGCGACGTCCCGGTCGATGTCGCGGGTGAGGCTGAGGTCGAGCTTGAGGATGTCCGGCCGAAGCGAGATGATCTGGCGAAGGCCGGAATAGCCGGCCCCCACGTCGTCGATGGCGATTCGGACGAGCCGGCGCAACGGGGCGAGCTTCTCGACGAAGTCGTCATAGTCCTCGATCCGCGAATGCTCCGTCACCTCGAGGACGACATCCCGGTCTCCCGCCGCGGCGGCCAGGAGCGGCTCGAGCTCGCCGGAAAGGATGGTGGCCGGGGAAACGTTGATCGACAGATATTGGCCGCTGGGAACGTAGGGCAGGGCCGCCAGAGCGCGCCGGACCGCGGCGAGCTCGAGCGGGATTCCGCATCCGGCGCTCGTCGCTTCGTCGAACCAGTCGCTGGGCGGCCGATCGAGGCAGTCGGGGAAGCGGGCGAGCGCCTCCGCGCCGACGCAGACGCCGTCGTCGAGGCCGTGGATCGGCTGCAGGAAGATGGTCGGCTGAGCGGAACCGATCGCCGCTTCGACCCGGGCGGCGATCGAGCGCTTGCGCTGGTCGGCCTCGTTGGCGAGCTCGATCTGGGCGGCGGCCAGGGCGGCGAAGGCGTGGACCGTCGCGAGATCGCGGCCGGTGAGCGACTCGTCGGCCTGGCGGCTCAAGCAGCAGAAGCTGCCGTAGACGGATCCGTCCTTCAGCCGCAGCGGGACGCTGATGTGGCAGCCGACCGGAAGCGCCGCGCTGATCGGGAGCGTGGCCGCGAACGGAATTCGCGCCGAGTCGTGGATGAGCTCGGGAAGGCGGCCGTTGAGGATGTGCCAGCAATAGGATTGCTCGACCGGCTCTCGCGCGCCCGGCGCCACCGGGACCGGAATGGCCGCGCTGATGTGGGTGAACTCGCGCTCGTCCCCGACGTAGCGGGCCGCGAAGGCGATCTCCATTCCGAGGTGCCGCCTGACGGCTTCGAGGATCGCATCGACGTGGCTAAGCGCCGGCTCCCGCAGGCGGTCTTCGAGCGCGAGATAGGGCTCCAGGGGATTTTCGGTCATCCCTACTCGCTAGGGACAACCGGTAACGGAAGCGTGAAGGGCGCCGTCCGCCCGAATCGAGCGCGTTCGACCCTCCGCGGCGGAAAGCGGATTGCTTCCGGGCCGCGCCCTCCCCAAGTGACGGCCATGTACGACTTCCGGATCGCCGCCGCGGACAAGCCCGCCCTCTACCGCGAGCTGATCGCCGCGGCGGATTCGCTCACCGAGGGGGAGCCGGACTCCGTCGCCAACATGGCGAACGTCGCCGCCTTGCTGTGGGAGACCCTGCCCGACCTCAACTGGGCCGGCTTCTACCGCGCCGTCGGCCGGGAGCTGGTGCTGGGGCCGTTCCAGGGCCGCGCCGCCTGCATCCGGATCCCGTTCGGCAAAGGCGTGTGCGGCGCCGCGGCGGCGACTCTCGAGCCGCAATGCATCGACGACGTCAACGCCTTCCCCGGCCACATCGCCTGCGACAGCGCTTCGGCTTCGGAACTGGTCGTGCCTCTGGTTGACGAGGGGCGGCTGATCGGCGTGATCGACCTCGACAGCCCTCGGCTCGCCCGTTTCGACGGCGAGGACCTTGCCGGCTGTCTCGAATTGGCACGGCTTCTCGCGCCCCGCTTTGCCTCGGTAGAAAATCCCACCCCGAAGAGTTAAAAAAGTCTTAACGCCGCCCCGACTCCGGGACGCGCAGGACTTGCTCAACAAGGGGACGCGACGATGACGAAGCTCGGGCTCGCTTTGCTGGCGGCATCGGCCGCCTGGACTTCGCACTCCGCCGGGGCGCAGACCGTTCCGGATTCCGACGCCGGAGCGGCCCTTCCCAGCGTCGCGCTTCAGCTTCCCGCCTCGGCGGCCGCGGGCGCGATCGTCCAGGCGCCGCCCGCGCCGCGGGCCGGGGTGAGCTGGAACGGCGGCGGCAACCTCGCCCCGCCTCCGATGATGGGCCACCCGCCGGCGATGGGGCACCCGCCGATGGGCGGCCATCCGCCGATGATGGGTCCGCCGCCGATGGGCGGGCATCCCCCGATGGGCGGCCACCCGCCGATGACGGGGCACCCGCCGATGACGGGGCACCCGCCGATGATGGGCCACCCGCCGATGGGCGGCCATCCCCCGATGACCGGCCACCCGCCGATGGGCGGCCGTCCCCCGATGATGGGCCACCCGCCGAGCACGGGCCACGGCTGGACGGGCGGCGGCCATCCCCGCATGAACTGGCAGCGTATCGACCGCGGCGGCCATGTGCCCCGCAATTGGTGGGGGCCGCGCTTCCGGATCCGCAACTGGAACGACTACGGCTTCCCCCAGCCCTGGGGTGGCGGGCAGTGGATTCGCTATTATGACGACGCGCTTCTGATCGACCGCTCCGGCCGGGTGCTCGACGGCCGCTACGGCTACGACTGGAACCGTTACGGCGGCGCCTGGTCCTATGGCGACGACGGCGTGCCTTATGCGGACGACGGCGATTACGGATATGACGATGGCGCCGGCTATGGCGACGATTATGCCGATGGCGACGAGGATTACGGTCCGCCGCCGCCCCGCGCGGTTCGCGGCTACGGCTACGGCTACGGCTATGGCTACGGCCCGGTGGTGGTGACCACGACCACGGTCACCGAGGCGCCCGTGGTGGAGACGAGGACGACCTACGAGACGGTGGTGGAGCGGGTCCGGGTCGCGCCGCGGCACAGGAAGGTCTGCCGTTGCCGAGTGATCGCGCCGCCCAGGGCCGGCGAGCGCGGCTGAGCCACCCTGTCCCCCGGCGAAGGCCGGGGCCCGGCGGCACAGGCGGCAGGACTGGGTCCCGGCTTTCGCCGGGAAGCGGTTCAAGGCGATCGGGGGCTTTAGGCGAAGCGGTCGAGCGACTCCTCGCCGAGGCGGCCGGGGACGATGACGAGCGGGCAGGGAAGAGTCCCGGCGACCGCTCCGGAGAAATGGGCGACGAGCGGGCCCGGCCCGCCTTCGGCCGCGGCGCCGAGGACGAGGGCGGCGATATCGGAGCGCTCCTTGAGCAGGTCGGTGATCGCCTTCACCGCCTCGCCCTGGCGGACGAAGATGTTGCGCTCGACTCCCGCCTCCTCATCGATCGCGCTCGCCGCCTGGAGGCCCATCGCCTCGGCGCGGAGGCGCGCTTCCTCCTCCATCGCCGCCTGTACTCCGCCCCACTGGACGAATTCCTGCGGCGGGACGATGGCGAGGATGTCGACCGCGCTTCCCGTCCGGGCGGCCCGGCGCGCGGCGTAGCGAAGCGCGGCGCGCGCCTCCTCCGTCTCGTCAATCACCACCAGATAGGATCGCATCGCCGCCCCCAGTTCGCGGCCGCGATGCTGCGCCAGAACCGCCACCCGCGCAAGCGAGCCGTCCGTGCGCCGCTCCGCGCCGGCCGGCCGCCGATCAGGACGGGCTTGACCCGGCGGCCGCACATGGGCTTTGGACGGGAAGCCGCGCCGGCCGCGCGGGAGGAGGCCCGCTCCCGATGATCGAGTTGAAAATGCCCGCCCTTAGCCCGACGATGGAAGAGGGCACGCTCGCCAAGTGGCTGGTCAAGGAAGGCGATACGGTGGCCGCCGGCGATCTCCTCGCCGAGATCGAGACCGACAAGGCGACGATGGAATTCGAGGCGGTCGACGAAGGCACGATCGCCAAGCTGCTGGTCGCCGAAGGCACGGACGAAGTGAAGGTCGGAACCGTTATCGCGCTGATCGCCGGCGAAGGCGAGGAGGCCGGAGCCGCCTCCGCCGCGCCCGCCGCCGCGAAGGAGCCGGTCGAGAAAGGCGGCGGAGAGACCGGCGCCGGCCAGCCGGCCACTTCGGCGACGGCCCCGACCCCGACTCCGGAGGTCAAGGGCTATGGCGTGAGCCCGGCGGAGCAGGCGCCCCAGGCACAGCCCGCTCAGCCCCAGCCCAAGTCCGACGGCGGAGACCGGGTCAAGGCCAGCCCGCTCGCCCGGCGCCTGGCCGAGCAGCGCGGGGTCGATCTTTCCGGCCTGACGGGCTCCGGCCCCGGCGGACGAATCGTCAAGGCCGACGTCGACGGCGCCGCCGGCAAGGCGGCTCCGGCCGCGACGCCCGCTTCGGCGCCCGCCGCCGCGCCCGCCGCTTCGGCTCCGGCCGCCGCGCACGCTCCGGCGGCGCCCGCTTACGCCGCTCCCGACGTTCCGCACGAAGCGGTCAAGCTCTCCAACATGCGCAAGACCATCGCCCGCCGGCTCACCGAGTCGAAGCAGCAGGTCCCGCACATCTACCTGACGGTCGACATCCGCCTCGACGCGCTCCTCAAGCTGCGCGGCGAGCTCAACGCCGGCCTCGCCGCCCGGGGAGTCAAGCTCAGCGTCAACGACATGCTGATCAAGGCGCTCGCCGCCGCGCTCGTCCAGGTTCCGGAGTGCAACGTCCAATATACCGGGTCCGAGCTTTTGATGTTCAAGCGCGCCGACATCTCCGTCGCGGTATCGATCCCGAGCGGCCTCATCACGCCCGTGATCAAGGACGCCGGAGGCCGGAGCCTTTCCGCCATCTCGACCGAGATGAAGGACCTTGCCGGCCGGGCCCGGGAGGGCAAGCTCAAGCCCGAGGAATATCAGGGCGGCACCGCCAGCCTGTCGAACATGGGCATGTACGGAATCTCGGTCTTCTCGGCGGTGATCAACCCGCCGCAGGGCATGATCATGGCGATCGGCGCGGGCGAGAAAAAGCCGTGGGTGATCGACGATTCGCTTCAGGTCGCGACGATCATGAGCGCGACCGGAAGCTTCGACCACCGAGCGATCGACGGCGCCGACGGCGCCCGGCTGATGCAGGCGTTCAAGGCGCTGGTCGAGGATCCTCTGGGCATGCTGGCCTGACATGGCGCTGGTCAAAGCCGTCATCGCGGGTGCGGTCACGGCCTTGGCGGTGCCGTATGTGATGCGCGGCAACACCGACCAGCTCGGCGACTGGCTCCGCCGCGGAGTGGTCTACTTCAACGCCGGCGATTATGTGTTCGCCTGGTCGTGGCCGCTCTTCTGCGTGGTGACGCTGTTCGCCTGGGGGATAACGGCCTGGGCGGACCGGTAGCGTCTTCCCCTTTCCCGCCCGCGGGAGAGGGGAAGAGCCGGACCGGACTATGGCAGGTCCAGAAGCCCCGGAACCTGATCGAGCAGCTCGCGCGCGAGGAAGCCGATCCGGCCGACCTCCTTCGACAGCTTCCGCCCCGCCTCGCCATGGAGGTAGACGCCCCACAGGGCCGCGGTCAGGGGGTCGGCGCCGCGCGCCACGAGGCCGGCGACGATCCCCGCCAACGTGTCTCCGGAGCCCGAGGTGGCGAGCCCCACTCCCCCGCCCTCGAAGCGGAAGGCGCGGCCGTCGGGATGCGCGATGTAGCTGAACTGGCCTTTGACCAGGGCGACGACGTCGAAACGATCGGCGGCGCGGCGGGCGGCGGCGAGAGGATCGGCCTCCACCTCCTCCGCCTCGCATTCGAGCATCCGCGCCATCTCGCGGGAATGGGGGAGGACCACGGCCCCGCCCCGCCACGCCCGAAGCGCGTCCGCCCGCGGCGCAAGCGAGCCGAGCACCGCCGCGTCGAGCACCAGAGGAACGTCGAGGCCGCTGGCCAGCAGCGCGTCGAGCATCGAGTCGAGCGCCGGCCCGTGCTGCAGGCCGCAGCCGACCATAACCGCCTGGGTGCCCTCGATCAGGCCGATCAATTTGTCGAGGCCGGAAGGGTCGAAACCGCCGTCCTCGGTTTCCGCGAAGCCGACGACCCGCGCCTCCGGAACCGCGACGGCGAGCGGAATGGCGATGCTCTCGGCGGTGGCGATCTGAAGCTTGCCGGCCCCGGCCCGCAAGGCGCCGATCCCCCCCAGCAACGCCGCTCCGGGGAGTTCGCGGCTCCCGGCGACGACCAGCACCCGCCCTCTTTCCTCCTTGTCGCTGTCGTCGGGATGGCGGGGCAACGGGTGGCGGCGAAGCAAGTCGCGGTCGAGTGGTTCAGGTTCCCTCACCGCGAGGCGACCATGGCGTCCGGCTCCGACGTGACGGGGGCCTGCTCCCGGGTCAGCGGCGCCGCGAAATTGTAGCGGACCATCTTCGGCAGGCGGACGCCCTTGTCGTCCGGCTCGAAATCATATTCGCACACGCCGCAATTGATCACGTCGCCTTCCTTGTCGATGGCGAGCACCTGCGCCTCATCCATCTCCTCCAGGATGTAGCGAAGGCAGAGCACCACGACTTGGTGGCAGACGATCACCACGCGCCGGCCGGCATGGTGGAGGCTTACCGTGTCGAGGGCGCTTCGAAGGCGAAGGATGACGTCCGCCCAGCTCTCCCCGCCTGGCGCGCGGTGATAGAATTTGCCGAGCAGGGCGCGCTGGGCGGCGAGATCGGGGAATTTCTCCTGGATTCCGGCGGTGGTGAGAAGGTCGAAGACGCCGAATTCCCGCTCGCGAAGCCGCTCGTCGACGATCGGCGGCCGAGCCTCTCCGACGACTCCCCCGGCCTCGCAGATCGCCCGCGCCGTCTGCCGGGCGCGCAGATAGGGGGAGGAAAGCAGGATTTCGGGCTTCTCCACTTCCGGAAGCGAGGCGAACCAACGGCCGAGCGCCTCGGCCTGCTGCTCGCCGAGCGGGCTTAGCGGCACGTCGACGTCGCGGATGGCGAGGTCGATCCGGGTCTGCCCCGCGGCGGTGGCGGCATCGCGCGCGACATTGCCGGCGCTCTGGCCGTGCCGCACGATCCAGAGCCGTTCGGGCCATCTTTGTCTCATCGGGACGTGAAAGCGCGAAGAGGAGCAAGGTTGCGTCGAACCGTTCCTCCCCGGAACGGGGAGGGGGACCGCCGCCGAAGGCGGGGGTGGAGGGGCTGCTCCCGACTTCGTGCCAGCCCCACCACCATGCTTCGCATGATCCCCCTCCCCGTTCCGGGGAGGATTTAGAGGAGCCCTTCGCTCTCCAGCCGCGCCCGCAGATCCTCCGCGGTCGTGAACAGGTGCGCGTGCATCCCCACGGCCTCCGCGCCCTCGACGTTGATCTTCCGATCGTCGACGAACAGCGCCTCGGCCGGCTTCAATCCGAAGCGATCGAGGGCGAGATAATAGATGGCCGGATCGGGCTTGAGCAGCTTCTCCTCGCCGGAAACGACGATGCCCCGGAAGCGGCGGAAGAAGGCGTCCTCGCGGGCCCGGAAGGGCTTCCAGAAGTCGGCCGAGAAGTTGGTGATGGCGAAGAGCGGAACGCCGCGTCGGTCGAGCGCCTCGACGATCGCATGGACCCCCGGAACCGGATCCTCGATCGTCTCGCCGAACCGATCGCCCCAGGCCGAGATGTAGGCGGCGTAGTCCGGGAATTTCTCGCTTAGCTCGGCCGCCGCCTCGGCGAAGCCGCGTCCGCCGTCGAGACTGTCGTGCCAGCCCCACAGGTCGGTCTGCTCGACGAAGCGAAGCCGCGCCTCGTCCTCCGGAATCTGGCGCGCGAGGAAGCTTTCGGGGTCCCAGCCGTAGAGGACGTTGCCGACGTCGAAGACGAGTGCGGTGGGAGAGGTCATGGGCGCAAGACCGCGTCGCCCCGGCGAAGGCCGGGGCCTCGGGGAGTGAAAAGCACGGAGTCCCTTCTCGCGGAGATCCCGGCCTTCGCCGGGATGACGTGCGGGATCAGCCCTGGCGGGCCTTGAACCGGCGGTTGGTCTTGTTGATGACGTAGGTGCGGCCCCGGCGGCGGATCACGCGGCAGTCGCGGTGGCGCGACTTGAGGGATTTGAGCGAGTTGCGGATCTTCATGGCTCGGGACGCCTGCCTGTCTGTCGGTTCGAATTGTCTGCTGAAAAGCGAGGCGCCCACCTAGTTGGCGGAGCGGGTGAAGTCAACCCGGAGGGCGAAGCCTCAATAGTCCCTCGGCTCGCCCTGATAGAGGGTGATCGCCTCGAACATGGCGGTCAGCGCGCGCCGATCCTCGGCATCGATTTCGGGCCGCCAGATCTCGAACAGTAGAACGACGCGGACGCCCGTTCCCTCGTTCCAGGCCTCGTGCTCGAAGCTGTCGTCGAAGACCAGCGCCTTGCCCGGCTCGACGTCGCGCACCTCGCTTCCCACCCGAAGCCGGCAGCCGGGCGGCGCGATCAGCGGCACGTGGCAGATGAGGCGGGTGTTGAGCAGCCCGTGATGCGGCTGGATATGGGTTCCCGGGCGGAGCAGCGAAAAGAGCGCCATCGGCGAACGGCCGGCGATGACCGGCATCGGCGCCCGCTCCAGAGCGGCGAGGGTGAGCGGGCAGCGTTCGGCGAATTCGGTCGGCCTTCCGCTCTCGAACAGGTAGCAGGCGCTCCAGCTCGGATCCTCGAACAAGGGATTGACCGGCTTGGGCCGGCCGACGTGGCGCCGGACATAGGGCTCGAACCCCTCCCCGCTTCCGATCAGGGCCTCGAGCTCGGCGCGGATCGCGGGGGCCGCCGCTTCCAGTCCGGCGAGCCAGGGAAAGGCTTCGCGCTCGTAGAACTCGATCTGCGGCAGGCCGGGGAAATAGAAGCTGCTCGGTTCCTGGAGGTAGACCTGCTTTCGGCCGGTGAGGATGTCGAGCGCCGACTGGAACCGGCGGCTTCGCGCGGCCGGCGCGATTCCGGACTCGGCGAGATGGCCCTCGAGCTTGCGCTCGAACTCGCCTCCGGCCTCGCCCGAAATCGCCTGGACCCGCTGCAGCTCCGCGGTGAGCGCCGGCGAGAGCGGCCCGGCCTGCTGCGCCGTCGCCAACGCGGTCGCGTAGAAGGCGACGGCGGCCCGCATATCCCCGGCTCGGCCGCGGCAATCGCCCTTGAGGATGAGGGCGCCGATGTTGAGCGGCTCCGTCGGGAGAAGCGAGTCGAGCGCACGCTCGGCGGCGGGATCGTCGCCGCAGTGGCGGCAGGCCTGGGCGAGAAGGAACCAGGGCGGCGGAAGCGGGCATTGCGCCGCCTGGGCGACCTGCTCGAACAGCCGCCGCGCCTCCTCGGCCCGTCCCTGGCGGAGCGCGTCGACTCCGGCCCGGACGGCCGACTCCGCCTGCGGGCCGCTCATCTCCATTCGAGGGAGCTTATCCGGCTTGGGGCCCGTCCTCAATATCGCCGACGGTCGGGATCGCGCGGAGGAGCGGCGGGCCGGTAAGAACCCCTCTCCCCGAGGGGGAGAGGGAGTTCACCCTGGATCGATCGGCCTAGCCGCGCTCCGCCAGCTTGCGCTCCCAGGCCAGGGCGTGGGTGACGATCGTGTCGAGATCGTCGAGACGGGGCCGCCAAGACAGGGTCGCCATGATCTTGGCATTCTGCGCCACCAGCGAGTCGGGATCGCCCGCCCGGCGCGCCTCGATCCGCCGCTCTATCGCCATGTTGGTGACTCGATCGACGGCGTCGAGCACCTCGAGCACCGAGAATCCGCGACCATAGCCGCAGTTCATGATGTGGCTCGAAGCCGGGTCGGCGATCAGCTTCCCGAGCGCGTCGACATGGGCGGCGGCGAGGTCGCTGACATGGATGTAGTCGCGCACCCCCGTGCCGTCGGGCGTGTCGTAATCGGTCCCGTAGACCGAGACGTGGCCGCGCTTGCCGGTCGCCGCCTCGACCGCCACCTTGATGAGGTGGGTGGCGCCCGCGGTCGACTGGCCGGAGCGGCCCTGCGGGTCGGCTCCGGCGACGTTGAAGTAGCGCAGCGCGCAGAAATTGATGGGGTGGGCGGCGGCGACGTCGGCGAGCATCCGCTCGGTCATCAGCTTCGACCAGCCATAGGGGTTGATCGGCTGGGTCCGGCTGTCCTCGGTGACCGGGACGCGCTCGGGAATGCCGTAGGTCGCGGCGGTCGATGAGAAGATGAAGTGCCTGACCCCGCCGTTCACCGCGCTCTCCAGCAGCGAGCGGCTCTTCACCGTATTGTTCTCATAATATTTGAGCGGGTTCTCGACCGACTCGGGAACGACGATCGATCCGGCGAAGTGGATGATGGCGCCGATCCCGTGCTCGGCGATCAGCTTTGCCACCAGCGCCTGGTCGGCGATGTCGCCCTTGGCGAAGGTCGCCGCCTTCGGCACCGCCCACTCGAAGCCGGTGGTGAGGTTGTCGATCACCACCACCCGATAGCCGCCGTCGAGCAGGGCGAGGACGGCGTGGCTGCCGATATAGCCGGCGCCGCCGGTCACCAGGACGGCGGGCTTGGGAGCGTCGTTGGTCATTGAAAACCTCGAAGGAACCGGGAGGGCAGCAAAAGCGCTGACGGATCGTTTCAGACCCTGTACGAACGCGCCGCTAGACGAAGAGGTGACGGAATGAAATCACGTTTGTCGCGAACGGGCCTCCTCCTCCTCCTCGCCGGCGCGGTCGGCGCCTGCGCGACCACCGGGGAAAAGGGCGGGCGGAGCCAGGCCGGCGGTATCGAGGTGGGCCGGTTCCACCTCGGCGAGCCGACCATCGCCCGCTCGCAGATCGCCATCGAGCCGTTCGACCGGGCCGATTCCAACCGGCCCGAATTCCCGGCCTATGTGGCGGCGGTGACCCGCGAGCTGACCCGGCTCGGCTGGACGGTCGTCCCGACCACCCGCCAGTCGGAGCAGGTCGCCATGATCGACGTCGAGCAGGGCAGCCGAGACGCGATCGCCGCGATCTCGGCGGCGCGGGTCGGCCGCGGGATCGCCGGCGGACCGGCGACGGGCAATGCCGCGAACGTCACCGCCACTCTTCTGGAAGTGGCGATCCGACGCCGCTCGGATGGAACGGTATTCTGGGAAGGGCGCGCCGTCGGCGAAGGCCGGACGGGATCGCCCGAAGCGGTCCCCACCGCCGCCGTCGGCCGCCTGGCGAGCGCGCTGTTTCGGGACTTCCCCGGCGAGTCGGGCCGCATTATCAGGGTGAGATGACCGTTCAGATCACCAGCGCCTTCGATGGCGGCAACATTCGCCTGGCCGCCGTCGAAGGCAGCCGGATCGACCTCGAAATCGTCGCGGATAACCAATCCGATTTCTATCAATGGTTCTACTTTCGCCTCACCGGCGCGGGCGGCAAGCCGGTCCAGCTTCGACTGCTCAACTGCGCCGGCGCCGCCTATCCGCTCGGCTGGCAGGATTACCGCCCCTGCCTGTCCTACGATCGCGAGGAGTGGGAGCGGGTTCCGGCGCGCTATCAGGACGGGATCCTCACCGTCGATCTGACTCCGGAAACGGACAGCGTCTGGATCGCCTATTTCGCGCCTTATACGATGGAGCGGCACCACGATCTGGTCGCCGAACTGGTCGGAGCGCCGGGAGTCGAATATCGCTCGCTCGGCAAGACCCTCGACGGCCAGGACATGGACTATCTGAAGCTCGGCGAGGGCCCCTTGCAGGTGTGGCTCTACGCGCGCCAGCATCCCGGCGAGACGATGGCGGAATGGTGGATGGAAGGCGCGCTCCAGCGGCTCGCCGACCCTTCCGACCCGATCGCCCGGCAGCTGCGCCGCCGAGCGACTTTCCACATCGTTCCGAACATGAACCCGGACGGCTCGCGGCGCGGGCATCTTCGTACCAACGCCGTCGGCACCAACCTCAACCGCGAATGGCATGAGCCGAGCGCCGAGCGAAGCCCGGAAGTGCTGTGCGTCCGCGACGAGATGGACCGCACCGGCGTCGACTTCGCGATGGACGTCCATGGCGACGAGGCGATCGCGGCCAATTTCCTCGCCGGCTTCGAGGGCATCCCAAGCTGGAACGCGGGGCGGCAGAAGCTGTTCGACCGGTTCGCCGAGGAGCTCGTCCGGATCACGCCCGACTTCCAGACCAAGCAGGGCTATGAGGTCGCCGGTCCCGGGCAGGCGAACATGTCGATGTCGACCGCCCAGCTCGCCGAGCGCTACGGCGCCGTGTCGATGACCCTCGAGATGCCGTTCAAGGACAATTCCGACCTTCCGGACGAGCGCTTCGGCTGGTCGCCGGACCGCTGCCGGCTGCTCGCCCGCGACTGCCTCGCCGCGCTCCACGCCATCCTTCCCGAGCTCGAAGCAGGGAAGAAGGGCTGACGCCTCCTCCCCGTCGTGCCGGGCTTGATCCGGCATCCACCTTGTCCCTACGGGCGGGGTCCAAAGAAGATCGATCCCGGATGACGGATCTGGAGACATAAAGCGCAAATGCCCACACTCGTCCTCATCCGCCACGGCCAGTCGGCGTGGAACCTGGAGAATCGCTTCACCGGCTGGTGGGACGTCGACGTGACCGCCAGGGGCGCCGAGGAGGCGCGGCTGGCCGGCGAGCTGATGGCGGCCAAGGGGCTCGACTTCGACTATTGCTTCACGAGCCTTCAGACCCGGGCGATCAAGACCTTGAACATCGCCCTGGAGGTGATGGGGCGGCTATGGCTTCCGGTCGAGAAGGACTGGCGGCTGAACGAGCGCCATTATGGCGGCCTCACCGGCCTCGACAAGGCGGAGACGGCGGCGAAGCATGGCGACGCGCAGGTCCATGTCTGGCGCCGCTCGTTCGACGTTCCGCCGCCGCCGATGGAGCCGGGCAGTCGCTACGATCTTTCCGGCGACCGGCGCTATGCGGGGATCGAAGTTCCGGCGACCGAGAGCCTGAAGGACACGATCGCCCGGGTGCTGCCTTATTGGGACGCGCGGATCGCGCCCGCTCTTCGCGAGGGGCAAAGGGTGCTGATCTCCGCCCACGGCAATTCGCTGCGGGCGCTGGTCAAGCACCTCTCCGCCATTCCCGACGACGAGATCACCGGGCTGGAGATCCCGACCGGGCAGCCGATCGTCTACGAGCTGGACACGCGGCTGGCGGCGGTGGAGCGTTACTATCTGAAGGACCGGTGACGTGCTCCCCCTCCCTGCACGCAGGGAGGGGAGGCTCACTCCCCCGCCTTGACGCGTTCCAGGTTTCCCCGAGCCCTCGCCTCGACGTCGTCGGCGCTGTCGCCGGGAAGGATTCCCGTGACGGCGACCGCGGCGGTGAGCGGGACCTGGAGATGGCCGAGGTCGAGCGGGTTGGCCTCGATGCAGCGGCCGAGCCGCTCGGCGGCGTCGATGGCGCTGTTCTGGTCGAGATGGTCGAGGATCAGCCCGAACGCGCAATCCGCGGTCCGGGCGAGGACGTCGGTGGTCCGGATCAGGCCGCAGAGCAGGCGGGCGACATGGACCAGGGCGGCGTCGCCGGCGAAATGGCCGTGCGCCTCGCGAAGCGCTTCGAGCCCGGTCAGCTCGACGCTGACCACCGCGCCGGGCGTTCCGTGGCGCTGCGACAGGCCGACGACCCGCTCCAGCTCCGAGCGGAACCGCCGGGCCCCGGGCAACGGAGTCAGGTCGTCTATCTCGCTGTTGCGCTCCAGATCGCGGATTCGCTGCTGGGCTTCGGCGAGGGCGGCGCGAAGCAGCGCGGTCTCCTCGGCGGTCTCGACCGGCGTGCCGGCGAAGTCGGATGTGTGCCTGGACATGGCCCGGGCTTAGCGCCTCAAGGTTAAGTAAGAACGAACCTCTGGCCACTCCCCGTCCGCGCCGATAGAGGAGCGGGGAATGGCCGAAGTCGGGATCATCATGGGCAGCCGCTCCGACTGGGAGACGATGCGCCATTCGGCCGAGATCCTCGAGGCGCTCGGAATCGCGCACGAGACCCGGGTCGTTTCCGCCCACCGAACGCCGCACAGACTGTACGACTATGCGAGCGGCGCGGCCGGCCGAGGTCTCAAGGTGATCGTGGCGGGCGCCGGCGGGGCGGCGCACCTGCCCGGAATGGCGGCGGCGATGACCCACCTGCCGGTGCTCGGCGTTCCGGTCGAGAGCAAGGCGCTGTCGGGCTTGGACAGCCTTCTCTCGATCGTCCAGATGCCCGGAGGCGTGCCGGTGGGAACGCTCGCCATCGGCAAGGCCGGCGCGATCAACGCCGCCCTGCTCGCCGCCTCGATCCTCGCGCTCGGCGACGAGGCGCTCGCCGGACGGCTTCAGGAATGGCGGCGGCGGCAGACCGATTCGGTCGGGGAAAGTCCCGAGTGACCCTCGTCCCGCCGGGCTCCACCATCGGGATCGTCGGCGGCGGACAGCTCGGCCGGATGCTGGGGATGGCGGCGGCGCAGCTCGGCTACCGGATCCATGTCTTCGCTCCGGCGAGCGGGCCGGCGAACGACGTCGCCTCCGCCTTCACCGAGGCGCCCTACGACCAGTCGGACCGGCTCGCCGCGTTCGCCGAGGCGTGCGACGTCGTCACCTACGAGTTCGAGAACGTTCCGCTCGGCGCGCTTGCCGCGATCGCCGGCGACGTGCCGATCCTGCCCGGCCTCAAGGCGCTGGAGATCGCCCAGGCGCGGCACCTCGAAAAAGCCTTCGTCCGCGACATCGGCGGCCGAACCGCGCCCTTCGCGCTCGCCAACGGGGAGGAGGAGCTGTTCGCGGCGCTCGAGGAGGTCGGTCTTCCGGCGATCGTCAAGACGGTCCGAATGGGCTATGACGGCAAGGGCCAGGTTCGCGTGGACGACCAAGCGAGGGCCGCCGAGGCGTGGGACGCCGTCGGGCGGCGGCCGTCGATCGTCGAGGGCGTGGTCGAGTTCAGCCACGAATTCTCGATCCTCATCGCCCGCGGCCATGACGGGGACGCCCGGCTCTACCCGCCGCCGTGGAACGTCCATCGCGACGGAATCCTCCACCGCTCGCGAGTCCCGGCGCCGCCGGAGATCGCCTGGCAGGCCTTGGAAGCGGAGGCGCTTGCCGGGCAGGTCGCCTCCGCCCTCGATTATGTCGGCCTGCTCGCCCTCGAATTCTTCGCCACCGACCAGGGCCCCGTGTTCAATGAAATGGCGCCCAGGGTCCACAATAGCGGACATTGGACGATAGAGGGCGCCGAGACCTCGCAGTTCGAGAATCACATCCGGGCGATCTGCGGCCTTCCGCTCGGCTCGACCGCGCTCACCGGCGCGCGCGCGGAGATGGAGAATCTGATCGGCGACGAAGCGGCCGCTTGGCCGGAGCTGCTCGCCGAGCCGGGCGCGCGTTTACATCTCTACGGCAAGGACGAAGCCCGCCCCGGCCGCAAGATGGGGCATGTGACCCGGGTCAGCCAGTAACGTCGCCCCAGCGCAGGCTGGGGCCCCAGGGGGTGAAAACCTCGGCGCTCTTCACCCGCCGGGGCCCCAGCCTTCGCTGGGGCGAGGTGGTCACCCCTATCGCGGCGTGACCACCTCGATCGGCATTCCGAGCTGGTCGAGCTGCGGGCGGATCTTGGCGGCGTCGCCGACCACGACCCAGACGAACTTGGAAGGATCGATCACCTTGCGCGCCGCCTCGTCGAGCTGGCTCGCGGTCATTCCCCGATAGCGGCCGGCGAGGGTCTCGTAATAATTGTCGGGGAAGCCGAGCAGGTCGATGGTCTGGAGGCCGCCGAGCACGTCTTCCGAAGTCTCGAAATTGCCGGCGAGGTTGCGCACCCGGTTGTTGATCGTCCGCTCGAGCTCCTCTCCGCTGATCCCCTTCTGGGTCAGGAACTCGCGCATGTCGGCCTGGAGCGCGGCGAGCGAGGGTCCGGTCTGGTTGGCCTGGACGGGCGCGGTGACGATGTACGGCACGGTGCCGAGCAGTCGGTTGACCCGGCCGTTCACGCCGTACGACCAGCCCTTGGTCTCGCGCAGGTCCATGTTGAGGCGCGACAGGAAGCTTCCGCCGAGCACGTCGTTGGAAACGATCAGAGGCTCGATCGGCTGGTTGCCGGTGAAGGGAAGAAGCGCTCCGCCCATGATCACCGACTGCGGCGATTGCGGCCGGTCGATGAGCAGGATCCGAGACTTCGGCGCGGGCGTCGCGGCGGTGAGGTTCTTCACCCCCTTGGCGACGGCGGGCGCCGCCCAGTTCCCGAACGCGCGGTCGAGCATCGGGCGGATCTCGGCGAGCGGCCGGTCGCTGACGACGAAGATCTTCGCATTGTCGGGGCGGAGCCAGGTGTCGTGGAAGGCGACGAGATCGGCGCGGCCGACCGTCTTCACCGCGTTCGGATCGCCGGTGCCGGTGAAGGGAACGCCGTAGGGATGGTCGGGCCCGTACAAAGCCCCCGGCAGGGTGCGCAAGGCGAGGCCCTGCGGCTGGGTCATCTCCTGGGCGATCCGGGCGAGCTGCTGGGCGCGCAGCCGCTCGACCTCGGCCGGATCGAAGGCCGGGTTGCGGATGACGTCGGCGAGCAGATCGAGCGACGGCGCGAGATTCGGCGTGAGCGCCGAAAGGCCGACCGTCGTCCGGTCCATCGTCGCGCCGCTGGAGATGCTCGCTCCCAGGCGCTCCTGCTCCTCGGCGATCTGGATCGAGTTGCGCGTCCTGGTGCCCTCGTCGAGCAGTGCCAGGGTCAGCGCCTCGGTGCCCAGAGCGCGCCGCGGATCGGCGGCGTTGCCGGCGTCGAAGCTGACCGAGACCCGGGTCACCGGAACCGCGCCACGCTGCGCATAGACGATCGGGATGCCGTTCGAGAGGGTCGCCCGCTGGACGTCCGGGAAATCGATGTTGGCGACGTCGCCGACCGGCGGGAATTTCGAGCGGTCGACGCCCCCGGCGGGCCGGGCGGCCGCGCCGGCGCCGGCCGGAGCCGAGTCCGCCGCATAAGCCGGCTTCGGAGCGAGCGGCTTCTCGCCTTCCGCCGGCGCGCGGTAATAAGCCGGATGCTGCGAGCCGCCCCCGGCGCCCGCCGCTTCCTCATAGGCCTCGCGATCGCCGGGCGCGACGGTCAGCGCATAAACGGGCCGCGAAAGCCACTTCTGCGAGGCGGCGCGGACCTCGCCCGGAGTGGCCGCCGCATAGGCGGCGAGCTGCTTCTTGTAGAAGCCGGGATCGTTCGCATAGAGCGCGCCCTCGGCGATCGCGACCGCCTTGCCGCCGAAGCCGCCGACCGACTCCAGCCCCTCGAGGCGATTGGCGACCTCGCGGGTCGCGACCCGGCGGACCTCGTCGGCGGTCGGGCCGTTGCGGATGAAATCGGCGACGATCGAATCGAGCCGTCGGGCGACGACCTCCGGGTCCACCCCCGGCTTCACGTCGGCGGTGACCTCGAACAGGCTCACCCGCTCGAACGGCTGGATTCCGGCCGAGACCGCGACCGCCGTCTTGTCCGCCCGCACCAGGGCATTGTCGAGGCGCGAGCTGGACAGTCCGCCGAGCACGCTCGCGGCGATGTCGAGCTTGACGGTGTCCGCCGCGGTCAGCCCGGGCACCGCCCACATGCGATAGAGCCGGGTATTGGCCACCCGGTCGTGCATCACTTCCGACTTCGCCTGGGCGAGGGTGGGCACGTCCGCGGCGGCCGGAACGACGTTCGGGCCGCGCGGGATGTCGCCGAAATATCTGGTGACCAACTCCTTCGCCCGGGCAACGGTGACATCCCCGGCGACGACGAGCACGCTGTTGTTCGGGCCGTAGCGCGAGCGGAACCAGTTCTTGACGTCCTCGAGGCTGGCTCCGGTCAGGTCGGACATCGAGCCGATCGTCGAGTGGTAATAAGGATGGCCCTTGGGGAAGAGCGCCTCGAGCTGCTTATACTCGACCAGGCCGTAGGGCTGGTTGTCGCCCTGCCTCTTCTCGTTCTGGACGACCCCGATCTGGTTGGTGAGATTCTCCTGGGTGACCGCGCCGAGCAGATGGCCCATCCGGTCGCTCTCGAGGAACAAGGCCAGCTCCAGCGCCGCGGTCGGCACCGTTTCGAAATAATTGGTTCGGTCGAACCAGGTCGTGCCGTTGAAGTCGGTCGCTCCGACCTGCTGGAGAGGCGCGAAGAAATCGCCCGGGGCGTTCTCCGAACCGTTGAACATCAAATGCTCGAACAGGTGCGCGAAGCCGGTCTTGCCGGCCGGCTCGTCCTTGGAGCCGACATGGTACCAGACGGAGACGGCGACGACCGGCGCCTTATGGTCCTCATGGACGTAGACTCGAAGGCCGTTGGGAAGCGTGAAGCTCTGGTAGGGAATGTCGACCTGCCGGACGAGCTGGGCGAGCGGAGCGGGCTGGACCGCGGCGGCGGGAGCGGGGGCGGGAGCGGCGGGCGCGGCGAGCGCGGCGCAGGGCGAAAGAGCCGTCGCGGCGAGCGAAAAGGCGAGCATGGTCCGGCGCATGGAGATCCTTCCGAGTCTGGTTCGCGCGCACCATAGCGGCGGCTCTCGGAGGCGCAATATTTCCCGGCCTCGCCGACGCTCGCCGCCGGTCATGGCGGGGCACGCCGAAGGGGTGTTTACGTCCCTCCCGGCGAGGCGCATAGTGGATTCGGGTGTCTCGCCCGTGGACCCGCGCTACGCCGGCGCCAGCCTTGGAGGATGCCCGGGAAGGGGGACGCCCTGGCCGTGCGCTCAGCTCCGACCGCAACCCGCGCCGAGGCGAACGGCGAGCCGTCCGCAAGGGATCGGCAACGCGTCGTGAACAGCACTCCGCGTCCGCCCTCGACTCCCCCCCGGCAAAGGCTTCACCCGCAGGCCGCGCCGGCGCGAGAGCCGACGGCGTCCGCTCAAAGCCGCACCGGATGGGACGATCCGATCGTCAAGCAGAGCGACTATGTGCTCGAAAGGGACGAGATTCCGAAATTTGAGGTCGCCACGTCCTACGCGGGAGGCAATGCCATCGACGTGTGTGAAGGCGGCGCTCTGGCGCAAAGCGCCTATCTCGTGAGGGGACCGTTCGACCCGAAAGCCGGAGACCCGATGTTCGTCGAAGGGGCGTGGGCCCTTTGCAGCGTGGAAATCGGAGCGATCCAGCAAGCGAAGGGCGTGCAGTTCGTCGACCCGTCGACCGGCCTCGACGCGGCGCTGTATGTGAATGTCTATACCGGAGACTATGCTCTCGCCTACGCCGGCACCGACGCGAACGACATCATGGACATCATCGCCGACGCGACCCAGCTCGAGGGCCTCTCGATCCAGCACGCGAAAGCCTTGAAGCTCGCTCGGGCGGTCAATGATTATCTGAAGGGCGAGAGGCTGACGATCGTCGGGCATTCCCTTGGGGGAGGGGAGGCGATGCTCGCGCATTACGCGACGGGCAGGCCCGCGTCCGTGTACAATCCGGCTTGGGTGACCGACGCCACGCTGAACAATTTAGGACTCGACCGGAGCGCGGGCCTCTCCGGAGTCACCGTCAACATCCTGTCAGGGGAAATCCTCAATGCCTTGCAAAGCCGTTCCGGCAGGATCGCGATCTGGTCGATCCTTGCCGGCATGCCTGGAGTCGCGATGACCGCCCTGGACGTGGAGGGGGTGCGCGGCGGCGAGGGCGGAACCATCTTCTATGATGATCCGACGCCCCCCGGCTGGGACGATCCCACCCTGAAGGAACAGGTGATCCTGTCGGTCGAACGACACGGGATGGACCGGCTCATGGAAGCCATCAAGGCTTACCCGGACCAGAGCCGCCTCTACAAGCAGCCGCCGAAGCCGGTCTACCGCGGAGGCTTCGTACGCTGAGCGTTCGAGGTCTCGGCGACGGCTCGCGGGAGCCCAGGCGGCGCGACGCCGCGACGGCGCGACCGGCGCCCACTTTACCCCAGGGCCTCGCAGGGTCATAGTATCGGCGGCAGAGCGATCTCCGGCGCGGCTGCGTAGCTTCCGGGCCGTGGTCCGGCTTCGAAGGATGCGCAGTGGCCCTTCTCACCGATCCGACCCGCAAGCCCGCCGCTCGGGGGAGCCCGGCACAGCGGCGCTCGTCACGGCCGAAGGCGAGCGTTCCCCGGCCGCCTTGGGCGCCGGTTCAGCGGCTGGCCGGCGACGGCCCGAGCGCGCCGCGGGCAGCGGAGGTGCCCGGCCAGACCGGCCTTCCGCCCGCGCTGAAAGCGGGCGTGGAGACGCTGTCCGACTGGGCCATGGACGACGTCCGCGTTCACCGCAATTCGCCCGAACCCGCGAGCCTCGACGCTTTGGCTTTCACCCGCGGGACGGATATTCACCTCGGCCCCGGCCAGGAGCGGCACCTGCCCCACGAGGCGTGGCACGTCGTGCAGCAGAAGCAGGGGCGCGTTCCTTCCACGCTGCAGCTTCACGGCATGGCGGTGAACGACGATGCCGCGCTCGAGCGGGAGGCGACGGTGCAAGGCGCGACCGCGCTCCGGCTCGGCGGCGCGATGGGGTCGGGAGGCGATCTCGGCTGCGGCTGCGCGGCCTGCGCCGGCGCCATGCCGCTCCTCGCGGGCGCCGCATCGCCGCTCGCCCACGGCGGCGTGGCGCAACGCGCGACCTACGACACCGCCGCCGACGCGAACAACAACTTCGATGCCCGCTATCAGGTCATGCTCCACGGGCGGCTGCACATCGGCGGCGCGAACCCGATCGACCAATGGGCGATCAGCCAAAGTTCGAGCTACAATGTCGGGGCGACCGTGCATATCGAGCGCGACCATGCCGAGGACGAGTTCATCGGTTGGTCGGAGACGATCTTGGGCGCGTTCTACGACGGCGTCATCGTACCCAATGCCGCGCTCGTACCCCCGGGCCACAATTTCCCAATCGAGATGGAAATATTCGGTTTGAGCGCCAGTCCCTGTTCCAGCGTTCGGGGGACTTCGAACAAGGCGGTCGGCTGCACCGAGGAGCTGATCGACCTGGCCACGAACGGCATCCAGAACCTCCCCTACACCTTCTCGATCAGCGTCGAGGCGGACCACCTCTACCAGCCGGGCCACATGGGGCGGATCGCGGGGCGGGCGGCATCGCAGCTCGCCGTGGAGGACATGGAGCAGGCCAATATCACGGTCGACATCGACCATTGACTCGAAGGGCGACGAAAACGGGCCGCCGCGGCTTGTGTGGCCGAAATGCCACACTACATCCTGCCTAACCACTAACAGGGGCAGATATGAACCTCGAGAAATTCACCGACCGGGCCCGCGGTTTCCTCCAGGCGGCGCAGACCGTGGCGCTGCGCATGGACCATCAGCGGATCGCGCCCGTGCATATCTTGAAGGCCCTGCTCGAGGACGAGCAGGGCATGGCGTCGGGCCTGATCGCCCGCGCCGGCGGCTCGGCCGAGGCGGCCCGGCGGGAGACGGACGAGGCGCTGGCCAAGATAGCCGTCGTCACCGGCGGCGGGGCCAACCAGACTCCCGGGCTCGACGGCGAGAGCCTTCGAGTGCTCGATAGCGCCGAGCAGATCGCCCAGAAGGCGGGCGACAGCTACGTCACGGTCGAGCGGATGCTGCTCGCCCTGGTGCTCGCGAAGAATAGCGACGCCGGCAGGGCTCTCGCCGACGCGGGCGTCAAGGCCGAGGCTTTGAACGCCGCGATCAACGCGCTTCGCGGCGGGCGGAGCGCCGACACCCAGTCGGCCGAGGACCGCTACGACGCGCTCAAGAAGTTCGCCCGCGACCTCACCCAGGCGGCGCGCGACGGCAAGCTCGATCCGGTGATCGGCCGCGACGAGGAGATCCGCCGGACCGTCCAGATCCTCGCCCGGCGGACCAAGAACAATCCGGTGCTGATCGGCGATCCCGGGGTCGGCAAGACCGCCATCGCCGAAGGGCTGGCGCTTCGGATCGCCAACGGCGACGTTCCCGACAGCCTCAAGGACCGGCGGCTGATGGCGCTGGACATGGGAAGCCTGATCGCCGGCGCGAAATATCGCGGCGAGTTCGAGGAGCGGCTGAAGGGCGTTCTCGACGAGGTCAAGCAGGCCGAGGGCGACATCGTCCTGTTCATCGACGAGATGCACACGCTGATCGGCGCCGGCAAGAGCGAGGGCGCGATGGACGCGTCCAACCTCCTGAAGCCGGCGCTGGCGCGCGGCGAGCTCCACTGCATCGGAGCCACCACGCTCGACGAATATAGGAAGCATGTCGAGAAGGACCCGGCGCTGCAGCGGCGTTTCCAGCCGGTGTTCATCGGCGAGCCGACGGTCGAGGACACGATCTCGATCCTGCGCGGCCTCAAGGAGAAATACGAGCTTCACCACGGCGTCCGGATCACCGACGGAGCGCTGGTCTCGGCGGCGACCCTGTCAAACCGCTACATCACCGATCGCTTCCTGCCCGACAAGGCGATCGACCTGATGGACGAGGCGGCGTCGCGGCTTCGAATGGAGGTGGAGTCGAAGCCGGAGGAGATCGAGAATCTCGACCGGCGGATCATCCAGCTCAAGATCGAGCGCGAGGCGCTCAAGAAGGAGAGCGACCGGGCCTCGAAGGATCGGCTTTCGGCGCTGGAGGGCGAGCTCGCCAATCTCGAGCAGCAGTCGGCCGGGCTCACCCAGCGCTGGCAGGCGGAGAAGGAGAAGATCGCCGCCGAGGGCAAGCTGAAGGAGCAGCTCGACGCGGCGCGGCTCGAGCTCGAGCAGGCGCAGCGCGCCGGCGACCTCGCCAAGGCCGGCGAGATCCAGTACGGGCGCCTCCCCCAGCTCGAGAAGCAGCTCGCCGAGGCTCAGGCGGTCAGCCAGAGCGCGATGCTTCGCGAGGAAGTGACCAGCGAGGACATCGCCGGAGTGGTCGCGCGCTGGACGGGAATTCCGGTCGAACGGATGCTCGAGGGCGAGCGCGAGAAGCTTCTCCAGATGGAGGCGCAGATCGGCCGCCGGGTGATCGGCCAGGCCCAGGCGGTCGCCGCCGTCTCCCGGGCCATCCGCCGCGCCCGAGCGGGCTTGCAGGACCCGAACCGGCCGCTCGGCTCGTTCCTCTTCCTCGGCCCGACGGGCGTCGGCAAGACCGAGCTCACCAAGGCGCTCGCCGAATTCCTGTTCGACGATTCGACCGCGATGGTGCGGATCGACATGTCGGAATTCATGGAGAAGCATAGCGTCGCCCGGCTGATCGGAGCGCCTCCGGGCTATGTCGGCTATGAGGAAGGCGGAGTGCTGACCGAGGCGGTCCGCCGGCGGCCCTACCAGGTCGTCCTGTTCGACGAGGTCGAAAAGGCGCATGGCGACGTCTTCAACATCCTCCTCCAGGTGCTCGACGACGGCCGCCTCACCGACGGCCAGGGCCGGACGGTGGACTTCACCAACACGATCATCATCCTCACCTCGAATCTCGGCAGCCAATATCTCTCGAGCCTCACCGACGACGAGAGCGTCGAGAAGGTCGAGCCGCAGGTGATGGAGATCGTGCGCGGCCATTTCCGCCCGGAATTCCTCAACCGGCTGGACGAGATCATCCTGTTCCACCGGCTCGCGGCCGATCATATGGGCCCGATCGTCGACATCCAGATCACCCGCCTCGGCAAGCTGCTCGCCGACCGCAAGATCCGGGTCGACCTGACCGACGCGGCGCGCGCCTGGCTCGGCCGGGTCGGCTACGATCCCGTCTACGGCGCCCGACCCCTGAAGCGCGCGGTCCAGAAATATCTCCAGGACCCGCTCGCCGACGCGATCCTGCGCGGCGAGATCGCAGACGGTTCGACGGTGCGCGTCGACGAGGGCGACGGCGCGCTGGTGCTGAAGCCGAGCAGGGAAGAGCGCGCGGCAGCCTAGCAAATCCTCCCCCCCTTGCGGGGGGAGGATCTTCTTCAGGCCCGCGAAAGCCGCGGGATCGTATAGCCCCGGCCATGCGCAGCCTTCTCGCCCTCGCCTTCGCCCTTGCCGGCTTCGCCGCCGCCTCCGCGGCGGCCCAGGCGCCCGTCCAGTCGCCCGGCGACGCGCTGGCGCAGGATTCGGCGGAATATGCGCGGCAGCACGAGGTTTCGCCCGGCGAGGCGCTTTCGCGGCTTCGGGCCCAGGAGGAGAGCGTCGCCGCCACCGACCGCCTTCGCGCCCGATACGCCAGGCGGCTCGCGGGCATCTCCATCGAGCATAAGCCGGACTATCGGATCGTCGTGCTCCTCGCCGGCCACCGCCGCCCGCGCGACCAGGCGATCGCCGCCGGCGGCCTCACCGTCCCGGTGACCTTCCGAACCGGCGCTCCGGCGACCCGCGAGCGCCTGCTCAAGGCGATAGAGGAGCGCGGCGACGCGCTCCGCGCCGCCTTCCCCGCCGCGCGCGGAATGGGCGTCGACCCGCGCACCGGCGAGCTCGTCGTGATGCTGAGCCAGAGCGACAAGAGCTACGACCTTCGGGAGGTGTCCGAGAGGATCGCCGAGATCGCCGGCGTTCCCGCCCGAGCCCGGCTGGTCGACCAGCCGGAGGTGAATCTCGCGGCGGAAGGCGGCGCCCGGGTCGAGGGCACCGACGCCGTGAGCGGCCACCACGCCGTCTGCACGGCCGGCTTCCTGGTCAGCGACGGCGCCCGCACCGGCCTCGTCACCGCCGCCCATTGCCCGGATGTCCTCACCTATGTCGATCCGGCCGGGCTCCGTACCGAGCTTCCGTTCGTCGGCCAGTGGGGCTGGAGCTTCCAGGACGTCCAGGTGAACGAGACCCAGGGTCCGGCCGAGCCGCTCTTCTATGCCGACGCGCGCAAGACGGCGGCGCGAGCGCCTTCCGCCCAGCGGGCGCGGGCGAGCACCCGCGCCGGCGACTTCGTCTGCCACCGCGGCGAGCGGACCGGCTATAGCTGCGCCGAGGTCGTTCTGACCGATTATGCGCCGCCCGGCGCGCTGTGCGGAGGCCCCTGCGCGCCGGTCTGGGTGGCGGTCGAGGGGCCGGGCTGCGGCGGCGGCGACAGCGGCGGCCCGGTGTTCCTGGGCGACACCGCCTTCGGAATCATGAAGGGCGGATCGTGGGTAAGCGGCCGCTGCGCCTTTTATTACTACATGTCGCTCGATTACCTGCCCGACGGCTGGTCGCTGCTGACCCGCCCGGAGGCCGCTTCGCCGCAGCCGGCTTCGAGCCCGACGCCGGACGCCTTGCCAAGGCCGCGTTTCGATCCGATGTCGCCGCCGACATCACATTGATCGAAGGGAAAGCGCGGTGAAGCCGAGCGGAAATACCATCCTGATCACCGGCGGCGGATCGGGCATCGGCGAGGCGCTCGCCCACCGCCTTCACGACCTCGGCAACGTCGTGATCGTCTCCGGACGGAGGCGCGACGCGCTGGAGCGGGCGATCGCCGGACGCGAGAACATGCATGCCATCCCGCTCGACGTCGAGCGGCCGCAAGCGGTCGCGGAATTTGCCCGTCAGCTGGTCGCCGACCATCCCGGCCTCAACGTCCTGATCAACAATGCCGGCATCATGCGCTTCGAGGCGCTCGACCATGAGCGCGACCTGAGCGACGCCGAGGAGACGGTCGCCACCAACCTGCTCGGGCCGATCCGGATGACCAACGCGCTGATCGACCATCTCGCCGGCCAGGACGGCGCGGCGATCGTCAACGTCACCTCCGGCCTCGCCTTCGTGCCCCTGGTCGACACGCCAACCTATTGCGCGACCAAGGCCGCCATCCACTCCTACACCGTCTCGCTGCGCGAGGCGCTGAAGGGGCGGGTCGAGGTGATCGAGCTGGCGCCGCCGGGGGTCCAGACCGACCTCACGCCCGGACAGTCGACCCGGCCCGGCTACCAGCCGCTCGATGAGTTCATCGACGAAGCGATGCGCCTCCTCTCCGCCCAGCCGACTCCGCCCGAAATACTGGTCGAGCGGGTCCGCTTCCTGCGCTTCGCCGAGGCCGAGCACCGCTTCGACGAGACGCTCACCCAGCTCAACCACTCCGCCCGCCAGGCCCGCGCCGCCTCGACCTGAAGCTGCCCGTCAGGGCCTCCGATCGAATAGCGTGCATCGGCTGACCGCGGCCGCATTGCAGCCACGAGCCTCTTCGGGGAGAGAGGTCAGGCGGCGAGGTGGGCGGCGAGATTGTCGAGGGTGGCGCTGGTGCCGGCGGCGACGCCCATCGCGACGAACTGCTTGAGGTGCGCCTCGTTCGCGCAGACGATCTCGACGATCATCTCGGTTCCCGAGCCCGATGGTTCGAGGCTCACCCGTCCCTCCGCGCCGAACGCGTCGAACATCAACCGATTGGGCGGCGAAATCTCTTTGTACACCCCGGAGAAGGGCATTTCGGGATGGTCGCGGCTGACGAAGGCGAAGGCGCCGCCGACGCGCAGGTCGATCTCGCAGCGCGGCAGGGGCACTCCGGTCGGATCCCACCAGAGCGCGACCTGACGCGGGTCGGTCCAGGCGGCGAACGCCCGTTCGGGAGTTCCCGGAAGGGATCTGACGAAGCGGATCGTGTGGGCGGCCTCGTCGACGGAGAAATCCGTCCGGGCAAAAGGGTGAGCGGCGGCCGCGGGCATGTTCAATCTTCCTCGTGAGGTGGTGGCGGCGAGGTGCCGGTCGAGATTGTCGAAGCGCTGCTCCCATTCCTTGCGAAACGGTTCGAGCCAGTCGCTCGCGGCCTTGAGGCCCGCCGGGTTGAGGCGCCTCGGCCGCCGCTGCGCGTCCCGGCCGCGCTCGATCAGCCCGGCCTTCTCGAGCACCTTCAAATGCTTGGAAATGGTCGGCTGGGTGAGGGCGAACGGCTTCATCAGGTCGCCGACGCTCGCCTCGCCGAGGGAGAGCCTGGCGAGGATCGCCCGCCTTGTGGGGTCCGCGAGAGCGGCGAAGGCCGAGTCGAGGGGAGCTTTATCCATAGCCGATTAGCTATATAGCCAATCAGGCATTGTCAACGCGCGGATGCGAAAAAGGCGGAGCCTTTCGGCCCCGCCTTCTCGTCGAAGCCCGCTAAGGCTCCGATTATTCGGCCGCTTCGGTCCAGACCGGCGGCTTGGCCGCGTCCTGCGCCTTGAGCCGCGCATCGAGCCGGCGGAACGCGGAGAGCGCCTGGCCGACCACCTGGTCCATATTGTAATAACGGTAGGTCGCGAGCCGCCCGACGAAGGTGACGTTGGACGTCGAATCGCCCAGCGCCTCGTACTTCTTGAACAGCTCCTGATTTTCCGCCCGCGGGATCGGGTAATAAGGATCGCCTTCCGCTGACGGATATTCGTAGGTGATGCTGGTCTTCGGGTTCACCTGGCCGGTCAGGTGCTTGTACTCGGTGATCCGGGTGTAGGGCACTTGCGGGTCGGGATAGTTGACGACGGCGACCGGCTGGAAATTCTCCTCGTCCACCACCTTATGCTCGAAGCGCAGGCTTCGGTAGGGCAGCTTGCCGTAGCGGAAGCCGAAATATTCGTCGATCGGACCGGTGAAGACGATGTGCCCCGCCTCGACCTCGCCGAGCACGTCCTGGTAATCGGTGGAGAGCAGGACATCGATGTTGGGATGGCCGAGCATCCGGTTGAACATCGCCGTATAGCCATGCTTCGGCATGATCTGGTGCTTGTCGCCGAAATAGCGGTCGTCGGTGTTGGTCCGGGTCGGGATCCGAGCGGTCACCGCCTTGTCGAGCTCCGACGGATCGATGCCCCATTGCTTGCGCGTATAGCCCTGGAAGAACAGCTCGTAGAGCTCCCGACCGACGGCGTTGATGACCACGTCCTCGGACGTCTTGATCTCCTCGACCGTCTCGGCCCGCGAGGCGAGATAGGCGGCCGCCTCCTCGTCCGTCTTGAGGTCCAGATCGAACAGCTTGTTGAGCGTGGTGCGGTTGATCGGGATCGGAACGAGCTGGCCGCGCACCTGCGCCAGCACCTTGTGCTCGTACGCCCGCCACTCGGTGAACTGCGACAGATAGTCGACGATCTCGTCCGAGTTGGTGTGGAAGATGTGCGGGCCATATTGGTGGATGAGCACGCCCGCTTCGTCGAGCACGTCATAGGCGTTGCCGGCGACGTGCGGACGCCGGTCGATGACCAGGACGTGGGCGTCGTGCTGGCTTGCCAGCCGCTCGGCGATGACCGATCCGGCGAAGCCGGCGCCGACGACGAGATAGTCGTACTTCTTCTTCGCCGCCCTGGTGACGATGTTGGGCTTGGCCAGGACGGCCGGAGCGCTCGTCGCCGGCTTCGCCGCCTCGTAGACGAGGCCGGCCATCCGCGCGTAGGTGATGTCCCAGCTTAGGTTGGCGAGCTTCAAATCGACGTCGGTCAGCCACGCGTCGCCCGACCGGGCGAGCGCCAGCGCTTCCTCGCACGCGGCGACGAAGGCCTCGGCGCCCTGGGCGATGAAGACGGCGTCGAGATCGCCGTAATGGCGGATGACGTCGGTGATCGGAGTCGACACGACGGGACGGCCGCCGGCGAGATATTCCGGGGTCTTGGTCGGCGAGATGAACTTGGTCGATTCGTTGATCGCGAAGGGCATCAGGGCGACGTCCCAGCCGCCGAGATAGAGCGGAAGCTCGTCATAGCTCTTGCCGCCGACATAGTGGATGTTGGCTCGGATCGGCAGGTCGGCGGGATCGATCTTCACGACCGGCCCGACCATCACGATCGACCATTCGGGATGGGCGTCGGCGACGGCGGCGATCAGATCGAGGTCCATCCGCTCGTCGATGACCCCGTAGAAGCCGAGTCGCGGCTTGCCGATCGGGCCCTGGTCGTCGGGACTCGAATCGACTCCGCGCGCCTGCGCGAAATGCGCCCGGTCGACGCTCGACGGGAAGGGATGGATATTGGGATGCCGGTTCTTCTTCGCCTCGTACAGGCTGTAGCCGCCGGTGAAGACGACGTCGGCGGAGTCGAGCAGCTCCTGCTCGAGGGTGAGCAGCTGCGGCGGCGCGAAGCGGAAGTTGGCGAGCTCGTCCATGCAGTCGTAGACGGTGCAGGCGCTCTCGACGTGACGCGAGAAGGGCAGCATCATCGGGGTGTAGTACCAGCGGACGAACGGCCCCTTCTCACCGGCCAGATAGCCGTCGAGAAGCGCCTTGAGGGTCTCCTCGCGCTCGGCCTCGCCGAGCGTCTCGGGGAGCGAAGGCGTGACCACAATGACGCCCGTTTCGGCGCAGGTTCTCACGCCCAAAGCGGGCTCCATCTCGGGGAGAGCGGCCTCCGGCTCCTCCCAGAAGATCACCCGGCGCGCCTCGGCGAACCGGCTCATCAGATGCTGGGGCCGCTGAAAGACGAAGTTCCACCGCAGGTGGGAGAAGCAGATCAGGGTACGGTCGTCGGCTGGAAGGGGCGCAAACTGGCTCTGCCCCAGCTCCGAGGCGGTGGAAAGCTTGATCAACGCGGGTATCCCTGAAGTTTGAAAGACCCCCGAAT
>Ga0207649_10000133_pt1 | contig 63741 bp, 97 predicted proteins | sample KBSC43metaG_FD_184317 | JGI IMG/M metagenome (GOLD analysis project Ga0207649, IMG submission 184317) | Corn rhizosphere microbial communities from Kellogg Biological Station, Michigan, USA - KBS C4-3 metaG (SPAdes) (version 2) | ecosystem: Host-associated > Plants > Roots > Rhizosphere > Soil ... | reverse complement strand
GATAGCCGATCCCCAATTGCCGGAGGGGTCTGATTCCAAGAAGGCGACGGATAAGATCGAAGGCTTGGAGGATGCAGCATACGACAACGAAGACGGGCTTCGTAAAATCTACGAGATATACGTGGATTACGAGATTTCCGATCCGCTGATGTCGAAGCCAGCGCCGTACATCATCACGGTTGATGACTGCACGCGCAAGGTTCTGGCGATTTACCGCAACTGGGAAGACGACGGCGACAATGACGCGGACGACATCAACCCGGAAGCGCTGGAGTGGATTGTTGAGTTCAAGTTCATCCCGTGGCGTGGCGCGTATGGCATAGGTCTGCCGCACATCATCGGCTCCATGTCTGGCGCGTTGACTGGCGCGTTGCGTGCTCTGATGGACTCGGCGCACATCAACAACATGCCCGGCATGCTGAAGCTGAAGGGCGCACGAGCAGCCGGGCAGAACATCTCGATTTCCCCTACCGAAGTAACGGAGATTGACGCAACGCCGAACATTGACGACATCCGCAAAATCGCGATGCCGATGCCGTTCAATCCTCCGTCTGAAGTTCTGTTTCAGCTTCTGGATTGGCTGACAAATCAGGCCAAGGGTGTTGTGGCAACGGCAGAGGAAAAGATCGCCGATGCCTCGAACAATATGCCGGTCGGCACTGCGTTGGCATTGATCGAGCAGGGCAGCGTTACGTTCTCGGCGATCCATTCGAGACTCCACGCGGCGCAAATGAAGGTGCTGGAAATCCTGCATCGCATCAACCGCGATCACCTTGACGACCATGAGACAGTCGAAGAACTGGGCGATTTGATCGTCAGTCGGGCTGATTTTGAAGGCCCGATGGATGTGATTCCCGTCTCGGACCCGAATATCTTCTCTGAGGCGCAGCGTTACGCACAGCTCCAGGCTGTGATGCAGCTTGCAGGGCAGTTCCCGCAGTTCTACAAGCTGGATCAACTCAACCGGCGCGCTCTGCGACTGCTGAACTTCCCGGAAGCAAACGAGATCCTGGTTGAGACATTCGAGCCGGAGCGCCTCGATGCGATTCAGGAGAACGTGAAGGCGTCCGAAGGCAAGCAGCCGCTGAAGGCGTACGAAGATCAGGACCACCTAGCGCACATGATGACGCACATGCACTATGCGCTTTCCCCGATCTTTTGCGCCAATCCGATTGCAGCAATACCGGCTTTGCCGACGCTGATCCAGCATGTGGTGAAAGAGCATCTGCCGATGTACTACGCGCAGCATGTGGCGGCTGCGACTGGCGCACTGACAGAAGTCACCGGCCAGCCGGAAGACGACAGCAAGACGCAGCTTCATGGTTCTGCTTTAGCTGATCAGAGAATGGCACAAGAACTTGCACAGGTCATGCAGATGCTCCAGCAGGCCCAGCAACTCATGCAGCAATTCCAGCAACCTCCGCAACTTGACCCGGCATCGCAGGTCACGATGAATCTCGGTCAGATGCAGATCGCCTCCAACGAGAAGATAAAGACCATGGAGATGCAGCAGGAATCTGCAGAGAAGGCGCAGGATCTGCAGGCAGAGCAGCAACGCGATGCGGCTAAATTCGCGGCTGATACTCATGCGTCACAGTTGGCAGCAAAAGCTGAAGCCGACCAGACCGCAGCAGAGCAGCAGACCGAACTTTCAAAGAATGAGCAGGACAACAAGTTCGAAACATTCATGCGGCAGATGCAAGAGGCGATGGAGTCCGAGCGCGAGAGAAGTCGTCAAGAGCGTGAGATGGAACGTTTGCAGTATCAAGAGCAGATGGCAACGCTGCGAACCATTCTTCAATTGGCAGCGAAAGACAGCAACCAGCAAATAGGAGAAGCATATGAAAGGCAACAAATCGGTTCCGCAACACAAGCAGATGGCAATGGCTCAGAAGCTGAAAACGGGCGGGATGGTTAAAGGCTTGCCAGCAGGCCCGATCACCACAGCCAAGCGCGATAACGGCGTCCCCGGCTACAAGAAGGGCGGCCAGATCAAGAAGGGCGGCAAGTGCTAGAGCAGGCGCTTGAGTTCCTGCTTGAGCGTAAGCGTGAGTACGAAGCAAATGTGCTCTCGCATCCGCCGAAGTCGATGGAGCAGCTTCAATACCTCGTCGGGAAGTACGAGGAATGCTGCGCTTTGATTGGCGAGATCGAAGACATATTGAAAGGAAAAGAGGATGAGTAGATTCCGCGTGACGTATCCAAGCGGAGAGGCCGAAGAAGTCGAACAATCAGACTGCGACACTATTGAGCAGTACGCGAATACCAAGTTCGGCTATGTGGATTATGCCTCGCATGGCGTGACGGTGGAGTTGATTGGCGACTCCGTGAAAGTGAGCGAAACGCAAGAGGCATCAAGTGGCGAATTGGATAAAGGACGCGACCTAAAACAAATGGTCGTTCCACAAGGAATTAGCGGTATCTCAGGAAAAGAATATCCAAGCCAAGACGCTTGATAAGGCGGCGAAAGCTGGTGGGAAACTAGGTCAGCGCGCCAGACTGGCGAAAACGCTGAAAAGCATGAACAAGAAGTAAATCAACCGAGCGCCGGAAGGCGCTTTTTTATTTTGGAGCAATCGCATGACTGCTGAATCGATGTTGGTAATCCCCTCCACAGAGGATGTCGCAAGCATCCTGAACACTGGCAAACAAGCCGAACAAGAACCTGAAGACACGCTTGACTGGTATTTCCCTGAGCTTGAACCCGGTCGTCGCCCGTTTGGGGCGCGTGTCCTGGTTCAACTACGCCGCACGAAGAAAAAGACCAAGGGCGGCATCCTCATCGTGGAAGAGACACAGCAAACGGACAAATGGAATGATCAGGTTGCCCGTGTTGTGGCGCTTGGACCTCTTGCCTTCTGCAATCGCGAAACGAAGGAGCCATGGCCCGAGGGCGCATGGGCGAAGGTTGGCGATTATGTGAGCGTCCCCCGCTGGGGTGGCGACCGCTGGGAAAAAGAGATCCCCGGCGAAGAAGAGAAAGCCACATTCTGCATCTTCAATGATCACGAGCTGATCAGCTTGATTACCGAAGATCCGCGCAACGTCAAAGCTTACATCCTGTAGGAAGGGAATGATGAAGATATCCAAACTTAGCGCTCAAGCACGTGAGAGAAGACTCGCTATCGTGAGGCGTATCCACCCAGATTGGGAAAAGGATGTGAAGTCTGAGAAATTTGAGGAATGGCTGAAGTGCCAATCTGACGAAATAAAGCACGGCATCCATTCTGAAGATATTGAAGATGCGGTGGAGATCTTAGATAAATTCTACGAAGCAACATCGACGAAGAACTAACCAGCAGAAAAGATTTAATCAACGAGGCCCGTATGGGCCTTTTTTATTTGGAGTGCCCCACATGGCAAAAGCAAATGCAGATTTGCAGCAAGACCAAGAAGACGATCTGGTGGAAGGCGAAGAGCTGGAGACTGGTAAGGAAGATGGTTCTGATGGTGATAGTCGCACCAAATCCGAAAGCGAAGATCAGCATGAGGATCATCATGAGGACGACTCAGACGACATCAGCGATGAAGAGCGCGAGCTAATCCGTCAACGCCGCCGCGAAGAACGTCAGCGCAAGAAGCAAGTCCAGCGGGAGCGCGAGGATTCGCTTCGCCGAGAGATTGCTGCACGTGATGAATTGCTCAACGAAATGCGTCAGCGCCTCGATCTGGTCGAGCGCAGGTCAACAGGCAGCGAGATTGCGCAGCTTGACGCCAAGATCAAAGAGGCTTCCGATGCTTCGTCCTGGTTCAAGGCGCAGATCGCAGCAGCATATGAGAGCGGGAACCATGCCGCAGCCGCTGACTACACAGAAAAGATGGTTGCAGCACGTGAAGAGGCTTCACGTCTTGCGAACATCAAGACGTCCTATTCGCAGCGCCAGCAGCAACCGCAAACGCTTGACCCGCGTGTTAGGACATATGGCGAACAGTTCATGTCTGAGCACCGTTGGCTTGACCTTAATGGGAAAGATGAAGACAGCCGCATTGCTCTAACTGTCGATGCCGGTCTAACTCGTGAAGGATGGGACCCGCGCACGCCCCAATACTGGGATGAGTACAAGGCGCGCCTCAAAAAATACTTGCCACATCGCTATGTTAGTGGTAGCGTTGAAACACGTAGAGAAAGCCGCAAGAGTGTCGTTACTGGATCGGGAAGGGAGTCTTCTTCCGGCGCATCCAAGAGCGAATACAACCTCTCTCCTGAGCGAGTTCAGGCTTTGAAAGAAGCTGGTGCGTGGGACAACCCAGAAAAACGCACCAAGATGATCAAAGCATATCGTGAATACGATAAGAACCGCAGCTAATAGGAGAGAGACATGTCCAAAAACCACTCAGGCTTTATTGGCGGCGACGACCGCTTGAAAAAATCCGACGGTGCAGAAGCCCGCGCAGGACGTGAATCTGCCGATATTGGCCGCACCCAATCCGATGGCACTGCATTCTCCGCTGAAGAACGTCGCAGGATGATCCGCAGCGAATGGAAGCAGGAAGTTCTTCCATCCCCCCCCGCAATTCCTGGTTATCACCTCTGCTGGCTGTCAACAAACAGCAAGGTCGATCCTATCCACAACCGTATTCGTCTTGGCTACGAGCCGGTTAGGGCCAGCGAAGTGTATGGCATGGACAAGTTCACTATGAAAGACGGCGAGTTCGCAGGATTCGTGTCTTGTAACGAGATGGTCTTGTTCAAAATCCCCGAGGACATCTATCAGATGATCATGACGGAATTCCATCACAACATGCCGCTGGAGTACGAACAAGGAATTCGGCAGCAGATTGAAGAGCAAAACGCCCAAGAAGACAGCAATGGCCGCAAACTCGGACAAATCGAGGGCGACGGCTTCGACGAACTGGGCCGCTCCCGCAGAGCGCCGGTTTTCAGCTAACTAATTTGGAGATTTAAAAATGAGTGCATCATCGTCACCGTTCGGATTCGTTCCGGCGGACCATCCGACGGGGAGTGCGTACGCCTATCCGTACACCATCGCTTCGGCATATGGTACGGCTCTGTACAAGTACAACCCTGTCATCCTCGACACCAACGGCACGATTACCGCTGGAACCACTGCTGCTGACCTGCTTGGCATCTTCGCTGGTTGCGAATATACCGATTCCACTGGTAAGCCAACCTGGTCGAACTACTGGCCCGCCAGCACGACCGCCACCAACATCACCGCCTACGTTTGGGCTGATCCGGCTATCGTCTACAACGTGCAGGCGAATGGTTCGATTGCGCAAACAGCTATCGGCGATCAGGCAGACGTGGTGAATCCGACCTCCGGCTCCACTTCGACCGGCCTGGGTTCGTCCGCTCTGAACAGCACCCTTGGCGGCGCTGGTGTCCAGAAACAGTTCCGCATCATCGGGTTCAACGGTGATCCGGGTAATGCCGTGGGCGATGCTTACACGGTCGTTCAAGTCCAGTTGGCGCGTTCGCAATACGTGTCCAACAAAGTAGCGATCTAAGGAGGTAAGCCATGGCTACTAATATTATGCGCAGTACCGACTTTCGCCCGATAGTCGAACCGATCCTCAATGAATCTTTTGATGGTATCTACGATCAGCGGAAGGACGAGTACAAACAAATCTTCACCGTCCGTGATGGCATTCCGCGTGCTTACCACGAAGAGCCGGTCCAGTACGGCTTCGGTGCGGCTCCGTTGCTGCCGGATGGTTCCCCGGTAACGTATCAAGCTGGCGGTATTCTGTTCCAGAAGCGCTACGTCTATTCGGTGTACGGTCTCGCTTTCGCCTTGACGAAAGTCCTGGTAGAAGACGGCGACCATATCCGCATCGGCAAGGAGTATTCCGAGCATCTGGCGCAATCGATGATTGAAACCGATGAGCTGAACTGCGCCAACATCATCAACCGCGCCTACAACGCATCGTACACAGGCGGTGATGGTGTGGCTCTTGGTTCGGCTTCGCACCCGCTGGCACCGAACGTCAACTTTGGTTCGACGTTCTCCAACATTCTGGCAACTCCGGCAGCTCTCTCGCAGACATCGCTTGAGCAACTGCTGATCCAGATCCGCACGAATGGCGTTGACAACAACGGCAAGAAGATCCGCCTGATGCCGCAAAAGCTGGTGGTTGCTCCGGGTAACGAACTGCAAGCAGAGGTTCTGCTGAACTCTGTTCTGCGCACCGGCACCAACAACAACGACATCAACCCGGTCAAGTCGATGGGCTACCTGAAGGAAGTGGCAGTCATCTCCCGTATGACTTCCGCGACTCAGTGGGGTATTACCACCGATGCGCCGAAAGGTCTTCAGGTTCTCGTGCGTCGCAACATCGAAAAATCGATGGAAGGCGACTTTGAAACGGACTCGGTCCGCTACAAGAGCACTATGCGCAAGGCTTACGGATGGACTGACCCACGTTGCTTCTGGTCAACTGCTGGGGCGTAAGTAATACACGGGGCGCTTCGGCGCTCCGTTTTTAAACTGAAAGCAAACTTTTCAAGAAGGAGCTTCAAATGCAAATTTCCGATGACCTGTATCTGGGCAATGCGTACGCACCCAACATGGAAGGTGCGACCAGTACTGCAGGCCCGTCCCCCATGTCAAAAGGCGTCGGCCCGATGGGTCGCGTCTACATCTTCGATCTGGTGCCGCTTACCAAGCAAACTTCCGGCCTTGCTACTGCGCAGGCAGTTAGCGGCGCTGGGAATCTCACACTGACGGCTGGCACCGGCGTAACCACTACGGTAGACCCGACCGGAACGACCCGGTATGTGCTTGACTGCGCACGGTGTATTGATGCCGTATCGTCAGATGCTGGCGACACAACCCAGACAATCACGTTCTATGGATACGACATCTACGGCAACCCAATGTCGCAGTTGATCACGCTGAACGGCACTACTCGCGTCGCCACATTGAAAGCGTTCAAGTCGATTTACCGCGCCGCCATCAGTGCGACCTGCGCTGGCAACATTTCGGTTGGCTTTACCGATACGGTCGGCCTTCCAGTGCGCGTCACTGATCGCGTCTATACCGTCAGCGTCAACTGGAACAACACTCTAGCCCGCGACACTGGAACGTTGACCGTGGCTGACACCACATCACCGGCGACTACCGCAACGGGCGATGTGCGTGGCACATATGCGTTGTCCAGTGCTTCGGATGGCTCCAAGCGTCTGGTAATGTGCATCGCACTTCCTGCGCTGGCCTGCGGCCCGAATAGTACGACTGCTGGCGCATTTGGCGTGACACAGGTGTGATGGTTGCGCAATAAGCCGACCGGCTTTGTTCTGCGCGCCTCAATCGAACAAGTACCACTGCGGCATAGCTGAATAGCTTAGACGCCGCAAAGGAGAGAATATCGAGAACTGACAAATGGCAACTTCCGGTACGGTCGGCGCGACCACAATCGACGTCACGACCATCATCGAGCACGCGGCTAGGCGCTGCGGTGTTCTCGCGCCTTCGCTCTCTGCCGAGCAGCAGCTTTCGGCAAAAGAAAATCTCTTCTTCCTCCTTTCCGATCTTGCCAACCGTGGTGTGAGCCTGTGGTGTGTACAGCGCACGATTCTCGGTCTGGCACTCAATCAAGCCGCATACAACCTGCCTGTCGGCACCGTGGACGTGCTGAACTGCATGTATCGGACGATGACTTACCCGACAGGGACGACATCGAGCACCGCAACAACCCAAGCTATTGATTTCGGATCGGGCAACGACTATGCCATCAACACGATAGGAATCGTTCCGACAAGCGCGGCGACGTACAACTTGGTTGTCGAGACATCGACCGACGGCGCGTCATGGACAACGTTTTACACCGTTCCATCCTTCACGACGACCGCAAACCTCCCGTACTGGTTCGACTTGGAGCCAACCACGACATCGCAATATTGGCGCATCCGTGAGACTGTACTTGCCAGCTTGGATGTCTCATCTGCTAGCTTCGGCAATACGCCTCTCGAAATCACGATGTCGCCCTATAACCGCGACGAGTACTCGGATCTGCCGAACAAGGCTTTCCCGGGTAGGCCGCTGCAGTATTGGTACGACAAGCAATATCAAGTTCCTCGCCTATGGCTGTGGCCCGTTCCTGAGGACACGACGGCCCAAGTCGTGGTTTGGAACCAGCGGCAAATTCAGGATGTTGGCGCACTCACAAACACGCTTGAGGTTCCTCAGCGCTGGCTTGAGGGGATCATTTTTCTGATTGCTTCCCGTATGGCAATGGAACTTCCTCCGGAGAAGTTGCCACCGGGCCGCATCGAGCTATTGATGCAGCAGGCCGAATATCACCTTAAACAAGCAGAGGACGGCGAGCGCGACGGCGCGCCGATTAGGATCGCCCCTCGCATCGGTTGCTATACGAGGTAATCATGCCTTTGTATCTGAACACACTCGGGAAGTCTGATGTGGCGATAGGAATTTGCAGTCGCTGCGGATTCAAGATGCCACACGCGGACATGACATCAGATCCGAACTCGCCCGGCATTCGCGGACATAAGCACTGCATGGACCAGTATGACCCGTGGCGACTACCTGCGCGGCAGCCGGACAAGATCACCATCCAATACCCACGTCCTGATACGGATATTTCAGTTTAAGGAGCAGCAATGAGTTTTAACGCGGTCTTTGGTGGCGGCGTACTGCAGCCTGCCGACGTAGCGCAGCGGACAGTTACGCTGTCAGCCAACGTCACTCTGCAATGGCCAGATCTGAGCACGACGGCGACTGATTACGTTGCGCGGATCATGGACGTCACCGCCACATCTGGCAGCCTGACGATCACCATGCCCCCCGCCAATCAGGTATCGACCGGCGAGAATATCCTTTTCACGAATCCCGGATCGAATACCTACACGGTCCTGAAGAACGACGGATCAACGCTGGTTTCTGTGACCGCCGGTCAGCAGGTGATGATTTACGTCACCGACAACTCGACCGCAGCCGGAACGTGGAATTCATTCCTGTTCGGCTCTGGCTCAAGCTCGCTGTCTGCTGCTTCAGTGCAGGGGTACGGTGTCAAAGCGATCAGTTCGACACTGAATCTGGATTGGCCGTCCACCTCCACGGCGGCTTCGTTCACTGTGGCCACAACCGATAGGGCGCGGCTGTATGTCTGGACTGGCGGCGCTGGAACGATCACACTGCCAGCCGAAGCAACGGCGACCACAGGCTTCGTGTTCGCAGTTCGTAACCAGGGAACTGGAACGCTGACGATTGCTGCCGCTGGTGGCGAAACGATCAATTCTCTATCGTCCATCACGCTCCAGCCGAACGACTCCTGTTTCGTCCATGCTGCCGCAACGGCCACCTGGTACACAGTCGGACTTGGCCGTAATACGCAGTTCAATTTCACCCAACTGACAAAAACTGTCACCGGCGGCACTGACACGCTGACGATGACAGAAGCGGCAAACGTTGTTCAGCGCTACACAGGCACGCTCACGTCGAACGAGACTGTTGTGCTGCCTGCCGTAGTGCAGATTTACTTCGTGACGAACGATACCAGCGGCTCATACACGTTCACCATGCAATCGCCGACGCCTGGATCAACGCTCACGATCCCGCAAGGGCAAAGTGTGATCGTGTTCTGCGATGGTGTGAACGTCACGCAGGCAAACAACTCGCTTGCTACGAACGTAAGTCAGCTGATTCTCACCCCCGGCGCAGTCACAAGCCCGTCTCTCTCCTTCACAGGATACCCGTCCACCGGCTTGTTCTCGTCTGGGGCGAATAACTTCTCCCTGGCTTCCAACGGGGCGATGTCGATCTCTGTCAACAGTGTCGGGCAGGTGACTATCCCCAATGTGAACATCACAGGCGGCACCATCTCCGGCGTCACTTTGCCGAGTGCGCCAGTTCCTGATTATCTACTCTTCGCACAAGGAATTATCTAATGTCCTCAACTGCACAATACGCAAACTCGCCCCGTGTTGGTATTGCGAATATTTCGACTGCGAACACCAACCGGGATGGAACGGGAACAATCGTTGCCGCGTTCGTGGCTGGAGCCAGCGGATCGCGCATTGACAAGGTCGTTATCGAGGCGACCAGCACGACAACGGCAGGAATGGTTCGCCTGTTCATCACAAAGGGCAAGGCTGGCGTCACCATCTCGACGATAACGTTTGTCGGCACGACAGCGACAGTCACCACGGCAGCCGCGCACGGCCTATCAACTGGAAACAAGATCACAGTGCAGGGCGCATTCCCGGATGATTACAACGTGACAGACGTTGCAGTTACTGTGACAGGGGCGACAACGTTCACCTACACGATGTCAACGACGCCGACGTTGAATGCCTCGACTGTGGGTGCATACAGCAGCACGCCATCTACGCCGGTTTCGAATCTGTGGCGCGAGATCACGGTAAGCGCTGCCACTCCATCCGGAACTGTCGCTGCATTTACGAATACTGCGTCCTCCACAAATACGGCGGATGCTGGATATCTGCCGCTTGTTCTTCCTGCTGGATGGTCTCTTAGGGCCGCCACGAATAACGCAGAGGCATTCAACGTGCTGGTTATCGGCGGGGATTTCTAAATATGAATAATGGGACGTTTGGATTTCCTGCGCCATCCGCATTTCTCGGAAGCGGGAGCACGGCGACGGGTAACGTGACGCTAACCGGTGCGACGTCTTCGACATATGTCGTGACGCCAGCCGCTCCCGGTTATTACGCAACACTGCCAAACGGGAACGCTGCGGCAGTGGGGGCACAGATCGCCAGCATCTACAATGCCGGGGATTACGACTACGGGATCAAGGATAGCACAGGCACCCAACTCGGTTGGATTCGCCCGAAAACTGGCGTAACGATCAGTCTTTCCGCCAACTCTGCGGCTGGCACTTGGTCTATTCCGGGAATTGCTAAAACTGGCGTGACGGCGCAGATGGTCAACGCGACCGTATCAAATACCGGCATAAGCTCCAACTATTTCACGGCTATCACCATTGATTCAAACCGGGTTTGCTTGGTAGGCGGAGCTGGAACAGCTCTCTATGCGGTTGTTTATGACTCAAGCCAAGCGGCTGGATCGCAATGGGGGGCAGTCGCGACCGTCAGAACCGGGATAAGCTCAAGCAACTTCCTCGCCATATTGTCTGCTGCAAGTCAAGTTCTTGTGGTGTCGTGTGATAGCACCACAGCGATGGAGGCCGTAACACTGACCATCGACTCCACAACCGGAATCACGGTCAATAGCGGGACAAAGGGTACTGCAACGCTCGCGGGGAACTGGAATGCATTCGGCCAGTTGAAGGCAGTAGGGTCATCATGGGTGGTCAGTTATGGTCGGGCCACCACTGTTTCCGCGATTCGTGCGATCACAATATCCGGTACCACGCCGACAATCGGATCTGAATCAGCGGCGACATCTGCGTCGGGTTCGGTCGCAACCGCTCCATCAATCCATGTAATCAGCTCAAGTGTTGTTTTGGCAATCGAGGCGACAACTTCGAACATCTACGCTAAGCCGTGGACGGTATCAGGATCAACACTATCCGCAGGAACAGAGGCGAATGCCACAACATCGGCGGCTGGCTATAGATCGCAAGCATTCGGTTCAGGAAATATCGCGCTGTTTTGGATCAATACGACTGCATTGAAGGGTGGCGTTATTTCCGTATCAGGAACGGTTGCGGCAATCAGCTCTGTAACTATTAATTCGGCACTCACGCCGACCAATGCCACGACCACAATTGAGACGATTGCCGCCAGCAATACAAAAATATGCGTTCTGTACCACAATGGAACCGCAAGCTTCTGCTTAAATCACTTGATTGATACTGCTGGGACTGCGTCTGCCGGAACAGAGGTATCTCAGGCTGTCCAAGGGAACATGGTTGCATCGAATGTCGCACCTGTTTCATTGTCTGGGTCGAGTGCATTGTTCTTCGCGCAAACTTCGACGCCGGTAAACATGGCGATCAACGTTGACATTTCTGGATCATCCCCGGTTCTGTCTTCTATCATTCCTCTGCCCAGCGGCTCTACGCAACCACTGAGGGGCTCAAATATTTACAATCTTCGTGCGTGGCAAAACCTTATAGCAGGAAGTGCGGCATATTCCATTACACCAAGCGCAACTGCTGGCGTTGTGAATGGAATATATGTCAGCCAATCTAATATTTATCAATTCCCATTGCCTAATGTGCTAGCTGCCACACTTACTCCTGCTGGCTATCCTATTGCCTCGAATGCGTCATGGATTCAAGGAGCATTTGTCACGACTGGTCTCATATTCTGCAAAGTGGAGGCTGCAGCATGAAACTGATTCAGACCGCCACCGAGGAATTCGGGCCATTCCATACAGTCGAGGTTCTGAGCGACCGCTATCGCTGCAACGGCGACCTAGACATTCAGTTCGATGTGATAGGAGATTCGCAGGTTGTGGATGCGCCGGACGGGTACGCCCCCCCATTGCCGCCGCCGACTCGCGAAGAACTAAAAGCCAAGCGCCAGGAAATAGTTGATGCAATCACGGTCGAGGTGAACGGAAAAGTCTTCGACGGCGACGAGATCAGCCAAGAGCGCATGGCGCGGGCTCTGAAAGTGGCGGACATCACCGGCCAAACATCATGCACTTGGGTCCTGCACGATAACAGCGCGGTCGATGTAACGAAAGACGAACTGGCGCAGGCACTTGCGCTAGCCCTTCAGGCGCAATCTGCTGTTTGGATTATTCCGGAGTGATATATGTCCGCATCGATGACGTACAACTCGCTAGTCAGCGATGTTCAGAGCTACTTGGAGCGCGATGATGCGGCAATGCTTGCCCAAATCCCGCGTTTCATCATGTTGGCCGAGAACACGCTTGTAACCGAGCTAAAAATCCTTGGCTTTCAACTGCCGGTAACTGGCGCGTTCCAATCGAATCAGAGCACGATCCCAAAGCCTGCGTACTGGCGCGACAACATCAGCTTCAACTACACGGACGCATCAGGCAATAGGGTTGAAATCCTGCCCCGATCCTATGAGTATTGCCGCAATTTTTGGCCGAATCCGACTTCCACTGGAAACCCGCGATTCTATGCCGACTACAACTTCGACAATTTCCTGATCGTCCCGACCCCCAGCGCGGCCTTCAATTTTGAATTGCTGTGCCATGTTCGCCTGCAGCCGCTGGATAGCTCACACCAAACGAACTGGCTGACCGTGAATGCGCCTCAGTTACTGCTGGCGGCAACTCTCGTGCAAGCGTACACGTGGTCCAGGAACAGCCCAGAATTGCAGAAGTGGCAGGGTACGTATGATCGAGGGCTGGCCGCATTCAATGCCGAAAACATGAACCGCATTCCAGACAGGACAACGGTAAATGGCTGATCAGATCCAGAAGATATTCGAGATCACCAGCAAGCCGGGGATCAAACGGGACGGGACTTCGTTCGACAAGGACTTCTATTCAGATGGCCAATGGATACGGTTCCAGCGTGGCAGGCCGAAGAAGATGGGTGGCTATAGCGCGATCAGCAACAAGCTAACCGGCCCCATCCGATCCATCTATACGGATAGCCGACTTTCGACGAACTCGATTCATTCCTTCAGCCCATGGGGCATTCAGCGGCTGCAGGTGGACAATAACGGCGTTGGCGGCGCGGTATACGACCGCACTCCGTCGGGATTCACCGAAAACGACAATTACTCATGGTCTACCGCTGCCATGTACAGCAGCACAGGCGGGTCATTTACCGCATTGATAGCTGCATCGACTCCGGATATGGACGACATCTCCAGTGACACGGCTGGAGGCATCTATTACGGAGACATCACGGGGACGGCGGCATTTTCCCAGATTTCAGATGGATCAGGAGTGATTCAGGTATCGGGCGGGTGCACTGTATTGCAACCGTTCCTATTTGTCTATGGCAGCAACGGCCTCATTCGAAACTCGAATGCAAATGACTTTTCTGCGTCCACCGGATGGACTACTGGCGGCAGCAACTACTCAAACTCTGCCAATCCGTGCGCCACGAAGATAGTTAAAGGCATGCCGATGCGCGGCGGGTCAGGCTCACCGGCTGGCCTGTTCTGGTCCCTCGATTCACTCATCCGCGTGACGTTTGTTGGCGGAACGAGAATCTGGACATACGACACGGTGTCCGCTGACATCTCCGTAATGTCGAAGCATTCCATGGTGGAGTACAGCGGTCTGTACTTCTGGATCGGAATCGACCGGTTCTATGTCTATAACGGCGTTGTGCAGGAATTGCCGAACCAGATGAATGCAAACTGGTTCTTCGACAACCTAAACTACTCGCAGCGGCAGAAAGTGTGGGGGGTAAAGGTTCCTCGATATGGGGAAATCTGGTGGTTTTACCCTCGCGGAACCGCAACAGAATGCACGGACGTCATTATCTACAACGTGCGCGAGCAGACATGGTATGACAACCATGCGGGGCGCAGTGCTGGAATGTCGGCGCAGCTTTTAGGCTACCCGGTAATGGCTGGCATAGAGGATAGTCGCGATTCGGTGTATCTCACTTACGCGCCGCTGGTTGGATCATTCAGCGAAGGCGACACAATCACAGGAATGTCATCGAGCGCAACGGGAACGATTGCCAGACTCCTTCCTGGCTCAATGAATCTTGTTGATGCCGGGACGGCTGTGCCATTCACAAACGGAGAAACCATTACAAATGGTAGCGCGACCGGAATTCTGACCGCAGCTCAGCAAAGCCAGCAACTGGATGTGGTGTGGAAGCATGAGACCGGCCACGACAAGATAAGCGGCCAAGATGTGACGGCAATTCAAAGCTACGTCACCACTGCAAATTTCTCTTATAAAACTGCAGGCCCAGCGGAAAACCTTATGCCGACGAACGTGCAGACAACTCTTGTCCGGGTGGAGCCTGACTTTGTGCAGTCCGGCGAGATGAACATGTACGTGGAAGGCGGTAATTACGCGAACAGCGAGAATATCGAGTCGGCCCCGTATTCGTTCACCTCATCGACTGAGCACATTGACCCAAGAGAGCAGAGGGGCATTATGTCCATCAAGTTTGAATCAAACGTCATCGGCGGCAATTTCGAGATGGGGCAAGTTCTTGTCACTGTCGAGCCGGGGGACGAGCGCGGATGACAACAAATTTTTTCGTGCCTGTTCCAATCGGTATTGACTTCATGCGGTGGGCTGGTGTAGTAACTGAGGAACTAGCACAGTATAATGTTGGTATCCCTGAAAGCGAAGATAAGTGGCTATCTTGGGCGCTGAGGGTGTACGAGATCTTAGACCTTGAAGCAGAAGGATTGCCGAACCCGAACGGGTTCGATGACTGGCAATCGTGGGCTCAACGGTTATCGGACATTGCTCAAGGATAGCCATGGCAATTGATTACTCAAAACTCAACTGGAATGACCTAGTTGCGCAGGCGCAGCATGATCGTCAACTACAGTGGGATTCGGCTGATAGCTTCGACCCATACCATGATGGCCGAACAAATATCGGCAGCCTGAACGGACCAAACGCACAAATATACCTCCCACAGTCTGAGATTGAGGGCGACCCGTGGGACTACGCCAAATTCAATTTTGGCGACACGAGTTATGTTGCGCCGGACGGTTCGACTGACTGGATGACGCAGCTATCCAAGGGTGATAACGGGGCGGTAAATGTCAGCCATTACAAGGCAGACCCTAGCTGGATGACTGGTGCCAAAGGGATCATCACCGACTTTGTACTTCCGGCAGTCGGAATGTATCTCGGCGTTGGCGCATTGGGCGGTGCTGCTGGAGGTGCGGCGGGCGCGGCGGGTGCTGGTAGTGAGGCTGCAGAAGGATTATCAGCTCTTCCAGCAGGTGGGATGGCGGAAACTGGTACGGCTGCGCCTTGGGCTAGTACCGCTGGAGATCTTGGAACGCTTGGTAGTGGCACCTTCGGCGCGACAACTGAGGGCGTCGGTTCCGTTATGGGAACAACAGGCGGAATAGGCGAACTTGGCTCAGGGCTTTCTGGCTTGACTGCTGCTGATCTTGCAGGTTCTGGCGGCGGCGCGTTATCGTCTATTTTGAGTGCAGTCAAGGCCAACCCGAGTCTTCTCACTAGCGGCGCAAATATTATCGGCAGTCTGCTGAAGAACAAGAATCCTGGCTCTACTGGGGCCGGGGCTGGCGCACTTTCCGGCATCGGCTCTGCTGCAGGAAGCTGGTCGCCAACGCAGCAACAATGGGCGAATCAGTATTTCAATACGCTACCAGACCACACTATCAACCAATATCAGGGCGACTTGGCCCGCGCTCCCATCACCGGCGGTGAACACATGTGGTTTGGCAATCAGAACCAACCCGCAAAGATGGCGCACGGCGGCCAAGTAAAGGGCGCACTGTCGCAAATCTCGGATGGCCAGTCGGATGATGTTCCGATTATGGGATCTCGCGGGGAATTCATGGTGCCCGCTGATGTTGTGAGCGCACTTGGCTCGGGCAGCAGCGATGCGGGCGCGGAAGCTCTGCACGGCATGATGCAATCTGTCCGCCAGCATCATCGCTCCGCTGATCCGAACGATATTCCTCCACGCGCAAAATCTCCCCTCGAATACATGCGCGACGGCATGAAAGGAAAATGACATGGCACTTGAATGGCTAACCCAAGGCTCTGCGCCCCAGAACGTCAACACAACCACGCAGAACGTTGGACAAATTCCGCAATGGTTGGCCGACTATCAGGCCGGACTTTCTGGTAAGGCAATCGGACTCGCGAATCAGGGATATACGCCATATCCTGGGCAACGTCTGGCCGACTTCACGCCTGATCAACAGTCCGCATTCCAGCAGATCCGCACCAGCCAAGGAAATTGGAGGCCGAATGTAGATATGGCATCTGGCATCGCCTCCGGCGTTATGCCTGATATTAACGCTCGCCTCAGCGCTGGTGCGCAATATGGCGAAAATGCCGCAGATATTGCATCTGAGGCTAGTGGCAATGCAAATCAAATGGCCGGTCAATACGGGAATGCCGCGTATGGTAATGCACTCGGCGCAGGACGGCAGGCGAACGCTGCTGTCGCTGGACCCGCGCAGACGTGGACGAATAACTGGCAGCAGTACATGTCGCCCTATACCTCAGCCGTCGTCAATGAGATTGGCCGCCTGGGGAATCAGAACCTGATGGAAGACATCATCCCCGGCGTGCAGGATCAATTCATCGGGAGCGGTCAGTTCGGATCGACGCGGAATGCTGACATCCTTGGTCGCTCTATCCGCGACGCACAGGCCGACATATCTGGCAAGCAGGCGGCGGCATTGGAAAGCGGCTATGGCACGGCAGCCGGTATCTTTGGCAACGACGCCACTCGGCAACAACAGCAACAGCAGATGCGGGCACAGACAGCACTTGGCGCGGGGCAGCTTGCGTCGGGAACTGGAATCAACGCCGGTCAGCTCGGTGCGAATACCGCGATTAGTGGCGGCCAGCTTGGCGCGAATACCAACATCTCCGCTGGAAATCTGCAGAACCAAGGCGCGCAGATTGGCGCAAATGCGGGTTTGGGGGTGGCGCAGCAGTTAGGCGCGCTCGGCCAGTTGCGTCAGACTCTGGGCAACAATGATGCGAATGCACTTGGAGGCATTGGCGCACTGCAGCAGCAACTGAATCAGAAGGGCTTGGACACTGGCTATCAGGACTTCTTGAATCAACGCGATTGGGACAAGAACAATCTCACATGGTTGAGCGGCATGATCAAGAACAATATCGTGCCTTCGTCCAGCACGCAGACATCCTCTGCTCCGTTGCCGGGGGCTGGCTATGGTCCGAGTACGTTGGATCAAATTAATGCCGGTGTTGGTTTGGCAAAGAGTAGCGGTCTTTGGGACAAGCTTTTTTCCTGACGCATAAGATACAGGATACGAATTATGGCTGACGAACAACAAGGCGCACTTTCTCAATTAGGCGGCACGGACATCACCGGAGTATTGTCGAAGCTCGCGCAAGATCCAATCGACCAGAATCGCGGCTGGCTTGCCTATGCCGCTGGCGCTCTTTCGCCCACAAAGAGCGGCTCATCGGCGGAAGGATTCGGCAATGCATTGGCAGCGATGAACGAAGCGCAGAAGCAGCAAGAAGCGCTCCGGGCATCATATGTCCCGCATGTGACGCAAGCTTTACTTAAAGCCGCTGAGTTTGAGCAGCAGCGCAGATTGATGCAGGCCGGTATCGATCAAATTGCGAGAGAATCTGGCATGGCCCCGCCATCAACGCTGACATCTGGCGGCAACCCTGGGAATGCAGGTGGCGCATCCCAATTTGATCCGAATGCTCCTGTGTATCAAGGGCCGCAAATTCCGCCTGGAGCGCGAATTGGTGGCGGCCTACTGCGCCCCGGCATGTCTCCGGGTGTTGCGCAGCTTTCATTCGCAAATGACCCGAAAGGTTATCTCGCGAATTGGCAAAAGCAATTCGATCCGACAGAGCTGGAGAAAAAAGACACTTATCTCGGAATATCGCCGCAGCAGTCGCGCTCCACCGAACTCGCTGAACGAATTTCCAAGGCAAACGGACAGATAATCGATGCTAACGGGAATGCTGTCCTTGTGCCGAATTACGCGAAGAATATTGCGGAAGTCGAAGGCGGAAAGACCGAGGCCAATATTCAGGCAACGAACAGGAATACACTCGCTCCGCCTGAGATGCTCAAGAACGAAAATGGCACATTCACACCCCGGACAATCAACCAAGTAATTGGAGGCGATACGGGCAAGAACAATCAAGAGGCGCGCTATCAAGGTCAGGATCTGCTTGAGCAGTTGCCTGGAAATGTGCGCGCCGATCTTTTGGCAAATGCTCGTAAAACCGGGGAAAGCCAGTTTGGCGTCAATTACCAATTGCCGAACGGCAGAGTCGTGCGCGGTCAGGTCGATCTAGCCGCTCCGGTGGGCGGCCCGCAACAATCTGGTCAAGGCTCCTCATATGGGCAAAGCACTGTTGGAAAACAGTTCCAAGAAAGTCTCGGTACGGCAATGGGGAAAGATATAACCGAGGGGCAGAAGAAAGCCGAAGATCTTGCGGAAGGCGTGCGGGCTATTGACAAGAGCATGGATCTGATTCAGAAGGGGGCAATCCTCGGCTCTGGCGCTGATCTAAAGACAGATACCGCAAAAGTACTCAATAACGTGTTTGGTATGGAGATTTCGCCGGACAAAGTAACGAATACTGACTTCTTACGCTCCACCCTTGGCATGCCATTGCTCGCGAAGGCAAAAGCACTCGGATACAACCCGACAGATGCCGATGCAAAACGACTCGATACAATCCTCGGCACAATTGGGAAAGACCCGAACGCGCTGCCTGAACTGCTCAAATTCAATCGAGAGATTTCCGTTAGAGCGATTGAGCAGCACAACAAGAGGGCATCTGGCATCAATGCACCATATCCGTTGACAGTGGATGTTCCGCCAGCATACGTTCCGAAGGTGGATAAACCGCAGCCAGCGAGCACCGCCAAGATTCCTACTGGAGCGGCAGGAGGGACTGGTAAGGTTGATCTATATACCGAATTTGGACTGAGAAGGCCAAACAAATGAAGAATGATTTCGACCGGGTTCGCTCCAATGTCGGTTTGATGATTCAGAAGGGCGCTTCTGCCGATCAGATAGACAACTACCTGATCCAAGAAGGTCTAAGTCGGGACAAGTTCAAAGCTCGGCTTGAGGGCGTTCAGGATGCGGGGAAGTTTGACACTGCTGTCAGGTATTCCGCTGGTTCGGGCGTTGCTAATCTCCTGGATACTATCCCGAGAGGATTGGTCGCTGCTGGGAATCTTGCAAAGGCTGGAGCCGGTTATCTTGGGCATAAATTTGGCATATTGAGCGCGGACCAATTGCCAGAAATGACAGACCCGGAAAAACTGAGCGGCTGGAACATGATGTTCCGGAAGGCGGGCCTCATCAATGACGACTATGCGCCAACGGATGCCGCCGGTCGGTTGGTGGATTTTACGACTCAGGCATTTACCGGAGGCGGACTCAGACCTTCATCGGTTCTCAAAAACGCGCAGCGCGGACTTATCAAGCCAATAGTGCGCGACGTTGCCTCGACTGGTCTGTCTGGCCTTGGTGCTGGCATCGGTTACAACGCGCTGCATGATGTGAATACCGGCAATCAATCGCTTGATAATCTGATCAAGATCGGCGGAACGTTCGGCGGTGGGGCGCTCCTTGGCGGGCTGCCCGCAACTCGCGGAACTGCCGGGGATCGTGTGGCAGCGGCGGCTAATGGCGTCACGCCACAACAATGGCAGCAAGCAGGCGCGCTGGCGAAGATGGCGGCTGAAAAAGGGTCGCCAATCACAGGGTATGAGGCGATCCAGAAAGTCACCGGACAGAATCCCAAGATGCAGACGCAACAGCGCCTTGCTGAACAATCCGACCGCGCAGGTAAGCCGGGCGGCCTGACATCGATTATGCAGGCACGGCCTGACGCTAACAGAACACTCGTCGGAAACGCGATCAATACGATTGCTCCGGCTGAGGCATATCCCGATACTTTGGCTGGCCTGTTCCAGAAGGCAGCAAGAGACGCAATTGATCAAGCAAGAAAAGAACGCACAGAAGCCGTGCGCCCGAACTACCAAGCAGCTAGATCAAGTGACGCCGAGGCCATGAATTTGGCTGATCAGGTTTCGGCGACAAAAAATCTTTGGGATGACAGAATCAACTCTCGCAATCTGGCAAGTCAGATTTCGGGGAAATTGGTCGCTGACGCAAACCAGCAAGAGCAGATTTCCAAGAACTTCTACCCAGTTCCTGGGCAGCCGAAATTCCCGCAACGCTATACGCATCAGATAGAGCGCTCTAAGGAGTATCAGCAAGCATCTGACGAGGCCAATGACATTTCGCGCACTCGGCTTGATGAGGCTATCGACGCTGAGCGTCAGTTCTATGAAGCTCAAGATGCTTTGGCCGACAAGAATTTGCCGGAAGTACAAGGAAAGGTCTCCGGCTTCCTTTCTGATCTGGACAAGCAAATTCGCCTTGCAAATCCGAACACAACGGAGGGGAAGATTTTGAGGTCCTTCCGCGACGAACTGGCACCAAACGGCGAGATGATTTTCTATCCGTCGCAGCTAGAAAGTGTCTACAAGGCGAACCGGGACAAACTGGATTTGCCATTCCAGCCAAGCCCGTTTGATAAGACACAGGCTGGCGTACTCGGGCCACATGTGAAGAATTTGGATTCGCTGATCAAAGAAGTCAGCCCCGACATCGCTGCCGGTCGCGAGAAGTACAAGCAGATCACGCAGGATGTGATCGAGCCATTGGAGGCAAGTCAAGTCGGCAAACTTGCACAAAGCAACGATTTCAAGCAGCAGTCTGAGACTTTCTTGCCGAAAGATCCTGCCGACGTGACGCCTTCGGTGGTGTCTCGCACTGCAACCACACTCGGCGCTCAGAATCCTGACATCGTGAAGCGATTCCTTGCTCAAGACTTGCGCCGGAAGTATGAGGCAGCGGCTAGAGACACACTTTCCGGTGAATTGCCGACCGCTGGATCTCGTTTTGCTAAGGACGTCGCCGGGAATGATGTTCAGGAAGCGAATTTGCTATCGGCGATTCGGGCTACTGGCGGCGATGTTGCTCCTTTTAGCGGAGCATTGGACATTTTTCGCGCCCAAGGATACAAGCCACCTGTAAATTCTGCCACGACAGCCAACGCAGCAGAAGCCTCTCAGCTTGGCGGAGTTTTAGGAACGCTTTCCAGGCCAATGAAAGCCATTCCGGGCGCTATCGACACATGGCGGAATGGTATGGCTATGAATGATCTGCATGATGCCCTTGCCGCCGGTCCTGATACTGTATCAAGACTCGAAGAGCTGGCCCGCTTGAATGGGGTTTATGATCCTATCAAACAGCAGATGTTTATTAACTCTATGTTATCGAGCGGAAACACTAGCGATTAATGGCGAATTGCTTCTATGGCGGCGAAAAATATAAGGCCAGCGACCCAAACGCCGCCTATGATCAATATGATTTCCATGGTTAGTATGGTGTGCAGTTAAAAGAGCCGTTGTAGTTGCGTTGGCAGTTATACGAAGGGGCGTTTCGGCGTTGTTCTTCTTGTTCTTTATATTTCTGGTATGCGTCCGGGTCTTGGAAGCATCGATTCGCACGGGCAGACGCTTCGGCAGAAGATCCGGATTTTGTTGGAGCAAGTGACATCGCCGAATAACAGGCCCATGCTGCACTTTCTCGTGCTTTTTGTTCTTCAGTCCTCGTGTCTGGCATGCGAGGGCCAGAAGAGCACCCGGATAATGTATAAATTGTCACAAAAACACCGAAAGCAAGCTGGAATATTTTCATGCCAACCCTCCCATGATGTCTAGCTTACAATGGCAAAATGTAGTAATTAGATTGCAAGCGCGGGATGCGCTTATTTTTCAATCAGAACTTGAATTCTAGCAGCACATTTTAAAAGCCGTATGGGCTTTGGCAAAACCATAAATTTTGCGAGGCCCATATGCAACTCTCCAACCTCCAGCCTGATCCGCAGGACAGCCGAGACTTCCTGTTCGAAGTCGATCAAGACGCGCTATTGCCTGATGAGGTTGACCTATTTGCCTACGGCGGATTCCCTCAGAATCAACTGAGCGCTGGTTCATGCACAGCGCAAAGCATGGTCAAGACGGGGGAGATGTACCGTGCTGCGGCTGGCCTTTTTCAAGATACGCCAGCCGACGACGATGGCGACCTATCGCCAAGGTTCAACTACTTCACGAGCCGAGAGCTACTCGGCCCGCAATTCCTCGAAGGCGATCCCGGCAGCACGCTGCGCATGACCCTGAGAGCGGCAAACAAGCTCGGCATATCGCGTGAGAAGTTCTGCCAATACGATGATGAGAAGATCAACGAGCGCCCACAGCCGGAGGCATACGCCGATGCAGAGAGCTACAAGGTAGGCGAGTATCTACGCATTCCTGTCAGCGGGAACGACGACATGATCCACAAAATCATGTACGCGCTGGCGAAGGGCTGGCCGGTGATGGTCGCCATGCGGGTAGGGCAGAAGCTGCGCGATCTCCCAGCCGGTACGCCGTATAGCTTCATTAATCCGACGACAAATCCCTATTGGGGAAATCATGCTTTGGTCATCGGCGGATACAAGCGCCTGCCTGACAGGGTAATTCTGAAGATCGCCAATTCATGGGGTGAGGATTGGTGCGACAAAGGATATTTCACTTGCTCCGCACTTGTCGTGATCGTGGATCTCATCGACTTGTGGGTGGTGAGGGAGTTCGCGGGTATTGACAGTGTGGGCACGGATCTGACCAAGCCCGCACCAGTTCCCGCGCCACAGCCAGAACCGCCGCCAGTCTCACCCGGCCCGGAAGTCGTTCCGCCGCCAGACCCGGCACCTCCACAGCCAGACCCTGCGCCAGTTCCTCCGACTCCACCAAAACCAGAACCGCAGCCCGAGAAATCGGACAGCACGCCGATCCTGATCATAGGCGCTCTGATCGCGATTGCCATTGCAACAAAGATTTTCGGTCTTTGGTGAATTTTTAACGAAATCCAAGAAGACATTCAGATAACAGAAAACATAAAAAGTTCATGGACACCATCACGATAATTTTCACAAAGCGGCGCTTCAATCCTGGCTCTTTTCTGATCAGGTGGGCACTACCAAGAAGCCGCTTTTACATGGCCCGTGCCTCTCACTGCATGGTTGTCGATGGAGACTACATCGTTGAGGCAAGCACTCTACATGGCGTGCGGCGGGTATTGCTTTCCGAGGCGATGAAAGGGTGCACTGAAGTCGGGCGAATCACATATCAGGTGCCGAATGCCGAGGCTGGTCTTGAGTGGGCACGGCATCAGGTCGATAAGGGATACGACTGGAAGGGCGCTCTCGGTCTTGCGCTATCGCCTGATCGTGACTGGCAAGCAGACGACAGGTGGGAATGCTTCGAGCTGGCAGCGGCAACCATACACAAGGCCGGAAGAACCATATTCCGAGACACCGGCCACGTCAGCGGGAACATGCTGATGGCGATTCGCCCGGAGGCAGCATGAAAAACGAGATGAGAAAGTATCTGGTTCAGTTCGCGGATTGGTTAGCAAAGTTGCTGATTGTTGGGGTGGCTGGCCTCCTATGGAAGGTCAATGAAGGCCAAACGCAACTGCTGAACACGATCACCGTGCAGCAAAGCCAGATCGCAGCGCTTCAGTCTAGGGTAACTGTCATTGAAAGCAAGATGGTCGGATGGGACACGATTACCCGTATCGAGAGAAGCCTTGGAATGATGGCTGCCATGGGCAAGGGAAATCAAGCGATGGCGGTTGTAGCTGACGTGCTAAAGGCGGAACGCGAGGCGAGGAATCAGAGATGACTGATATTGATTTTTCGTTTGATTTTTGGGAATTGGTCTGGCGAATGATATTCGGAGGGTGACACTATGTTTACGGCATTATTCTCGTTCCTGGGCGGCTCTGCATTCCGCCTAATCTTCGGCGCAGTGATGGACTTCCTCAACAAGCGCCAAGATCACGAGCAGGAGATGGAGCTGCAACGCCTGCAGTCTGATCTCGAAGCCCAACGCCACAGCCGCGACATGGAGCGCATCAAACTGCAGGCCCAGCTCCAGGTGCAGCAAGTGCAAGTCGTGGCCGATGCCGCTATCTCGCAGGCCGAGGCAAGCGCCTTTATCGAGGCGGTTAAGGCAACCGGCGTAAAGACTGGCGTGCTGTGGGCGGATGCCTGGAACGCTGCGATTCGACCTGCCGGTGCCACCGTCTCTCTTCTGATCTGGATTGCTACCATGGTCGCCGCCAGATTCGTTTTGCGCGAGTTCGACGAAACGCTGATCGCCGCTTTCCTCGGCGTGTTCGTCGGTGAGCGCATCCATAACAGCTTGCGGAAATGACTGACCTCGCCGCGCTGTATGTCCTGATTCGCCGGTTCGAAGGTTGTCGGCTTATGCCGTACATCTGTCCGGCTGGCGTCTGGACATGTGGCTGGGGCAGTACTGGCCCCGATGTCTTCCCAGGCAAGCCGTGGACGCAGGAGTATGCCGATTACCGGCTCAAGATCGACGCCGAGAAGTTTGCACGCGGCACGCACCTGCTGTGCCCGTTCCTCGACGGCGATCAGCTCTGCGCAATCGCGGATTTCTCCTACAACCTGGGGCTTGGGCGGCTCAAAGCTTCCACGCTGCGCCGCCGTCTGAACTCGGGCGATATCGACGGCGCTGCAAACGAGCTGCGCAAATGGATCATGGGCGGAGGTAAAAAGTTGCCCGGATTGGTCCTGAGGCGAGAGGTTGAGTGTACTCTATTGATGAATCCATGCTCTCTTGAAAACACTAGGAATACTGGATAAACATGACTCAGAATTGGCTATACGGCGAGTACAGAAATGATGGAAAGCTGGCGACACTTAATGACGCCAGTGGCGCTATTGTCTTGGATTGCAGCAACAACCTATTTGACATCACGCAAACGGGCAATATTCAATTCAGCTTTTCCAGCGTCACGCAGGCAACCGCACTCATAGTGATGATTGAGCGCACTGGCAACTACTCTGACACGTGGCCTGCCAATGTAGTGCCAAGTGATGGTGTATTGCCAGCGCAAAGTATCGGGCCGGGGCTGATGGACATATACACGCTCATTACGTCACGAGCTGGTGCGCCTTGGGTGATTCAGCCCTTTGCATTAGGGGTTCCCTTATGACGGTCGCCGCACATGCTGCATCTAGTGCGACTGCGAACTCGCCGACAAGACGCACGCTGCTCGCCTCCAATTTTGCATTTCAAGAGCTGGAGAACATCCCGACGCCGTTTAATGACTCAACTGTTGAGCACAATTACGCAACGTTGCAGACAGCGGCTGCGGATATTGCCGCGAGTGCTGATCTTGATGTTGTGATCGAGACCGTGACGACGTTGCCGAGCGGGCGACAGATCAAGGCCATGCGGATCAATGACGATGGAGTGCGCCCTGTTGTCCTGATTTCGCTGGGCATCCATGGCAACGAGCTGAATCTCGCGAAAGGCGTGATGACTGCGGCCAAGGAGTTCGCTACAAGTGACAGCAACAATATCCTGGCTTTGGCACGTCAGCACTTGGCGCTTGTCGTGATCCTCGGCGTCAATCCGGACGGCATGGTTGCAGATACACGCCAGAACGGTAACGGCATCAACCTCAACCGCAATTGGCCGTGGTTTTGGGCGGAAGCCCCTGACACCGACAAAGGTGCCGCGCCATCGGACCAGCCGGAGGTCTCAGGCATCCAGGCGTGGGGGCTGACGTTCGCTAGGCGGATCATCTGCACGCTGGATACACATGCATGGTGGTCGCGGACGACATGGGGGTTTTTGGTCGAGGAACTCTACCACGCTCCGGAAGCAGAGCGCACGCACCGGCTCGGGTACAACTACTGCCAGCAATTGGTATCGCAGCGCGATTGGTCTGGTTTTACCATCGTCAACGACACGCCTTTTTTGACTGAGTACAGAAGCTATCGGAAACCGTATCTCAACACTTGGTTTCGTCAGCACTCCCGCCCCGATGCTTTCAGCCTTGTCGTTGAAGTGCCCGAGACGGAAAACCAGGGCGTGTCCGCGACTGTCGGCCTGGATTTGTTCACCGGGATCATGGCCGCTGCTGTAGACGCCACGACGGCGCGAAATCTCATGGGCGTAGCGGTCACGCCCGCGCTCTCCGTCATCAACTCAAACAGCGATTTCTCAGCTTGGAACGATGCCGAGAACCGTCCGAACTTCTTCTCCTATACGCGGGCAAACCTCGCTGGCGGAAATCCTGGGCGAAGATTTTTCCTGAGTCGAACAACCAACGACGCATTCCCGAAGGCGTTGGAAAAAGCGGCATATTGTACCTACGGCGATGTCGGATTTGTTGCCGGTGGCGCTGACGATGCTGGAGCGACAGCTACCTGTTACCGAGATAACGTCGATGGAACAATCACATCCGCGCCAGCGCTGCCGGTAGCGATTCAATCGGGTGCAGTGGCGACGGATGGCACGTCAGTATGGTTCTATGGTGGCTTCACAGCGGCGAGCACTTACAGCGACAAGTTGTACGTCAAGACCTGGGCAGGCTCCGATGCCTGGGTAGAGGTTGCCTCCGTCACGGTGAGCGGCTCGCCTATCGCCTTGCAGCGCCACACCATGCATTACTATGGCGGCTATCTGTATGTCATAGGTGGCAGAACCTCGTCTGCAGTCTCGAAAGACATTTACAAGATCAATCCGGCGACCGGCGTGGCGACGCTATTTGCACAACTGTCCGGCCTGACGCAGCGGCACAAAAGCTGGTTGAGGTCCGACGGCTATATCTACGTGTTCGGCGGCGACGGCGGGGCGTCGGTCAAGGCAACAATCGAGAAGCTGAATCTGTCCACGGCTGCAAGATCGGTCATTGCCGCCACCTTGCCAGCGGCGCGCAACCGGCAGATCATGGCCGCGACGGCCTCGGATAGCACGGCCAGCGTTTACATCGCGTTCGGTACCAACTCAACGTCACCGGCGGTCGAAGATGACTGGAAGTCCGATATCTACGTATTCTCGGCGTCGAGCGAGACGGTATCGACATACTCATATGACCTTGACGGTGATTATGACGATCACGGCGACCTGATCACTATCGCGAGTCCGGCCTATGCAGACGGTATCGCTCGCTATCGGAGCGCCGACCAGGTCATGACATTTATGACTGGTGCGAACTTGGCTGGGCGGACTGCGGAGGTGTGGGAGCTGCAGGACGGAAGCACGACGCTCGGCCTCAGAAGCGCAGCGACATCGCACGGGTACATCCGGTCAACGCAGGCATTTGATACTGCCGATGGAGACCGATACGTCATCGCCACCAGGGTGGGCACGGATACATCACCAGATCAAAATCGGATGGTCCAATGCACGCCAGTGGCTATCCTCGGCCAGACCGGCGGCACCCGGCGCTATATCGATCCACTTCGACGAGTCCCGCCGAGACACGCCACGCCTATGACGCTGCCGGTGTACATCCGGGCGGGCGAGGGCGCTACGGCTGCGCTCCGGGCGTACTTCCGTGTGTGGACGCCGGGTAAAACGCTGAAGTTCCACGACGGTTTTCAAGTGTTGAAAATCACGGATTCGAAGGCGGCTGCAGCGTTTGACCTGATCAGAGGCACATCGCAAGCGGCAGTGGTGCGCACGTGCTCGATGTCGCTAACCTCCGGCAGTGCTGACGATCCTGTTGCTGGCGTTTTTTCGCCATACTGGACGAGTCGCTCGCAGGTCGATCAGCAGGTGATGGGCTTCGCCGTCTCGGGCGGTTTGTCGTCCTTGGAACTCTGGTACACGGCCAGCGATACCACGGACACGGAGCCAAACGGCGCGTTTCAACTGCGCTGGAATGATGGATCAGCTCATTCGTCCACGTTCCCGGTCTTCATGCTCAACCACACCAGGAGCGAGGTGGAATGGCGCAAAGACATGGTTTTCTGGAGGATCACGCCAACCGTGTCCGGCCTAACGTTCGATCTGTGGTTCTACGGCAATCTGATGACCGCTACCGTCACTTGCTCGACCACGACAATCAGCGGCTACACGATGACCGGCTGCGGGGTGTTGGACCATGGCCCGCATCTTTAAAACCTCACACTCGCTGGCCACCACTCGTAAACATCGGCGTGGCTGGCTGATCCTTCACCAAGTCCGTCGCAGAAGAAAAAACGGCGCTCACTAGGGTTCCAGGCGGCATCCCGCCTCATCCCGTCTTGCATGACGATAGTGCAGATTTCATCGGGCTTCAGGCGGGAGAGGGCGGATTCGGTCATGACGGCATTCTACCCTTTGGCGTCATCGCCTTGCTGCTGGCGGACGGCATCCCACTCGTCAACTGGCGTTTGTTCTTCGGCTTTTTCCAGCTCATCCGGCACTGCTCGAATTGCCGCTGTCAGGCCGCGAAGCATGTCACGTTCTACCTCTGGGTTGCTGAATTCGAACCTTCGACCATCTGGAAGCTGCACTACATTCGGCAAGAGGAAGCCGTGAATCCGGCTAAGTACCTTGATGAGGTATTGGAACTTTGCGTGCCAGCGGTGCTTCTCGACATAGAATATTTCGGCCCGCTTCCGCGCCTCTTCCAGCTCGGTTGCCAGCTCTGCACTCGTCGCAACTGAGCGTTCTAGATCGTGCTTCATGGCTTCCAGATCGCGCCGCAGTTCGGCGTTTTCGGCTTGGAGTTTCTCAATTGCGCACACAGCTTGACCTTCCAACGACACTGAAAACGGATCGCTGTATGGATAGCCGGGGCGAGGCACGCTCCGCAGGCGCTTCTTCAGTTCTTCAATGTCCATCACCTCTCCCTAACCATACGTATAAGCTCCAAGATAACGGCAGGATTCGCGGCAGCTATGTAGGATGCGTTGCTTTCGGCTTCAGTATCATGCCCAGTCGCGGCAATCTGGTGCACGCCATTGAATCTAACAATGTATGTGCCCGTATATAACCTTTCCTTTTTCCAAGGTTCGCCTCCAACCTTCTTCGCCAGCCTCTCCAGCTCGTCAAGATCGATCTTGTTTTGCATCATTCCTCCAGTTCGGGTACTTCTTCGCCGAATTTACTTTCAACAAAGGCACGCATTGATGGCTCATCGATTGGATCATATATTGCCGCATTGCCATAATGACTGCGGATAATATTCCGGTCCGCCGGGTTGTTTGCTTTCGCTACCCAATATGCCAAATCTGGCCCGCTGAGTTCTGATACCTTCATCATTCCCCCTTTCCAGCCTCGCGGGAGGCGATTGCAGCGGCAGCGCGGACGAGGTAGTCACTCCATCCATCTCCGTATCTTGAGATGGCCCACCTCACTCTCTCATACAGCGCGCCTAGCCTCGCAGCTGCTTGCTTCGCGCTCATACGTTCACCATTAACAACAACAAATATGGTTTGTCTTTTGTTGTTGTCCTGTTCTGACTGGGTGGCCCAAACGGAGTTTCCTGGCTCGTAATTCCCGTTAACATCCTTTCGCTCTATGGTAAGGCCGCCTGGCTTTTCTCCCATATCAGCAAGAAAGTTCTTGAACTCTCTCCAGCGATCACAGACGGTTATGCCGCGCCCACCATAACTGCCGTAGCGCGCGTCGTTCGGATTGCCGCAGCGTGCTAGCATGTTGCGCCAGCAGGTATAGGTTGGAGTTCTGTTGTATCCGTGTTTAATGGTCTGCGTCTTCTTTCTGTGAGCGTCATAGCACCCGCAGCTCTTTGTCTTCTCAGACTTAAGCTCACATGCTGCGACTGACTTCCAGTTGCCGCATTCGCAAAGACACACCCAGCGCGGCCTTCCTTTGCGCTCAAAATCTCGACGAATTACGGTCAGGCGCGTAAATACGCGACCTGTCAAATCTTCGGCAACCCCTCCCCGAATTCCTTTTATGTGCGGCAATTTTTCTCTCCAATGGCTGCAGCTGCTCTTACGATCGCGCGGCGAGTGGCGGAGCGCGCATCCGATCCCCATGCTTCCGTCACTGACACAGAGAATGTATAAGTCTCGTAAGAAGTGGCAGTTCGTTGCGCTTCGTCCTGAATTACGCTGATATGCAGTGCAGCCGCCAGCCGCAGCGCGTCGCCATCGTCCTCAAGCGGATTCCATTTTCTGACGCGAGCATCCATATGCCCATTGCTCCACCACACGCCAGCATCATCGACGTGGTGAAAATTGATCCCCGCCGCCTTCGCCGCCAATTCCAACATTTGCTTATCATCCATTCGTCTGCTCCTTATCGCGGGAGGCGGTGAGCTTGCGCCTGATGCTGATGCACGGCCCATAGCCAAATAGGCGTATCCAAATGCGGCGATACGCGCCAAACACCCATGTGCTGCACTCAAGCGGGCCTATGCGCATCATTCACCCTATTCAGGCTGCGGAGCGGCTGGTGTCGCATCAAGGATAGGCTTGATTGCCTGCATGGCGTCTCTTACCTTGACCTCGTTGAAATAGAATTGGTCTTTGCGGAAATCGCTATTTTCCTTGATGCTGCATGAGACCAGTGCTGAATACGCACGCAATAGCGCATCGTGCACTATTGCAGGTACTTGCCCTGCCGGTACGGGCGTCGGCTGCTGTGCTCGCTTGTTCCAGGCGGAGATGGCTTCTTCTCGACTGCCTTCCTCGCCGGTGCATTGACATTTGGAACACGCAACCCACGTTGCATAGCCGTTTGTTTTAAAATCTGCTTGCGATCCGCAGAAAGGGCATGACCTGAGTTCCGTCGCATTCTGTTCGGTTGTCATCTATTCCTCCTGCGGGGCGGCGAGTTTCGCGGCTTTGATTTCCTCGCGAGTGGCGAGACGGGCGTATCCCATTGGGGACCGGATCAGCATCGGCTCCTTCTCGCGCCACTTCTTAGCTTCGTATTCATAACAGACTTTCGGCCTATTCCCGTTCCAGCTTGCTTCTACTCTGCGTTTCTCTGTATCAACGCTGATGATGCGAACCGACCAGACTGCAACTGTACTCATGGTTGTATTGCCCATTTTGTGCCGACCAACGTCGTAAACCACCATACCAGGCTTCAGCTTCTCGAATTTCATCTATTCCTCCATGGCGGTTACGTGGGTCAATGCATCCGTGTGAATCCATTGCGGGGCGGTCAGGGTAAAAGTGCCTGCGTGACGGCGTTACTCATCGTCACCCTCATCATCTCGGCAAAATAGGCAAGCAATAGCTGCGAATATCAGCAGCGCTAATGCTCTAAGGCGTGCGATCATTCATCCTCCGTGGCGGTTACGGGCACAGGCTTTTTGGCGAACGCATCGTAAAGCGTCTTTGTCCCGTCCGGAAGCAACGCCCAGGAGCAGTAGAAATCTTTATCGATCAACCCGTCAGCAAACCAAGCGAACGAGAAGAATTCGCCATCGTAGAAACGCGCCTCGGCAACATGGTAGCCATCGCATTGGTTATAAAGCAGATAGTCGCCCGGTTCGGTGGGCGTGTCGCTTGCTGGGTGGAATTTCAGGTCAAAGTTCATCTCGGCTCCTATACGGTTACAAGGTGTGGAAAGGCATCACTTGCCCCCCTTTGAGCCGTGTGAAAGCGTGTGTAAATTCAGTGTATTCCGGTGCGTTTTACTGCGGTTTTTGCCGCTTCGTGTCGCATCTAACTCATTGATTCGTAAGGGAATAGTCGCACAGAAATCATGCTAACTTGCCTTCACACGGCAGGTTTAAAACTAGAGTTTACGCGGTTTTTGAGTATCCCTGTGTAAATTCAAGTGTAATTTGTGAAAATTGGACGGTTAGCTCAGCGGTAGAGCACAGCATTCACATTGCTGGGGTCGCAGGTTCAAACCCTGCACCGTCCACCATCAAATCCCCCCGAATACTTTCTCCAACGCATCTCTTTGTTGATCAACTTTGAGGTGTGCGTAACGCTCACTCATCTTGGTTGTGCTGTGCCCGAGTATCTTGCTGATCGTGTGCAGATCGATGCCTTTCCCGGCCAGCAGAGATGCCGTAGAGTGCCGCAAATCATGGAAGTTGACATGCTCCATCTCTGCCGCTGCTCTCGCCCTCTGGAATCCTGTCTTCAGCCCCTCGAAGTTAACCTTCAACGGGATTCGCTCTAGCCATGGTTTCAGTGGCTCAATGATCGGGACTGAACGCATCTTCAGTGTCTTGGTGTTTCCTGCTGGGATGACTATCAAGCCGTCGCGGATGTCCTCTTTCCTCAGTTTCAGTATTTCACCGCGTCGCATGCCAGTATAAAGAGCGATCCAGATTGCAGTTTTCACAGACTCGCTTGCTTTGCTCGCAAGCAACTCAACTTGTTCGACCGTCAAAAATACCTCCCGCGTATTCCGCTCGGTCTCCCGTTTCACCTGTTCGCCGTAATTTACAGGGATAATCTCCCTCTCCCAAGCAATGGAAAGGGCTTTTTTCAGGGTGCCAAGGCTGCGGTTGATTGTGGCAACCGCATAACCTTCCGCTTTGAGTCCTGAAACGATCTTCGATGCAGCGGCCTTCACCTCTGACGCTTTTCTGCCGGAAATAAACGGCGCGATTCTCGCCGCGTGGTGCTTTGCAGTTTCCCCGCTGCGCAAACTCTCAGAATGCTCCATATAAAGAGCCATAATTTCGGTGAGTGGCGGGTCTTCGGTGAAGACGCGGGCCTCTAGTTGTTTCCTGAGTTCGAGTTCCTTCTTTTCTGCATCCTTCTTTCCTGCGCCTTTTGGCAATATTCGGTGTAGGCGTTGACCGTCGATGCAAATTTCCGCGTGCCAGCGGCCTTTGTCGTCTTTTCTGATAGGCATGATTCTCTTGATTTAAACCAATTCAAAACGGATTGGAGACTGTAAAGCTTTTTCCGCACTCCAACGGGGATGAATGGTAACCCTTCCCTCTGAAGTCGTTCAACGTGGCGGATGCTGCAATGAAGGACATCCGCCACTTGCTTCTTAGTTATTAAATCCTCAACTACAGCGCTCATCTCTCAATCTCCTTCCGTCAATCCTTGTTCCGCTATGCGGCTTGCTTCAAAGCTGCGCTGTCGATGCGCTTGAACTCGATTACCCAGACCCATGGATTCGCATCCCAAGACTTCTCACCGTTGATCGACTCCCAAATCTGCCGAAAGCCCTCGCGGCATGTGCCGACTGCGCCGAATTGAGTAGCATCAAGCGAGGTCAAGGTTGGAGATGCTCCTTCGGCCTTCGCATCTTCCTCGCTGATGTCCTGAATCCGTTCGACGCGCACTCCGGTTACTTCGAGCAGGATGCGACTTGCCCAGCGGGGCATGTGGATTGATGATGTCCATGCCCAATCGCGCCCAAGATCGCCTCTTAGCATGTCCGCATAGAGCGGATCTGCTCTATAGATGATCGTCTCCCGGTCTCTGGTTGCCGTGAAAGTCTCGCGCACCCAGAGCCTGTCTCCTGGCTGGCCGTAGGGGCAAAGTCTCTCATCACCGTGCTGGTTGTTTTCGTCCATCCACCACACCGCAGCGCCGACGCGATTACCGCGCATATCTATCGCAATATCAAGAAGCGGCCACTCGCCGGGATTCGGCTGCGCCTTGATTACGCGTCGCGTCTGCGTCTTCGAGCCGTCAAGAATCGCTCTAACCATCGGCGCGCTAAACAATATCGGTCTTTCCTTCATCCCTAATTCCTCCTCGCTTCCTTCTCAGCTTCCGCAATCAGCGCGGCCAGTATGTTAAGCCCATCCATCTTCGCCCTTGCCTCATCGATTCCCGACACATCCAGGCTGCACCATCTGACCAGAGGGCAGTCTGCACATGGGTCAACCGTCGGCCAAATTACTTGGCCTTTCCAGCGGGGTTTGCAGATCTCTTGCGCCGCCGGGCTCATTACTGGGTACTGCATGGCTTGATTCCTGAGACTGGGCATTTTGCCCGTTCTTATCTGCTCCCGTAATCGTTGCCGTCGGTGCGGGGTCGTTCGTATAGCGCACTATCAGCCCGTCATAGTTCACGCCGCGAAGGCCCTTCGGGTTCGGCTCCCGATGCACTGCAAGCGCCTTTTCGAGAACTTTCTTGATTTCGTAGCCGCGATGGGCGGTCACGCTGACATGCGGCGAGCCGATGCCAAAGCTGGATGCTGGCGTAAAGCCAAATGTTGATGTCAGTTCGCGGATGTCGTCTGCTAACCCTTCCAGATCGATCTGGCTCAACTGCCGACCATCGCGGTGCTTAATTTCGCCAGTGCGCGCCAAGTATTCAATCTCGCCGAACTGGCACATATTTATTCGTGTTGCCAAGTCAAGCAGTGAGACAATCGCATGCGCCTGCTCGACGTTCATTTTCAGTGTGACTTCAGACATTCTCTGCTCCCTTGTTCATTGCGGCATCGATGGCGGCGCGTGCTGTCGGCATCTCATCATTGCGGTTCTGCGTGCTCCAGCCTGCGAATTCGTGGACTTCTTCGTATCGCGGAGATGGGCGAGTTGTCGGGCGGCGCATAACGTTCACAACAGTGAATAGGCCAATCCTGTTCTTATCCAGATAGTCGAGCCGTTCCGTATCCTTCCGCTCCTCTTCCAAATCCATCCTTGCCCGGCGCATCCCTTCACGGTACGCATCCCGCTCCGCTTTAAGCATGGCGATCTCGTCGGTCAGGCGTTCGGCCGTCTTTTCCTTGTCGGCTCGGCCTGCTTGGTAGGCTGCCTGCATTAGCTGCATCACGTTCGAGTCCCGATACTTCTCTCGCGATCCATTTTCATCCGCTGGGTATTCGCTATCGAACCACTCTTTAAACTCCCTGCGCACTGCGTCGGTGTCAGTCATGACATGCCTCCACAGACTCAAATCCGGCATGCGAGAGAGACCGCAACTCATCCACGCCAATCGAGAATTCCAATCGCCTGATGATCTCTTCAGTGATCGAGCGTCGATTCACTCCAGCCGAATCTCCTAATCTGCGCCTTAATTCATCCGGCAACTGATTGGACATAAGCAGCGGGAATGCGGTTGTTTGCGCCTCACTCGCCACGGCTTTCTTATCGCCGTATGCAGCTAGAAGAACTTCCATCGCTGTTTTGCAATGTTCCCCGGATTTCGTGGACAATTTCTCGCATATCAAGAGAGCCTGTTCCTTGGTAATCTCCAGATTGGCATACTTCTTTGTCCACCCGCCTTGGAGTGGGATTGGGATTCCAAGTATTCGCGCCTCATCGTCTGTCAAACCAACCGGGCGTTTTCCATATTTCGCGTGCAGATATGCTTTAAGCTTCATGATCCTTGCTCCTTGTCTTGCGCTCCTTGGGTGGTGGCAGCTTGTTCCTTGACGTGCTCAACTATCATCTCTGCGCATGACTTGTGCGGGCAATCGCCGCTGAAGCCGCAATACTTCATGCCGACGATGACATGGCCACACATCACCCGTGGCTGAATCATTCCGCGCACATTGCAGGTCGGCTTGCTCATGCCTTCTCTCCTTGCGCTTGAAGGGAGCGGATGGCGGCTGGCCTGTACTTCCGGCGCTCATCCAGCCAGATGCCTTCGGGACTGTGTGGCGACGCCTTCCACCGCTTGCCGTTCCACCACAGGGTTACCTCGATCTCGTCAACATCGCGCTTAGTTTCGTACCAGCCCTTTTCTGGTGGGCTGCCAATGCGCCATGCTCCTTGCGCTTGAAGGGAGCGGATGGAGGCGTCTAACAGTTCGCCGGAATATGTTTGCACTCCAAGTTTCAAATCTTTGGCTTCGATTACAGCCAGCTTGCCGTCCGACCAGTGCATATTGCGCAGCGCCGCATACAATTCGTGGTAAGCCTCCTTGCGCACATCCTCCTGACTGCGTGCGGTGGTGGCTTTTTCCAGCTCTTGTGGGTGCCTCGCGCCCTTTGCAAACGATGGCGCTTGAAGGAGGCGGATGGCGTCCCTCTCATCAAGCAAGACAATCCTTCCTCCCCATTGCGCCTGTGTATGCCTAGCATCTTGCTCGTTACCATAGATACCGAAAACATGACCGTCTTCTTCGCGGCGGACCATCCAGGCGGTAGGGGTCCTCTTCCCCTCCTGACTTACCGGACACACTGAGGGGGAGAGGGAGTGCCATGCTGCCCCATCGAGAAATGCTTGCATCTGTCCGCGCCAATATTGCACTGCGCAGTCATTCGCTGGGTCAGGTCGTGCATACTTCTGCTCAAATGCCTCCTGCGCATCCTTCGGCAAGGGAGCGGAGAGGATCACAGAATCAATCGCGTGGATGATGATGTCTCGCGATATAAGCTGCTCATCAGGTATGGCGAAGATTGCTTTCTTTAGCGCCATGCGAAGCGCGTCTTGGTGGTTAGTGGTCATGGCTGGCCTATATCTCTATGGCTTCAATTGCATCAATAATTTCACCAACATAAACCTTGCTAGAGCATTGATGACATATGCAAGGACGATGGGCCTTTTCCAAAGCAAGGTCTTTGGCTTGTTCCTCGTTTTCAGCCTCAACCTCGACGCTTATGGATGCATCTACCGTGATCAGTACGCTGTATCTATTCATGCTTTCTCCTGTGCGGCGCGTGCGGCGTCGATGATTGCGATCTGTTCTTCGCACTGCCACATCGACCACTGACTACCATTGCCTTTGCTGATCGACTTGCGCTCTGATTCAAACCAGTTGCGTAGCTCCAGAAGTGCGGCAAGATACCTTTCTGCGTCACCGGCTACCTTATGCGATTGATCCTGCTGCTGTGCTGTCTGTACTGGAGCGGCGGCGTCCGGTAATGGCATCCAATCATCGCAAGCCGACATCTTCGGGCTTCCATCGCAATAACCAGCCCAGTAGCATGGAATGTTCCCACTCTTCCAGCGCTTCACGATGAGCCCTTTTTGCGCCGGACCATTCATCCATGCCGCCTCCTGCTTCCCCGGCGCTTGCGCTGCCTCTGCTTGCGGTGGGGCGGTGAAAAGCGGCCCGATCTTTCTCAGCCTCGGGTTATGAGACTCGAAACCATTCTCAACCTGCCATTTATCGGCAAACACAATGCGCCCGGTTTCGTCATGTTGGAACATCCACGCTACCGGCTCCGCTCCCGCTGCGGCGGCTGGCTGGGATGCAATACCCGCAAATGCCTTTTCCGCCTCCCAGATCATGCGGCCAGTTTCGGTAAGCTCCGGCTTTGGCTTTGGCTCTGCCGCTTGCTGAGATAGGAGGGCGATAGCCTCATCAACCTTGCGCAAATCGTTATCGCTTGGCCGTGGCTTGCGTCCGCCAAATCCTTCGAACATGCCTTCCGCATCGTTCTGCAATTTGACGTATGACCTCGCCACTTCCAGCACTTGCTTCATCTGTTCGTTCATGTCTCCCTCCAATTTGCTTTCAAGCTCCACGGTGCAATGCTGCGCTCCGCCACGGGGCATCTTCCGGGCCTGAGCAATCGGGGCGCTCGAAAATCTCGGGCCGCCAATGAGTGATGGTTCTAGCGTACGTAGAGACGCACTCCCAACCGGAGCAATTCACCTGCTTCCATCCGCCCATGTATGTCTTGTCTTTAACAACCTGCCGAATCTGTCCGTGATCCATGCGCACTGTGACCTCTTGCCCTTCATCTGGCATCGCGTCTTTGGTTGAAATCCATCCGTTCATCTCATCCCCATCCTTCTGTGTTTGGCCCCAATAGCGGGGCCGGTGATCATGCTGCCTCGCCCAAATCAAGCCCGAGTTCCTGCGAGCAGTACACGTCTATCTGCGTGCAGAATGCCGAGAACTCAGCAACGCACATGTCAGACGTGCTCTCACGGGTCAGCTTGATTTCCCCATCCGGCAGGCGCAGTTCCTTCTTTGCTGCGAAGCGGTCGGCAAAGAACTCGTGCCAAGCTTCTTTATCGAAGCGCTGGCCCGACACCCATGCGTTCTCTTCCAGCCATGCCATGCGCGCCCAGTGGAATTTATTCTGCTGGATGCTGCGCTTGCTCTTGGCTTCGGTGATGTTGACTGCGAGCGGCTTGCCTGCGTCGGCCATTGCGCGCCAATTCGCACGGAGGAAGCTCCAAAGCTGCTGTGCGTTGCTTTCGCCGCGTAGAGTGATGGTCTTGTTCATGGTCTACCCCCAAGCCTTTGCTTTCAATTCCTGGCGCTGCTTTGCCAGTGACTCGATACGCTCAGAACACCCTTGCATCATGTCGAGCAATAACCTGCCGGACTCGATCAGAGATTCCACGCTTTCCGGCACGTCATCGTGATCCGGCTGCATCTTGCGCAGAACCTGTGTCGCTATTGCGGACACTTGCCCGCATATCTTCTGCAGGTTCCTCTTCTCGTCTTCGTGCGCGGCCCGCACGGTTGAGTAATCTCCGCGAGCAAGCCGCACTTCGTCAGTGATGGCGGATAGGTCGATCATGATCAGAATGGGATTTCTCCGTCGAATGCAGCACTGTTGCGCGACGAAGGCTGCTCTCTGCCGGATGGTTGCCGCTGGCTTTGTTGCGGCGCGCCGTAATCGTCATCACCGCCATTTTTAGCGTTCGGCCCGCTGCCCAGCATCTGCATGCTGTCGGCGATAATCTCTGTCGTGTAACGCTCTACGCCGTCCTTGTCGGTCCACTTGCGCGTTTGAAGCTTGCCTTCCAGGTACACGCAGGAGCCTTTCTTGAGGTATTGACCGCAGATCTCGCCGAGTTTGCGATAGGCCGTGAACCGGTGCCATTCAGTCGCTTCCTTCTTCTCGCCCGACTGCTTATCCTTCCATGTCTCTGTTGTCGCAACGGAGAAGTTGCAGACTGCATCTCCGTTCGGCATATACCGGGTAGTGGGATCTTGACCAAGATGGCCGATGATTTGTACTTTGTTCAGACATGGCATATCAGTTCGCTCCTACAAGGTGAGTCAGTTTTTGTTTGCGTGCATCCTTGGCATCAGTAAAAATAGCCATTGCATGCGAGTCTTTGAGGGCTTCCGCTGCTTTGTACGCGGCAGAGAATGCTTTAAATAGCGCCTCCATGCTGTCCGCTGCTTCAATAGCCGCCATGTGATCGGCAAGCAGCTTTTCGTCTACCTTGGGCGGCTCCGCGCCGGTTTCGAGCCATGCAAGCAGTTCCTTACCAGTGTCCGGCGTAATCTTGAAGAACCGACCGTCGAAAAGGCTTGTTCTGTCTTTGCTGGCGCTTGCGATGTGATTCATATCCACATCGAGCATCACTGTGAATTCATATTCCATTCCCTCGCGCTGGACCGGAGCAAGGCCAACTTTCTTGGGGACTTGCTTCCCTTTGTCGTTCGTCTCCAGCACGTATTCCTGCTTTGCGCGCATCGTGGCGATGATGTGGCAGGGACTGCGAAGCATTGCTTCGACCAGGGAGTTGTGTTCCGGCGTGATTGTCCGCCATGCTGCGAATCCGTTAGCCTTGCCGGAATCCGCGATCTTCCCTTGCTTGTCCAGCAAACCGCCATCTCCGGCCCATGCATGGGAAAGCGAATCAATGATGATCGTGGAATATCCTGCCTGCTCGAATGCCTTGATTGCCTGCAGATATTTGGTGATGGTGTAGGGCGCTTCGATGCCGATAATGTCGTAGTCGCCCAAGTGTGCATACAGATCGCCGCTGCCATGCTCTGTGTCGATCAAACCAACCTTGCCGCCAAGCCCGAAAGCCAGGAGAAGGCTACTGTAAGTTTTCCCGGCTCCACTCGGGGCCGCTATTCCCAAACGGAGTTTTGCCTTCTTGCGTTCTGCCTTCCTGATTTCCATTTCTATTCCTCTTGTTTAGATTGCGCCTAAGTTCTTCTTCGTACTGCTGCTGCTCTTCCATTTCCTGCAACTGTCGCCAACAGGCTCCACTCACAATCGCCTCCTTATCCACCTCCACAGCCGCTTGATCTTCCCTGCCCAGCATGTCGGCGTGCGGGTCATTTGCTCGCCCGCATTTGGTCATGTTTCCACTTGCTGCCGCCCGGAGCGCTGCGAAGAATCTCAACCTTCCTCATCCATTCGCGTTGAGCGTGGCGGTTTTTGGGGAACAAAGTGACGGCTCTCTTTACTAATTCGATGTAGTTGGCGCTCATGTTTGCCTCCTTGAATTGGTTATTAGTCTTCAATTACCTTCAAATTCTCATGATGCTTACAGTGCGAAAATCCACTGTTACCCGGCCCGAATCCCCGACCGCACTGTGAGCAGTAGACCATCGGGAACCGTGCTGCCAGTGCTGCCACAATCCGCTTGATCTGCTGCGCCTGCGTTGTCTGCTGTTGTGTCATGTCATCCTCCCTGTTTGGTGTTGGCGGTCCGATTCGAACGGACTACACGGTAATGGCCCCGATATGCTCGGTTTGCTTGTTCGGTCTTCCCGCTGCGTTACGGCGCTATTGCATGCCGCCCGACTTGTTTTCGCGTGTTACTTACATGGCTTTCGCCATCGACTCCCACCACGCCGCGCCAACACGAAAGCAACCTGCCCGCACAGCACGTACTTCGGAGATGTCTCACGTCTCCAAGGCAAGCTGCTTTCGTGTCGCCCCTCTCTTACCCGGAGGGGCTTTAGGTGTTGGCTTTAGGTTGCGACCCTTAGCTTCTTGCGAGGATGACTCGGGGTGGACACGCTCCGTGCGCACGGCGTCGCTCGACGCCCCGATGTGACCGCTACTTCTTTCCGCCACCAACACATGGAAACCCTGTTCCACCGTTCCCTTTGCCGTTCCCGGTGAACCAACGTTCGCGACCGAGGCCAGGGCTTCCATGTGTTACCCCTCGTTAGAAGGGCTTTCCAGAATCGGGTTACGCTTTCGCGCTTCTGGCACCGTATGAGAGGAGAGCTCTGTCCTATCCAGCGTTGTAGACTTCTTGCGCCAGTTCTTTCATGGTTCGGAAAAACATCGTTCCTGCTACCGCATACACGCTCTGTTCATCCTTCACCCAAGCGCGGGACAGGGTGCGCAGCAGTTCAGCGTCGATCAGCTTGCACTTGTAGTTTTCGCCGACTCCAACATCCTCAAGCCACATCACCGCATCGCCTTCGCAGCCCCCGAAGTCAGCAATGAATCGCTGAACATACTCATCGTCGAACGGCTCTTGCTCTGCTATGTACTTGGCAATTTCAGGCAATGCCCGGTCATATCTGCGCTGCTCACGTGCTAATGAATCAATGCTGATTACGTTCATGTCATTCACCTTTAGCGAGGGAGAGGGCGGCGCTGGCCTGCTGCAAAACCTCCGGCGTCAGATCAACGCAGCTATCAATTGCTTCGTATAGGTTGCGCAGCGCGGAAACCAAGGCATCGTGGCTATTGCAGGCGCGGACGATGAATTCGGCATTGGCGCCGCCGTCGTCATGGAACGACACACCACAGATTGGTTGCTCTCTTCCCTCGGCGTAGATGAAATAGTTTCCTGATCCGCTTCGTACTGGCTCCTTCCACGGCGTTGCTGTATGTTTCGCTTCCATCTCTCATCCCTCCTGGTTATCCGCTGCACTTGTTGCTGTGTGCTGCGTCGATGTAGTAACTATACACGAATGGATAAGGAAAGCAATACGCGAATGGATAGAAATGTGCGAAATATTTCCACACCCCGAATTGCTGCGAGGGTGCAACAAAGCCGTGCTATTGACGAAAGGAAGTTCTAGTGAGTCACTTAGTTATTGCGCAATACGATGGAATGGATGTCACGTTCAAAGATGACGGATGGTTTAATGCAACTGCAGTTGCTAAGCGGTACGGCCAGAATCCGAATGATTGGTGGCGACTTCCGGCAACACAAAGATACGTGGCGGCACTGGACCGTAAATACGGGAAAATCCCGTATTTAAAAACGCAGCGCGGAAAGCAAGGCGGCACGTGGCTTCACCCGAAATTGGCAGTTCGGTTCGCCCAGTGGCTTGATGATGATTTCGCGGTCTGGTGCGATGAGCAGATCCAGACATTGATCAACGGAACGCATTCGAGCCATGATCGAAGCAAGTTGAGGCATGAGGCAGCGGCAACATACAAGGTGATGTCCGCAGTCCTGCAGATTGCACGTCAGACGCAAGGGAAGGGATGTCAGCCGCACCATTTCATGGCCGAAGCCAAATTGGTCAATTGGGCGCTGGCCGGAGAGTTCAAGGGATTGGACCGAGACAGCCTCGATTCCAGTCAGCTTGATTTACTTGCCAAACTGGAAGAGCTGAACACCGTGCTGATCGGCTCCGGCGCAGATTACGTGACAAGGAAACCGACATTGCAGAAATACGCGGAGGATTGGAGGCGAGCTAGGATCATGAAGCTGGTAGCGTGACGAAACAGTGCGCGCAGCACATGGCGCCGAATGGTCGACAAATTGACTTGGAGATAGTTGTCTTATTCAATAAGATATTGATTCTGTTGAGTTTTTTGTGGTCGACAAGATGGCGCCATGCATGCGCGGCGCAGCGGCCAATTGACGACGGCGCGAGGAAATGAAAAAGCCGCCCGGAGGCGGCTTGTGAGTTATTTCTTTTCCAGTATATTGTTGATCATGTCTAGGAAATTTTCGCGGAACAGATTTGGTACTTGATGCTCAGGAATACGGAGTTTGAGAGCAATTTCGTAGTAATCCGTATGCTTGTTCTTCAACTGCTCTTTGAATTCAAGCCGATACTTTTCCGGGCAGAGGCATGCAAGTGCCATCCACAGACCGTTTGCTTCAGACTCGAACTGCTCGGAACGTCCAGAGGCTGGTTTTGGAACCTCGAAATCAGACAAGAGGCATTCAAGCTGGGACGCTTGAGCAACCTTTTCCTCCGGCGAGTCGAAAAGGTGCATCAATTCCTTGGTGAACACAAACCGTTGCCAGCATGTGTTCATTTCCTTGGCCAATACAATCACGTCCCGGCTAAACAAGCGAGCCACAGACGTTGACATATTATCGGCAGATATAAAAAACCCTCGAATTCTTTTGACATCGAGGGTCATTCGAGCCGTCTGCAAGACCGTCTTGCCCGTAATTTCCAATGCTTTATTCTGTAGATCCCTTGTGGAAATCCGTGGGTCAAGTGTTTGACAATATTGGTATAGTTCTTTGAATTTAGACATATTGCTACTTGTCCAACTCCTCCACATCGACCAGTTCAAAATCTCCTGCGCCGATTTGAGAAATTGCTTTGTTAAGTTCTTCTGCGAATTGCTCAGCAGTTGTTTCCCGGTTGGTTCCTGGATACAGCTTTATGTTAGTTACAGCAAGAGCGTCTTTGTCAAACAGCCGCCTTGCAGCCAATTCAACTTGCGTGCCCATTTTTTTCTCCTGAGATACCCAAAGGTCGGTTGCTTAAAAGTTAACTTAAAATTATAACGTAATTTTCTTGCGATACATACCAGAAAAAAATTACCTGTGACTATTTGTGCGTCTGGAGTCCTAAAAGTTCCGACCTCTTTTATTTAATTCGAGAATACCACGACAGTTACTTTGGATAAAATTTTCCACTGTAAACCTGTGGCTGTATTGGATATACGCCAAACTCTCCATCTTTTTGCGATGAAATTCAGCGGCAAATTTGCGATGAAAACAAAACGGCCCGAAACGGGAATTCCCGCATCGAGCCGCTATTTCAGACGCCATACTAGCCCACGGGCCACATATGGCGGCCACCCGAAGGTGGACTTCAAGCCCGATGCTTTCACAGAGCGGGAGACGTGATTATTATGCTATTGGTAAGACTCAATCGCAAGCCCTACGCTCCCGCCGACTTCCAATCCGGTATCACGCGCTTTCCGGCGGCTCTTCTTGTTGCTTCTTTGTGATTTGGATGGTCAAGCCTTCTGCACTGACACGGCGAATCAGCTCTTCCAGTAGATCGCCGGTGCTGAAATTCTTGATATCTTTGCCACCCTTTTTCCCTTCATAGCACTCATCCAGTGTAGTGATGATCTCGGAATTCATAGAGCGCCCATTTTCCTTGGCGTGTTTTTCTATTTTCTCTTTCAATGGCGTAGGAAAACGAACGCCAAACGGGGTTATATCTCGGAATTTCATCCGAGAAGTGTAGATTTTAGCTACACTATGAAATAGCAACACGGTGTAGCAACTATCCCCGCTTTTCTTGCTCTAAAACTAGGTATTCATGGTGTAGTTTCAAAATGTAACTTGCAGTACACTGTCCTTACATACAGCGGTATTTTCAATTGCGTTACATATTTTCGGCAACTATCCATAAAAAGTAATGGTCTATTGCGATGGTTGAGATTTTGTAAGTGTTTTGTAAGAAAGCTCCTACACCTGTAGGCGATGTATTAGCATAGGTCAAGACGTCAAACCGGTCCCATAGGAGGGATTTATGTCGAAGGATGACGATGCACTTCTGGAGGCGTTCCATGTTATGGAGCCCGATGAAGCGGACTTGTTTCTGGAAACCGCCCTGGTTCAGACCGCCGAGCGTCGGCAGAAGAAAAATCGCCAACAGGAGAAGGCTATAGTAATAGAACTTATTCCTGGGATTTCTTTGACCTCTTTCGCGTAGCGAGATTGGCAGAGGCTTCAAGAGTGGCAAGCACTTGCCTTCTTGTGCTTTTATCAGCCTTTCTGAATGCCTGCATTACCCTCACGAGATCATCGGCACTTACAGCATCGTTGGCCGCTTCATCCAAAGGCGGGGCTGCTGACGCAGGCTGACCGCTCTCCGTTCCTTCAATTAACCACTCGAAAGAAACGCGGCAAGCACTAGCCAGTTTTCTGATTGTTTCCGTTTCTGGCCCACGTTTCCCGACAACGCCCTTAAGAATACGGCTGATCGTTGCCTGAGGCACGCCGGAAAGTCGTTGCAATTCACTCTGCGAAGCGATCTTCGCATCCTTCATAGCCTTGTCAAGTCGATCACCTATCGTCATTCGCGGACTATACAGCCGTGAATAGTCGGGCGCAAAAATCCTTCCATTCGTGTATTGCATTGTCTATCCATTCGTGTATAGTTGAGTCATGGATAAAGACATTTGCACCATGCTCATAGAGATCAAAGCGGAAACTCAGTGGAGTCAGCCGAGGTTGGCTGACGAACTCAAAGTTTCTCAGCCGACAGTCAACAGGATTCTCAGGGGGCAATCCGATTGCATGGCGAGCACGCTCACGGCGATTGCCAATCTGCATAAGCGAATCTGCGCCAGAACACGCCGCCGCACCAAGAAACAGAAGCAAGAAACGATTTCGTAGAGTTGTCTAGGAAGTTATGCGGTCGCTCACACAGGGCCGCATTTTTTCCGCCCGGATTCGAGTTTTTGATGCATGTCACAGCAGTTTGAAGTTGTTTGAACTTTCCATTTTTTTACCGAAGTCCTTCTTTTTCACGAGGAAACCATGAAGCAAGTACGCAACATCGTAGTTAAGACCCTATTAAACGCTGACGAATTTTTGGCATTCGACGAGGCATGCAAAGCCGCCGACAAGACGCACAGCAAGGCGCTGCGCGACATGGCGAAGAACTTTGCGACACCTAGACATGATAGGCGTCGTCAGCGTCCGAGTGAATGGCCTGTGCCAGTCCACAACAAGGCCATGTTCCTACCGGGCCGCGTGAATTACGGAGCAACAAAAATGCACATGAGGATGTGAGGGTGAGATGGGGGAGATTAAGAGGCTAACGCCAGAAGACTACGTCCTCCAGTACGCATGCACCTGGAGCATAACAAGGGAGGCTCTTAGAGAGTCTCCCCCACACGATAGACCGAAAAGGGAAGCCGACCACCGGCTATCAGAAAGAAACCTTCTCCAGTCCGTCGATATTTACATGAAGAAGAACAGATTTGAATCATGAGTGAAATTCGCCCCATCGCAGAACTGCAGCAAAACGCCAAATTAGCAGCCACGGCAGGCAAGCCGCCTGAGCATTGCCTGCCGCGCTATCAGCCGGATTTACATCAGGTCTGGCTCCGTTTTTATAACGCCCACGCCGCTACGGTCGTGGAGAAACGCGATTGACAAAGGGAGAAGGAAAAATGACACAGCAAGCCAAGATAGCCGTGGACCGCGCAAACCTGTTATTGGATGTCACCAAGGAAATGCTCGGCTGCAAGAATGACCGCGCACTTAGCAGCGCGCTTGAATTCGCTCCCCCTGTCATCAGCAAAATGCGGCATGGAGTCCTCGAACCTGGCGCTACCTTCCTGATTCGCGCTCACGAAAGAGCTGGAATCACATTCAGCGAGATTCGCCGCATTCTCGACGTCCCTCCTGAGCACAAATTCTGATCCGGAGGCCGACATGACACCCCTCGAACAAATGCAATCCGAGCGCCTGGAGCTGTTGAGCCACATCGACACGCTCAACCAAGACACGCGTTATCTGCGCCTGCAGATCGACCTGAACGCAAGCCAATCCGACATCAAAGCAGCCTATACCGCGAAGCTGAATCGCGTGATCCGCGCCTCAAACCACGCCCAGCAGAGTCTGCGATCTCTCAAAGAACAAATCAAGTTCGAGAACATGCGTCTCGATGCGCTGAGAACGAAGAATCAAAAGGCAGCGTAATGGATACGCCTGTCATTTTTGCCGCCGCGCTGACGGTGGTTGCTGTAGCAGTTTTCGCGTTCATTTTTGCATGGGGGATGTCATGAGTATGCCGAAACAAGGAACTGCCGGTGACAGGATTGCCGCGCTTCTGTGCAAAGCAGGACCGATGGAATACAGAGGAATCATCCAGACCATGACCAAGCAGGGGATGTGCCCTAAAACGGTTCGCAACACTCTTCGCCACATGCGTGAAAACGGCTGGCTGAAGATGAATGAAAAGAAGTATGAGCCTGTCTTGATGGTCCTTCAGCAATATGGAGCTGCTCCCGCAGATCCGGAGGTCACAAAGGCTCCAATGCTGCCCACATCTCGACCGCTCCAAGCCAAGAACATCCCGAGTTTAGATCCTCTTCTAGTGGGCCGGTTCCGCACTGACATCTGCTTTAAAAACGGCTCGATTGGCTTTCAAGCGGGATATTCCACATCTGGCGGCCTTACGGTGTTCGGCTGATATGCGTAGCAGCCAGCGCCACGTAACAGCGGAAGAAAAGGCTCTCTGGGATCGAATGGCGGCTCTTGGATGTGTCGCATGCAGAAAAGAGGGGCATATCAATACCTGGGTCTCCATTCATCACATAGACGGGCGTACGAAGCCTGGATGCCACAAGAAGGTTCTGCCTCTCTGCGCCGCTCATCACCAGCATGACGATTTGGACCCAATGAAGCGCGTAGGAGTTCACCCCTATAAAGCACGGTTCGAAAATAAGTACGGGACGCAGGAAGAGTTGTTAAACGAAGTGATGGAATTACTTGAAGGTATTTGAGTGAGCATCCAACTTATGACACAAGCATGGAAATCTAACCAGCCTTCCGGCAGGAAGATGGTGCTGCTCGCCCTATGCGATAACGCAAACGATCAGGGAGAGTGCTATCCATCCGTGTCGATGATCGCCCAGAAGTGCAGCATGGGCGAAAGAACAGTTCAGCAGCACATTTCTGACCTTGAGGAAATTGGTGCCGTTGTGCGTCAAATGCGTTCTGGCCGCAGCACTGTTTATCACCTAGACCCCCGCAGATTCTGCACCCCCGCAGATTCTGCACCCCCGCAGATTCTGCACCCCACCCCCGCAGAATTCGCACCCCCACCCCCGCAGATTCTGCACCCCACCCCCGCAGAATTCGCACCCATAACCATCAATGAACCATCAATTGAACCATCAGGGAATCATCATAAGCGCGCCAAGGCCGCGCAAGATGGTTTCGACCCGATGGCTGCTTTGCTGGAGGCTGGGGTTGATGAACAGACCGCTAAGGACTGGCTACAACTTCGCAAGAAAAAACGGGCCGATGTTTCGAGGACGGTTCTGGAGCAGCACGTCAAACAGGCCGCGATTGCAGGACTGACGCTTGCCGAAGCACTGCAGATGTCTTGCTTGCGCGGTTGGCAGGGGTTTGATGCCTCGTTCGTGAAAACGTCTCCGCAAGCCCGCGCATCTCCTGCCGCACCACCTCAGCAACTGGGAGCAGCAGGGCAGGCAACGGCAGCAGCAGCACAACGACTCAGGGAAAAGCTAAAGGGGCAACATGGATCTTGATCGCGATTTTGACCGGTTCTTAACCGTTCTCACTGGGGTTTCGGACTACTACGGGAAGCCTCTGTCTGAGGGGGTTCAACAGCTCTACTGGCAAGGGCTCCTGCAATACGACATTGAGGCTGTGGAAAAGGCGTTATGGGCCCATACGCAGAATCCTGACAGCGGCCAGTTCATGCCGAAAATCGCCGACGTGGTGAAGATGCTGCAAGGCTCCACTCAGGATTCGGCCCTGCAAGCCTGGGCGAAAGTGGATCGCGCTGTTCGGACTGTTGGCACTTATCGCTCAGTGGTTTTCGATGATCCGCTGATTCACCGGGTAGTAACGGAAATGGGCGGCTGGATTCAGTTCGGGAACAAGAGCGAAGAAGAATGGCCGTTCGTTCGCAACGAGTTCGTGAACCGGTATCGCGGATACCGGATGCGCAGCGAAATCCCAGAATACCCGCCGACCCTGATCGGAATTTCCGAGGCGTCGAACAGCAAGAGCGGCTATGCGCATACCGAACCGCCGATGCTGATCGGGAATGAAGAGCGGGCAAAGAAGGTTATCGGGAACGGATCAGACAAGCCGCTATTGCCGGTCAAGCAGTTGGATGCCAGTTCTTCGGTCGGAATGCTGCGGCTGGTGGTTGATAACCAAGGATGAAGCCAGCAGACACGGAAACTCACCGCCACTTTTGTGAAGTCCGATGCGTCCTAAAGATGCGCACCAAGAGCCAAGAATCAGCACTTGCATACATCGACAAGGTGACAGCGAGACGGGGGAGTGAGGCGGGGCAGAGGTTGCGGGATGACTGCCGGGCGCAGTGGGGGCGAGGGAACAGGGGCGAATGGGGTGATTGGAGAGATGGAGACACAGATGCAGCATGAAAAAGTAATTATCGGCGACGCCACGCTCTATCTGGGTGACTGCATGGACATCCTGCCGACGCTTGGAAAGGTGGATGCAGTGATTACTGACCCGCCGTATGGGATCAACGCCAACAAACAGACGCTAGGCAAGGGAAAGAAGGGCTTTGATCGTGGCGGCGAATGGGATCAAGTCGCCCCTGACTTGGCGCTTTGCATTGCTGCTGCGCCGCTGATTTGCCTTTGGGGTGGTAATTACTTCGCCGATCAACTGCCGATTACGAACGATTGGCTCATTTGGCACAAGGTCAATGACGGACGCAGCTTCTCCGAGTGCGAGATGGCTTGGACGAACTTCGGGAGGCAAACGCGGCACCTATCGCATCACTGGTCTGGCGAAGAAAAGAAACACCCGACGCAAAAGCCTTTGCCGGTCATGCTGTGGTGCGTAGAGCAGGCTGGCACCCCTAAAACCATCCTAGATCCCTTCATGGGCAGCGGCACCACCGGCGTTGCAGCAATCCAGCTAGGCCGCAAGTTCATCGGCATTGAGCGCGAGGAGCGCTATTTCGACATCGCATGCAAACGCATAGAGCAAGCCGTCGCACAGGGCCAGCTATTCACGCCCGAGCCGCCGAAACAAGAACAGCAATCCTTGGCTATGTAGGAGAAAACCATGAACGACGAAAACCGAATCAAGGACAAGCTTCTGGATGTCCGACAGCGGCCCGTATCTGCTCCACAAGGCGATGAAATGAGTGACTAGGTAGATGCATGTCAACTCATCGATAAAACGCAATACGAGACGATTTAGAGCTTTTTGAAGATAACGATGGAATAGGGAGGGAATGTGAACATTACGAAAGAAGGCACAGAGGTGAAAGTTGGGCAAGTCTGGCGCGATCTCGATGTAAGGATGGATGGCAGGCATTGCCGGGTAATGCAAGTCGCAAATGGAAAGGCTTTGATGTCTAGATGCAACCCAAGCGGCGCGCTGACATCATCACGCACGACCAGCGTATCGATCAGCCGAATGCATACAAGTAGCCAGGGCTGGGCCTTGGTGAAGGATGTGCCAACAAAGCCGGAATAGGGGGCATCAATGATTAGCTCAGACATTTGCTGCAAAACCTGCATAGGCGTTGCGGCAGGAGCATCAGGGCCGGGAGCGGCTAACTATCGGTGCCCCGGATGTGGGGAGCGGGACGTCGAGAGGCTGCTTGACTCATACCGAAGATTCGGCGGCCCCAAGGTAGCAGAGCAGATCAAGAACCGCTTGGTTGAGAAATGGATAAGGGAGTGTGATGCAAAAGACAATCGAGGAACAGAAGCTGGATGCGCTGAAGTTCGTGCGAAGGCTGCTTGATCCGGAAGACTTTGGCCTTGCAGCGACGGCTGAGATTCGGGATGCGGCAAGGGTGGTGATGGGGCTGGAGCGGGTGGAAGTGCAGCACAACGTTGACTCAGAGAAAGGAAAGTGAAATGTCGAATGAAACCGAAGGCGCAAGCTACTTGATCACTTGGTATGCGGTTCTAGTCTTTTTCTTGTTCGTGTTGAAGGTGACGGGCCTTGCTGACATCTCCTGGTGGTTGGTCACGTTGCCGATCTGGGGCGGGATTGGCCTGTGGGTAGCGACAATCATCCTGCTTTTCGCAGGATTCGGGCTGGTTGGCGTCTATAACCGCGCTCGCCGGAAGATGGGGCGCAGGAATCGTAACGGTTGATTAGGGAAAGGTGATTGTGATGTTTCAGTTTTCTCCGTTTGAAATGTTCGTGGCGTTCCTGGTGCTGCACTGTCTCGCAGATTATCCGCTTCAGGGGCCGTTCTTGTCCGAGGCGAAGAATCCCAATACGGCACTTGGGCGCGAGTTCTGGCCATATGCAATGTCAGCGCATGCATTGATTCACGGCGGTGCTGTATTCCTGCTGACCGGCAGCGTGTGGCTGTGCTTGGTAGAAGCGGTGGTTCATGCGGTTACCGATCTATTGAAATGCGACAACAAGTTGACCATGTTTGGCGATCAGTTGATCCATGTGCTGTGCAAGGTCGTGTGGCTTGGGATTTTCTTCGCTTGGATCAAGCCGGTATGAGCAAGCTATCTCCAACACAGCGCACCCTGAAGCTAATGCGGGATCGCGGCTATACCTGCTTCATCGTTGAATACTGGCATCACTTTAGCCGTCAGCGCCGCGATTTATTTGGTTTTATAGATCTATTGTGCCTGGGAGAAAACGAGGTAATCGGCGTGCAGACAACCAGCTACAGCAACGTGAGCGCCCGCGTAAAGAAGATTGCCGAGCATGAGAACGTGGGTGCGGTGCGGAAGGCTGGGGTCAGGATTTTGGTGCATGGATGGGATGGGGCGAAATTGCGTGAAGTCGATATCAGCTAAAGGAGGGAAATGATGCGAATTTGGATAGACACGGAGTTCAACGAGTTCAAGGGAGATTTAATTTCCATGGCCCTAGTAGCTGAAGACGGTCAGGAATGGTACGAGGCGACCTATTGCGAGAATCCGGGCCAATGGGTGGCGCAGAACGTGATGCCGATCCTCAACAAAGACCCGATTCCGAAGATCGAGATGCAGACTGGTTTGTCGTTGTTCCTGTCGCGCTATCCGTCCGTGCACATCATTGCGGACTGGCCGGAAGACATCGCGCACTTCTGCAATTTGCTGATTACTGGCCCCGGTTACAGGCTAGATACACCGCCGTTGACGATGGAAATCCGGCGCGATCTGGATGCGGTTTCCCTCCTGCCTCATAACGCGCTGGCTGATGCAAGGGCGATCATGCGCAAACACTTGGAGCTTGATTATTTTGTTTGACCACTACGAATACCCAACAGAGAAGCTTCGCAGGGAAAAGGCGAGGCAAGAAGCTAGAGCGAGGAGGAGGAAGTGATGGCTGAAATTATAGCGGCAGCAAACACGTTGACATGGCCGGGCGCTATTGCAGTACTCGGGTTATGCGGGGCTGCGGTTGGTGTTGCCTGGGCTTGGGCCTGGGTGTGGAAGTAAGTAAAAAGCCCCGGCACAAAGACCGAGGCTAAAAGTGAGTTGCGACCGTATTTTAAACCTATTGGGAGGCCGCGAAATGGGCGTTATCGAGAAATACAGCCGTAGCATCAATTCGTCTAACCTGAGATCGGACGAGCTGCACTATGAAGCCGATAGCCTAGCTGCTGTGGCAATGGTGGATTTATCGACAGAGGGCTTGGGCGGCCTGTTGTTCCGCGTCAAGTACGGCAACGATGCAACGTCATACAACACGCTGCTGATGGCGTGGAAAGACAAGGTGGCGAGAAAGGCCGAGTTGCGCAAATGGCCCAGACATATTACTGCGCGTAAGGTCGCGGAAATATCTCTTAGCTATTGGATCAACGATGCGTGTGAGGCGTGCGAGGGGCGCGGATACGAGATGCTGCCGAACTCGCCGGTTCTCTCGGACGAGCCGTGCAGGTGCTGCAAAGGCGAGAAGAAAAAGCCGCTGGTGTGTGAGGCGAATTGGCGAGACTACATCCTCGACATGCTGGAGGATCTGGACGAGATGGCGCGTTTTTCGGCTGGACGGGCAATGCAGAAACTGGCGCGGGATATGGAACTTTAAGGAGGAAATATGGGCAATCCAATTATTTGTGTTGATTTTGACGGGGTAATCCATTCGTACAAATCTGGATGGAAGGGGGTTTCCGAGATTCCTGACGATCCAGTTCCTGGTGCAATTGAATGGCTGATGCGGCATTTGCCTACGCCGGATGCGATTTGCGCAATGGCTCCAGAATACAAGGGGCCAGAGGTGCAAATCTATTCTTCGCGTTCCAAATCATGGTTTGGCCGCCGCGCCATGAAGAAGTGGCTGGTAAGGCATGGATTGCATCCAGCTTATATCAGAGAGGGAATCTTAAAATTCCCGGCAAAGAAGCCTGCGGCATTTCTAACTATTGATGATCGAGCTATCTGTTTTAACGGCGTATTCCCGACCGCTGAAGAAATGATGAAATTCAAACCGTGGAACAAGAAATAGTTGTAAACCATTTGCCAATGGACTATCATTATGTTACTGCATGTCGATCTGCCTCATCGTTGGGCATGCATAACTCGGGCGGAAGCGGGGCAGCGGCTTACCTTTTAGCCGCGAAGTTTGATGCTCAGTCACGTCCATACGAATCAAAAGCCTCGGTAAAAATCCGGGGCTTTCTTCGTTTACGGAGGTTGCCATGCAGTCTCAATCCAGATCCAAGACCAAGCGCGATTCGCGCCGTCAAATGCAGTCCTTAATGGAGCGCCGCGAGCGCAAGACGCCGGAGCATCAGTCTCCGGAGTGGGTAGCAAAATTCTGGAAGGGGATGGCGACATGAGCAACTCCGACATTAGAAAGCAGTTAGGCGGTATGCCCACTGGCGAGAACAAGCTGGCAGGCAAGACATTCCGCGTTATCCACCACAAAGCGCCGAAACGCGAAGGCTGGGATCTGCTGGAGGGCTTTACGCTATTCGCTAAAGCGCCATTCCAAGAGCTGGGCGAGGCGGTAGAGCGCATGATCCGCCTTGGAGTGCTCAAGTGACCTATCCAATGTGGATATTCTGGCTGCTGCTGTACTGGCGGCCAGTAATTGCTCTATGAAGAGAGCCGCCTATCCGCTGGGGATTCCTGGCGGTAAATAGACTTGGCCGAGTATAGGCGGCTCTCTTGATGGCGCAGCCGCATCGACCCCTCCCCCGCGCAAGCGGATATAGATGCGGCTGGCCGTCAACCTAAGTCATTGATTTGAATCCAAAACGTGAATTCCCGTTTGGGGCTTGAAACCCTCGAAAGAGGTCGTCCGGGTTGATCGCCGGATGTTGTAAGGGTGTGCTGGGATCCTGGGCAGCTTCCATAGCTGCAGGGATGGTGGTTCGATTCCATCAGCGCCCGCCAATTCCACCCCTGTCGTTCATCGGCAGGCCGCCTGCACGCTCCACCGATAGGGGCGGCGGGCATCTCATTTCTGAAAGCACTCAATGGATAATCAGCATCGCAAAATCAGCGGCTATCGCGAACTGTCGCAAACTGAAATTGACTTGATGAACGAGATCAAGGCCAAGGGCGTCGATTTGGGCGAGTTGGTTGCAAAGATGCGCGCCATGACTGGCCCGCTGACAAGCGACGACGACCAGTCGAAGATTGCGCTCGATCAGCGCTGGGTCGCGATTGGCGCAACCGACCTACAAACCGGACTCATGGCGCTTACGCGTGCGGTAGCGAAGCCGACGACATTCTGATTTTCTGTTTCCTGGGATGGCAAAGCACAAGGTTCTCTCGCTGAGGCCGTATCCAGGCGAGGTATGGCATTGCAAGACGCTAAAGGAGTTGCGGAGGCAGTATGAGGTTCTTTGCCGGAAGCCATACCCATATCAGGACGACCAGAATGGCGGGCGATATGTAAGAGTCGATGGCGATAGCGGTCCGCCAATCTGGCTGGTTTGGGGCGCAACAATTGCGGCGGTGGCTCATGAGTTCGCGCATGTCCTGCTTTGCACCTTTGATGACATTGGTTCAGACCCGCGAGAGGGCAACGGCGAGCCGTTCTGCTATATGCTCTCACAGCTCCTAATTGATGCCGGAATGAAATGATACTAAATAGTAACGAACTATCGGCAAGGCAACATCCGCTCCATCCGCATCACGCGGAAAAGCACCGCGCATCTTAATTACTGAGTTTCCTTCACCCCAACCTCCCTTGGGTACTTCGGCCCGCCGCAGAAATGTGAGCGGGCCTTTTTTATTTGAAAGGCTGCTGATGGTTGGTTACAGCGCGGCATTGGAAGATGCTTTAGGTGATGCGGTCACGAAAGGCGGATGGCTTGAGACACTCGCCACTGTTCTCGGATCAAGCAAGACGATCACCATTAAGCACGCGCCGTCTGCTGCATCTAACGCCAGTGCAGCAACCGTATGGAGCACTGGGACAACTCGCTTCCAGGCGAGCCTGACCGGCTCCATCACCTACGCCAACGGCAGCACGACCAGCCTGGGCACTGTATCAAGCGTAACCACGAATAGCGCAGCCGACCTCAATACTGGTTCGGCAGTGATCCGCATTACCAGCGCAGGCGGCGAATGGGTGCAAGGCACACTTGGAATCACAGGCGCGGCGCGTGATTACGTGCTGTCTGCCAATTTGGATGGCGTCTCCGGACTCGGCTTGACATCCGGATTCCACATTGACGCACCAGCTAACTTACCGGACTCTGACAGCAGCGTTCTGACGACATTTACTGTCTCGAACACATCCGGGTCAACGGTTGCCGCAGATTTTATCCCGCCGATGTTTGGCCACCCTTTCAAAAAGGGCGACATCGCGACCGGGCATTATCCGAAATTTGAGACTGTAGGCGGCACCAATATCGCCTACACGATGTTCAATCAGACATATTGGTCTGATGGATCGCTGAAGTTTGCTTCGTTCCTGATCCGCGTGCCGAGCACTGTTGCAGGTAGCGGCTCCATCACGGTCAACGTCAAGTCAACCATAACCGCACCTGGCAGTTCGTCGCGTTCGCTCACGGATCTGTCCTCGGGTTCGACCGACTTGCAGGTTGTGGTCACTGGGCTGGATAACCTTTCCGGGACGTGGACGTCTAGCCTTAATCAGGGCGTCACAGACAATGACGACATTCTGACGTTCGGCGATGGTCCGGTTGGCAAAGTCTGGCGGATTCGTCAGCAATTTATGCAGTCTGGCTCTAATCATGGGCAGCTTGAGTGCTATTGGTACGTCGCTGCGCTGCAGGATGCAAGTGGCAACCTCTACGGTTTGCGTTACCTCGGGCGCGTGACGCAGCCTTGGTATGACGTGGATAGCCCTTCGAAATGCGGACGCTCGTTTTCGTCGTTCCTCCTTAAAAATGGAGCGGCCACAGTACGCGATTGCTGGACGAATACGACTCCCAAGAGCGCAAGTTATACGAGCGGCGATAGCTTGACCGTTACCGCGCACGGTTTAGAAGATCAAACTCTCGTTCGTGCTGCTGGGACAACATTGCCATCTCCTCTAGTCGCTGGAACCTCGTATTTCACGCAGAGTTTTGGTGCGAACACGTTAAAGCTTCAAGCGGCCTCCAACTTCTTGGGAGGTACGGCACCAATTTCTCTGTCCGGCTCCGCGTCAGGCATGACATTGACTGCGTATCCGTACCTCACACATTTCGGCTCTCTGTGGACCTGCGGCACGTCGGCAATGTGGGATTACGTACAGGCTGGCGGCTCGGTTGCTGCTGATGCGACTGTCCGAGTCGTGCATAACGCCCAGTATTGGATGTCCACTGGACTCGTGCCGACATACGCAGCAACAAGCCCGACGACTCAGCAGAGCTACAGCTATACATTGGGCACGATGGGGCCAGTGCAGCGCGCCAACGGCGGAACTGGCGAACGGTCGGACATCGGCGTGATGCCGACGTGGCACGTCAAGACTCTACTGTCCCAGCGCGCCACCGATCAGCAGGTGTCGCGTGTTGTCGGGCTGGCTCTTGGGCATGCGGCTATTCATGTGCTGAATTCCAGCACCAAGACAGTCAAACCGTGCAACAGCGGCACTTACAGCGGCATGCCTGCGTCTAGCAATAGCTTCCGCTGGGATGGAAACACGTCGCATACGTCCGGGTTCACGAACCCGACAGGCTCGATGACTTTCAGCGCGCTGCAGTCGCTGACGTTTGACCATATGCCTGCGTTCGCGTCTTATCCGTACATGATGACCGGTGAGCCGCAATATCTGGATTTGATGCTGGAGATGTCTAACGTTGCGGTTTCTGGTGGGTATACAGGGGTCACGACTGCAACAGCGCAAAACTGCGGTGCGGAGCGGAATATATCGATCAACGGCACTGCCTACAATGGTGTTGTTACGTTCAACGTACAGCTACGTGCTGGCGCATGGGCGGCTCGTGATATTGGATGGACCGCTGCTTTGATGCCGTCATCTGCCCCGCAGTGCGCGTCATACAAGACCTATTTCAGCGATCTGTCAGCCGCGAATTACGCTGCTGTGAAAGATTTCACGGACAACCTTGCTACCACATTCTGGAAGACATCGGGCCTCTTGCATTTCACGGACATCTGCAACCTGTCCCCGTGGATGAATGGATATTATCTGCAAGCAGCGGCGCATGTAGCGAAGGCCACAGAGGACTCGAATGCTGTGTTCGTTGCTAGCCATGGTGCTAAGTGGTATGACTGGGTGCGCACCAATCATGGGGCATGGCATATCACTGCATATCGCTCGGTCGTGCGCGTTGGAAGCACTGGCGCGGCAAATATGATTACGTCGCCTTCGCAGACTGCATATCACACGCTTCAACCGGGTGCGACGTGGGATTCGGGGACTGGATTATTCACAATTGGGACCCAGCTTCAGGGATTCTCAGTGCAAAACGGCGATGTGATGATGTGGGAAAACATCGAGACTACCGCTCCCGGCGGATTCTCTGCCTGCACACCGTACTACGTAGTCAATAAATCTGGCACCACTTTCCAACTGGCGGCTACGCCTGGGGGAACGCCGATTGCGCCGACAAATACCGCATCACCGACGGCGACGTTTGGTGTAGTCGCAAATCCACCTTCGACAAGCTGCATCGGAGGAATACTTTCCAACAGCGGCTATCTGTCAAATATCCGTGGCGCGCTGAATCTGGCAAAAGCCGCAGGAGCTACGGTGAATCAAGCACTCATCGATGATCTGTCATCGCGTGCCACCGGAATTGATTACTCAGACGACCCGAAATATTACTTCGCGGATACTTATTAAGGTAGAGACATGCTCGCAGATTGGGTAAAAGAAACAACTTCAACGACCGGCACAGGCGCAACAATAACCCTGACTGGTGCCGTTGCTAGTTTCGTCCGATTTCAGGATTTTGTCCCCGTCGGCGCAACTGTGACTGTTGCCATCAAGGATGGCAATAATCGTGAGTTAGTGGAGTGCACTCTAGCGACAAGCACGACACTCACGCGCACTAGGGGAATTTCCAAGCTTGAAAGCGGAACGCCCTCGAAAAATCATGCCACGTTCCTCACGCTGACAACTTCCGCAGAAGTTGGCATTGCGCTCGCTGCAGAAATGGCCGGGGGGAGCGCCTCCGGTCTTGGTTCGAACACATTCGGCAACACGATTGCTAAGAGGGTGGCGAGTGCTGCGCCTATGCTAGGTTCGACAAGCACTTTCGCGATGTCAGCGAATACACTCTATCTTTCGCCATTCCGATTAGACGCGGGGATGACTCTCGCGGCCCTGACGACGTATATAACCTCTGGTGCCGCAGGCGGGAATCTGGCAATCGGTGTTTGGGCAATGGCCGTTGACGGGTCTCCTGGCACGCTCCTCGGCAGCACAACAGGGGTATCTACAACCTCAACAGGTATTGTCCGAGGGACGGTTTCACAGTCGAACGTTCACCTATCGCCGGGCTGGTATTGGGTAGGTTTGTTGTCTGATTCTACGCCGACGGTAGCGGTGATTTCTGGTGCTGTACTTTCTCCAATCGGCTCGCATAACTCTGACTCGCGCTTGGCTCTGAGCCGACTTTTCTCATCCGTTACTTACGCTTCTGGGCTGCCAAGCCCGCCGACGAGCCTGTCAACCACCATGTCAAACTCTGGCGGCGTTCTGCACATCCTCTTAGAGAGCGTATGACATGCTGGGCACAGATCCGGTCGGCTCATTCTCGGTCGGCGTACTAAGCGCGGATTCGTCCGGAGTCACGCTTGCGCCGACTGGAGCATTCACAGACCCAACTATCGACGGGCAGGATGTAACGATAAATTTCACGACTGCAGACGCCCCAACTTCCGGAACAGTGACGATTACGGCTGTCTCGGGCGGCGCAGTAAGTCAAGGTCCGACAGCAGCCACTCTGGGAAGTGGAACCGGCTACGCTGAGTTCACCGCAGTCCCTGGGACATATAGCTATTCCGGCACGCTGACAAACGCAGGCGGATCAAACGCGATCACCAATACCGGCCAGTTCACGATCCTCGGCGTGGGGAATGGGTCGGGCGGCGGCGAGGTCGTTGCAGATTCCGGCATATCGATAAAGAGCGGCCTGCATTCCCGAAGAAATCGCCGCCACACCGGCACACAAACAAGGAGGATGTAGAAAATGAACTTGTATTATCGTTTCAGTAAGTATCTCGGTTATCAGCAGATCACAGACTTGTCCTCTGCAACCGCTCTCACAGTGCCCGCATACACACTATATGCATTGGTAACACCAGAATCACAAGCCGTGCGCTGGAGGTCTGGAGGCGTAGACCCGACGGCAACAGTTGGCTATCCGCTCCCCGCAGGAAGTGAGCTAGAGATCGAGGCGGCAGACCTGTCTAGCGTCAAATTCATCGAGCAGGCCGCAGGGGCAAAGCTGAATATTGTCTATTTCGGTGCTGGCCCCACTGCGTAAGCATAAATTAACAATCAAGTAATGAAAGATTACTGTCATGCAGTCAAAACTCACTCCAAAGCAGCAGCGCTTTGCGGATGAGTATCTAGTCGATCTGAATGCGAAAGCAGCCTATAAGCGCGCTGGATACGCCGCAGATGGCAATTCTGCTGAAGTTTCCGCCTCCAAATTACTAAGAATTCCTAAGGTGGCTGAATATATCCAAGCGGCAATGGATAGGCGGGCGGAGAAAGCCGAGATCACTTCCGAGATGGTGATAGCGGAAATCGGCAAGCTTGCATTCGCTGACATCCGCAAGGTATTCAACGAGCACGGCCAGCTTTTGCCGATCCACGAATTGCCGGATGAGATCGCCGCGTCTGTGTCGAGCATTGAGGTTGTGACTTCTCGCGTTCCCGGCGGAGAACCTGCCGAGGTTGAGCATACGGCGAAGATTAAGTTTTGGGATAAGCGCGGCTCCCTGGAATTGCTCGGTAAGCACATGAAGCTGTTCACTGACAAGGTTGAGTCGCAGAACACCAACCACAACATCAACCAAGACGCGGGCGAAATCGACATGACGAAGCTGTCTGGGTCCGAGTTGGAGGCGCTCACCTCGCTGCTGAAGAAGGCGGCGAAGTAGGAAATTTGGTGTAATTGAGTTTTGCTGATTTTTGTTTTGATATGGCTGAGGAAAAATGGCCTAAAGTGAGAGTCGTCCACCGAGTGGCGATGAATAATATTCAGTTTGGAGCTTTGGATGAAAGCTTATGAGATTGATGGACCGGCTAGGGCCTATTTTGAGTACGAAGATGGCGGCGAAAAGAAACGCTGCACTTATCGGGTGATTGGGTGGTGTGGCTTCAATCCTTTTGCCTTGGTTCGCAAGGCAAATGAGATTGTGGCGCAAATTGCCGAGCTATCGTTTCGTAACGGCGGCTGCCGAATTGATCGACATCCTGTGATTTTCTGGCGTAGGCGCTTTGAGTTGTCACATGTTGATGCTCAAGAGGGTGGCCATTGTGGTTTGAGCGAGATTCGACCAATTCCCGAGCACTGGAAACTTACTTTCCGGCTTGGCGTTGTTCCTGATCTGACTGAAGACCAGTGGCGTGAGGTCTGCGAGGTGTCAGATGGTGCGCCGTTGTCAAAGATTGATTGAATGAATATTCGGAGGAATATTGAATGACTGAACTCAAACAGATAGCCGAGAAGATCGGCAAGCATTTCAACTTTCAATTGATCGCTCCGAACGCGCCGCTGCGCATGTACGTGCTCAACCAGTGCAGCTCAAGTCAGATCGGGCAAACGACCCTACAAGTGCGTGGCTGTAGTGCGGAAGATGCAGAATACGAGTTCGCGCAATTGGCCGCAATGTTCTTTGATCGTCAGCCTGACGGATCAACGATTGCTTGGCGTGATCAGCCGAAGACGTGGCAAGAGGATGGTGCACATTTCATGTCGATGGACGTGATTGTCGTTCCGCCGAGGTCAGAATGAGCGACCGAATGCACTACTTTGACATGGCGATGTTCCCGATGTACTTCGGGTTCACAGCCAGCGAAAAGGCATTTCAGCGCGAGATGCGCCGCCTTGGCGTAAAACCGCTGCCGCGATGGATTAATGAGGGCGCGAACGCCACCACTCACATACTTGATCGCAAGGGGGCGAGTGCTCTTTGTATCGTCTGCATAGATTTGCGCGGTCGCCGCAGCAAAGCCTCAATATGCGGTCTTTTGGCGCACGAGGCTGTGCATGTGTATCAACAATTGCTGTGTGAGACTGGCGAAAAGAACCCAGGTGACGAGTTTGAGGCATACACCATTCAATACATCACGCAATGCATGATTTCTGCCGTCTTCCCGGAAAAGGCGAGGAAATAATGCATGAACCTCTCAGACCTAGGCAACCTCACGCCAGCCAGGATAAAGGAACTACTGGCTGCTGCAGAACTTGAGCAAGAGCGTCGGCACTGCACAAAGCTGGTTAATTTCGTAGAGCAGGCATGGCACGTCATTGAGCCAGCCGAAGAATACAAGCACAACTGGCACATAGATGTCATTTGTGAGCATCTCGAAGCCGTCACTCGCGGCGAGATCAAGAACCTGTTGATTAACGTTCCTCCGGGGACGATGAAGTCTATTCTCGTGTCGGTCATGTGGCCTGCTTGGGAGTGGACGCAGAATCCGGCGTTGCGATACTTCGGCGCTTCATACGATGAATCGCTGTCTATCCGCGACGCGATGAAATGCCGGGACATCATCACATCCGAGTGGTATCAAAGACTTTGGCCTAGCATTGCGATCCGCAAGGACATTAACCAGAAGCTGCATTACGCACTGACTGCTGGCGGCTTCCGCATGTCGTCCTCTGTTGGCGGGCGCGGCACTGGACACCATCCAGACCGCAAGATCATCGACGATCCGCACAACGTCAAAAAGGCGGAATCTGATGCGGAGCGCGTCCAGGCGCTGAACTGGTTCGACCGCACGCTCTCATCACGTGGCGCATCTCGGGGTGCGGCGACGGTGGTTGTGATGCAGCGGCTGCATGAGAAAGACCTGTCCGGCCATATCATGGAGCAGGCGGACTACAAGAAGGATTGGACTCACCTCTGCCTGCCGATGGAGTACGAGGGGCCGCAGTGCAGGACGCACCTCGACGGCGATCCGCGTACTGAGCACGGTGAGCTGCTGTGGCCAAGTCTGTACCCAGAAAAAGTGGTCAAGACGCTGGCAACGAGACTCGGTGAGTACGGAGCAGCAGGGCAGTTGCAGCAGCGTCCGTCTCCTGCCGGTGGCGGCATTCTGAGGACTGATCATTTCCAGCTATGGCCTGCACATACGCCATTGCCGGACTTGGAATTCGTCCTGCAGAGCTACGACACGGCATTCACGGACAACGAGTCCAACGACCCGACAGCCTGCACGGTGTGGGGGATCTTCACGCACAAGCGCCGCAAGTGTGCATTGCTTCTGGATGCGTGGGACGAGCACATCAGCTATCCGGACCTTCGCCCGAAGCTGATCGACGACTGGAGCGCAAGGTACGGCGGTGTCAAGGATGACCCGATGCATCCGGCGCGCAGGGCTGACATGCTGATGATCGAGGAAAAGGCGAGCGGGATTGCATTGATTCGCGATCTGCGCCGCACCGGCATCCCGGTACACACGTACAACCCAGGGAAAGCAAGCAAGGAGCTGAGAGCGCACTTAACTGCACCAGTCCTAGAAATGGATGTGATTTACGTCCTGGAGTCGAAGAAAGAACCCGGCAAGCCGATCACATGGGCGCGCAAGCTGCTGAAGCAGTGCGAGCAGTTCCCGAATGGCGAGCATGACGATCTCGTTGATTCTTTCACGCAGGCAATGATCTATCTCAAAGATACGAACATGCTTGTGCTGCCCGAGTACGAGGATGACGAGCCGGAGACGGCGGATTACAGCCGAAAACGCAGCAACCCATATGCAACATAAGCCGCCACTGAGCGGCTTTTTTATTGCCCGAACATAAAACATGCCGAACAAGCCACCGCATATCCCAGAAATCGAACAGGAGTACGGCAGGAATATTGCGCCCATCGTGGACGAGCCGCCTGCGCCCGAAGAGGATGACCCGCTGGCCGAGGGCAATGTCATTGAGAATCCTGACGGCTCTGCAACCATCGTTCTCGACGAGGATGAAGAGGAAGACGCTGGCGATTTCCTCGACAACCTCGCCGAACGACTGGAAGAGAACGAGCTACGCGCCATCGCTGGCGACTTGCTTGATCTGATTGAGAAGGACAAGAAAGCCCGCGAGAAGCGTGATAAGCAGTACGCAGATGGCATTCGCCGGACTGGCTTGGGTGATGATGCTCCAGGCGGCGCGGACTTCGACGGCGCAAGTAAGGTCGTGCATCCTGTTCTGGCTGAAGGCTGCATTGACTTCGCTGCACGTGCGATCAAGGAAATCTTCCCCGCTGCTGGCCCGTGTAAGACACAGATTATCGGCGAGGCAACAGACGCCAAGATCGAGAAAGCCGAGCGCAAGAAGTCTTACATGAACTGGCAGCTCTCGAAGCAGATTCGCG
>Ga0207649_10000125_pt1 | contig 64941 bp, 54 predicted proteins | sample KBSC43metaG_FD_184317 | JGI IMG/M metagenome (GOLD analysis project Ga0207649, IMG submission 184317) | Corn rhizosphere microbial communities from Kellogg Biological Station, Michigan, USA - KBS C4-3 metaG (SPAdes) (version 2) | ecosystem: Host-associated > Plants > Roots > Rhizosphere > Soil ... | reverse complement strand
GCCGACATTCTTTTCGCCTCCCTGCTCTTCGCGGTGCCGCTCGCGACCCCTGCGTTCGCCGAGGAAAGCGCCGACCAGCTCGCCGACCAAACGCTCGGGCCCGACACCAACACGCAGGACGAAAGCGCCGAGCAACTCGCCAAAAAACAGGGAGATGCGATCAACCCCAGCTCCGACTCCGACGAAAGCGCGGAGGACCTTGCGAAACAACAGGGCGTGGCCATCGATCCGAGCACGGATCCCGACGAGAGCGCCGCTCAACTTGCGAGGCAGCAGGGCGTGGCCATCGATCCCAACACCGAGGCCGAAGAAAGCGCGAGCCACCTCGCCAAGAAGGACGGGCTCGAAAAGAAAAACAAGATCGTCGCCAGCCCCTCCCAATCGGTCTTCACCGGCGGCGAGGGCGTGGACGGCTCCGTCTACGCGGTCGTGGCCCTGGCGGATGGCAGCGCGATCATCGGCGGCCGCTTCACCTCGGTGAATGGCCAGCCGCGCTCGAATCTCGCCCGCATCAAACCCGACGGCACGCTCGATTCGAAGTTCCTCGCCGCCGCCACCGACGGCGTCGTCGGCGCGGTGTATGCCCTCGCGCTCGACGCGAATGGGAATCTGCTCGTCGGCGGTTACTTCAACAGCGCCCAGGGCCAGACCGCGCAGAATTTCGTCCGCTATCTCGCGAGCGGCACGCTGGACACGAGCTTCAACGGCAGCCAGAGCCCGAATGGCGCGGTCTTCGCCATTGCCGCGCAGCCCAACGGCAAAATCCTGATCGGCGGGCAGTTCTCGACGATTGGCGACACCCCGCGGCGCAATCTTGCCCGCTTCAATGCGGACGGCACGCTCGACGCGCCCGTCACCTCGGCGAACGCCAGCTCGGGCTCCGTGCGCAGTCTCGCGGTGCTCGCGGATGGCTCCGTCGTCGCCGGCGGCACGTTCGAGATTCCCGGCCAAACCGCGAAGAACATTCTCCACGCTCAGCCGTAATTTTCAGGAACTCGCGCTGCCGTAGCGCCGCAGCGCCGCCAGCCAGACGAAGCGGGTTACGATCAGCAGGCCCGCCGTCACGACTGCGAGCTGGCCAATCGCCGGTCCCGGCGTTTCCGCGAACCGCGCCAGCACACGCGCCGGCACGTTCGCCACGAGCACGATGGGCAGCACCCACGAGAAGACGAACTTGAATAGGCCGCGGTAGATCACGTCGGGATACCGGCCGAGATTGAAGAGGTTGTAATAGCCGTGGATGAGGCCGTCCGCGCGCACGACCCAGAAGCTGCACGACGCCAGCGCGAGCATCACGCCGTAGTGCACGGCCACTCCGCACGCGATGCAGACGAGATAGAGCGCGACCTGCGCGGCGGAAATACTCACGCCAAGCTTCCAGATCGCGGTCGCCACGAAGGCCACGCCGACCAGCGCGTTCAAAATGCTGTCGAGCCCGAACTGCTTCGCCGACACGGCAAACTGCGCATCGACGGGCAGCATGAGCAGAAAATCCATTTTGCCCGTGCGCACCAGTTCGGGAATGTTCGCGACGTTGATGTAGAAAAACGCCTGGAAAATCTGTGCGATGATCTGATGCGTGCCGATCAGCAGCACCATCTCCCATTTCGTCCAGCCGCCGATGCTCTCGGTGTAGCCAAAGATCACTTCGATGAAGACGATCTGCCCGAAGAACCACAGCAACTCGACCGCCATCCAGAGCAGAAAGTTCGCCTTGAAGCTCATCTCGCGGATGAGCGAGTTGCGCATCATCAGGCCGTAGATTTCGGCGTAACGGCGCAGCGCGGTCATGCCGCCGGAAAATTCAGCACGAAGCGCGCGATGCGCTCCGCGGCGTCGGATTTGCTTACGCGGGCGAGGTTCGCCTTCCACTTGCGCCATTGCTGTGCCCGGTCCGCGAAGGCGTTCCGCACCGCGTCGGCGAGGCGCTGCGGCTTGCCGAGCGCGGGCGTGCCAACGTTCAGGCGCTCGAGCAGCGCGATGTTGCCCTCCTCCTGCCCGGGCACGAGATGACTCACAAAAAACGGACACTGCGCGGCGATGGCTTCCTGCACGATGGCGCCGCCGGCCTTGCCGATGAAGGCGTGATGCTCGCGCAGCAGGCGCGGCATGGCGTCCGTCCAGCCAATCAGCCGGCACTTCTCGCCATCCACGAGGCCGGAGTCGTTCACCGCGTCGAACATGCGCGCGTGCCGGCCGGCCAGAACGGTAATCTCGACGTCGGGCAGTTCCACGAGGGCATGAATCTGTCGCAGCGTGAGGTTGAGCTGCGTGGAGGGCATGAAGAGAAGCTGCCAGGGCGGTCCGTCCTTCGGAGGCGAAGCCGCCCGCGCGAATTCGCCGGAGACGGGAAAGCCAAGCGGATGAATGATCTCCGCGGGCACGCCGCGCCGGACGAGCAACTGTGCGGTCTCGTCGTCGGCGGCGATAAAGGCGTCCGAAAGGCAGCGGTGCCAGGCGGAGTTCACGCCAATGGAGTCCGTGATCACCGTCACAATCGGCATTCGGACTTCAGGGCGCCGCTTTTGAATGGCGCGGAAGAGGTAGCCGTAAAGCGGATATGTCGAGACGATGATATCGGGCCGGAAGTCGGCCAGGGCCCGGTCGAGTTCGTCGCGCAACGCGTTGGTCATCCACATCGTGGCCTCCATCCAGCCCGGGCGGTCGAGCCAGAGAAAGATCAAGCGCCACAGCCACGGCGCGCGGTTGATGGCGAATGAATAACCGACCTTCACGGTCGAGTTCACCCGGGGGACCGCCGTCGCGTAAAGGTCGCCCACGCGCACTTCGGCCTCGCCGGTCGCCTCGAGCGCCTCGCGAATGGAACGTGCGGCGGTGTTGTGTCCCTCGCCGAAACTCGCCGTCAGCACGAGCACGCGTTTCATGAGCGTGGCGGCGGGTTACAACGCGGCAAGCGCCAGGCGCGCGCGGTCTTTGCTTTGGTCGTCATCTTTTTCGCGGGAAGGAAGGCTAAGGCCTTTTTTCAACTCGGCGCGAGCTTCTTCCGTTCTCCCCATCGCGGCATAGGTGCGGCCCAGCTCCACGTGATGAATGACCCGTTGCGGATTGATCGCAATCGCCCGCTCGAAGCACTCGGCCGCGCGCTCGTTCGATGCGGCGGGGAACTTTCCATAGATCGTCTGCGCGAGGAAACGCAGCGCCGCATTGAAATTCGCGAGTTCGTAGTTCCAGCGGCCGAGGACGTGCCAGCCGTAATCGAGCGACGGATCGAGCCTCACCGCGGCCTCCGCCTCGTCCTTGATGAACCGGGAATATTCGACGCGCGTGGCGGCCGACTCCAGAAACGCGACCTCGCCGTAACAAATCGCGAGGCAAAGGCGCGCGTCGGCATTGTTGGGATCGGCCGCCTTCGCGCGTTTCGCGTAGGCGAGAGCCTTGTCGCCCAGCGCACGATTTTCGGGCGTCTGCAATTCGCCGACCATCTGCTGCGAATATTCCTTCGCGATCCGGCGCAGGATTTCCGCGTCGTTCGGCTTCGCGGCATCCGCCTGGAGATAAATCGGAAGCGCCTCGGCGTTCCGATCCTTCGCATCGAGCGCATCGCCTTGCTTGATAAGCGCATTGACGCTCTGCGCGCGGGCTTGCATCGGCAACAGCAGCGCGATCAGCAATCCGAGGGCGGCCGTTTGCAAACCCGAGCGGGCGGGGCGATCCACGAGGATCACTTCCTTGGGAACCACGGCACGAAGGCGCTCGTGGTGCGTTGATAGTCGCGATATTCGGCGCCGCGCGATTTCAGCGCCTGCGCTTCCGTGGCGGGAATGCCGGTCACGTTGAGGAGAAAAAACAACATCAGTGCCGGGCAATAACCGGAGAGCCAGCCGTCGGGCGTGCCGAGTGCAAAAATGAAAAACGCGAGCCAGATCAGCCATTGAAAAAAATAATTGGGGTGGCGCGAATACCGCCAAAGGCCCGTGCGGCAGGTGCGGCCCTTGTTCCCGGGATGCGCCCGGAATGCGCCGAGCTGCCAATCGGCCAACGCCTCGCCGAGCATCGCTACGAGCCAGAGCGCGGCGCCGGCCCACTCCCACGACGAGAGGCCCGCATTCGGATTCGATGCGGTCAACGCGAACGGCATGCTCAGAATCACGAGCAGCACGGCCTGGAGTTGGAAAAAGCCGAAGAACATCAGCCATGTGTGCCGGGAATATTGCTCGCGGAGCGTGGCGTAACGGCCGTCCTCGTCGGGATGATGCTTCGCGACGCGCATCCACAGATGAAGGCCGAGGCGCAGGCTCCAGACCGCGACCATTGCACAGATCAACGTGCGCCGGGCGGGATCGCCTTCGCCCATGAAAAAGTAAATCGCCGCGACCAGCGCAAAGCCCAGCGCCCACGCGACATCGACGACGCCGGCGTTGTTGATCCGCCTCGCGAGCAGCCATGCGGCCACCATCAGCGTCAGGGCGGCCGCGGCGCCGGCGGTGAGCAGATCCCAGAAAGCCTCGGTCATTCGCCGATGATCTTCACGAGCACGCGCTTGCGGCGCAGGCCGTCGAACTCGCCATAAAAAATCTGCTCCCACGGGCCGAAGTCGAGCCGGCCGGCGGTGATCGCGACGACGACCTCGCGGCCCATGATGGTGCGCTTGAGATGCGCATCCGCGTTGTCCTCGCCAGTGCGGTTGTGGAGATATTGGGCGTGCGGCTTTTCGGGCGCGAGGCCCTCCAGCCATTTTTCGAAATCGGCGTGCAAGCCGCTCTCGTCGTCGTTAATGAAGACGCTCGCCGAAATGTGCATCGCATTCACGAGGCAGAGCCCCTCGCGCACGCCGCTTTCGGCCAGGCAGGCTTCCACCTCCGGCGTGATGTTGAAAAATTCCCGCCGGCGCGCGACGTCAAACCAGAGTTCTTTGCGAAAGGATTTCATGGGTGAGCGAACGCCCAGGACGACGAATGGCACGCGCGTCCGCCGCGGGCCCGGCTAGTCGGGCCGCACCCCGAGTTCCTCGAGGATGCGGTGCAAGTCGTCGTTTCCGTAATAATCAATCGTGATGCTGCCTTGCTTCTCGGCATGTTGGATGACGACGCGGGTGGCCAGACGGTGCTGCAGCAAATTCTGGAGATGCAGCACGGCCGGCGCGGTGGCCTCCTCGGTCTTCGTGCGCTTCCGGCCCGCCGCGGTGCCGCCGATGTTCTTCGACAACTGGGTAGCGGCGAGTTTTTCCGCCGTGCGGACCGAGGCGGATTGACGAATGATGACGTCGGCGAGAAGACGCTGCTCTTCCTTCGACTTGAGCGAGAGCAGGACCTTCGCGTGGCCGACGGAAATGCGGCTCTGGCGGACGAGGCTCTGCACGTCGGGATCGAGATCGAGCAACCGCATGGAATTCGCAATGGAGGCGCGGCTTTTCCCGACGCGGCGGGAAATTTCCTCCTGCGTGAGTTTGAACTCCTGCGAGAGGCGCGCGTAGGCGGCGGCTTCTTCGATGGGATTGAGGTCCTCGCGCTGGAGATTCTCGATGAGGGCGAGCTCCAGCACTTCCTGGTCGCTCGCCTTGCGGATGATGACCGGCGCCTCGAGGAGACCGACCAGTTGCGAGGCGCGCCAGCGGCGCTCGCCGGCGATGAGTTCGTAGTGGTCGCCCGCCTTGCGGACGATAAGCGGCTGGATGATGCCGCGCTCGCGGATCGACTCGACGAGTTCGTTGAGGTGGTCGGCGCGGAACTCGGTGCGCGGCTGCAACGGGCTGGGAATGATGGCTGCCAGCGGGATCGACTGGATCCGTTCCCCGTCGGCCTCGGCGGGCACGGGGGCGGCGACCCTCGTATTAATGAGAGCTCCGAGTCCTTTTCCGAGCGCCGGTTTTGCCATGGGGCCGCCCATGCTAGGGATCGGCCGCGTGCAAATCAACTTGAACGTCACCGCGCGAAATCCCGATGGTTCCCGCGTGATTCCGACGCCCGATTTTTTGTTCCAGAGCGTCGCCCGCTGGCGCGTTGAGTCCGGCGCAAATGGGGCGGAACAAATGGCCCTCGACGAAACAATGCTCCGACTCGCGGAGCGTCCCACACTGCGCGTCTATCGCTGGTCGCGACCGGAAGTAACGTTCGGCTATCCGCAGCGCTGGGAGGAGGCCCGCGTCTTCGCCGGCGGGCGCCCGCTCACGCGACGCTGCACGGGCGGCGGCTTCGTCGAGCACGGCGCGGACGTGACAATCTCGCTCGCGGTGCCGGCGAACGACCCTTTCGCGCGGCTCTCGCCAGCGGAAACTTATCGCCGCATTCATGCCGCTCTCGCGCAGGCGCTGACCGACGCAAGACTGGCCGGAGAGGCGGACTGCCTGGCAGGCGCGGCTTGCTTCGCGAGCCCGGCGCGGCACGACCTTTTGGCGAACGGCCGCAAAATTCTCGGCGGGGCGCAGCGACGGTCGCGCGAGGGCTTTTTGTATCAAGGGAGCGTGCAAGGCGCGCCTCTGACGGCGGAGATTGCGACGATTTTCGGGCGCGAAGTGGTCGAGTGGGAGCCCTCCGGATGGAAGGCCTTGCGCGATCAACTCGTGCGCGAACGTTACGCGGCCGAGGCCTGGAACCTGCGACGGTAGATTTTTACGGAACCGGCTCGGCCTTCGTCTCTCCGCGGGCGAGTGCGTCAAAGGAGATATCGAGCACGGGATATTTCCGCCAGCCGCGCAGATCGTAGTGCCACCACTCGAAGGGAAACGGCTCGAATCCGTGTCGCGTCATTATGTCCTGCAGGCGCAGCATGTTGGCGCGTTGCTCGGGCGTCATCGTCGGCGAGTCGCGGTGCGCCGCGACCGTAAAATCGTCGAAGGAACTGGGCATGGGCAGCTCGTTGCCGCGTTTGTCCACGAGCGTGACATCGACGGCGGTGCCGCGCGTGTGGCGGCCGCGATTGATGGCGGGATTCGACACGTAGCGTTCGTCGTGGATGAGATCCCACATTTTCTGCTGCACCGAAAACGGGCGGTAGCCGTCGTAGATTTTGAGGCCGAGTCCCTCCGCGGCGAGGTCGGCCTGCACCTTCGCAAGCGCCGCCGCCGTGTCGCGATGCACGTAGGCTCTCGCGGCGGGATAGAGCACCTCGCCGGTGAAATTGTAGCGCGTGGCGTAGCGAATCTCCTCGAGCGGCGGAGGCTGGATCGTCGCGGCATCGACGAGATGATGCGCGATGGGATCAGCCCACAGTGAGGCCGGCAGGAGGAAAACCAGCGCGAGCCATCTCATCGCCGCTCGGGATAGCGGGCGAGCAACTCGACGAGGATTTTTTTTGCGGTGCTCGACCGCTGCGGGCGCAGAAGGGCGGCGCTGTCGGCCGGACTGCCCCATTGGACAATCTCGATGGTGACTTGCCGCGGCGCGGTGTTTGCCGGCGCGGAGGGTTTGAAAAGCAGGATGGTGTTCGTGCCGACGACATCGTCGGTGAAGTCATCGACCTCGTAGATTTCGCCCGTGGCCAGCACGCGAAATTGCGTGCCCGCGGGCCAGCGCGCCCAGTCGGCCGCCGCGCTGGAAACGGGTCCCGAGCGGTAGCGGGTGCCGCGCGCCGTGGCAGCGGGGGCGGAGGGATCCGAGGCCGCGCCGGCGTAGGGCGCGATGTTGACGCCTTTCTGGTAGGTCGCGCGCGGCAGCGGTTCTTCGTAGGCGGGGCCGCTGGCGCAACCGGCGAGCGTCAACAATGCGAGGAGGAGGGCGAAGGGGCGCACGAGCACGTTTCGTAAAAAATCCCTCCCGCGAAGGCGAGCGATTTCACTCCGCCGTGACGGCGGTCGGCACGAGGATCGCGTCGGACATGCCGTGGAGGAGCTTCTTATCCTGCGGGCAGATCGTGGCCAGCGCGCCCGCGCATTTGACGCGGCCGTCACCGGGGAAGTAATACGGGCAGAGGCGCACGCGGCCCTTCATCGTGACGAGGGCGTCGGATTCCTCGTCGAGCCACGAATGCTCGAGCACGCGGCCCTTGTGAAATTGCTGGAGCAGATGCGGCTGCCGGTCGTAGGCCGCGAGCGCCCCGGTGAGGGCGTCGCTCCATTCGCCATGCGGCACATCCTGCGCGACGACGACGCCCCGCGCGCCCCACGCCGTCTCGCTGAAGCCGCTGACCTTGAGAATCAACTCGCGCTTTTTTTGGCTGAAGGCGGCGACCTCGTCCCAGCTCTGCACCTCGAGGCGCGGCAGCACCGCATGCGGTGGCAGTGGCGTGGGATCGACCAGCCACGTGTAGGGAATGACCTTTCGCAGGGCGGCGAGCGTGCGTTCGCCAAGCTCGCGCAGCCAGAATCCCTCGAGTGGCCGCAGCCAAAACAGCGCGAACCAGAGCTTCTCCTCGAGCTGCGGCTTGAAGGGCGGCGTCACGCGCAATGCGCCCGCGCGCGCCCGCTCCAGCAATTGCGGGGCGCAGCGAACGTTCGCGAGGTCGAACAACTCGAAGAATCGGTAAACCGTCGCCTGCCAGTCCTCGCGCGGCGCGTCGTCGAGCACGCGCCAGTTCTTTTTAGGATCGTCTTCGTTCAACCGCGCGACGAGCCACTCCATTTCAGGCCGATAGGTCGCGGCCTCCGCGGAAATCACGATGTCGCCGCCGGGCACGATGCTCGCAAAACCCTCGAGCATCCCGTTCGCGCCGCCGAGAATATCCTCGCCGAGCGCGGCGTATTCGCGTCCGAGCCAGGCGGTAAGCCCGATGCCGCCCGGCACGTTGTCGAGTTCCGCAATGGTGAAGCCGTCGTCGGTGAGCACGAGGTCGGGCCGGATGACGGCGGGAATTTCGTCGCGAAACGCTCGGTCCCGCGCCGCCTCGATGAGCGCGGGCGGCTTGCCGCGATCGAGCACGTCGGCGATCCACGCGGGCTGCCGTCCCTCGGCGCTCAGGCGATAGAGCAGATTGCAGGCTCGGACGAACTGGTGAAGACGGTAGCCGAGCTGGTCGAGTTCCGCCGCGAATGCCGGCGAGATCGGGAAGGCCCGCGGCGACACGCGCCAGGCCTTGTCCTCGAATAGCCCGCCGGCCGGCAGCGCCGCGCGCACCCGCCGCGCGCACTCGAGTTCGTCCGCGCTCATCGCGTAAGGATTTGCAGGGCGGCGCGCACGAGCGCGTCGCTGCCGGGATTCTCGCCCTCTTTGGCCTGCGCGGCCTTCACGGCCTTGTGGGCCTCGATTTGCTTGTAGCCGAGCGTAATGAGCGCCAGCACGGCGTCGTGCATGGCCGTCTCGACCGGCGTGGGCGCGTGCTTCGCGCTCGACGCCTCCCATTCGGCAGCGACGCCCAGCTTGTCCTTGAGTTCCAGCACCACGCGCTCCGCGGTCTTCTTGCCGACGCCGCTGATCTTCGAGATCGCCGCGGTATCGCCGGCCACGACCGCCGCCTTGAATAGCTCCACGCTCATCCCGCTGAGAATGGCCAGCGCGAGCTTCGGCCCCACGCCGGTGACGTGATGCACGAGCAGACGGTAGAGGTCGCGCTCCGTTCGCGTCCAAAAGCCGATGAGAATATGTTCGTCCTCACGCACCACGAGCTGGGTGAGAATCCGAATCTCCGTGCCCGGCGGCGGCAGCCGGTCGAAACTGGAGAGCGGAATCAGGACTTGGTAGCCGACGCCGCGCACGTTAACGACAATCTGCGTGGGCAGCGCCTCCTCCAATTTGCCTTCCAAAAACGTGATCATTCTTCGACCGCACACGAGTAGCAGACCCCGCCGGAAACACAAACTTCCCGCCGTCCTCGCCGCGATGCTCTGCGTCATATTCCCCGTCGCCGCCGGGCCGGGAACGACGTGGCATCTGCTCGTCGAGCCTGCGTTCATGCGCCCGGACTACGCGTTTCCCATCCCGGGCACCAAAAGCACCATCGTCACCCCAGCCACGATCAAGGACGACGAAGCCACCTATCTCACAAAGGCCGAAGTCGCCCGCCTCAAGCTCGACCTCGACTCCATTCGCCGCGTCGCGGCGGCCTCCGCCAGCGCCGAACTCGCGAAACTCACGCCGGAATTCGTTCGCGACGACCGCGGCGTGATCCTTTACGCCCGGCTCACGTCCGATTCCCCCGCCACCGCCAGCGCCGTGCTCGCACCCGATTTCGCCGCGAGATTTGCGAACACACTCGGGCCCGATCTGCTCGTCGCCATCCCGAACCGCTACCGCGTGTATGTCTATCCCGCGCTCGCCAGTAAATTCGAGGACACCGCCCCTCTCATCCTGCGCGACTATGAACTTTCGCCCTATCCCGTAAGCAAGGAAGTCTTCCGCGTTACCCCGCGCGGACTGCGGGCTGAGGGGAGCTTCGACACCCGATAAGCAGGCCGAACGCCAAGCTCAGCTGTCCCGATCTAGCGCCCAACTCAGACGGCGTGTGGATGGAAAGGATGGACGGTCGTAATCCATACCGCGTCGCGGCTAGTGCCGTTCCATCAACCGGATCGGGTGCTCGTCGAGCACGTTCGGCTCGATGCCGCCCACGCGTTTCGGATCGTAAAGCTGGATGCCGACATAGAAATACAGCGGACACACCACCGCCTGCCGCGCCACGAGCATCTCCTCCGCCTGCGCGAGAATCGCGAATCGCCTGGCAGCGTCGCCCTCCGCCGCCGCCTGCGCGATCAGGCCATCATAGGCGGGATTGCTCCAGCCCGTGCGATTGTTGCCGCCGCCGGCAAGGAACATGTCGAGGAACGTGTTCGGATCGGGGTAGTCGCCCACCCACGTCGAGCGCGCGAGATCGTAATCGAGGCTGTTGAGCGAATTGAGATACACCTTCCACTCCTGCCGCGTGAGCGCCACCTGCACGCCCAACGTCTGGCTCCACATGTTTTGCAGCTCGACGGCGATGGCCTCGTTCAACTCGCCCTCGCTGAAAAGATAACGTGCCAGCGGAAAACCCCGTCCGCCCGGATAGCCCGCCTCCGCCAGCAACGCACGCGCCTTTTCGGGATCGTAACCCAACCCCGCCGGCGCGTGATAGCCCGCCACGCCCGGCGGCACCAGCGTCGCCGCCGGCAGCTCACCCGCGCGCGTGATCTTTTTCACGATCCGCTCACGATCCACCGCCAGCGCGAAGGCCTGCCGCACCCGCTCGTCGGCGAACGGCCCCTTCACGCAATTGAACCGCACGAAATACGAGCCAAGGAACGGCGCGGCGTGGAAATCCGGCCGGCGCTTCAACTCGTCGAGCAGCGACGGTGGCACCACGCCCTTGTCGAGCATCACGTCCGCCTCGCCGCTTGCGTAAAAATTGAACGCCACGTTCGCCTTCGCGATCGGCAGCACGTCCACCGTCTCCAGCGCGACGTGCGCGCGGTCCCAGTAGAGCGGGTTCCGGCGCAAGCGGATGCGGTCGTTGATCCGCCACGCCTCGAGCAAATACGCGCCGTTGGTGACGATGCGGCCGGGCTTGATCCAATCGTCGCCCTCCCGCTCGATCACGCGCAGCGGCACGGGCTGCAACGGCGGCGTCGCGCAGAGATCGAGAAAAAATGGCGTGGGATTTCCCAGCTGCACCTCGAGCGTGCGATCATCCAGCGCGCGCACGCCCACCTGCGAGAAGTCCGCAAGCTTTCCATCCGCGAAAGCCTTCGCATTCCTCACGTAGAAGAGCTGATAATTGTTGGGGGCCGCGGTCGCCGGCGTGAGCATGCGCCGCCACGACGCGACGAAATCCCCCGCCGTCACCGGCACGCCATCGCTCCATTTCGCGTCCGCGCGCAGGCGGAACGTGTAGGTCTTCCGATCCGGCGAGATCGTCCACGACTCCGCCATGCCTGGCACGGAACGCCCCTTGCGGTCGAACGTCGTGAGCCCCTCGAACAGCGCATTCACCACGCGCCCCTCCGGCTGGCCCGTGATGATCGCGGGATCGAGCGAGTCCGGTTCCGCGCCGTTCACGAGCACGAGATCGGCGCGCTTTGCCTTGAGTCCGCAACCCGACAGTGCGACCCCAAAAGCCAGACCCATCCAGAAAACGGCGGGCGGGCGAATGGTGAACATGGACGTTCCATACGCCGCGCCTCAAAAAACTTCAATCGCCCCCCTGGCCGTCGCCGCAATCTGTCTCTCCCTCGGCGCCGCCATTCTACTCGCCGGCTGCCCGGCAAAGCCCCAGGCCCGCCCGCCAACGCGTCCCACCGGCACCGTCAACCTTCCGAAAACCTTCGTCGCAACAGCCAGCGTCGCAATCTTTGACGCCCACTCGGCGACCGCGCTAGACTCGCCGGCATGTCGAGTCCTCTCCCCACGCCCGCCACTCTCCAGCGCAATCGCACCTGGCTGATTTTCTTCGGTCTCTTTTCGCTGCTTGTCGGCGCGTTTTGCGTCTCCGCGCCAATGGTCATGACCATCGCCATCGAGCAGGTGCTCGGCATCATCCTCGTCGCCAGCGGCGTCTTCTCCCTCGTCGCCGTGCTTTTCGGCGACGAGAAAAACCACCGCATTGCCACGGTCGTCCTCGCGCTCATTCGGCTGGCCGCCGGCCTGGCGTTTCTCATCTGCGTGCGCTCGGGCGTGATCGCCCTCACCGCGCTGCTCGGCGCGTTTTTCCTCGCGGAGGGCGTCGTGTTCGTCGTCTCCGCCTTTGCCCTGCGTCATCATCGCGCATGGCTGCTCATGCTGCTCAACGGCATCGTCACGCTCGTGCTCGGCGCCTCGATTCTCGCGCAGCTCACCTCGGGCGCGCCGTGGGCCATCGGCCTGCTTTACGGTATCTACTCGCTCTTCTACGGCGTGTCGCTCCTCGGCTTCGCCCTCGCCTCGCGCAAGGCCGCGTAGCCTCGCGCCATTGCATTCTCCGCCCCGCAGTGGAACGATGACGGCATGAGCGTCGAAGCTTTCCACCCGCCGTCGCGACTCCTCCTTGGCCCCGGCCCGAGCATGGCCGCGCCCTCCGTGCTGGAGGCCATGGCCAGGCCCCTGCTCGGCCATCTCGATCCCGCCTTCGTCGAAATGATGGAGGAGATCAAGACCATGCTGCGCGCGGTCTTCCAGACGCAGAATCGCATGACGTTCCCCGTGAGCGGCACCGGCAGCGCCGGCATGGAATTCTGCTGCGCGAATCTCATCGAGCCCGACGACGAAGTCGTGGTGGGCGTGAACGGCGTGTTCGGCGGTCGTCTCGCCGAGGTCGCCTCGCGCTGCGGGGCCAATGTCATCAAGGTGGAGGCCGAATGGGGCCGCATCATCGAGCCCGCGCAAATCGCCGCCGCCCTCGCCGGCCGCAAACCCAAGCTCGTCGCTATCGTCCACGCCGAGACGTCCACCGGCGCCCTCACGCCGATTCCCGAGATATCCCGCCTCGCCCACGACGCCGGCGCGCTGATGCTCATCGATGCCGTCACGTCGCTCGCCGGCTGTCCCGTCGAGCTCGACGCCTGGGACATCGACGCCGTCTATAGCGGCACGCAAAAATGCCTGAGCTGCCCGCCCGGCCTCTCGCCCGTTTCGTTGAGCGACCGCGCGCTCCATGTGGCCACGCACCGCACGCACAAGGTGCAAAGCTGGTATCTCGACGTGAATCTCCTCGCTTCCTACTGGGGCGCCGAGCGCGTCTATCACCACACCGCGCCCATCTCGATGAACTACGCGCTCCACGAGGCTCTGCGCCTCGTCCTCGAAGAAGGTCTCGACGCCCGTTTCGCCCGGCACGAGCGCAACCATCTGTGCCTCAAGGAAGGCCTCGCCGACCTCGGCCTCGAAATTGCCTCCCAGCCGGGCCACCAGCTCTGGCAGCTCAACTCCGTCACCGTGCCGGAAGGCGTGAACGAAGCCCGCGTCCGCACCCGGCTCCTCAGCGACTTCGGCATCGAGATCGGCGCCGGCCTCGGCCCGCTCAAGGGCAGGGTCTGGCGCATCGGCCTGATGGGCGAATCCTCCACCGCCGACAACGTGGAAATCGTCCTCAACGCCCTCGCCCAGATCCTCAGCGAAAACGCGGACTGATTCTCGGCTCGTCCACCGCCGCCCATGTGACAATCCCGTCACATACCGCTCCGCACCCGGGCCTCGCTTGTGTCCATACCAGGGCCGTGGCAGCTTCGCCCGATGAATTTTTTCCGTTTCGCCGTCCTCGCGATCCTGCTCGCGCCCGGCTATCTAAATGCGCAGACGCCGACGCCGTCACCCACGCCGGCCCAGCCCGTTCCAAACACGACGAACCTCCGCCCTCTCGCCGGAAAATATCCCGCCGGCCGCTCTCAGGTCACGATTGAGACCTCGCCCAGCTACCACGGCGGCTGCCACCTTTACGCCACCGCGCCATCCGACACCGCGCTGAAAATTCGCCTCGTCGGGTGGGTCCTCACCGCTGCCGGTCGCATCCCTATCGACAATCAGCTCACGTTCCTGTCTTCCGGCGCCATGAAGGGCCGCAACCTCGCACCCGGCATCGCCCGCTCCGCGCCCTTCACCGGCATCTACACCGCCACCGGCCGACGAATCACTTTCAACGGCGATTTCAAATTCGGCGACTCCACCGGCACGTTCACCGGCACCGTGCAGCGAAACGGCAAAGGCCGCCTGTTCGTCGTCTGGTCTGTCTCCGCGACCGGCGAGACGCAGGCGCTCTATACCTACAACTACAGCGCAACAAAGCCGCGCCGCTAACGCGACCGCGTCACCCAGGCCTGCTGGAGCGTCCGCCCCAGCAGCTCGCGTTTCACCGGCTTGTTGACGTAGTCGTCCATGCCCGCGGCGAAGCATTGCTGCCGGCTCTCGGGCAGAATATTCGCGGTGAGCGCGGCAACAAACGCCCGCCCGCCGTTGGGCAACGCCCCTTCGATCTCGCGAATTTCCTTCGTTGCCTGCAAACCGTCCTTCCGCGGCATTTGCAAATCCATCAGCACACAATCGGGACGCTCCCGGCGGAAGACTTCCACCGCCTCCGCGCCATCCTCCGCGGAGAGCGGGACATACCCCATTTTTCGGAGCATCATGAGCAGCAGCTTGCGGTTCACGCGGTCATCCTCGACCAGGAGAATTCGCAGCGGATGCTCGGCGGCGAAGGTCTCGTCCTGCGCCGCACCCGCCGGCGGCGAGGCCACCGGCACCGATTCCTCCGAGACCTCGGCGGGAAGCGTGACCCAAAATTCGGAGCCCACGCCCATTTCGCTCTTCACCGAAAGCTTCCCCCCCATCAACTTCACGAGATTCCACGCGATCGAGAGGCCCAGGCCCGTGCCCCCATAGCGCCGGGAAATGCTGGAGTCCCCCTGCTCGAAAGGCTCGAAGACCTGCGCCAGCTTCTCCGACGGAATTCCCGGTCCCGTATCCCGCACGAAAAAGTCCACGCCCGGCCGATCCTCCGGCAGAGCTTCGACGGACGGTCGCATTCCCAGCGTAATCCGCCCCTGCGCGGTGAACTTCAGCGCATTGCTCACGAGGTTCAGAACGATCTGCCGCAGGCGACCGGCATCGTTCAAAATGCGCGGCGGCACTCCCGGCTCGCTCTCCTCGACGAATTCCAACCCCTTTTCCTCCGCGGCGGGAGCGAACAACGTGTGGATGCCATGCAGGACCTCGCCCGGAGAAAACACCGCCTGCTCGAGTTGCAATCCTCCCGCCTCCAGGCGGCTAAAATCCAGCACGTCGTCGAGGATACGCAGGAGCGCTTCTCCGCTCGTCGTGATGGTGTGAACGTAATCCCGCCCTTCCGCGGGTAGATCCGGAAGGCCCGCCAGCAGCTCGGAAAAGCCGAGAATGCCATTCATCGGCGTGCGAATTTCGTGACTCATCACCGCGAGGAACTCGCTCTTGGCGCGGTTGCCGGCCTCCGCTTCCGCCGCGAGTCTCGTCTCGCGAGCGAGGGCCTGCGCCAGAACCTCCTCGCGGTGGCGCTCCGCGGTGACGTCGCGAAACGTCCAGATGCGGCCGTAATGATGCCCGGCGTGATCCTGCACCGGCGCCGAATAGCGATCCAGCACCGTGCCGTCTGTCATCTCGAGTTCGTCCCGACTGACCTCCCCCGGATGCGCGTAAAGGTAGGTGACCCGCTCGAAAAATTGCTCCGGATTCTTCATCTGACGGGTCACGAATTCCAGCTGCTGGGAATCGTCCGGGCTCTCCGCGATGTGCCGGGGAATCTTCATCAATTCGTTCAGCCGTTGGTTCTGCAGAATTTTTTTGCCGTGGCTATCCACCACGAGGATGCCATCGAGCGCGCAGTCCACCTGGGCCTCGAAGAACGCGGTCCTTCCTCGCAGGGTCTCCTCGACGCGCTTGCGGTCGGTAACGTCGCGTTGGATGCCGACATAACGGACGGGTCCGCCGTTGGGATCGCTGACCGGGGCGAGGGACAGATCGTTCCAGAACGTCGTGCCGTCCTTGCGGTAATTGAGGACCCAGCCATCGAAGGATCGCTCCGCCGCAAAGGCGGCGTCAATCTTCTGAATGGTCGCCGGATCGGTCTCCGGCCCCTGAAGAATGGCGCAACTGCTCCGCAGCACCTCTTTCGCAGAATAGCCCGTAATGGCGGTGAAGCCCGCGTTGGCGTAAATGATCCGACGATTTTCATCGCAGATGAGCACGCCTTGAGAAACCTCGGCGAGGGCCCGCTCGAGCAAACGCAGGGAGTCCCGGGCCTGCTTGCGCTCCCGGCGCTGCTGCATCTCCTCGAGCGCGTGGGAAATGGCCGGGCCCAGGCGCGCCAGCCGATCCTTCAGGAGATAATCCGCGGCCCCGAGCTTCATGACTTCCACGGCCATTTCCTCCCCGATCGTGCCGGAGATCAGGATGAACGGAATGTCATTCCCGCGTTCCTTCAGCAACTCCAGTGCCCGGCGGCCGGAGAATCCCGGTAGGCAATAATCCGAGAGGACGATCTCGGGTCGGGCCTCCAGGCGATCCAGGTAGTCCGCCTCGTTGTCCACCCGTTGCCCGACGGGCTCGAACCCCGCGCGGCGCAATTCGTAGAGCACCAGTTCGGCATCCGAGGCATCATCCTCGACGAGCAGGACGTGAAGCGGACGCGACATGGGCTCCTAACGGCCCGATCGGGGCGGTTGATTGAGCAGCAACCAATACATGCCGAGCTGCTGCACGGCCTCGGCGAAGCGCTCGAAGTTCACGGGCTTCACGATGTAGCTGTTCACGCCGAGGGCGTAGCTTTCCACCACGTCGTTCTGCTCCTTCGACGACGTGAGCACGACGACCGGAATCGCCGCGGTGCGCGGATCGCCCTTGACCCGTTTCAACACCTCCAGCCCGTCTACCTTGGGCAGCTTCAGGTCCAGCAAAATGACCCGGGGCGGATTTGCGATGTCGCGGCCGGCATAATCTCCCTCGCAAAAAATGAAATCGAGCGCCTCCGCACCGTCTCGCGCGATATGAATGGGATTCGTGAGATTCGCTTTGCGCAGGGCGCGCTGGGTGAGCTCCAAGTCGTCGGGGCTGTCTTCGACGAGCAGGATTTCGAGGGAGATGCTTTCGTTCATGGCGGACTTTTTTCTTCGAGGGTGAAATAAAACGTGGCCCCGCGATCGACCTCGGCATCGGCCCAGATGAGGCCGCCGTGGCGATGCACGATGCGATGCACGAGCGCGAGACCGACGCCCGTGCCTTCGTAGTCCTCCGCGCGGTGCAGACGTTGAAAGACGCCGAAGAGCTTGTCCGCGTAGCGCATGTCGAACCCCGTGCCATTGTCCCGGACGAAAAAGGCGTCGCCTTCCACGGTCGGCTCACATCCGATTTCCACCACCGCCGGATCGCGCTTTCGCGTGTATTTGAAGGCGTTCGAAAGCAGGTTTACCCACACCTGCTTGAGCAACGCGGGATCGCCGGAGCAGGCGGGGAGTTCTCCGATCCTCACGTCAATCCGCCGGCCCTCGCGCTGGGGTTCGAGTTCGGCGAGGACGCTGCGGACCAGCTCCCCCGTTCGCACCTCCTGCTTGTGCATCGACGCGCGGCTCAGCCGGGAGAAGGCCAGCAAATCGTCAATGAGGGCGCCCATCTGCTGGGCTCCCTTGCGGATGGTCAGCAGGTAGCGGCGGCCCTCCTCGGGCAGCTGCGCGGCGAAATCCTCGATCACCGCCTGCGAAAATCCGTCAACGGCGCGCAGGGGCGCCCGCAGGTCGTGCGACACCGAGTAGGAAAAGGCCTCGAGTTCCTTGTTGGCGAATTCGAGCTTCCGGTTGACTTCCTGCATCCGTTGCGCGCTGAGAAAAATTTCCGCCTCCATCTGCTGCATTCGGGCGCGCAGGCCGAGCGTATCCCCCGACGACTTCCGCAGCACGAAATCGGTCACGTCCTCGACGCGGTGAATGATGTATTTCACCTTGTGTTCGAGGCCAAGGACCGGGGAATTGATCGGGCTCCAGTAGCGCTCCTCGAAAGTCCCGTCCGGTCGGCGGATCGAATATTTCTGGATGGCCATCGTGTGAGGAGCGGCATCCTCCCTGACATGATCGAAGGAGGCCCTCAGATTGGCCGCACCCGTCGCTTCCAGATCGTCCGGATTGTCCGGAAAGACCTCGAACAGCCCACGCCCGACGATCTGCTCGCGAGTGGTCATCGTCGCCTTCAGATAGGCGTCGCTCGCCGCGACAATCGTGAGGTCGGGCGTAAGCACGAGGTAGAGGCCGGGCAGCGACTCGAAAAGACTTTCGAGCTCGGAGCGGCGCTGGCGCAGCTCGGCATTGACCGCCTCCAGCTGCGCCGTGCGCTCGGCGACGCGCTGTTCCAGCTCGACATTGAACCGGCGGATGTCCCGCTCCGCCCTTTTGCGTTCGGTGATGTCGCGCGCCACCTTCGAGGCGCCGATGATTTTTCCCGTCGAATCCCGGATGGCGGAAACCGAGATCGAGACGTCGATCAAGGTTCCGTCCTTGCATCGACGCACCGTCTCGAAGTGCGGAACGCTTTCACCCCGCCGGATGTGCCCGAGGATCTTCGCTTCCTCGTGAAGCCGCTCGGGCGGCATCAACCTCGATATCGGCTGCCCTACCATTTCCGCCGCCGAATAGCCGAATATTTTCTCGGCGCCCGCGTTCCAGCTCGTGACGATCCCCTGTAAATCCTTGCCGACAATCGCGTCGTCCGAGGATTCCACGATGGCCGCCAACTGCGCGGCCGTCGCCTCGATCCGCTTCCGCTCGGCGAGGTCGATATCGGCGAGCGCGCGCTTGAACTTCACCGCGCGGTTGCGGCTGGCAATCAGGAGGATCGTCAACGTGAGGAGCAGAGCCATCCCGGCGACCGCAAAAGGGGTCGGCAGGAACACCCCTCCCGCCGGCATCGGAAAGGTCCCACCCGGGATCACCCCCGTCGCCAGGACCAACGCCGCACCGACAGCGCATGTGTCCGTGGCTTGGGGGGCACCGGATTTCATCACGCCATTCTTCTACCCGTCGCGCAATTTCCTCCGCGACTGCGGGTATTATTATCCCCCGCCGCAGAATTTCTAGAAAATAGTCTTTAGCCCCCAATTTTACCCCTCCCTTCGGGCGAGAGTTCGCCAACTCCCCTTCGGGCGATTCCGTTATGGAATCAACGAACGGTCCACTCGATGAGTGAAATGTCGGAGCCCTTGACGTCGGCGGGAAAGACGAGCCGCAGATAACGCGCGGTGACGGGTTGCGCGATGTCGAGAGGCGAGCCGGTGGCGGGCCGCTTCGTGAAATCGGCGAGCGTCCGCCAGTGCTGGCCATCGGTCGAGGCTTCGGCGGTGAAGCGATACGGCTTCCACGCGTATTCGGGGCGGACGAGTTGGTGGGTGATCGCCTTCGAGGCACCGAGGTCGAGCTGAATCCATGCGCCCTTCGCGTCGCGGGCGGCCGTCCAGCGCGTGGCGTAGTTGTCATCGAGCACGAACTCGGGCCCGTTGAAGGCGTCGGCCTGGCTCGAGGCAGTGGCCTTCGCGGACGCGGAAAGATTTGCGAGGGACTCCCCGCGCCCCTGAACGAACTCGGGGCCTTGATGCGTCGGCGTGACCTTTTCGATGCGGCCGTCCTTCGTGAAGGTGATCGGATCAACGCAGACCTGCCGGCCGACGAAGTGGGGGTTGAATGGAATGCTGTGCCGGTGGTAGAGGATGTAATCCTTGCCGTCGCGCTGGAAGATGGCGTGATGGCCGGGGCTGATGACGTTCACGCTCTTGTCGGTGACGAGAATTGGGCTACCCGGCCCCTCGACAAAGGGCCCGAATGGCGAGTCGCTCACGGCGTAGTGGACGCGGTAGTCCTCCTGCGTCGTCTTGCCGGCGGAATACATGAGGAAGTATTTTCCGTAACGCTTCACCATGAACGGCCCTTCGAAGTAATTCGCCGGAGTGACGTCCTTCACCTCGCCGTCGAAGTGCGCCAGGTCGGGCGTGAGCTTCACCAGCCAGCACTTGCCGTTCACCCAGTTCATGCCCGAGCCCCAGTAGAGATACGCCTGGCCGTCGTCGTCGATGAAGTATTCGGCGTCGATCATGTGATAGACGCCCTTCTTGTAGTCCCATGGAATGAAGGGCTTGTGATCGCCGAGCGCGTTGCGCCACGGGCCGAGCGGGTGGTCGGCTACGCCGGTCCACACCTCATTGCCCACGGAGACGGCCATGTGAAATTTGCCGTCGCGGCCTTTGATCACCGAGGGCGCCCAGACGCCGGCGGATTTCGAGGTCGGGCTCGTGCACTCGGCCTTCGTCGGCCAGTTCAGCACGCGATAGGTCCAGTTTTTGAAGTCCGCGGATTCCCAGCATCCGAGCGTCTTGCCGCCCCAGGGATCAAGCGTCGCGTAGATGTAGATCTTCCCTCCGTCCTGCACGATCGACGGATCGGCGAAATAGCCCGGCAGGATGGGATTCGCCGCATGCGGAGCCCGGCCGGGCATCGAATCGGGTGATGCCGGCGCGGCGGGCAGGAGAGTCGTCATGGCGAGGGAGAACAGGAGGAGGACGAGGGCTTTCATGAGATCGAATGGACGCTGAAGGGCACCGCTCGGGATTCAGCCTGAGATCTTGCCGGAAAGCAAACACTTGGAGAATGTGGAGCCCAGGGTCCGCAGGCGAGGCTTGTCCGCGGCGTGAAATCAAGACGGCGTCCATTGGCTCGCGCCTTTCCGGATGCCCGGTGGCAGGCATTTCAAGCCGTGCGCGCCTGTCGCTCCGGGCGCGTTTTTTGAATCGACGGCTCCCGGCGTGGGAGTCGATCGCTACGGGTTCGCCGGGGCGGCGGCGGGAGCTTTGACGTTCACGTTGATCGATTTTCCGCCGCTGCCTCCCCCGAGCATGCCGGAGTTAAAGACGAAGTATCCGACCAGGAGAAGGATCACCAGAATCACCACGATTGCGACGGCGTTTACACCGCTTCCACCATTATCTTCAGACATATGCGTATGGGTTGTTTCCCAAGGAACGAATCGCGCGGAATGGCCGCGTGTATCCGAAGCGAGTGACGGGAGATAGCCGGGGAGTTCCCCGATGACCCGAGGGCGCCGACGACGAGTCCGTAAATACCCTGAGCCGTGGCTCAAGGGCGGTGAAGGCGGCGGCCGGCGGAGGCTGGAACCGCGATCCCGCTGCGCTATGGAAACCAATAAATCCTCGCGCCGAGCGAGACTTTGGACGGGGTTGTTGGTGCTGGGACTTGCTGGCGTGACGATCGCGGTCGTTTTCTCGGTGACGATCATCGCGCACTATGAGCGACGCGCGGCGGGGTTCGACCTCGAGCGGTTGGGAGAGGTGCGGGGACGCTCGTCCGTGTATGCAGCGAACGGCGATTTCTACGGCTACTTCGGGGATGAAAACCGGTTGATCGTTCCGCTCAAGGCCGTGTCGAAGCATTTCGTGGCGGCGCTGGTGGCGCGGGAGGACTCGAGGTTTTGGAACCATCACGGCGTGGATTTTCTGAGCATTGCGCGGGCGGCGGCCACGGACATCACGGCGGGGAAAATTCGGCAGGGGGCGAGCACGATCACCCAGCAGCTCGCGCGGAATGCCTTCGAAATCGGTGGTCGCACCTGGGACCGGAAGCTCCTCGAAATGGCCTTGGCCCGCCGGATCGAGCACCGATATTCGAAGGAGCAGATTCTCGAGTTCTACGTGAACCGCATCTACTTCGGCTGCGGCTTCTACGGGATCGACGCGGCGGCGCGGGGATATTTCGGCAAGCCAGCCGCGGAGCTGTCCCTCGGCGAGGCGGCGGTGCTGGCCGGCCTCATCCGCAGCCCGAACAAGCTGGCCCCGGCGCGCGATGTCACGGCGGCGCAACGCGAGCGCGATGCCGTGATCGACCGGATGGTCGAGACGAAGGCGCTTTCCCCCGCCGAAGCCATCGCGGCGAAGGCGGAGGCGGTGCGGGCGGACCCGGCGTCTTCGGTGAAGGCAACGGGCGACTTTGTCATGGACGCCGTGCGGCAGGAGCTCGAGCGGACGCTCGCGCCGGACGTGCTGCGGGAAGGCAACCTCAAGGTTGAGATCACGATCGATCCCGCGTTGCAGCATCGGGCGGAGGAGGCCGTGGACGGGCAATTGACGAAAGTGGAGGAGCGAAAAGGTTACGCGCATCCCCGCAAGGCGGACTTCGTGCCCGGCGATGGGCCCGAGGCAAAGCCTACGAATTACCTGCAGGGCGCGCTGGTGGCGATCGACAATGCAAGCGGGGCGATCCGCGCCGTGGTGGGCGGCCGCGATTACGCGCACAGTTCGTATTCCCGGGCGCTCGTGTCGAAACGGCCGGTGGGCTCGACGTTCAAGCCCTTCGTCTACGCGGCGGCGTTCGACCGTGGGATGCTTCCGGGAACGCTCGTCGATGACGCCGAGATCGGGCCGGCGGAGTTTTCAAACATCTCGAAGGGCTGGTCGCCCGAGAACTCCGACGGCGAGTATCTCGGTCTGCAACCCGCGGCCGTGGGCCTGCTCAAGTCGCGCAATACGATGAGCGTCCGGGTGGGGGAATTCGCCGGTCTCCCGGCCGTGCGCGACCTGGCGCGGCAGGCGGGGCTCGGAGAAGCCCTGCCCGATCTGCCGGTGATCTTTCTCGGAACCTTCGAGGCGACGCTTGGAAATCTGACGGCCGCCTACACGATCTTTCCAAATCTCGGCGAAAAGGTGGACCCTCATCTCGTCGAGGCCGTGACGGACCGCGAGGGCCATACGCTCTACCGCGCCGCGGCTTCACGGCACCCGGTTCTCGACTCGGGGACGGCCTGGCTCGTTTCGATCATTCTTCAGGAGGTAATGTCCAGCGGCACCGCCGCAAAGTCCGCGTCGTATGGTTGGGAGAAACCGAGCGGCGGGAAGACGGGCACGACGAACGATTACTTCGATGCGTGGTTCGTGGGATACACGTCGTCGCTCACCTGCGGCGTCTGGGTGGGATTCGACCAGCCTCAGAGAATTGGCGACAAGGCCTACGGGAGCGACCTCGCGCTACCCGTCTGGGTGGATTTCATGCGGGGAGTGCCCGAGAACAAATACGCCGCGGCCCCGCTCCGGCAGCCGGACGATCTCAAGGAGGTGAAGCTTTGCAAGGTCTCCGGCCTGCTCACAAATTCCGCCTGTGAGGCCCAGGGCTGGGCTTACGAAGCGGACGTGCCCGCGTCGAAGATCCCCGCCTCGACGTGCCGCACTCACGTGGACGCAGCGCCGAAGGTCGCGTATTCCGATATGATCCCGCCGGCCGGCCAATCACCGGCGCCATCCCCGATGCCATCACCGGCCGTCCCGCCGGTCGCCGTTTCGCCTCCCGTCCCCGCGAAGCCAGTCGCGGCAAGAACCCCCATCCCGGAACCGATTGCGACCGCGCCCGTGGAGGCAAATCCGGTTTCCGTCGAGACCGTCGCGCCGCCGGCGCGCGAAGTTCCCGTCCCGCCCGCACGAGTCGTGACCGCTCGGCCTGTGCGGTCAGCCGCCGCGGTCGACACCCTGCCCGTGACCCGCGTCGAGGAGCCGGAGCCCACGCCTGACCTGGTCGACGACGGCGCGGTCGAGGTGCGGCGCGCCGTGCCCGTGGATTCGCCTGAGCCGGTGAGAACGGTCAAGCAAAAGCGCCACGTTTCAGTGCCGGAGGTCATTACGCGAATCGTCCCAGTGCGGCGGGCCGAGGCCGTCGACGCGAGCGAGAGAACGGACGACTGAAGCGTTCTCCGCCGAGGAGTGGTTGTTATGCGCGGACCATCTGCCGAGTGAAACAACAGAGGCCGTAGCGGTGCTCGTCAACCATCCAGGCTCGCCCCGATAGCACCCCCACCCAGCGGTCCTTTCCTGACACTCTTTGGGATGAAACTGCCTGGATGGGCGCAAAAAAAACCGCGGAGCGTATGCCCCGCGGTCGGTGATTTTCGCCGTTAGAAATTCACGCCCATGTGCAGGCCGAAGATGTTCGCGTTCTGCACGAGGCCGGTGCCGTTCGGGCGGATGATGTATTGCCAGAAGGGCTGCACGTAGGCGAATTTCGTGAGCTGGATACGGTAGTCGGCCTCGACCGCCGCTTCGTAGGTCTGGTGGACGAATTTGCCGGCATCCTCCTCGGCCACGATCTTGTAGTAGCTGTAGTTGCCGTAGGAAAACGCCACGCCGAGCTGATCCTGATCACGCGTCGGGATGAGGCCCTTGTAGATGAGGCCCGTGTAGAAGAAGAACGGCGTCACGTTGTCATACTTCGGCGCGTAGGTGAGGAGGTTGATCGCGTAGAGACCTTGGTCGCTCAGCTTTGCCGGCGCCGCGACGGGCTCCTTGAATTCCTTGAACGACTTGCCGTCGCTCGGACCCTTGGCGAGCGGCGCGACTTCCGCCGCGGGAGAGGCTTCGCGGAAGAGCATCTGATCGGCCTGCCAGTAGAAGCCGTATTTGCCGTCGTAGTTCTGGCCGAAATACGAGGTGTTCTCGAGGCCGTAGTAGTAGCCGCCGAAGGCGTATTTGCCGGGCAGCTTGGAAGCGCCGATCTTCGGCGTGACACCGGTTTCGCCGACCGCGAAAAGGCCATTCGCGCTGGGGTCCGGGCCGTAGCCGGCGAGATCGAGGCCGTGATTGGAATAGGCCGTCGCCTGCGGGATGGCTTCATACAGGCCGGCCATCGCGTAATACCACTCCGTGGGCTTGATTTTCAGGAAGCCGCCCCAGGCCGCGTAGCTGCTGCTCCAGGCGATGTTGGCGCCGAGGCCCTTGGCGGTGCCGATGGAGTTGTTCGTGAAGAGCTTGGAATCCGGCGAATCGAGGAAGAACTCATAGGGATTCTGCCAGCCTCCGGAGACGGTGATGAGGTTCTTCACGCCGAGCAGCTCGGGAGTCGTGTAAGTGAGGTAAAAGGGCATCAGACGCCACTGCACGCCGCTCTGGTAGCGCGAGGGCTGGAAGAGAGGTGAGGCGCCGACGTAGTTGTTCGGATTGTAGCCATCGCGGTAACGGACACCGCCGGTGGCGGTCAGGCCCTCGAGCGCTTCGACGTTGAGCAACTTGGCGAAATCGAGCTTAAGGCCAAAGGTGATCTCCTCGTCGAACGCGCCGCGCGCGACATTTTCACGGCCCGTCGCGTCCTTGCCGCCGCCGGTGAGCCCGTAGAAGGTGCCGCGCCATTTGCCGTCAAAGGTCACACCGTGATCCTCAAGCGTGTCGCGCACGCCGAACCAATTGCCGGTCGCGTATTTGCCGTGCCACCAATCGGCGAGCGCGGTGGACGAGGATTCCGTTTCCGGCGCAGACGTGGAAACCGGCGCGCCGGCGCGGAGAGTCGGAAGAGCGGCGGTCGCCGCCAGACCAGCGGCGAGGCCGGCGCGGAGGAATTTGAAAGAAGAAGATTTCATCGTTGGAGTCGGTTGGAATCGTCGAGGTGTTGGGAGTCGGGATTGGTTAATTCAAATCGAATTTCGAAGGGAAGAGTAATTTTCAAAAATTCCAGCGCAAGAATAATACGACTGAATTTATCGCTATTCTGGCGAGTGCAAAAAAACCGGCTCCCTCGCGAGAGCCGGCTTGAATTTTTGGGCGCGGAGACCGCGCGACGTTACGCGACGCCGGCGACTTCGGGCTCGCCCTTGGCCGCTTCGTCGCGATCTTTCATCGCGGCCTTGCGGCTGAGCTTCACACGACCCTTGTCGTCGATGCCGATGCACTTCACCCAGACGGAGTCGCCCATCTTCACGACGTCTTCGACGCGGTTCACGCGGAAGTCGGCGAGCTCGGAGATGTGGACGAGGCCGTCCTTGCCGGGCAGGACTTCGACGAAGCAGCCGAATTCCTTGATCGAGACGACGGTGCCCTGGAAGAGCTCACCGGGGGTGATCTCCTTGGTCATGCCGTTGATGATCTGCTTGGCGCGGGCGAGGCTGTCGCCGTTGTTCGAGTAGATGTGCACGCTGCCGTCGTCCTCGATGTTAATCTCGGCGCCGGTCTCGGCCACGATGCCCTTGATGGTCTTGCCACCAGGCCCGATGAGAAGGCCGATCTTGTCGGGGTTGATCTTGATCGTCTCGATGCGCGGAGCGTATTGGCTCATCTCGGTGCGCGGGGCGGAGAGGACGGATTCCATCACGTCGAGGACCTTCTGGCGGTCGTCGCGGGTGCGATAAATCGCCTCGGTCATGAGCGAGAGCGGGATGCCGGGCAGCTTCAGGTCGAGCTGGAAACCGGTGACGCCCGTGCGGGTGCCGCAGAGCTTCCAGTCCATGTCGCCGAAGTGATCCTCGCTGCCGATGATGTCGGTGAGGAGCGTGTAGCGCGTCATCTGATCGCCGCTGAATTCCGTGACGAGGCCGCAGCTGATGCCGGCGACGGGCGTCTTGATCGGCACGCCGGCGTCCATGAGGGCGAGCACGCCGCCGCAAACGCTGGCCATCGAGGTGGAGCCGTTGGACTCCATGACCTCGCTGCTCACGCGCATGGCGTAGGGGAATTCATTCACGGGCGGGATGACCGCGAGGACGGAACGCTCGGCGAGCGCGCCGTGGCCGATTTCGCGGCGACCGGGACTGCCGGTGCGGCCGGTTTCGCCGACCGAGAAGGGCGGGAAGTTGTAGTGCAGGATGAAACGCTTGCTCGTCTCGCCGCCGGTGTAGCCGTCGAGATCCTGGGCTTCGTCCGCAGGAGCGAGGGTCGCGAGGCAGACGGCCTGCGTCTCACCGCGCTGGAAGAGCGCCGAGCCGTGGCTGCGGGGCAGGAAGCCGGTCTCGCCGCTGAGCGGACGAATCGTCTTCGTGTCGCGGCCGTCGCAACGCACGCCCTTGTCGAGGATGCTGATGCGGAAGGCTTTCTTCTGCAGGTAATCGAACGCCTGGCTGATCTCGAACTTCGTGGCGGCCGGGAATTTTTCGAGGATCGCAGCGGAGACTTCCTCCTTGAGCGCACCAACCGCCTTCTGGCGGGCAACTTTGCTCGGCGTATAGATCGCGCTTTCGATGCGGTCCCCCGCAACGGCGTAGGCGATTTCCATGAGTTCGTCGGAGACGACGAAGAGAGGCGCAACGCGCTTCGGCTTGCCGGCGGTGGCGGCGAGTTCCTTCTGTGCGGCGACGAGCTTGGCGACTTCCGCCTGTGCGAAGTGCAGCGCGGCGACGAAATCGTCCTCGGGAAGCTCGAGGGCCTCGCCTTCGATCATGATGACGTCGGTTTCGTTGCCGACGTAGATGAGGTTCAAGTCGCTGCCTTCACGCTCGCTGTGGGTCGGGTTCGCGATGAACTGACCGTTCACGCGGGCGACGCGCACGGCGCCGACCGGACCCGCAAACGGGATGTCGGAGACGGCGAGGGCGGCGCTGGCGCCGTTGAGGAAAAGGATGTCGGGATCGACTTCGCCGTCCGCGCTGAGGAGGACGCCGATGATCTGCGTGTCGTAGAGGTAGCCCTTGGGGAAGAGCGGACGCAGCGGGCGATCGGTGAGGCGGCAGGTGAGGATTTCCTTCTCGGAGGGACGGCCCTCGCGCTTGAAGTAACCGCCGGGGAACTTGCCGACGGCGGCCGCCTTTTCGCGGTAATCGACGGTGAGCGGGAAGAAGTCCTGCCCTTCCTTGATGGAGGTGGCGGAGACGGCGGAGACGAGAATGATCGTGTCGCCGGAGCGGACGGTGACAGCGCCGTCCGCGAGGCGGGCGAGCTTGCCGGTTTCGATGGTGATGGGCGCGGAGCCCACATGGGCGGTTACGGAATGAGGCATGGTTTTGTATTCAGGTTGGCAGCGCCGGGATTTGCTCCAGGGGAAGTGGCGCCGCGCGGGGTGGTTTGTTTAATGCCAGAAAGCCCCAGCGGAGAGGCCGGGGCTTTCAAAAACTGGCATTGGGTGGTTTCCGCGTTACTTGCGGAGTTCCAGCTTCTCGAGGATCGCCTGATAGCGGTCCGAAGCGGTGCGCTTCAAATAATCGAGGAGGCTGCGGCGCTGGGCGACCAGCTTGAGCAGGCCACGGCGCGAGGAGTGATCCTTCGCGTGGCTCTTGAGGTGCTCGGTGAGTTCGGTGATGCGCTTGGTAAGCAGCGCAATCTGGACATCGGCGCTGCCGGTGTCTTTTTCGTGGAGTCGCAGCGTGGCTGCGGCGGATTCAATCTGGGCCATTTCTTAAAATTTTGGTAGTCGGGGAGAATGCCACGCCGCTTTTGGCTTGGCAAGGGAGATTTTACCGGAGGAACGCCTCGTGCAGGCCGCCGTCCACCGTAATGATCTGTCCCGTCGTCTTGCTGAGACGCTGGCTCACGAGCAGAAAATACGCCTCCGCCTGGTCGGCGGGGGTGATCGGCGCCTTCGTGAGGGTGCGGTCGGCATAGAACTGCGCGAGTTTGTTCACGAGCGACTCGGTCTCCTCGCTGTCGGAATAGGGAATGTTGTATTTCGCGAGCGAGCCGATCACGCGGTCGCGCGGGAACATGGCGCTGCCCTGCACGACGGTCGCCGGGGCGACGCCGTTCACCCGCACGAGCGGAGCGAGCTCGATGGCGAGTTCGCGCACGAGGTGGTTCGCGGCGGCCTTCGACGTGTCGTAGGCGACGCTGCCTTTCTTCGCGACGGCGGCGTTCGCGCTGGTCGTGAGCACCATCGCGCCGCGCAAGCCCTGTTCCTTGAAGGTTTTGTGCGCCTCGTCGGCGACGAAATAGCTGCCGGAGACGTTAATGCCAAACGTGAGCGCCCACTTGTCGTCGGGAATATGCCCGCTCGTGTCGCTCGGCACGAAAATGCCCGCCGTCACCTCGATGGCGTCGAAGCCTCCGTAGGCCAGCGCGACATTGTTGAGCATCGTGCGAATGCTCGCGCGGTCCGTGATATTCGCCGCCAGACCAAGCGCCGGACCGCAACCCGAAAGACCGGTGCCCGCCACGCCGATGCCGAGGCCGTATTTGTCCGTGATTTCCTTCGCGGTCGCCTCGGCGGCGGCGGCGTTCAGATCCACGCAGACGATGTGGGCGCCTTCCTTCACGAGGCGATGCGCGGTTTCCTTGCCGATGCCGCTGCCCGCGCCGATCACGATGTGAATCTGCCGCGCGAGTTCCTTCTCGGCCGGCATCCGCTTGAGCTTTGCCTCCTCGAGGAGCCAGTATTCAATGTCGAACGCCTCCTGCTGCGGCAGCGCGATGTATTCGTCGATCGCCTCCGCGCCGCGCATCACTTCGACCGCACAGTTGTAAAACTCGGCCGTCACGCGGCTCTCCGACTTGTCCTTGCCCCACGCGATCATGCCGACGCCGGGAATGAGAATGACCGTCGGATTCGGATCGCGCATCGCGGGCGAGTTCGCGTGTTTGCACGCCTCGTAGTAGGCGGCGTAATCCTTGCGATATTGCTCGAGACCGGCGGCGAGCTTGGATTTGAGCGCCTCGGCGCTCTCCGCCTGCGGATTCCAATCCACGTAGAGTGGCTTGATCTTCGTGCGCAGGAAATGGTCGGGGCAGCTCGTGCCCAGCTCGGCCAGACGCGGCGCGTCGGCGCTGTTCACGAAGCGAAGGATCTTCGAGTCGTCCTGCACCGTGCCGACGAAGCGCTTGAACTGCGAAACCTGCCCGCGCAGCCAGGGCAGGATGCCCGCGAGAAACGCGTGGCGCTCCGCCTGCGGCAGCGTCTGGTATTTTGGGCCGCCGAAAGCGGTCGCGTCGCCGCCCTTCGCCGCGTATTTCGCCTCGATGTATTCGCTGGCCGCCTCGATGAAATCGAGCGTGTGCGTGTAGCAGGCCTTGTCGTCATCCTGCCACGAGATGAAGCCATGCTGGCCCATCATGATCGCTTTCGTCTCCGGCTTCTTCGCGCAGATTTCCTGCATCGCAAGGCCCAGCTCGAAGCCGGGCCGCATCCACGGCACATACTCCATCTTCCCGCCGAAAATTTCCTGCGTGAGTTCGACGCAGCGCTTGCTCGCGGCGATCGCGATGATCGCGTTCGGGTGCATGTGATCAACATGCTTGCCCGGCACAAAGGAATGCAGCGGCGTGTCGATCGACGACGGCCGCGGATTCAAATTGAACGTGCAATGCGCATACGCCGCGACCATTTCGTCCTCGGCGGGCGACTTCAGGCCCTTGTCGGCGCGGGCGCCGTAGCTCGTCTGGAGCGACTTGAGCTTGTCCTGATAAAGCGACGAGAAAAATTCGCGGCCCGCCGTGCGCAGATCGCCGCCGGATCCCTTCACCCACAGCACTTCGACATCCTGACCGGTGAGCGGATCTTTTTCGACGAGCTTGGAGGACGTGTTGCCGCCGCCGGTGTTGGTGACGCGCTGATCGGAGCCAAGAATGTTCGAGCGATAAACGAGTCGAGCGACGGGATCGAGGGCGGCCGCCTTCGCGTCATCCCAGAGGTAGTTCACGTATTTGTAAGACATAATTTTGCGTGGAGAGATTGGGTGGAGCGGCAACCATGATCTGTGTTTGCCTGCGTTACAATCTGTTTTTCTTTGATTGCACCCGCAAGCGCAATCGTTCAACCTCCTGAAATGCTGGCAATCGAGCGCCATCGGCAGCTTCTCAAGCTGCTCCAGACCCAGGAAAGCGTCCGCACCGCCGACGTGGCCCGCGCGCTTGGGGTGACCGAGGAAACGGTCCGGCGCGACTTCGAGAAACTGGAAAGCGACGGCGTCCTCCAGCGTTCGCACGGCGGCGCGGTGCGGATCGAGGCCCAACGGCGCGAATTTCCGGTGCGCGAGCGCGCCGCGCAGAATGCCGCCGCCAAACGCCACATCGCACAGGCCGCCCTCAAGCTCATCCACCCCGGGCAGACGGTCTTTTTCGATCCCAGCACGACCATTCAGGAACTCGCCCGACAGCTCGTGGAGCAGCCTCTCACGGTGCTGACGAACTCGCTCCAGATCGCGATGATCCTCGCCGAAAAACCCACCATCAAGACCGTGCTCGTCGGTGGAAATCTCATGCCGAACTCGCTCTCGTGCGTCGGCTGGGGCGCCGAACAATCGCTCGACCTCTACCGGGTGGACTCCGCCTTCATTTCCTGCCGCGGCATCGATCCCGAACGCGGCTTGAGCGAGGCCACCGAGGAACAGGCGCGCCTCAAACGGCTCGTGCTCGAGCGCGCCGAGGCCGCGTATTTGCTGGCCGACGCGTCGAAATGCGGGCTCGCCTCGAACTACTTCTTCACCCGAAACTCCGGCATCGACGCCTGGATCACCGACGCCCCGCCTCCCGAACCACTCAAGGCCTCCCTCACCGCGCAAGGCGTGCGCATCGAAGTGATCGCCGCGTAACCTTCCCCCAATTTATGTCCGTGCAAACCTATCTCGCCGTGGACCTCGGCGCCGGCAGCGGCCGCGTCGTCGCGGTGCTTCACGACGGCAAAACGCTCAGGATTGAGGAGGTCCACCGCTTCGCCAACGACGGCGTGCGCCTGCCGACCGGCTGGCATTGGAACCTCGTCCAGCTTTTCGCCGACATCAAAAACGGCCTCGCCGCCGCGCACAAAAAATACGGCGCAAGCATCGTCTCGCTCGCCGTCGATACCTGGGGCGTCGATTACTGCGTGGTGGACGCGCGTGGCCGGCTGCTCGGCCTGCCGTGGATGTATCGCGACAGTCGCACGGACGGGGTGATCGAGCACATCGCCGGCATCGTCCCGCCCGACGAACTCTACCGCCGCACCGGCATCCAATCCCTCTTCTTCAACACGATCAACCAGCTCACCGCCGAGGCGCGCGATTATCCCGGCGTCCTCGCCGAAGCCGCGCGACTGCTCTTCGTGCCGGACCTGCTCACCTACTGGCTCTCCGGCGCGCAGATCACCGAACGCACCATCGCGAGCACGTCGCAATTGCTGAAAGCCGGCACCAACGAGTGGGACCTCGATCTCGCCGCAAAGCTCGGCCTTCCCACGCATCTTTTCCAACCGCTCACCGAGCCCGGCACGACCGTCGGCACGCTGCTGCCGGAAATCCAGGCCGCGACCGGCTGCGGTCCGTTGCGCGTCGTCGCCTGCGGCAGTCACGACACCGCCTCCGCCGTGGCCGGAGCCCCCGCGCGCGATACGGAGCCGCTGTTTCTCAGCTCCGGCACGTGGTCGCTGCTGGGCCGTGAATTGGCCGCTCCCATCGTCACCGAGGCCAGCGCCCGGGCCGGCTTCTCCAACGAACAGGGCCTGGCCGGCACCACGCGTTTCCTCAAGAACGTCGCCGGCATGTGGCTGCTCCAGGAATGCAAAAAATCCTGGGACGCGGAGGGGTTCACCGCCGGCTACGCGGAACTCGTCCGCGACGCCGCAGCCAGCGAAGCCGAAGCCATCATCGATCCCGACCACGAATCCTTCCAAAAGCCGTGCGACATGCCGGCGGCCATCGCGACCTACCTCGAGCGCACCGGCCAGTCCGCCGCGGACTCGCCCGCAGCGACCACGCGCGTCATCCTGCAAAGCCTCGCCACGAAATACGGCCGGATCGTCGGCCAGCTCCGCGAATGGATGCCCGACCTGCCGGACACGCTCCACATCGTCGGCGGCGGCTCCCAAAATGCCCTCCTCAATCAAATGACGGCCGACGCCACCAGCCTCCGCGTCGAGGCCGGCCCCATCGAGGCCACCGCCGCCGGCAACGCGCTCGCCCAATTGATTGCCGCCGGCGAAATCGCGTCGCTCGCGGAGGGCCGCGAACTCCTGCGCGCCTCGTTCCAACCCCAAATCTTCGAGCCCGCCACGGCTTTGACCGCGTAACCTTTTCCATGGAATCCACCGCCCCGCGCGCCACCGGTCGCCGCGTCCAACTCATGGCGACGTGCCTCTGCGACGCCTTTTACGACGACGTCGCCGTCGCCACCGTCGAAGTGCTCGAGCATCTCGGCTGCGAAATCGAATTTCCCGAGAACCAGACCTGCTGCGGCCAGCCGGCCTTCAATTCTGGGGATTGGGACGCCTCGCGCAAAGTCATGCGCCATGCGCTCGACGTTTTCCCCGGCGACGTGCCCATCGTCATACCGTCCGGCTCCTGCGCCGCGATGTGCTTCCACGGCGCGCCGCTCGAGTTTGAAAAGGAGCCCGACCTGCCGCGTATCAACGCCTTCGCCCGCCGCGCCTGGGAACTCTCCGACTTCATCGTGAACGGACTCGGTGTCACGTCCTGGCCCGGCCGGTTCGACGCCCGCATTGCCTTCCACCGCGCCTGCCACACTCGCGGCACCGGCAGCGGCGAGGCCTCGCTGCAATTGCTGCGCTCAATCAAGGGGCTGGAAGTCCTGCCCTTTGGTGAAGCCGAGCAATGCTGCGGCTTCGGCGGCACGTTCTCCGTCAGCTTCCCGCACATCTCGGCCTCGATGGGCCGGCTGAAACTCGACCACGCCCTCCACGACGCACCCGACTACCTCGTCTCCGGCGACATGAGCTGCCTCATGCATCTCGGCGGCCTCTCCGAAAAAGAATCCCGCCGCATCGAGACCCGCCACCTCGCCCAGATTCTGCGAGACGCGCTGCATTCAGCCTGAAAACTGAATCACTGAACCCTTCCCCGCATGGCACACCAACAGATCGACACCTTCGCTACGGACCTCTCCCCCGAGGTCCAGGAGGCCGTGCATGCCAACAGCGCCGCCGGCACGGAGAAGCGCTTCGACGTCCTCGCCACCGACTTCGGCGATCCGAATCCCCTCCGCAAACTTGCCGGCGCGATCAAGCAGCACACGATCGAGAACCTCGACCAATACCTCGCACAAGCCGAGACGCAGCTCGCGAAACACGGCGTCAAAGTCCACTTCGCCGTCACGAAGGAGGATGCCTGCCAGAGCGTGCTCGCCATCCTCCAGGCCGCCGACGCCACCAAGGTGGTCAAATCGAAGAGCATGATTTCCGAGGAGATCCTCCTCAACGACTTCCTCGGCGCGAATGGCGTGACGTCCGTCGAAACCGACCTCGGCGAATACATCATCCAGATCGATCACGACCACCCCAGCCACATCGTCAAACCGATCCTCCACAAGAACCGCCGCGACATCGCGCGCAGTTTCGAGCGCGAGGGCCTCGGCGACTACAACGACGATCCCGAGACGATCACCCGCCGCGCCCGCACGTTCCTGCGTCAAAAATACCTCGAGGCTGACGCCGCCATCACCGGCGCGAATTTCATCGTCGCGGAGACCGGCCGCATGGTCATCGTCACCAACGAAGGCAACTCCCGCTTCTGCCTCGCCGGCTCCCGCGTCCATATCGCGCTGGTCGGCATCGAAAAACTCGTCCCGAGCGACCGCGACCTCGGCGTGATGCTGAACCTCCTCGGCCGCTCCGCCACCGGCCAACAGCTCACCGTCTATACCGAATTCATTTCCGGCCCCGCGCACGGCGACCAGCCCTCCGGCCCGAAGGAAATGCACGTCATCTTCGTCGATAACGGCCGCGTCGAGACGCTCGCCTCCGACTGCCGCGAAATCCTCCGCTGCATCCGCTGCGGCGCGTGCATGAACGTCTGCCCCGTCTATCGCCAGGCCAGCGGCCACGCCTACCGCAGCGTCTATCCCGGCCCGCTCGGCGCCGTCCTCTCGCCCCTCCTCGTCGGCAAAAAATTTCCCGAACTCGCCGATCTTCCGAAGGCCTCCAGCCTCTGCGGCGCCTGCAACGAAGTCTGCCCCGTGGACATTCCCATCCCCGACCTCCTCCTCCGCCTGCGCAACCGCGCGAAGCAGGAGCACCTGCCCTCGCCCGGCACGCCGCCCATGGCGCCATTCGCGCTGCTTGCCTCCTCGCCGATCCTCTGGCGCACCGCGATGAAGGCCGGCGCAGCCATGAACGTCATCCCACACGGCATGATCCCCGTGCCCGCGCTCCAGGATTGGCTGAAACTCCGCACCCTCCCCGCCTGGCGCGGCGGCAAATTCCGCACCTGGCTTAAAGACAGAAGGAAGAACCACTGATCGACACTGATGGACACCAATGATCGCGGCAGGAAACGAATCACCGGACGAACTTCGTTTTTTATTGGTGTCGATCAGTGTCCATTAGTGGTTCCAGAAAATTCATGACCGCCCGCGACACGATCTTCCAAGGCATCCGCGACGCCCTCGCTCCGATCGAGGAACGCGCCGCCTACCCCGGCTTCCCGCCTTCCGCGACCGATCCCACCTGGCTCGCCGCCGCCCACGACCTGCCCGCACTTTTCGAAAAACGCCTCACCGCCACCGGCGCCAAATTCTTTGCCGACGCGGCCGCCTGCGCGCGTTGGATGCGCGAGGACGGCGCGCAACTTGTCTATCTCTCGCCCGCCTTCGCCGGGCTCGCACCCATCTTCGCCGCCGAACTCGCCGTCACGCTGGAATACACCCGCGACCAGGTCGATACCATCGACGCCGCCGTCACCCTCGCCGCCGGCGCCATCGCGGAATCCGGCACGCTCATCCTCACCGACGGCGACACGCCCGACCGCCTCGCCGCACTCGCCCCCTGGCGCCATGTCGCCGCCGTGCCCTCCGCGAAGCTTTTCCGAACCATTCCCGATGCCATCGCCGCCTTCCCGTCGGATCCAAATATCATCTGGGTGACCGGCCCCTCGAAGACCGCCGACGTCGAGGGCATCCTCATCCAGGGCGTCCACGGCCCCGGCCAGCAGGGGTGCTTTTTCCTCCCGTGACCGCCGACCTCGACTCCCACCTCGCCGAGCTCCGCGCCTGCACTCGCTGCCCGGCGATGCATCGTCCCGCCGTCGTCGGCCGCGCGGTGGCAAGCCGTATTCTGCTCGTCGGCCAGGCGCCGGGCGTGAAGGAACCCGTTCTCGCGCGTCCCTTCGCGTGGACCGCCGGCAAGACGCTTTTCAAATGGATCGAATCCGCCACCGGCTGGAACGAGAACGAAGCCCGCGACCGCATTTACTTCGCCGCCGTCTGCCGCTGCTTCCCCGGCAAAAATCCCAGGGGCGCCGGCGACCGCGTGCCCGACACCGACGAAATCGCCCGCTGCTCCGACTGGATGCGCCGCGAGTTCGATCTCCTCCAGCCCACGCTCGTGCTTGCCGTCGGCAAACTGGCCATCGCGCAGTTCCATCCCTTCGCGTTGCTCTCGGAAGTCGTCGGCCGCACGCTTCCGATCACCTACGCCGGCCACGCGTGCGATTTATTGCCGCTGCCGCATCCGTCGGGAGCCTCGACGTGGCACCGCATGGAACCGGGCAAAACCCTCCTCGGGCAGGCGTTGAAGGCATTCGCCGCCCATCCGGCACTTTACGGCACCCAGAAGACCGCCGCCATGCCGGCGATGTAGGCCAGGCTCGCGACCCACGCCGCGCGATAGTCGATTCGATCCGCCAGCACGTGGTTCCGCTCGTTGAGGAATTTCGCGTAGATGCTCTCCACCGCGACGACGAGCAGGACGATGTAGGTGAGGAGAAACGCGTAATCGATCCGCGTGAAATACGAAATCTTCGGCAGGTCGCCGCTCACGGCGAGGCTCTGCGCCGTCACGGTGAGCAGACACGTCAGCACCTGCGCGACGCGCTCGGTGAGCGTTTCCTGATCCCAGAAAAAACACATGAACGCAAAGAACGTGACCAACACGAGCGGGAACAGGACCGACCAGATATAGAACCAGGGATTGCGCTGCACCTCGATCGTCGAGGAGAAGCGCGAGTAACCATCGCCCGTCACGTAACGCTCCGTATCCACCGCGGAGGAGACCGAGAGTAGATTCCAATCCCGCACAACCAGGCTCTCGTTCACATGCCGGCGGCCGGTCTTGGGATCGTCCGCCCCGGAGGCGACCAGCTGCACCTCGTCCTTGTTCCACAGGAAGCTCTCGAGCTTCACGCTCAGCCGTTGCCGGTCGAAAGGGAAACGACTCAACTCCATCGCCGACGAAAATTCTCCCGAGAGGCGCACTTCGTATTCCACCGTGCCGTCGGCAAAGATCGTCAGCGTCCGGTCCACGACCTGCGGATCGCCCGAGATGTTCGCGACATCGACCTGCGGCGACCACATCTGCTCGAGCTGCGTGTCGGCCGCCGCCCCCGGATAAAGCACGTGGTCCGCGCCGAACTTCGCGGCGTCGAACGCCATCCGCGAGTCCTTCCATTTCACGTCAAAATAAAGCGAGGCGCCAAACGTCTCCGACGCGCCGTTCACCGACGCGATATCGAGCAGAAAAAAATCGACCAGTACCGGCACGGGGCCGTGGCGATCCGGCGGCAGATCGACCTGGCGCCGAGCGGGATCGGGCGCGAACTCCGCCCCGGCGCTCGCGATCACCCCCAGCCAGATCAAGCCTGCCGTCAGCGCGCGCATCACCCGCGATTGCCCAGATAGACCACGCCCACGCCCGAGAGGATCAACGCCGCACCGAGCACCGTGGCGGCGTTGAATTGCGTCTCGCGAAAAAACACCCAGGCGAAAAACGCCACGAACAGCGGGTAGGAAATCTCGATGAGCGAGGCGAGCGTCGCGTTCTTCTCGCCGATCGCCATGTAGATGAGCAGCGCGCCGACGCCCGAGGTGACAACGGCGATCACGAGCCAGGTCCAGTCCTTGCCGACCGCGCGGATTTCGTCCGGAAACGTGGCGAGTTTTCCAAGCACGGCGAGGGCGCCAAAGCCCAGCAAGGCGCCCGCCGCGGTGTAGAGCGAAAAAAACACGAGGGGCGACACGCCGCGCGCGATGGCCCGTCCGCTGGCCGCGTAGCTAATTCCCCAAATGACGGCCGCCGATAACGCATACACGAACCACATGCGCGACGTGTAGCGCAGTTCCCGCGCCGGAGGAAGGCTCAAGCAACGGGGCGGCGACGGCGAAAAATCACCGCCGCAAGCAATAAGCCGCCGCAGCCGATGCCCCATATTGCGGGCTCCGGCACCGCCACCGCGCTCCACGCCAGGCCGTAGCTCTCCCTGCCCACCGCGCCGTCGAGATTGTAGACCATGCCGGCGAAGGTAACGCGCAGCCCGTAGCTCCCTCCGCCAGCCACGAAACGCAGGAACTCGGAGTTATTGTAAAAACTGTCGGAACTGGCGACCTCGTGATCGAAGAGGCCGTTGACCACGCTCCACACCTCGAGATCGAGATTGGCGAAGCTGCCGTAGGTTGCCGTCCCCGTGGCGTCGTTGAAAAGATCATCGACGAACCAGTTCAGTGAGATCGTGAGCTGCGTGTCCCCGGAAAACGCGAGATTGAAGAAATAGTCGTTCGGCGTGCCGGCCGCGACCGTGCCGAGATCCCACCCGTCCAGGGCAATGGCGCCGCCCGCCACGCCCGGGACATCCGTGGTGCCGTCGGCGTAAATCGTCCACGACGTGTCAAGGTCGAGACGGCCGGCGCCGACGGCGTAATCGAGCCCCTGCGTGGTCGTCACGACGCCGTTCACAAGATGCTGCCCGTTGTCCCAGCCCGTCGTTTCCGTCGCGCCGGCCTGGATCACGGATTTGATCACGCGCGTGTCGAATGCCTCCGCTCGTCCACTCAGGTTCACGTTGCCATACGCCGCGTCCTTCAACAGGCCCACGCCGCCCGCGACGACCGGCGACGCGAAGCTCGTGCCGGATTGGTTGACGAAATAGAGGTTGTTCGTCGGGTCGCTCGTCGTCCAGTAGTCGCGCAGCGAGCCGGTCTTCTGAAGGTAGGCCGCGAGCGCGAAATCCTCGCCCGGCGCGGCGATTGCCACCGCCGCGCGCACGCCAGCCACGGTAATGCCGGTCGCGGGATTGTAGAAATTCGCCGCCGCACCCGAGGTGAAATCCGATTTGCGCAGGAACGGATGCGCATCCGCACCGCCGCCGAGCGAGCCCACGGTGATGCCGTTGAAGCCGGTGCCGGGCGCCGCCGCGGGTCCACCGTTGCCGGCGGAACGCACGAACGTCACGGTCGAATTCGCCGCCGCCAGAGCGTCGAGGATGCGATTTTCTCCCGCCTGGGCCGCGGGATCGTCGAAGCCCCAGCTGCTGTTGATCACGTCCGGCTTGCGGCCGAGCGTTCCCCCGAAGAAGGCCTTGTAGGGCGCCAGGAACGATGCGTCGGAAATCTCGAAGGACCCGATGTTCGCCGGGGTGTGATCCCATGTCGTCGCGATCGCGCCGGACCACAGCGTCGCGAGCGGAGCCATGCCCGCGCCGAGCAGCGAGAGGTTGCCGTTGCCTAGATCGCCCGTGCCGGCGAGCACGTTGCCGACCATCGTGGCGTGGTAATCGACGGAGCCGAGTTCCGGCGACGTGAGGGGATCGCTCGTGGCATTGTAGCTGAGCGCGGGCGAATTCGGCAGGCCGAATCCGGAACGATCGAACACCTCGTGCCCGCTCCAGATGTGACCGGCCTCCACGTTGGCGATGAGCGTGTTCTGGCCGAAATATCCCGCCTCATAAAATCGCTGTGCGCCGACGACGTAGTTGACGACCTCGAGCGAATCGAAACTCCCCGCGGTCGGGTCGTAAACGCCCGAGACGATGTCGCTGCCTGCCTCGAGAGCCCGGGCCGGGCCGGCAAAGGGCAGACATGCCGCCAACAATCCGCCCATGACGAGGCGCAGCGCAAAAACGGGGGAGCGCAAGCGCCTCATAATCCTACTCATACGACAGAGTGATCCCGCCCGAGCGGAAAAACTTTGCAAATCCCCCGGACCAGAAGGTCGATCACCACCGCGAGCGCCAGCAGCACGACCGGCCACGTCACCGCAAAATACCGATGGTGCTCGATCCCCACGAGATACGTCGCCGCCATCGCCCCGGCCATCGTGACGCCCCACACGCCCACCGTGCGCAGGAACGGCGGAAAGCACGCCAGCAGCCCGCCGAGCAGCACCCACCAGCCGAGCAGGGTCGGCCGATATTCGTCGAGGCCGTGGCTTGTCTCGCCCGGTCGCACGACGAGCGCACCCAGCCGCTGATACGTGCCGACGTAGCTTTGCATCCATGCGCTCGCCGGGCATTCACCGCGGGGATTCGTCCACGCGCGAAATTCGTCCACGCTCGGAAATGGCGCCTTGAACGGGATGCCGAAGGCGATGCGCAGCATGCCCTCGGGGTTGCGGTGATTCACGATCTGATCCTCGAGCCGCTTGGAAAAATAATCCGCGCGGAAGCGACTGTCGTCGAGGTCCGCGGGGTTGCACGAGCCGAGCAACCGATGCAGGCCGATCTTTACAAATAAATCCGGCCGCGCGCGAATCGCCTCCAGCGCGATGTCGCGATAGACGCGACTCAGCTTCGCCTTGTCCTTCGCGAGCTTGCGCCAGAGCGGCCGCTCGGGATAGTCCGCCGGCCCCCGGAAATATTTTTGCACCTCGTAATCCTCCTCGGCGTAGAAATCGATCCGCGCCCGCTTTTGCAGCACCCAGTCGCGAATCTCCGCCTTGTAGGGCGCGTGCAGCGGCGTCTCGAGCTGCACGAACGGGAACGCGGTATTCAGCAGCAGCCAGGAGCCCTGGTCCTCGTCGCCGACGGTGAGCCCCACGACGAACAGCGCGCCCAACGCGGCCCAGTGCTTCCAGCGCAACACCCGCCATGCGCCCACGACGACAAGCGCAAGCAGAATGCCCGGCCAGAAAAATTTCACCGAGGGCTTGGTCAGCGCCATGATCGCCAGCGGCACGAAGAACCACCACCACAGCCGCGCCGCGCGGGCGCGATCCGCCTGGCTCACCCACGCCATCCAGCCGGCGAGCGTCCACACAACGCAGTCGAAGAGGATCGTGTCGGCGATCAGCTCGTGCTCATACCAGATATAAACGGGCAGGCCGGCGTAGAGCACCGTGAGCGGCACGATCAGCCCTTTCCAGCCGACAAAAATCCGCCGCACGATGTAAGCGAAGGGCAGAATTGTGAGCACGCCGAGGCCGGCTTGAATCCAGGCCGTCGCCCGCAGCGCCGAGCCCGGCAGCAGCGAAACCGGCAGCATGAAGATCGGGTAGAGGTAGCGCCGCTTCTCGTTGATGCTGAAATAGAACTTCGTCCACACGCCGTCGGTGAATCCGAAGTAGGAGCGCGAATCGCTACCCCAATACGCATACGGCGAGTAGCTCAGAAACAGCGCCCGCAACGCCACGCCGACGACGAGCGCGGGAATCGCCCACAACAACGCGTCGCGCAGCAAGGGATGGCGGCGAAAAAAAACCGCGAGATTGAAATTCCGAACAGCTGAAATCATTTCAGCGTTTCAGCATCTCAGCGTTTCAGCTTTTCCCCAAACCCGTATTTCGTGATGGCGTAGAGCGCGCGCACGCCGTCCTTCCAGCCGATCTTCTTGCCCTCGGCGTAGGTGCGGCCGCGATAGCTCACGCTCACTTCGTAAATGCGCACGCCCAGCCGGGCGACCTTGGCCGTGATCTCCGGCTCGATGCCAAAACGATTTTCCTCGATGGTAAAACTCTGCACGACCGAGCGCCGAAACACTTTGTAGCAGCATTCCATGTCCGTCAGATTCAGGTTCGTCACCATGTTCGAGAACAACGTGAGCAGGTTGTTGCCCAGCGAATGCCAGAAGTAGAGAACGCGATGCGCTTCGGACCCAATGAACCGCGAGCCAAAGACGACATCGGCGTCATCGTCGAGAATTGGCTGGATGAGCCGCGGATAATCCTCCGGGTCGTATTCCAGATCGGCGTCCTGGATGAGCACGATATCCGCCTCGGCGCGAGCCAGGCCGGTGCGCACGGCCGCGCCCTTCCCGGCATTTCGCTCGTGCCGCAGCACGACGATGCGCGCGTCGTCCTTCGCCAATCGCAGCGCCGCCTCATGGGAGGCATCCGTCGAGCAATCGTCCACGATAACGACTTGCGCCACGCAAGGCTGCGCGAGCACGGCCCCGACCACCCTCGGAAGGGTCGCAGCTTCGTTGAAAAGCGGAATCACGACGCTGACACAGCGCGGCGCGGGATCGGAGATAGGCATCGGAGGCGCGAGAATGGGGCGACCGCGCTCATTTTGCAAATCGGAGCGCATGACAAATGAGTAATTATTGCGGTCGCCTCGCCCCCACCCCCACCGGCCTGCTGCATGCCGGGCACGCCGCGACGTTCCGCGTGGCGCACGCCCGGGCCCGCGCCGCCGGCGGACGCCTGCTCCTGCGCATCGAGGATATCGACCCCGACCGCTGCCGGCCGGAGTTCTCCGCGGCCGCCATCGAGGATCTGCGCTGGCTCGGCCTGGACTGGAACGGCGACCCGATTTTTCAAAGCGCACGCCGCGAAATTTTCCTCGCGGCCTGGCGGCGGTTGCGGGACGGCGGCTTCATCTATCCGTCGTCGCATTCCCGGCGCGAGATCGAGCAGGCGGTGGGACCTTCCGACGAAGAGGAAGCGATTTTCCCGCCGGAGTGGCGGCAATCGCCCGACGCGGCGCTCGCCTGGAATGCCCCGGCAGGCACGAACTGGCGCTTTCGGGTGCCGGACGGCGAGACGATCACCTTCGAGGACGGCCGCAAGGGGCGCGTGGAGGCCGTCGCCGGCCGCGACTTTGGCGATTTCGTCGTCTGGCGGCGCGACGACGTGCCGGCCTACGAACTCGCCGTCGTCGCCGACGATATTGCGATGGGCATCACGGAAGTCGTGCGCGGCGAGGATTTGCTGCTCTCGACCGCGCGCCAACTCCTGCTCTATCGCGCGCTGAACGCCGCGCCGCCCGCGTTTTACCATTGCGCGCTCGTCTGCGGTCCCGATGGCCGGCGCCTCGCCAAGCGTGACGCGGCGACGGGCATCCGCGCACTCCGCGAGGCGGGATGGCGCCCGGAGGACGTTTAGCGTTCGTCCAGCGCCGCGCGCACCGCCCGCGCGATGCGCACCGCATTCGGCGAGTCGGCATGCACGCAGATCGTATCGCCGTGCAATGAGGGAATCCGTCGCGCCATCGCCCGCGGATCCGTGATCAAATCCCCCGGCTCGCCGCGCGGCACGAGCGAGCCGTCGGCGCGATAGCCCCGTTCGGCAAAAACCTCCGCCAACGCGCGCACGCCGGCAGCCTTCGCCGCGGCAAGGACGCGCCCGCCAGCGAAGGCGACAATCGTCGTGCGCGGAAAGATTCCGCCGATGGTTTCGGCGTAAACCTGCGCCAGCTCCGGCGAGGCCTCGACCGCGTGATACAGAGCCCCGTGCAGCTTCACGTGATGCATCCGCGCGCCCGCCGCGCGGCACATCGCCGCAAATCCGCCCACCTGCTGCACAAGCAGCAGCGCGAGCGCGGCGGGCGTCACCGCGCCGGAGCCGCGCCCGAAATCACCCGCAAGGCCCGGATGCGCGCCGACTTTCACGCCCTCCTCGTTCGCCCGCTCGATCGCGAGATACATCGACGCCGCCGTGCCCGCGTGGCCGCCGCACGCGATGTTGGCAAGGTCCACGAGGCGCAGCAGAGCGCGCGTGCGGGCCGGCGGTTCTCCTTCTCCGAGATCGGCGTTGAGCTTCATTCCATCAAAGCCAGACGGAATCGCACGCCCGGCCGGCATTGCGCCAGCCAGGAAAGCGATTCCTCGTCCATGAGGCCGATTTTCGGATAGCCGCCGACCGTGGGGCCGTCGCGCATCGTCACGATCGGCTGGCCATTCGGCGGCACCTGGATCGAACCGACGAGCACCGGCTCGCTGCGCATCTCGCCCTCCGGCGGATTCATGCGGGCGCCTTCCAGCCGGTAGCCGACGCGGTCGCTGCGGTTCGAGACCTCCCAGTCCGCCGCAAAAAATCCCGTGCGTTCCATCGAGTCGAACCAATCCCACTGCGGCCCGCGCCAGACGTGCAGCAGCGGCGGCTCGTCGTAATTCCGCCGCTCGCTCCAAAAGACCCAGCCGTCGCCGACCTTCTTGAAGTTGGGTTCGCCGAGCGCGGCGAGACGATCTCCGGGTTGCAGCGTGCGGCCGATGCCGCCGCGCGGATACGCGCTCGCGCTGCCGAGAATGCGCTCCGCCTCGAAACCACCCTCGACCGCCACGTAGGTCCAGAGGCCGCAACGATGATGCGCAAAGGTCAGCCGCGTGCCGACGGGAATCGTGCGCGCGCACCACGCGGGAAGCTCCGCATCCGCCTCCGCCCCGGTCACCGCAAAACGCCGCGCCTCGAGCACGCGCAGCTCCGCGCCTTGCAGCAACAGCTCGATCACCGGAGCGTCGTCCGCGTTGCCCACGAGCCGGTTCGCCCACGCGGCCGCATGCCGGTCCATCACGCCGCTCGGCGGCACGCCGAAACGTTTCCAGCCTCGGCGGCCAAAATCCTGCAAGCTCGCGCCAGCGCCGGGTTTCACGATTTCGAGCACGTCCATCGTCAGTCCACCGGCACGAATTTCACGCGATCTCCGGCGCGCAACAGGAACATCGCCTCGTCGTTTGGCTCCCGCCGCGCGGGATCGAACAGCCGCACGTCGGTCGTGCCGAGCAAGTGCCAGCCACCCGGACTTTCGACGCTGTAGATGCCGGCATGGCTGCCGCCGACCGCCACCGAGCCAACCGGCACCCGCGGCCGCGGATTCGCCCGGCGCGGTGCGTGCAGCCGGGGATCGAGTCCTTCGAGATACGGAAACCCCGGCGAAAAACCGAGCATCGCCACATCGTAAATCGGCGCGGTGTGGATCGCCACCACCTCCTCGGACGTCAGCCCGCAACGCTGGCCGAGCTCGATGAGGTCTTCACCGTCGTAGCGCACGGGAATCTCGTGCAGCCGCGCCTCCGCCGCCGGCAGCGGCGTCAGCGCGGCAAATTTTTTCGCCCATTTCGCGGCCTGCGCGGACGGATCCGCGCCGTTGCGGAACTCGAGGAGCACCTTGTCGAAAGCGACGGAAAAATCCGCAAGCGTCTCGCCGCCCTCGGCTTCCAGAAGTCGCAGAATGGCCCGCGCACGCGCCGGAGTGGCGGCGGGATCGGGCTCCGCGAACTCGACGAGCGCGGCTCGGGATCCAAGGGGCGTCCACTTCATGGCGCCGAGCAAACCAAATTCGCCTTGCGAGACCAATCATTCCCTCATCTAGTCGCATCAAACCTTAATCACGATCATGGCTCTTCCCACCGGCACCAAAGCTCCCGACTTCACCCTCAAGACCATGACCCCCGACGGTCTGGCCGACATTTCGCTGAGCGGAAGTCTCACGGAATCGAACGTCGTGCTCCTGTTTTTTCCGGCCGCGTTCACGAGCGTCTGCACCGCGGAACTCTGCGACGTCTCCGGCGGCCTTGGCAAATACGCCGATCTTAACGCGAAGGTGATCGGCATCAGCGTCGATACGCCCTTCGCGCAGGATGCCTGGGCGAAGAAGGAAGGAATCACGATCCCGCTCGCCAGCGACCTGAACAAGATCGTCACGATTGCCTACGACGTGCTGTTCCCGAATCTCGCCGGCGTCGGCGACACGTCGGCCCGCGCGGCTTTCGTGATCAGCAAAGCCGGCGAAATCGTTTACAGCGAGCAGACGCCCACGCCGAAGGACCTTCCCGACTTCGAGAAAATCGAAGCGGCGCTGAAGGCGCTCTAATTCTTAAACAGAAGGACGCAAAGGTCGCGAAGGGACTGCCTTTCTTTGCGATCTTTGCGGCCTTCTGTGAATCACAGGTAGCTCGCCCGCAGCAATTCGGCGGCGCGTTCGTCGAGCAGCTCGCGGGCGCGGATTTCGTGGAAGCGGTCCACGAGGTCCTCGGGGCGCAGGCGGCGTTTGTCCGCGCCGCGCAGATCGTGGGCGACCTGGCCTTTGTGCAGCATCACGATGCGTCCGCCGAGATTCACGGCCTGCTGCATCGAATGCGTGACCATGAGCGTCGTGAGCTTTTCACGGCTGACGATTTCCTCGGTAAGCTGGATGACTTGATCCGCGCTTTTCGGATCGAGCGCGGCGGTGTGCTCGTCAAGCAGGAGCAGTTTCGGCTTCAGCCATGTCGCCATGAGCAGCGTGAGCGCCTGGCGCTGGCCGCCGGAGAGCGAGCCGATGGCGTTGTCGATGCGATCCTCGAGACCCATGCGCAGCGTGGCGACGCGGGCGCGGAGGTCGTCGAGCAGGCGGCGATTCAACGCCCAGCCGAGGCCGCGTCCCAGTCCGCGGCGGGAGGCGAGGGCAAAGTTTTCGGCGATGGAAAGATTCGGCGCGGTGCCGCTGAAGGGATTTTGAAACACGCGGCCGATCAACGTCGCTCGACGGTGCTCCGGCTGGCGCGTGATGTCCACACCCGCGAGGCGAATGCTCCCCGCGTCGAGATAGAACGAGCCGGCGACGGCGTTGAGCAGCGTCGATTTTCCGGAGCCGTTCATGCCGAGCAGCTGGACGAACGCGCCTTCCTCGACCTCGAGGTCAATACCCTGCAACGCGCGGACTTCGTTGACCGTGCCCTCGTTGAAGGTTTTGCGGAGGTTGGTGAGGGAGAGCATTGCGGTCATGTCGTCCTCCGTTTCAGCTTTCCGATCAAGCCCGGCAGCACGAGAGCGGCGAAGACGAAGATTGCGGTGATGAGCTTGAGGTCGTTCGGGTTCAGGCCCCAGCGGAGGGCGATTGCCACAAGCAATCGGAACAAGACCGAGCCGAAAATCGCTCCCGTGAGCGTGAGGCCAAGGCTTCTGGTTCCCCCGGTGAGCGCCTCGCCGATGATGACGCTCGCCAGGCCCCAGACGACCATGCCAATGCCCATCTGCGCGTCGGCGAAGCCCTGATATTGCGCGAGTAGCGCACCGGAGAGTGCGATCAGACCGTTCGCCGTCGCGAGGCCGAAGATGCGATAGACTTCGACGTTCGCGCCCATCGCGCGGACCATCTGCGGATTGTCGCCCGTGGCGCGCATGGCGGTGCCGATCTCGGTGCGGAAGAAGAAATAGACGGCAAGGGCGCCGATCACCGCGCAAGCGAGCGCGCCGAAGAGAACGCTCAAATCCGCGGCGGCGACCGGCCAGCCGAAGACGTTCACGCGCGCGCTTCCGAGCAGCTTTTCGCCCAGCGCGCCGGCTTCCGTCGCCAGCGTGCCGCTGCTCATGAGCGGGACGTTGCTTTTGCCCATTACGCGCAGGTTGATCGAGTAGAGCGCGGTCATGACGAGAATGCCGGAGAGCAGCGCGTCGATCTTGAATTTCGTGTGGATGACACCCGTCACCGAGCCGGCGAGGAAGCCCGCGGCGAGAGCGGCCAGCGTGGCCAGCGAGGGCGGCACGCCCGCGACGATGAGTGTCGCCGCGACGGCCGCGCCAAGCGTGATGGAGCCGTCGGTCGTGATGTCGGGCACCGAAAAAATGCGGAACGAGACCATCACGCCCATCGCAAGGAGCGAGAGGATGAGGCCGATCGTGAGAGCGCCGAGGAGAAGCGTCATCGGATTTGGGATTGCGGGATCATTGCGCGATGGAGGCGACCCAGCAGGCGCCGCGGAGAAACTCGCTGTCGCCGCTGCCTTCGGGTTCGCGCGTGTCGTTGAGCAGATGCAGCACGGCTTGCGGGCCGCCGGCCTCGAACAGGGCGCGCACGGTTTCATCGAACGCGATGGCGCCTTTGCGGATCGGGCGGTAGGGAAAGACGATGGCGTGCGTGTGGCCGAGCACCGAGGTATCCAGACCCAATGGATGCAGGTGGGCATCCCAGGCGGAACCGGTTTTTGCGACGACGCCGACGGCGAGGCAGGTCGTATCGCGGAAAGCTCGCTCGCTCGTGAATTTGAGGCGGTCGCGAATAGCCGGAAACGCAAACGGATCTCCGGTCACTTCCGCGGGCGACTGCCGGAGCGAAGCGCCGACGAGGCCGACGACTTCCGCCGCGAGAACGAAGGTTGCCGCGATTCCTCCCGAGGCCTCGAGCGCGGCGGCGGCGATCTCCGCCAGCGTGACGCCGCGGCATTCGCCGTGAGCCTCGAAGCGCAGGAGCAGACCGGGTGCGCCCTCGGCAACGAGACCGCTGGAAATCCACCCGCCGGGGACGAAGGCCTGCTCCGCAACGAGGAAGTCGGGACGATTCGCGCCGCCCACGGGCTGATGCGCCGCGCAGCCGGCCACGCAAAGAAATTCGCCGAGCCGCGGCAGGGCATCCTCCCGTGTCGCGGCCAGAGCGGCCACGCCGAGACCGAAGCGGGCGCCCGTGAATTCCATGAATTCACCGTCGGAGTTTTCGAATGCGGAGGTCCCGCCAGTGGCTCGCAAGCAGACCAGTGACAGGGCTCCGTGGCTTTCCCATTTTGCCCGCGGGGTTTCAAAGCACCGCGCAGCCACCGGGGCCGCGATGGACGGCGTCGGAGCAACAAGCAGAGCGCCAAGGCCCGAGAGTTCGATGACCTTCGCCACACCGGGCTGCGCGGCGCGCACGGAGAATCCGCCCTGAATCATGCGGAGCTGCTTGTATCCGGCAATCACGACGCGCAGGCCGGCGGAGCTGATGTAATCGACGCCGGCGAAATCCATGACGATGCGGTGCTCGCCGGCGCGCACGGCGGCATCGAGCGCGGCCTCCACGGACTCGGCCCAGGTCGCATCAAGGCGGCCGGAAAGCGCGAGAACCAGCGTTTCGTTTTCGTGGGTGCGCTGGATTTCCATCGCTAGGGGCGGATGACGGTTTGCATTTCTTCGAGGAAGGCCGGCGGAAGCGTGAGTCCGTTGGCGCGGGCGTTCGGCAGGCTGGCGCCTTTTACCACGCGCGGCGTGAGCAGAAACGGAATACGGGCGGGCGCCTCGCCCTGCATGACGCGCAGAAGCATCTTCGCGGTCTCGACGCCGCAGTCGTGGTAATCGCGACCGAACGCGACGGGCGCGCCAAGCGGAATGGTGGTGCTGTTGAGCGAAAAGAGCGGGCGCTGCACCTGATTTGCGGCGCGGGAAATCGCCGTGAAGCCTCCGCTGGTGAGGTTGTCGGAGATTTGAACGATCGCGTCGAGCGGGCGGCTGGCAAGCGCCATGGCGGCGTCGGGCAATTCGGTGGGCGTGCTCACGGCCACGGTATCGACTTCGAGTCCGCGCGCCTTGCCGTGCTCGACGAGCGTGTTCATCAAATCGACGGAATTGGCCTCGGCGGGACAGTAGAGCGTGCCGATGCGGCGGTATTGCGGGAAGTATTGGTGGAGGAGGTCGAGCATCTCGTCGGCGGGTGCGAGGACGGAGACGCCGGTGACGTTCGACAGGTGGTCCGTGTAGGACTTGCCCGCGCCGGCGGCCATGGGATTCGCCACGAGCGAGAAGACGACGGGACGATCCTTCACCTTGCGCACGGCGGCCTGAAGCGACGGCGTGGAGATGGGAACGATGATGTCCGCGCCGTCGGTGAGCGCGGCGTCGATGAGGCTGTTCAACGTGCCGATGTCGCCCTGGGCGTTGAGGAGCTTGAACGTGTAGTCGCGACCCTCGACGAGCGGCCATTGCTTCATGCCTTCGTGCAAGCCGGCGACCGTCTCCTCGGCCGGCGGCGACTCGGTATACATGATGCCGTAGAGCTTCCACGGCTTGTCGCGCTTCGGTGCGGGCGGCGGGACGGTGGCTGTTGTCGCCGCAGGGCCGGGATGCTCTTTGCCGTCGGCGGCAATGAGGACCTTGGCGCGGTCGCGCACCTCGGCGGGAAGTCGCCAACCCTTCGCGGCGAGTGCGGTGAGAGTCTGCTCGTTGAGGAAAAGGGACTCGGGCAGGTAATTGACGATGGGAATCTTCGCGGGATCGCGTCCGTCGAGGATGTCCGCGGCGAGTTCGCCGGAGTGGCGACCGACCTGGTAGTAATCGGCGCCGAGGTCGAAGAGCGCGCCCTTGCGGGCGTTCGGCGGAATGACGGTGAAGACCGCGACGTCGTTCTTTTTCGCGGCGGCGAGAAGCGGATCAATCCCAACCATCACCATCACGTCGCCGGGCACGAAGATGGCCTGCACGCCGCGCGCGACGAGGGCCGCGGCGGCCTCTCCCACGCCGGCGGAGGTGTCGATGGTCGATTCCATCAGCTCGATGCCGAGGCCGGCGCAGACCTTTCGGGCGAGCTTGATCTGCGCCTCGGAGTTCGCCTCGGCGGCGTTCCAGACCACGCCGACGCGGGCGAGGTCGGGCTTCATCGCGCGGGCGATTTGAAAGGCGGGCTCGATGGGCTGCATCGTGCCGTAGCCGGCCATCCAGGCAGGATGGTCGAGCGGATTTTTTGCCGAGATGCCGACGCCGGTCGCGGCGGGATCGGTGACGAGCGCGAACACGTGCGGCTTGCGCGTGTCGCGATTCGCATTCGCAACGGATTGGAGTGAGAGCGTGCTGACGGTGAGCAGGATATCCGCATCGCTGCCGGTCATTTGCCGGGCAATGGCGGCGGAACTCGCAGCGTCGCCCTCGGCGTTGAATTTCGTGAGCGCGACGGATTTTCCGTCCTCGTAGCCGCGCGCGGCGAGGGCGTCGATCATCCCGCGGGCGCCGTCGTCGAGCACGGCCTGCGAGGCGGGCTGCAGCAGCGAAATGCGCACCGGCCCCGTTCGCACAACCTTCCGCACCGCCGCTGTGCGCGAGCCGAGGTCCGAGAACAGGAGCAACGCCGAAGCACCCGCAATTAAGAGCAGGCCCAGGGCAAGGCGGCGGAAGGTTTCCAGCATGACGAACGGCGAAGATTAGGAGCCTCCACCGGACGTGGCAAGACGCCGGGACAACGTCGCGCAAATTCCGGCGAGGCGTTCGCGCGCCAGGCCGATCGAAAAATGCGTCCGGCCAATGGCGGCGTTCACGCGCGCCCAGTCGCGCCGGCGTTCGGAATCGTCGAGCACGGCTCGGACTTCCGTCACGACCGCGTCCGTCACCACGCCATCCATTTCCACGGCGCGCAACCCGGTCGGTGCGATGTCGCTCACGTAAACCGGATAGCGATTCACGAGCACCGGCCGCCCGAAATAAACGGCCTCGAGCAGCGCGTTGCCGAAGCCCTCCCAAGTCGAGGGATACGTCACGAAATCCGCGTGCGGATAGACATCGGCCAGCGTGTAGATCCTGCGACCGTCCCCCGCGATGCCGCGCGTCTGGCCAATGCGCCCCGAAAGAAAAATCGCCCGGATGCCGGCCCGCGCAATCCCCGCCTCGACCTCGCGCAACGCCTCCATGCCTTCGTCACCGGCCGGATGCGTGAGCACCAGCACAGCGCGCCGGTCCGCGAGGCGGCGCGTGAGTTCGATGCTGTGCGCGATGCCTTTGCGGACGATGATCCGCGTCGGCTGCAGGACCAGCGTCTCGTCGTCAGCCACGCCGATGTCATGTCGGAAGCCGCGGGCGTATTCGTCCGGCACGGGCGGCGATGTCTCAAAATCGAGCACGTTGGGAATGACCGTCGCTTCAAGATGGAGCCGCTCCGCGAGCGCCCCGCGCTGTCGGGAGTTAATGACGACATGTGCCATCCCGTGCACACCAGGCGGAAAGGCGATGGCCAGGTAATCCCCGGCGGCGTTGACGGCAAACCGCTCCCGTTCCCACGCAAAGTCGTGATGGTGCGCAATGGTCGGGAGGCCAGTCTCCGCAATCACCTCGGCAAGCGCGAGGCCGAGCGGAACATGCATCGGAATCGCAAGCGCGTTTTGCACGACAAGCAGGTCGATCCCGAAGCGCGCGATGAACCGCCGCAGCTCCGCGCCGAGCCGCGCGGTCATTTCCTCGACGCGCCGCGTGATCTCCGGCGTCCGCTCCGTGACGCCGAAGAGCCCGGCCTGGATTTCCAGCGCCGCCGGATGATTAAAAAATGCCTCCGGCGCGAGATGGCTGACCGCCGGCGATGTATCGAGCTGCCCCGCGAACCAAAAGCATTCCGCGCCATCCTCGGCGAAGATCCGCGCCCATTTGCCTGCCTCGAAGCTCACGCCATCCGTGCCGGCGAAGCGCGTGGAAACAAAGCCGATGCGGCGGAAGGCGGGATTCATCGGCCGCGATCCTTGCGGATTGAGCTTCGGCACGCAAAGCCGTATCCCTTCCCGCTCATGGCGGATTTTTTCCAGAACGGCGCGATGGCCACGCTGCATCGATTGGGCGAGCCCGATCTTGCCCGGCTTGAGCAAGAGCTGACGGCCTTTGCCGCGGAGCGTCCCATCGCGCTCGTACTCCCGTGCCACGTCGGCGAAATCGGCACGCCGGCCCTCGCCAACATTGTCGGCCACCTCCGCGACGCGACGTATCTCTCGCAAATCGTCGTCGGTCTCGACGGGGCAGATGCTGCCGGATGGCGCCGCGCACGCAAAGCCTTCGCGTCCCTCTCGCCGCGCGTTCATCTGCTGTGGAACGACGGTCCGCGCCTCAAAAAACTCCTCGCGCAACTCCGCGCCAGCGACCTCGCCGTCGGTAAAACCGGCAAAGGCCGCAATCTCTGGCTCGGCTTCGGCTACCTGCTCGCGACCGATCTCGCCCGCGTCGTCGCGGTGCATGATTGCGACATCCTCACCTACGACCGCGCGTTCCTCGCCCGGCTCTGCTACCCGGTCGCAAATCCCACGCTCGGCTTCGATTTTTGCAAGGGCTACAGCGCACGCTTTTCGGACCGCCTGCACGGCCGCGTCACCCGGCTGCTCTTCACGCCGCTCGTGCGCGCGCTCGGCGCGATCCTCGGTCCGCACCCGTTTCTGAACTATCTCGACGGCTTTCGTTACGCCCTCTCCGGGGACGTGTGCCTCGACGCCGACATCCTGCGCCGCACGCGCATGCCGGCGGATTGGGGCGTCGAGGTGGGCATGCTCGCCGAGATGTTCCGCGTCGTTTCGCCCAAGGCCATCTGCCAGGTCGATCTCGCCGAGCGCTACGACCACAAACACCAGCTCGTCGCCACGAAGCCGCCCGGCAGCGGCCTCGAAAAAGTTGCCGCCGACGTCGCGAAATGCGTCTTCCGCACGCTCGCCGTGCAGGGCGTGCGCCTCGACCGCGGGGTGTTCGACACGCTGCTCGCCGTCTATCTGCGCACCGCCGAGGACGCGATCCGCTTCTACGCGGCGGACTCCGCGCTGAACGGCCTCACCTACGACCGCCACGACGAGGAACTCACCGCCAACGCCTTCGTCCGCAGCGTGCGCACCGCGAGCGCCGACTATCTGGCGGATCCACTCGGCCCGCCGCTCATTCCGAATTGGAACCGCGTGGACTCCGCTCTGCCCGGCTTCTTCGCGGACTTCCGCGAGGCCGTGCGGCGCGATAACGCCTGACCGTCCACGCTACTTTCCGCCGGCCGACAAATACGGCTCGAGCCGCGCCAGCGTCTTCGGCCCGATGCCCTTCACACGAAGAATCGCCTCCAGATTTTTGTAGGGTCGGCCCGCAATGATCGCCTTTGCATAATGCGGACCGATCCCCGGCAGAGCCTCCAACTCCGCCTCCGTGGCGGTATTGATATTCACCTTGCCGCCGGGAACCGCCGTCGCGGATGGCGTCGCGAAGGCGCTGAGAGTCGGCGGCAACCGCGACGCATTGGGCTCTCCCGCCGTCGCGAGCGACGTGCCCGGCTTGCCGATTCCATAGGCACCCAGTCGCGCCACCCGAGCTTTCCGCTCGAGCCCCTGCAAACGCTCGAGCGAGAAGCCCGGAAAATTCACGGGCGTGAATCCATACACCCGCGCCAATCCCGCGGCGGCGAGTTGCTCGGCGAGATCCTTGCCGTCCACCGTGATCACGGCGTAGTAGCGCGGCACCGCGCTGTTCCCCTTCGCATCCTGCCAGCAGGTATCGACCGTAATCGACGCCCCGCCCAACAGCCGCGCGGTGAATTTTTCCGCCTCGACGCCCGCCCGCACCGCCTGCTCGGGAGTAATTCCAAAATGCTGCGCCTGCACCGCCACCCGCTCCGGATAATTCATCGTCGTCTCCGCGGCATCGACCGAATAGAGCCGGAACAAAAATTCCCGGCTACCCGACCGGATGTAGAAGCTATCTCCATCGTCCGCCGGGTTCGGAACCATCCGGCAATTCGTGAACTTCTCCCATTTCCCGGACGGTTGCTCCCACTCGGAAGCCCCCGCCATGCCAGCGGCGAAAGCCAGGGCCACCAGGGTTATCCTTCGAAAATGGAAAATCACGGCCCCATTCGAGCGATCCGCGTGCCATGTTGTCCGAGGAAATCCGTCACCCCCACAGGCGACAAGCTCCCATCTCTAGGCCTTGTTAATCTCGCCCTCGCACAGACAAATTATCAAAATGCCCAAGTTATCCCGTCAAACATCCCCCCAAAAGGTTGACGCGCGAGGATTGCCACCACACATTCGCCCCTCCATGCGCACCCTCGTCCTCATCGCCCTCTCCCTCGTTCTTTTACCCCGGGTCGTCATGAGCTTTCCGCTGGTGATCGCGCGGGAGAGCGAATACGTCGCATTCGATCCGGCAACGGGCCATACAACCCGCGTTGGCAGGGCCGACCTGCCTTTCGGTTCCACGAACTTCCAATTCATCCTGGATGAAGGAGCGCGCTATGCGTTCATGCTCGGCGAGACGAACAACCTGCCGACCCCCGAAACGCCCATCTTGGAGAATATCGACGTCACGGACTTGCTCACGGGCGTTTCGGTGAACTACCCGCAACCGGACGTGCCGGATTTCGGCGGGTTCTTCCGTGGGAATCTGGTGCTCGCCACCGACGAAGCCTACTATGCCTTCGATCCCAAAACGGGAAAGCGGACCCGCCTCGCCCCATCGATCACGGAGGGGTTGAACTTCCAATTCATCGTCGATCCAGACCGCGGCATCGCCTACCGGCTCGGGACGAACAATCACGGTCGCGGCGTGGCGGTCACCGATCTCGCAACGGGCAAATCGCATTTTATTCCGGAGTCCGGCCTGCCCGTCTTTGGCGGTTTTTTTGAGGGCAAGCTCGTCGTCGCGTACGGCCATGACTTCTACAATTACGATCCGGAGATGGGCAAAGGGGCCCTCCTGGCATCCTCGCCACTTGGCGACGGCACAAACTTCCAATTCTCCGTCGATTCCCGCAGCGGCTACGCCTACATGGTCGGCACGAAGGACGGCGAGCCACACATCTCCTCCACCAGCCTCATCACCGGCGAGAGCACGATTCTCAATGCCGACCCGAACGGCCTGCTCAGTAAGCTTTACCCCGAGGTCGCCTCGCTCTCGCCTCGCCGGCACGCCCTCGCCAAAAAGCCGCACGCGTCGCTCCGGAGATTCTACGGCTCCCGCTCGGGAACCGCCCGATTGACCGAAGAGGGAGCTACCGACCAGGCAAAGATTGTCCAGAAAACCACCCGCTTTCGAAAATCCGGCATGAAGGTGCGGATGACAGGCACTTTCCCCGATGGCAGCCGGCTCGTCACTCGGGCCACCTTTTCACCCGGCGGAGGCTATTACGCCTCGATCCTCCGCAATGGCAAGATCGTCAATCTCGTCAATGGCTCATGGCGACTGGACAACCTGAGTTCCGTGGCCATCACCGAAGTTGGCCAGGATCAAAAAGGGAGCTTCAGCTCGCGATCGAAAGTGAGCCGCCTCGGAACCAGCGTGTCCGCATCCTCGTCCGCCTCGAACGGATCGGAATTCGGCTGGTCCGTTCATTAAACGGTCGCCGTCGGTTCCTCGTGCAGGGGAAGGTTCGTCGCGACCCTGGACGAACGCACCCTGCACGGGATTTCTCGGAAAACGCTTTGCGCCCGCCCGCGGCCATCCCGTAGGCTCCGCGACGCTCCCGCGCCATGCCCAAAGACCCTTCGATCCACAAAATTCTCCTCATCGGCTCCGGTCCCATCATCATTGGGCAGGGCTGCGAATTCGATTACTCCGGCGTGCAGGCCTGCAAGGCGCTGAAGGAGGAAGGCTACGAGGTCGTGCTCGTGAACTCGAATCCGGCCACGATCATGACGGATCCCGAGTTCGCCGACCGCACCTACATCGAGCCGATCACTCCCTTCGTCGTCGAAAAAATCATCGAGCGCGAAAAGCCCGACGCCCTGCTGCCCACGCTCGGCGGCCAGACCGCGCTCAATTGCGCGATGGAGCTCTTCAAGTCCGGCGCGCTCGAGCGTCATGGCGTGAAAATGATCGGTGCCAAAGCCGACGCGATCCAGCGCGGCGAGGACCGCCAGCTTTTCAAGGATATCATGCTCGAGATCGGGCTCGACGTGCCGAAGAGCGGCACGGCGCACTCGATGGCCGAGGCGCAGGATGTGGCCGCGCAAATCGGCACGATGCCGCTCATCATTCGACCCGCCTTCACGCTCGGCGGCACCGGCGGCGGCATCGCCTACAACCGCGAGGAATTCGAGGAGATCGTGAAGCGCGGCCTCGACCTCTCGCCCACGACGGAAGTCCTCATCGAGGAATCGCTCCTCGGCTGGAAGGAATACGAAATGGAAGTCATGCGCGACCGCGCGGACAACTGCGTCGTCATTTGCTCGATCGAAAATTTCGATCCCATGGGCGTCCACACCGGCGACTCCATCACCGTCGCGCCGATCCAGACGCTCACCGACAAGGAATACCAGTGCATGCGCGACGCGAGCTTCGCCGTCATCCGCGCGATCGGCGTCGAGACCGGCGGCAGCAACATCCAGTTCGCCACGCATCCGCAGACGGGCCGCATGATCGTCATCGAGATGAACCCGCGCGTCTCGCGCAGTTCCGCGCTCGCATCGAAGGCGACCGGCTTCCCCATCGCGAAAATCGCCGCGAAGCTCGCCGTCGGCTACACGCTCGACGAACTCAAGAACGACATCACGCGCGAGACGCCCGCCTGTTTCGAGCCGACGATCGATTACGTCGTCACGAAGATCCCGCGCTTCACCTTCGAGAAATTCCCGCAGGCGGATCCCACGCTCACCACGCAGATGAAGAGCGTCGGCGAGGCCATGGCCATCGGCCGCACGTTCAAGGAGTCGTTCCAAAAAGCGCTGCGCTCACTGGAGATCGGCCGGTTCGGCTTCGGCGCGGACGGGAAGGACGCCACGTTCGAACCCGCCGAGCTCGAGCGCCTGCTGCGGGTGCCCACCGTCGGCCGCGTCTTCGCGATCCACGCCGCGTTCAAGGCCGGCTACAGCGTCGAGAAAATTCACGAGCTGTCGCGGATCGACCCGTGGTTCCTCCACAACCTCAAGGAAATCGTCGAGGCGGAGCGCAGGATCGCCGGCCTCGGGTGCGGAATCACGGAAGCCGCGGATTTTCGCCGCGCGAAGAAACTGGGATTTTCCGACCGCCAGCTCGGGAATCTCACCGGCGAAACCGAGTCCGCGATCCGCGCCATGCGCAAGTCGCTTGGCGTGCTGCCGACGTATCGCCTCGTTGATACCTGCGCCGCGGAGTTCGAGGCCTACACGCCCTATTTTTATTCGACCTACGGCGACGAGGATGAAGCGCGCCAGACCGACAAAAAGAAGGTCATGATCCTCGGCGGCGGCCCGAACCGCATCGGCCAGGGCATCGAGTTCGACTACTGCTGCGTCCACGCCGCCTTCGCGCTCAAGGAGGAAGGCTGGGAGACGATCATGGTGAACTCGAATCCCGAGACCGTCTCCACCGACTACGACACGAGCGACAAATTGTTTTTCGAGCCGCTCACGCTCGAGGACGTGCTCAATATTTACGAAAATGAAAAGTGCGACGCCGTCGTCGTGCAGTTCGGCGGGCAGACGCCGCTCAATCTCGCCGCCGCGCTCCAGGCGAATGGATGCAACATCATCGGCACGCAGCCGAAGAGCATCCAGATGGCCGAGGACCGCAAGGACTTCGCCGCGATGCTCGACAAGCTCGGCCTCCAGCAGACGCCCGGCGCAACCGCGACGAACGAGGACGAAGCCGTAGCCGTCGCCGCGCGCATCGGCTACCCCGTGCTCGTGCGCCCCAGCTTCGTGCTCGGCGGCCGCGCGATGGAAATCGTTTACACCGAGGACGACCTGCGCGGCTACATCGAGCGCGCCGCCGAGGCCAGCCCCGAGCGACCGATCCTCGTGGACCGATTCCTCGAGGACGCCACCGAGGTCGATGTCGATTGCATCAGCGACGGCGTGGACTGCGTGATCGGCGGCGTGATGGAGCACATCGAGCAGGCCGGCATTCACAGCGGCGACAGCGCGTGCGTCATTCCGAGTTTCTCGCTCTCCGCGAAGTCGCTCGAGACGATCAAATCCGCCACGAAGGCCATGGCGAAGGAACTCGAAGTCCGCGGCCTGATGAACGTGCAGTTCGCCGTGAAGGACGAGCAGGTCTATATCATCGAGGTGAACCCCCGCGCCAGCCGCACCGCGCCGTTCGTCAGCAAGGCCATCGGCGTCGCGCTGCCCAAGCTCGCCGCGAAGATCATGGCCGGCCGCACGCTCAAGGAACTCGGCTTCACCGAGGAAATCGTCCCGCCCCACTTTTCCGTGAAGGAAGCCGTCTTCCCGTTCATTAAATTCCCTGGCATCGACATCACGCTCGGGCCGGAAATGCGCTCGACCGGCGAAGTCATGGGCATCGACGCAGACCTTGGCAGCGCCTACGCGAAGGCCCAGATGGCCGCCGCCCCCGCCCTGCCCGACGGCGGTAACGTCTTCATCAGCGTGAAGGACCGTGACAAGGCCGCCGTCGCGCCCATCGCGAAGGACTTCGCCGACCTCGGCTTCACGATCTACGCCACCGCCGGCACCGCCGCCGTGCTGAAGGAAAACGGCATCCCCGCCAACCTCCTGCATCGCATCCACGAAGGCCGCCCCAACGTTCTCGACATGATCAAGAACGGCGAAATCAACTTCATCATCAACACGCCCAGCGGCCAGCAGCCGCGCCTGGACGAGATCGCGATCCGCAGCGCCGCCGTGGCGAACCGCATCGCCACGATGACGACGCTCCGCGGCGCCCGCGCCAGCGCCGATGCCATCCGCGCCATCCGCGAGCACGGCCTGAGCGTGAAGAGCCTGCAGGAATACCACGCGTAGTCGGCCGCCCGGAACCCAATGCTAGCAAACAGCACAACCCTCATCGTTGGCGCTGGCGCTAGCGTTCCTCTCGGCTATCCGACCGGCGCAGAGCTGCGCGACTGGATTATCGAAGGTCGAGGGATGCATGGCGAATGGGGAAGCAAGGGCCCCGAAGATCAAAAAAAGTTAACGTGGCGAATGAGGAGATCACTCATTCCCTCAATCGATGCATTCCTTGCAGAACCCGAAAACGCCGACCTTCACGCTTGGGGCGTCCTCTGCATCGCTGGAGCACTGTTGCCTTGTGAGTCATTAAAAAAGGATGAGCCGCCAGATTGGCTGCGGATGGTCTTCAATGTGATCCGCGGAAGACGGGATAAAGATCATCAACACCGTCTAGCAATCGTCACGTTCAACTACGATCTCTCGATCGAGTATTTCCTCTTCCACGCGTTCGTTGCTGCTTACAGGCTAAATCATGACGAAGCGCGACGGATGTATCAGGAATCCGTGCAAGTCATCCATGTGTATGGCCAACTCGGCCAAATCGAAGAACTTGGCGGTGATCGCCAATACGGCGGGAACATTGATCATCGCGTTATTTTTTCTGCGTCGAAAGGCCTGACGATCATCGGCCGTGCTCCCGAAGCTTCGATTTTCAACGAAGCTCACCAGGCCATCTTGGAAGCAGAGTTTCTCGCCATTCTTGGCTTCGGCTACGATGCAACCAATGTTGCCAACTTAAAGCTGACGGAGCGCAACTCTTCAAAATACTCGTTCAGCACTGGCTATGACATGGGCTACGGGATGCGAGCATGGATTCGCGGCATGGGGCTCGCTTCCAACATTATTGGCTCTCCGAAGGACGACGTCGCGAGGTTCCTGCATAATTCGGGCTTTCTCCAGTGGGCGAATACTCCAGGAAAAACCTCGAGCGATATGCACGACTCTATTCTTAAATACCTCAATTTGGGATTACAGATTCCCGATTGAATCGGCGCTCGGAATTGGGCCCCGCTCCGCCGGGTATTGGGAAAACTCCCTACCGCTATGGGGACTTTTCCCGGGGTGGTTTCGAAGGGTTTTCCCTTGTGATTTTTAGGACGATTCCCGTCTAGGCGGCTTCGGCAGGTCTGGGAATCCTTCGCGCCGAACCAACCAAATCCATGCCCTACTCAAACCTCTCCGCCGAACTCCCCGACGACGTCATCGAAGCCATAACCCCCACTTCGACAGAGAGGAGGGGGTCTTCGGAAGCCCCCCTCCCCCCTTCCAAACCGCTTGTGTCCAGTCGTGAACCGGTCTCTCGCGGCAAAAAGTCGCGACCGCGCGGAATTTTGCCGCAAGCACGCGGGCCGGAGCCGCTTCGCCGAAGCCCATGATCGCGATGGGGCGGCTTTTTCCCGCGATCAGGAGGTCTTCCGCCGCTCCACTGTAATGCGCAATCCCTCCATCCCGGCGGGACGGCTCGACCTGGGTAAAAAATATCGGCAGGATGCCGCGATGCCGAATGAACTGAATCGCCGCCTCGGTCTCAGCCAGCTGCTCTTCGTCTCGGTCGGCGCGATCATCGGCTCCGCGTGGCTCTTCGCGCCGCTTTTCGCCGCGCAGGCGGCCGGGCCGGCGGCGATCCTGAGCTGGGTGATCAGCGCCGGCGCCGCGATGCTGCTCGCGCTCGTCTATGCGGAGCTCGGCGCCGCGTTTCCCGTGGCCGGAGGGCTCGCGCGATTCTCGTATTTTTCGCACGGCAACCTCGCGGGTTTCCTTGCCGGCATGGCGTGCTGGCTGGGCTACGTCGCCATCGCGCCCATCGAGGTGCAGGCGATGGTCCGCTATCTCTCGGACGAGATGCCGTGGCTTGTCACCGACGCCGCAACGCGCACGCTTACTCCCGCCGGGATCGTCGCCTGCGGCGGGCTGTTGCTCGCGATGTCCGCGATCAACCTCCTCGGCGTTCAATGGCTCGGCGAGGCGAACAAGGTCATCACGATCTGGAAACTCATCGTGCCCCTCCTCATCCCGATCACGCTGATCGCGGTGTCGTTCCGCTCCGCGAATTTCGTCGCGTTCGGCGGATGGATGCCCGCCGGCTGGGGAGGCGTGTTCACGGCGGTCTCCACGGGCGGCACGCTCTTCGCAATGCTTGGCTTCCGCGCCGCGATCGAAATGGCGGGCGAGGCCAAAAATCCGCAGCGCGACATTCCGCTGGCGCTCATCGGATCCGTCCTCATCACGGGCGGGATTTACATTCTCATCCAGACCGCCTTTCTCGGCTCGCTCGCGCCGGGCGACCTCGCACATGGCTGGGCCGGCCTTTCCAGTCATGTGCAGACGGGACCGTTCGTCGGACTCGCCGCGGCGGCCGGGCTTTTCTGGCTCGTGAAGCTCATCCTCATCGACTCGGTCGTCTCGCCGGGCGGCTGCGGGCTCGTCTTCTGCGGCGCGTCGGCGCGGCTCTCCTACGCCATGGCGCGCAATCGCCAGCTCCCAGCGGCCTTCGCCTTCCTCAATGGCCGCGGCGTCCCGGCCGTTGCCGTGGGCGTCAACTTCCTCGTCGGCCTCGCCTTCTTCGCGCCGTCGCAGACGTGGCAATCCATCGTGAGTTTCATTTCCTCGATCCAGATTCTCTCGCTGGCGTTCGGCCCACCTGCCTTGATGGCGCTCCGCCGCAGCGCGCCGGAGGTGGCGCGCCCCTTCCGCCTGCCGGCGCACCGCCTCCTCTGCGCGGCGGCATTCTTCGCGGCAAACACGATCGTCTATTGGTGCGGCTGGCAAACGAATCGCGTCTGCCTCGGCCTCCTCGCCGGGCTGGCGGTCATTTTCATCATCGTGAAGAAAATCCGCGCGCCTCGGGAGAGCCTCGACCTCGTCGGCATGCTCTGGCTCGTGCCCTACGGCCTCGGCCTCGCCGCAATTTCAGCGCTCGGCCAATTCGGCGGCGGCACGAAGCTCATCCCGGCCGGCCTCGACTTCGCCCTCCTCGCCGCCCTGAGCCTGGGCATCCTCGCCGCCTCGACGTTCGGCCCGAAGGCGCGCCTGCCGGAGGAAGTCACCGGCCCGGGCGCCTGAGATGCGACGCTACTTCTGATACGACTCGCCGAAGTATTGCGCGCCGAGTTTTTCGAAGTAGCCGACCTCGAAGAGGTGCAGCAACTCGAGGTTGATCGGCTCGCGCAGCGGGCTGCTCTGCGGCACGGCGAAGCCATAGTTCACCGGCTGGAAGACCGGCCCGACCTCGTGAATCGGCACCCGCGGATGCGTGTAGTCGTAGTATTGCAGCACCGGGGCGTCGCCGATGACGCATTGGACCTTGTTTTTGACGAGGTCGGCGATGGCCGCCTCGATGCCCGGATAGGCGGCGTAATCGAGGTTGCGGTCGCGGGCGTAGGTCTCGCTCTGCGAGCCACCGATGAGGCCGATCATTTTATTCGGCAAATCCTCGGGGCCGTGGATGTGGCCCTGGAGAATGTCCGCCGTCATCGACGAGGTGAACACGCCCTGGACATAGACGACGACGAACAGGCTCGCGACCATCCAGCCGACGAGAACGAGACGGCCCAGGACACCCGAGAATCCCTTGTAGGACGACTTCCCAAGCACGAGGCCCATCACGTAGTAGAACGATTCCGCCAGCCCCGCACCGCGCGTCTTCGGGAAATCGGGATTATGCCGGCGCTCGAAGGCCGCGATGACAACGGTGGCAATGAGCACGCCGATGAAAACGCTACCGAGCACGTGCAGGTGCTCGGGCGCGCACAGCCGCTCGAAAAATTGCGCGAGATGGCCGCGCTGCTCCGCGACCATGATTTGCAGGCCGGCGCGGTAATACGGCTGCGTGAACTCGACCCGCTTCTCCCGCTCGCTCGTGATGCTCGTATTCCCGACGAGCACGTCGCATTCGCCGCGGGTGATCGCATCGAGCGCGGCGTCCATCGTGTCGAACTTCCGAAACGTCGCGCCGCTCCAGCCGTTCGTGGCGGCGATGCTTTGCCAGAGCTCGACCGTGAAGCCCGCGGGCGCGCCGTCCTTCGCGGTCATCACGAACGGTGGCGAGCCCGCCAACGCCACGCGCAGCGGCGCGGCCGGAGAGGCTGGCGCTGGCGGTGTTTCGGCGCGCGCGAAGGTTCCGGCCAGCAAGACAAACAGACAAAAGAGAACGCCCTTCATGGAAATCAGGCGGCGATCATGGCCGATTCCGTGCGCCGGGAAAAGCGGGGAGCGGCGGCCCGTTACGATTACGAATAACCGCGCGCGCGTTTGAAGAACGTCGCGTCGGCGTAGTAGGGTCGCGTGAGATTCTCGAGTTCCGCCATTTGCGCCGGCGTGAGGGGGCGGAATTCCTTCGCGATGCGGACGTTTTCCTCGAGCTCCGCGATCGTCTTGATGCCGATGATGACGGTGTTGACGGGCAGCGTGAGGACGTAGCCCATCGCCTGCCGCATGGTGGTGAGGCCGCCGGGCTTGAAGATGTGGCCGATGGCGGGGACCTTCATGCCGATGATGCCGAGCTTTTTCTCCACGGCGGCGGGCAGGAGGTTTTCGATGAAGGACGATTCGTTGCCGGGGCCGGGCAGGTTTTTATCCGCGGCGTTGAGCGCCATGAGAATCGTATCGAAATCGTAGCGGCCGATGGCGTTCTTCAGCGCGAAGGGATTCAGGTGCCCGGTGATGCCGATGAAGCGCGTGATCTTTTCGTCGCGCGCCTTGAGAAAGGCCTTCAGCGCGCCATTCGGAGCAAAGATTTTCTCGACGTCCTCCTGATTGCGCACGTGGTGCATCTGCCAGCAATCGAGGCGGTCGGTTTGCAGCCGCTGGAGCGAGGTTTCGAGGTCGCGCATCGCGCCATCGTAGGTGCGCTCGCCGGATTTCGTGGCGAGATAGATGTCGTTGCGGCGGGCCTTGAGCGCCTCGCCGTAATACGTCTCGCTGGACCCACGGCCATACCAATGCGCGGTGTCGCAGTATTTCACGCCGAGATCGAGCGCGCGGTTGATGATGGCCGCGGCTTCCTCGTTGTGGCCCGGCTGTTCGAGCAAGCCCTGACCGCCGAGGCTGAAGAGCGGGACCTGCAGGCCGGTCCGCCCGAGCGGGCGCGTGGGCATGGACGCGAGGGAGGCCGCGCCGACGGGCAGTTCGGCCAAAGCCTGCAGAGGATGGAACGTGGCAGCGGCGCCGAGGGCGGCGGCACTGCCGGCGGTGAGGCGGAGAAATTCGCGGCGGTTGATGGGGGTTTTCATGAGATGCGCGATCTCAATTCTCCCAGATTTTGACGCGAAAGAATTGATTTGGCGCAAGGAGCGCGCCGGAAAGCGACACGTGGCCGCCGGGCACGGGAAGGCCGTTGTTTCCGGGGACATCCCAGAGCGTCCAGGTCTTCAAATCCGTGGAGGTTTCGACCTGGAAGGAGCGCAGGGCGGGCAGGTCGAAGGCCACGGTCGCGGCGTTCGCGCTGACGGTGATGGCCGGGCGCAGGGCGCTGCCGCCATCCTGCGGCGCGGTGCCGGCAAGGAATTCCACCTGGTTGTTCGCCTCGTCGTTGTCGGGATTCGCGACCGGGTCGCCATTCGTCGAGGTCGTCGAGCCGAAGTTCTGTTGCCGCCAGTCGGTGTAATCCACGCGTGAGGGCAGGCTTTGGTTGATCCAGTCCTGGATGAGTGCGATGTCGGTGGGATCGAGCTCGCTGGTGGCGAGCGGCGGCATGCGGGTGAAACCGTTGCTGGCGGAGACGCGGTTGAGCACGATGGAGTGGAGGGTGTCGCCGGGGACGACGTATTTGTTGGCCGGATTGCCGCCGTTGTTGTTGGCGACGCCGTTGATGAGACCGGTCTGCGCGAGCGTGAGCTGCGGGCGGCCATCCCAATTCGCACCGGCGACGGTGCCATCGACGCGATGGCAGTAGGCGCAGTTCACGGCAAGGAAGGAGCGCACGCGCGCCTCGACGGGATACGCCGTTTCGTCGGCCCGCAGGTGACGCGG
>Ga0207649_10000122_pt1 | contig 65841 bp, 50 predicted proteins | sample KBSC43metaG_FD_184317 | JGI IMG/M metagenome (GOLD analysis project Ga0207649, IMG submission 184317) | Corn rhizosphere microbial communities from Kellogg Biological Station, Michigan, USA - KBS C4-3 metaG (SPAdes) (version 2) | ecosystem: Host-associated > Plants > Roots > Rhizosphere > Soil ... | reverse complement strand
CGGGCTGCGCGCCGAGTTGGTGTTGCCGGCCGCATGACCGGCTGCAGATGCTTTTTTACTGCCCGCCGGAGTTTTGCCCCAATCCTAGCCTCCCGATAGCGTGATCTTGTAGATGGCGGGTTTAGGAGTCCTTGGGGGGTCAAAATGTCGGCATTAAAAATTGCTGCCGTGGCCGTTGCGGGTGCCATTCTCACGGGATGTGCCGGCAGCCCGGACGGGGTGGGTCCCGGTCCCAAGGAAAACACAGGGACTTTGCTTGGCGCATTGGGAGGCGCGGCCATTGGCTCTCAATTCGGCGGGGGTACCGGCGGGCATATCGCCGGAGCTCTTATTGGCGCCGGTGTTGGCGGCCTTATCGGCAATCGGATCGGCGCTGCCCTTGATGATGAGGACAAGCAGCGCGCCTACGACGCGCAGATGGACGCACTCGAGCGTGGTCAGCCTGGCGCGCCGGTGTCCTGGCGCAATCCGGACTCCGGCCGTTACGGCACGATCGTTCCCGGGCCTCAATATCAGCAGGCTGGCCGTAACTGCCGGTCCTATACCCACACGATTTATATCGACGGGCAGCCGCAAACCGCCCGCGGGACGGCCTGCCGCAATCCGGACGGCACATGGACGGCCGTCGGGTAGCGTTCAAAATTACACTTAATAACTTCTTAACGTCCGCCGCCGTATCAAGCCCGGAGGCTTGAATTCGGATCGACCGAGGATGGCGGGCGCCGAGACGACCGTCGAACGGCTGCGGCATTTTCTGCGCGAGCTCTCGCCAGGGGCGCGTTCGCTGCTGATCGGCGAACTCGAGCGCAGCGTGTTGCGCGGCGAAGACGTCGTTGGCGCGGACCTCGTTCTCCAGGAACTCCGCCGCATTGTTCGCGAGCAGCGTGATGTAGCTCCCCGCGTAGAAGATTCCGCGCGGTTGCTGTTCAAGCCGCTTGAGCCTTTTATTGTCGACGATCGCGGCGACCATAAGCACCCGGGCCGTATTGCACGGTCGTCGATGGATGCCTTGTGGAATTGGATCAGGCGGGATCTCTTGCCTCATGACGCCGATGCCTTAGCCGGCGAGGTGAGTGAGGCAATGGTCGCCGGCGATCAGGCAAAGACCGAGCGGCTGGCGCGCATGTTTCAGGACAGGGTCGCCGCGGCGATCGATTCCAACATCAATGCCGACGATCAGGATGGAAAGATCCGGCGCCGGATACTGCAACAGATCGGCACGCCTCGCGCGGGTGATGAGCTTGCCGCACTCAAGGCCGCGCTCAAAGGGCGTGACGTATTGGCATCGCTGTCTGCGAAACTGCCTCTCCAGATCGGGAACCTCGCCAACACCCAGCTCGACGAATGCAAGTCTCTCATCGAAGGCGCAGCCGCGCGTGACGGCGAGCTGTTCCTTTATGCCTTGCTCACAGTCATGAACCGAATGTCTGCACCGTGGCAGCTGATCCGGCTTGGAGTGAAAGCGGCTGGAAGCGATACGGCAGCGCGTGTTGCTGACACCCACTATGGCGTTGCGGTCAATATCGTGATGGCCGAGCTTGAACGCATGGTCGCGGAATTGCGCGAAGATCTTCGAAGCGGGCAGGGTGTCGCGGTGGGTGCGCTTCTCAAGACCATTCACGATTCGGCGCGCGGCTTGCGCACCGAGCTTTCGCTTCCGGTCGATAGCACGTGGGGACGCGCGTTGGCGGCACAACGCACACATATTTCCGATATCCTGCGCGTCGAAATTGAATCGATGCCGGGCCGCGTCCGGCATTTGTTGCGACCACGCCAGGCAAAAGAAATTCGCCCAAATTCCGTGCTTGACCCTAACGAAGTCGCCGAGGTCGAGGCACTGGTCGAATTTGTCGGCATCTGCCGCTACTTTGCCGGCGAGCTCGCGATCAATGAGATGACACAACGTGCCTTGAGCGAGCTGCGACACTACCTGGACAATGGCACCCGGGCATTGCTCGAAGGATTGCGCCATGCCAGCGATGCCGATCGCAGTTTCCGGCAATCTCAAGTCGATGCAGCCGTGCGGTTCTGCGCCAAGGTTTTCGGGCGGGAATATGCGGCGCTGCTGGGCAAGGCCGCGGAAGTTGCGATCACAGGTGAGAGCAAGGCAGCCCGCGCGTAAAGCCCGTTTTTGCTGCAGTGCGCCTGTGCGATAAAGCACATTGCTGTCACGATCACACGTAATGTATTCCCTGCGGCGCGGCCCTCCGGTGGAGGCCCGACGCGGAATTAAGGCCCCATGACCCTTTGGTTCGTTTTTGCGCTGATGACAGCTGCGGCGATTTTCGCCGTCCTATGGCCGCTTGGTCAGGCGGCGAATGCGCAGGCCGGCAGCGATCTTGAGGTCTATCGTGACCAGCTCGATGAAATCGAGCGCGACCGCGCCGCGGGGCTGATCGGAGCGGCCGAAGCGGATGCGGCACGGATAGAGGTTTCCCGCCGTCTCATTGCGGCAGCCGATGCCGCGGAGTTCACCCACGCCTTGCCAATCGGATCGCCGCTCTGGCGTCGCCGTGCGCTGACGGTTGGCGCGGTGGTTTTGTTGCCGAGCATGGCCGCCGCTTTTTATCTTGCACTTGGATCCCCGCAGTTGCCGGGTCAACCGCTGGCCGAGCGAGTCCGTGAAGCACACCAAGGGCGTTCAATTGCAAGCCTTGTCTCAGAGGCGGAAGCGCATCTTGAACGCAACCCCAACGACATCCGCGGTTACGAAGTATTGGCTCCCGTCTACCTGCGTATGGGCCGCTTCGCCGACGCAGTGAGCGCGCGACGTAAGCTGCTGACGCTCGGAGGCGAGAACGCCGGACGGCAGTCGGATCTTGGTGAGGCGCTCGTTGCGGCGGCGAATGGCGTCGTTACTGCCGAGGCCAAATTCGCCTTCGAACGAGCGATGGTGCTCGATCCGGAAGAGCTCAAAGCCAGATTTTACATCGGTCTCGCGGCTGAGCAGGACGGCGACCGGCGAAAAGCAGCCGAGATATGGAGTGCAATGACGAAGAATGCGCCGGCCGATGCGCCATGGATTCCGATGGTACGGGAGGCGCTGGCGCGCGTAGGCGCACCGCCTCCAGGCAGTGCCGCGCCAGGTCCGACCGCCGACGATATTGCCGCCGCCGGCGCCATGAGCGAGAAAGACCGTGGCGAAATGATCCGCAATATGGTTGCTCGCCTTGCCGACCGGCTAAAAGAAAATGGAAGTGACGTCGTAGGATGGCAACGCCTCTTGCGTGCCTATTTGGTTCTCGGCGAAAGGGAGAAGGCGATGTCCGCTGCCGATGCCGCAAAACGGGCACTTGCCAACGATGCCGACAAGCTTCGTCGCATCGAGGATACGATCAAGAGCCTTGGACTCGAAGGCTAAGACGGAATGACACGCAAGCAACGACGTCTGGCTCTGATTGGCACAAGCCTGGCCGTATTGGCGGTTGCCGCAGCGCTCGTGCTGAGCGCCTTGCGGGATTCGATCGTTTTTTTCAATTCACCGACTGATGTCGCCGAAAAACACCCCGTGCCGGGTACCCGGATGCGCATTGGCGGCCTCGTTAAACCCGGCAGTATAGAGCGTGGCGACAACTTGCTCGTGCGTTTCGCAGTGACGGATGGAAAGACCGACATCGCGGTGCGGTATCAAGGCATTGTCCCCGACCTATTTCGAGAAGGGCAGGGGGTCGTTGCCGAAGGCAAGCTCGACACAGGCGGCGTGTTCGCAGCCGATACTGTCCTTGCCAAACATGATGAGCGCTATATGCCGCGCGAGGTTGTTGATGCGCTGAAAAAATCCGGCCGCTGGCAGGAAGGCGAGCAAAAAGGTTCGGGGAGCTCTGCAAAATGACTCCGGAGCTCGGTCACTTTGCATTGGTATTGGCGCTGGGCCTTGCCCTGATCCAATCGATCGTTCCTGTCATCGGCGTCCACAGGCGTGACGGCTCACTCATGCGCCTCGCCAGTTCAACTGCGCTCGCGCAATTTGTTTTTGTTGCTTTATCGTTCCTCGCACTCACAGCCTGCTACGTCACATCTGATTTTTCCGTCGCGACGATCTACGAGAACTCACATTCAATGATGCCGCTGGTGTACAAATTCACCAGCGTCTGGGGAAACCACGAGGGCTCCATGCTCTTGTGGGTCCTAATCCTCTCCCTGTTCGGCGCCCTGGTCGCGCTATTTGGGAACAACCTTCCGGCAGCCCTCAAAGCGCATGTGCTTGCGGTGCAATCGTGGATTGCCTGCGCGTTCTATCTCTTCATTCTGCTGACCTCGAATCCGTTCCTGCGGCTGGCGCCTGCGCCATTCGAGGGGCGCGATCTCAATCCGATTCTGCAGGACATCGGTCTAGCCATCCACCCGCCGCTTCTTTACTTGGGCTACGTCGGATTTTCGATCGCATTCTCCTTTGCGGTCGCCGCCCTACTTGAAGGACGCATCGATGCCGCATGGGCCCGTTGGGTGCGGCCGTGGACGCTCGCGGCCTGGATGTGCCTCACTGTCGGCATCGCGATGGGCTCCTATTGGGCCTACTACGAACTGGGCTGGGGCGGCTTTTGGTTCTGGGACCCCGTAGAGAATGCTTCGCTGATGCCGTGGCTGGCGGGCACGGCTTTGTTGCACTCGGCCGTGGTGATGGAAAAGCGTAATGCCCTGAAAATCTGGACGATCCTGCTCGCAATTCTGGCTTTTTCACTTTCCCTGGTCGGCACGTTTCTCGTGCGTTCGGGCGTTCTCACCTCGGTGCACACATTCGCCAATGATCCTGCACGCGGCGTCTTTATTCTTGCGATTCTGGTCGTTTTCATCGGTGGGGGGTTGGCGCTTTTCGCTTGGCGCGCGCCACTGCTGAAACAAGGCGGATTGTTCGCTCCGATCTCGCGCGAAGGTGCGTTGATCTTGAACAATCTGTTCCTCACGACAGCGTGCCTGACGGTCTTTGTCGGCACGCTCTATCCGCTGGCACTCGAGGCGATAACGGGCGCGAAAATTTCCGTTGGTCCGCCGTTCTTCAACCTTACGTTCGGACCGCTTTTTGTCCCGCTGCTATTTGCCATGCCATTTGGACCGCTCCTGGCGTGGAAGCGCGGTGATATCCTCGGGGTCGCGCAGCGGTTGATGGGCGCCTTCGCTGTTGGTCTGGTGACAATCGCGGTCGTTGCTGCGGCCGAGAGCGAGGTGTCTGTCCTGGCGCCGTTCGGAATCGGGCTGGCGCTCTTTGTCATGACCGGGGCGGTGACCGACATCGTCGAGCGCATCGGACTGTTTCGCGTTCCGCTCTCCGTCGTACGTCAGCGGGCCGCAGGTCTTCCTCGTTCGGTCTGGGGCACTGCTTTCGCGCATTTCGGAATAGCGGTGACATTATTGGGCGTCGTCAGCGTCGGCACCTGGGCAAACGAGCGCATTGTCGGGCTCAAGCCCTCGCAAACTGTTTCGCTGTCAGGCTTCGATCTGTCCTTCGACGGGCTCGTTCAGCGCTCGGGCCCGAATTACCGCGAGCTGGTCGGCAAGTTCACGGTGCGCCGGGGTGGCGTGCCGATCGCGACAATGGAGCCGGCAAAACGCAGCTTTGAGTCGCGCGCGACCACCACAACCGAGGCGGCATTATTGACCCGCGGCTTCAGTCAGCTCTACCTGTCGTTGGGGGACGTCAATGACGACGGCTCGGTTGCCGTCAGGCTCTATTATAAGCCGATGGTTCTCCTCATCTGGATCGGCGCGGTTGTGATGATGTTCGGCGGCGCGCTTTCATTGTCCGATCGACGATTGCGGATCGGAGCTCCCAGACCGGCGGCAAAACCGGCCGTGCAAGCGGCGGAGTAGAGCATGCGCCGGCTTGCAGCGATTGCTCTTGTGCTTGCCGCCATCGCGTCAAGCAGTTCGTTGGCCGTCCAGCCCGAAGAAATGCTGAGGGATCCGAAGCTGGAGGCGAGAGCTCGCGAGCTGTCGCGCGAGTTACGCTGCATGGTTTGCCAAAATCAATCAATCGACGAGTCCGAAGCGCCGCTTGCGCGCGATCTGCGGCTGCTGGTCCGCGAACGGATCACCAAAGGTGACACCGATCAGCAAGTCCTGGATTTCCTGGTAGTCCGCTACGGCGAGTTTGTCCTGCTCAAGCCGCCACTCGAAAGCAGAACGATCATTCTGTGGGCGCTGCCGCCGGTGGCGTTGCTTGCCGGTGCAGTTGGCTTGTTTTTCGCCGTGCGCCGGCGCCGGACAGTTCAACTGGAGCCTGCGACACTTAGTAACGAAGAGCAGCGCAAGCTTTCGACTTTGGTCGATGAACACCGGGCTGAGCGTTGATTATCCGCATGAAATTCGAACATCCGGATAATCCCCACCTTACCAAAGTTTAATCCTACCGACAGGACGCTGTAAGGGTCGTCTCTCCATCTTCAGGTTCGAAACAGCGCAACACGCGCCACACGAATCCCGATGGAGATTCCCAGATGAACCCGAGCGTTAACCCCGCTCCAGAAAACCGAAAGACGTCGCGCGCGCTTTCCGTTCGCCGTGCGGTGCTGCTGGCGACGACGATCGCCGGCATCGGCATTGGAGCCTTCGTCGCCGGCCCGGGCTTCGATATTCGTGCCGGCTATCCGACGGCGCTTGCCCAGAACCTCTCCGAGCAGGCCCACAAGCTTCAGGCGCCGGTCGGATTTGCCGACATCGTGGAGAAGGTGAAACCGGCGGTTTTCTCGGTGCGCGTTAAGGTCGATGGCGGTTCGCAGACCAATGGTCTCGGAAGCAATGATGTGCCTCCCGGACTGCGCGAGTTTTTCCGCCGCTTTGGGATGCCGGATGCCCCCGAGGGCATGCCGCGCGGCCGCCACAACACGATTACCGGCCAGGGCTCGGGATTTTTCATCTCAGCTGACGGCTATGCGGTGACCAACAATCACGTGGTTGAAAAGGCGGAGAGCGTTCAGATCACGACCGACGACGGCAAGACTCATAAGGCTAAAGTTATTGGCACCGATCCGCGCACTGACCTCGCACTGATCAAAGTGGAGGACGGACCGTTCCCTTACGTGAAACTGTCGGAGAAAGCGCCGCGCATCGGTGATTGGGTTCTTGCCGTCGGCAACCCCTTCGGTCTCGGCGGCACGGTTACGGCCGGCATTGTCTCGGCGCGTGGACGCGATATTGGAGCGAGCGCCTACGACGACTTCATTCAGATCGATGCGCCTGTGAACAAAGGCAACTCAGGTGGTCCGACGTTCGACACCGAAGGCAATGTCATCGGTGTGAATACGGCGATCTTTTCACCGTCGGGCGGCTCGGTTGGTATTGCCTTCGCGATTCCCTCCGACACTGTAACTAGCGTAGTCGCCCAGCTGAAGGACCACGGCTCGGTCACGCGTGGCTGGATCGGAGTTCAGATTCAGCCGGTCACGCAGGAGATCGCCGACAGCCTCGGGCTGAAGAACGCCGAGGGCGCGCTCGTCGCGGAGCCGCAACCCGACAGTCCCGCGGCCAAGTCTGGAATTGCCGCAGGAGACGTCATTACCGCCGTCGACGGCAAGCCGGTCAAGGACGCACGCGATCTCGCCAAGAAAATCGGAGCACTGGCGCCCAAGGCGTCGGTAAAGCTCACGGTCTTCCACAGCGGATCTGAAAAGGTTCTGACACTGACGCTCGGCGAAATGCCGAACCCGAAAGAAGCGCGGGCGTCGGCGGACGAAGGAGACAGTGGCGCCGATCTCGGCAAGCTCGGTCTCACTCTTGCACCGGCCGCCCGGGTCGCGGGTGCGGGCGCCGAGGGTGTGGTTGTCACCGGGGTCGATTCGAGTGGCGTCGCGGCAGATCACGGCTTCTCGACTGGCGACGTCATTCTCGAGGTTGCCGGCAAATCAGTTTCAACGCCGACGGACGTGCGCGAGGTCATCACGACCGCGCGGACGCAAGGCAAACGGACAGTCCTGGTCCGCGTGAAGAAGGGTGACAACACGCGCTTCGTCGCGCTGCCGCTGGGCCGCGGCTGAAGACACGAGATTGGGGACGTCCCGCCGGCATCCGTCGCCCCCGCCGGTGGTCCGACCTCAACGGGGCGGGCATTGCGCCCGTCCCGGCAAAATTCCGGGAGTGGTTCTTGCTTGGGCCACTTTCGAACGGAGCTCCAACCCTGGCATCCGTCGCCCCCGCTGGGGTGGAGTCGTTGAGGGGGTGGCGGTCTCCGCCACCCCCTCGCGTACGAATGAGGGCTTATGGCTGGAGGTGTTGACCCCGCCACCGAAATGACTGGAATTGGTGTGACCGATATGCCCACCTTTGCGGATATTGACGGGCAGCGCCCTTTCAGCCGGGCGGCTGAAGCGCAACCGGACCGGGTCACCATGCGCCTACTGGTCATTGAGGACGATCGCGACGCCGCGGACTACTTGGTCAAAGCGTTCCGCGAGGTCGGCCATGTCGCTGATTCGGCTACGGATGGCGACGACGGCCTCACTATGGCGGCTGACGGTCAATACGACGTCCTGATCGTGGACCGAATGCTCCCGAAACGAGACGGCCTTTCACTGATTGGTGCGCTGCGGGGAAAGGGAATTGGGACTCCCGCCCTGATTCTGTCGGCGCTCGGCCAGGTCGACGATCGGGTTAAGGGTTTGCGGGCCGGTGGCGATGACTACCTGTCCAAGCCTTACTCATTTTCGGAGTTGCTCGCGCGTGTAGAAGTGCTCGCGCGTCGCCGCGTCGGCCGCACCGAGGAAACTGTGCTTCGGGTCGGCGATCTCGAACTCGACCGCCTGTCCCACCAGGTGCGTCGTGGAGACGAGGAAATCTCACTGCAGCCACGCGAATTTCGGCTGCTGGAATACCTGATGCAGCATGCCGGACAGGTGGTTACCCGCACAATGCTGCTGGAAAACGTGTGGGACTACCATTTCGACCCCCAAACCAACGTCATTGACGTGCACATCTCGCGCTTGCGCTCGAAAATAGATAAAGGTTTCTCCCAGCCGCTTTTGCACACAATCCGCGGCGCGGGATACATGATACGTGACGGCGCTCGGTAAGTTATTTCGCACCACCACGTTCAAGCTCACGCTGGTCTATTTGACCGTTTTCGGGCTATTCGCGGCATTTCTGCTCGGCTATTTCGCACTCAACACGCGCAGGCTGATCACCGAACAGATCACCGATACGGTCAATGCCGAGATCACCGGACTCTCTGAACAGTATCGACAGGGTGGGATTAGGCGGCTCGTAATAGTCGTCGACGCGCGCGCGCGGCGCCCCGGCTCCAGCCTCTATTTGGTTACGACATTTGCAGGAGAGGCCCTCGCCGGCAATGTCACGGCTTTGCCGCCCGGTACACTCGACAATCCGGGCTGGACAGAGACAGTGTACAAACGGCTTGACGAAGCGGACGCCGCCGATCATCCGGAACATCACGCGCTTGTGCGCGTCTTCCAGCTGCCGGGCGGCTTTCGGCTTTTGGTCGGCCGCGATCTCGACGAGCGCGAGCGTCTCTACAATATCGTGCTTTCGGCTGGGCGTTGGTCGATCGCGATCGTAATCGTTCTTGGTCTCGCGGGGGGACTCTTTGTCACTCGCCGCGTCCTGCGACGCGTCGATGCGATGACGGAAACAACACGCACGATCATGCGTGGCGATCTGGGCGGACGGTTGCCGGTCGCGGGCACGGGCGATGAACTGGACCGCCTGGCCGAAAACCTGAATGTGATGCTTGAACGAATTGAAGCCTTGATGCGCGGTCTGAAGGAAGTCACAGACAACATCGCGCACGATCTCAAGACGCCTTTGACCCGCCTCAGGAATCGCAACGAACAGGCGTTACGAGTTGCGAAGAATGAGTCCGAATACCGGGCCGCACTGGAAAGCACGATCGAGGAGTCCGAAGGCCTTATTCGAACTTTTAATGCACTGTTGATGATTGCGCGCGCGGAATCCGGCCAGGCGCGCGACGATATGAGCGAGTTCGACGCTGCAGAAATTGCCCGCGATGTCGGAGAGCTGTACGAGCCGCTCGCGGACGAGAAAGGTCTCGTATTAAAGGTAGAAGCCGAGACGGCGGCGCCCGTGATCGGAAATCGCGAGCTTATTAGTCAGGCACTCGCTAATCTCGTCGACAACTCGATCAAATATGCCGGCGCGACAGACGGAACGGTGAACGGTGTGGCAGCTGAGATTGTCGTTCGCGCACTTACCGAAGGCGATCGGATTCTCCTGACGGTGACCGACTGCGGGCCTGGTATTCCGGAAAGCGACCGGGAGCGCGTGGTTGAGCGCTTTGTGCGGCTTGAGCAGAGTCGCTCGCAACCGGGTTCCGGACTCGGGCTGAGTCTCGCCGCCGCTGTCGCCCGCTTGCATGGCGGTGAGCTCGTATTGGCCGACAATAAACCTGGCCTGAAAAGTATCATTGCATTGCCGCGGCGAGGGCCGGTACAGATTTCCGGATGAGGCGCCCCGCAGGACGTAAGGCTTCCCCTAAGAAGGAAGCCCGCAAATCCAACCATGCAGCCGCCGCTAAAGGTGCTGCACTTGCTGACCTGATTACGACCGCCCCGCGGTTGAGCGACCCGGACGTCGCGAGGTCACGCGTATCCGACTGGTTGGCCGATGTATCGTCGGCAGACTCCAAATCCCTCAAAAGTCTGCTTTCCAAGCAGCCGATCATCGGCACGCTTGTGAACTCCCTGGCCGAAAGCTCGCCGTATCTTTGGGATTTGACCACCCGTGAGCCGGAACGGCTTCTGCGGCTGCTGTTGGCAAATCCCGAGCAACATTTTGCGACGCTCCTGAGGGATCATGGTCATGCCGCGGCGGTAAGCAAGGACGAAGCGGAGGCGATGCGGGAGCTTCGCCGCATGAAAACTGAAGCTGCTTTGCTGATTGCGCTTGCCGACATCGGTGGCGTTTGGTCGGTAATGCGCACGGCGCATGCGCTTACCGAGCTTGCCGACGCGGCAGTAAATGGCGCCGTACGATTTGCGTTGGCGGAAGCAGGCCGCGCAAGGCGGCTTGTCCTGAAGGATAAAACCAAGACGCAGGCAGGCAGCGGCTACATCGTTCTCGCCATGGGCAAGATGGGCGCATTCGAGCTCAACTACTCAAGCGACATCGACCTTATTGTTCTGTATGACCCGGCAGCACCGGCATTGCCTGCGGATGCCGAGCCATCCATGCTCTATGTGCGCCTTACGCAGCGGCTGGTGAAGCTGCTGCAGGAACGGACCGCCGACGGTTACGTTTTCCGTACCGACCTGCGTCTAAGGCCTGACCCGGCGTCGACAGCGGTTGCAATCTCAAAAGCGGCAGCTCTTTCATACTACGAGAGTGTTGGACAGAACTGGGAACGCGCCGCCATGATAAAGGCGCGCGCGTGCGCTGGAGATATTGGGGCTGGCGAAGAAGTCCTTCACGAACTGGCACCGTTTGTGTGGCGAAAATACCTCGACTTCGGCGCGCTTGCCGACGTTCACGCCATGAAGCGGCAGATCAACGCCTATCGCGGTCATGGTGAAATTGCGGTCGAGGGGCACAACATCAAGCTCGGTCGGGGTGGCATCCGTGAGATTGAGTTTTTTGCACAGACGCAGCAATTGATCGCGGGCGGCCGCAATCCGGATCTTCGCGACCGCGACACCTTGACAACGCTCGACAAGCTTTGTGCGGACAAATGGATCGACGTCGAGGCGTGCGACGCCATGAAGGCTGCCTACGGATTCTTGCGCGTTGTCGAACATCGCTTGCAGATGGTGAATGACGAGCAGACGCAAAGCCTGCCGCCTGATCGCGCAGAGCTCGAGCGTTTTGCGCGCTTTCTCGGATTTGAGAACAGAGATGCATTTGCGGCCGTGCTTCTCGATCATCTGAACAAGGTGCAGCATTACTACGCTCGGTTGTTCGAAAAGGAGCCGGAGACCGAGCGTCCGGCGCTGGCATTTCCGCGCGATGCCGACGACCATAAAACGCTCGATCGATTGTCGGAACTCGGCTTTAAGGCGCCGCTCGAAGCATCCGGCATCATTCGAGACTGGTTGAATGGCAGCCATCGTTCTTTACGGGGCGAGGCGGCCCAGGAGCATCTTCAGGCTTTGTTGCCTGCACTGCTTGAGCAAATTGCACGGACCGACAATCCTGGCGCGACGCTCGTTCTATTTGATCACTTTCTCGCCAATCTGCACGGCGCGGCCCGCCTGCTGTCGCTCCTCAAACAGAATTCTGATCTGATCGCACTGATTGCACTTGTCCTCGGGACTGCGCCGCGGCTCGGCGAGATTTTGGCGCGCCATCCGCAGGTGATCGATGCACTCGTCGATCCCAGCTTTTTCGGCGCTTTGCCGGGCGATGCCGAGCTTGGGCGGCGGTTCGACGCAGCCTTAGCGCAATCCCTCTACGACGAGGATTTGCTCGAACGTATCCGCATGTTCGGACTCGAATACATGTTCCTCATTGGGGTACGCATCCTGACGGGGACGGTAACGGCGCGGCAGGCGGGGCGGGCGTTCGCAGGGCTGGCCGATGCGGTCATTCGCGCCCTCCATCGCGCCGTGAGCAGCAATTTTGTGAAGGCCCATGGCCACATGCGCAACGAAGAGTCGGCGGTTATCGCGATGGGCAAGCTTGGCGGTTACGAAATGACCGCCACGTCAGATCTCGACCTCATCCTGGTCTATGAGTTTGACGATGAGAATCCGGAATCTGACGGCCCGCGCCCGCTGTATGGAACGCAATATTTTGCCCGCTTGACCCAAAGACTGATCAACTCGCTGACGGCGCAGACGAACTATGGCGCGCTTTACCAGGTTGATATGCGATTGCGGCCCTCGGGCCGTGCAGGTCCTCTGGCGACGCAACTCGAGGGATTTCTTCAGTATCAGGAAAGCGAGGCCTGGATTTGGGAGCATATGGCGCTCACCCGGGCGCGCGTGGTTTCCGCATCCCCTGCATTCCAGAAACGAGTCGACGACGTTATTGCAGGCGTTCTTCAGCGTCCGCGTGACGCCCAGTTGACGGCTGGCGACGTAGTCGAGATGCGGATGGCGATTGCCAAAGAGAAGGGCGACAGTGCCCGGTGGGACCTCAAATATGTGGCTGGCGGACTGATCGATATCGAGTTCATTGTGCAGTATTTGCAGCTCGTTCACGCCCACCGTCTTCCAGACATTCTTGATACGTCGACGGCGCGTGTGCTCGACAAGGCGAGGGCATTGAACGTCTTGGCGGCGGAGGACGCGGAAGTTCTCCGTCCTGCGGTCCAACTTTATCAAGATCTGACGCAGATCCTGCGCTTGTGTCTGCCAGACGCGTTCGATCCAAAAATAGCCGGGGCCGGCCTTCTACGGCTTCTTGCGCGGGCCGCCGACGTGCCGGATTTTGCAACGCTTGAAGCGACGCTGGCCGATACGCAGAGAAAGGTGCGCGCGAGCTTCGTTCGGATTTTGGGGCAGGATCCGGTGGTGGGTTAGGCCGCTTCTTCGCGGGGAAGCAGGCATTGCGGCTCGAGCGGCAAGCGCACCATGACGATCGTGCCTTTGCCGAGCGTGGAACGAATTCGCATGCGACCGCCGTGCAGTTCAACCAGTGACTTCGAGATCGCGAGACCGAGCCCTGAACCCTGATGGCTCTTGGTCAGCTGGCTCTCCACTTGTTCGAAAGGACGCCCGAGACGCGCAAGAGCGTCCCGGGCAATGCCGATGCCGGTATCGGCGATGGAAAGAATGATGGAATGGCTGGTCGCGCGCCCGCGAACCATAATCCGACCGCCTGTTGGCGTAAATTTGATGGCATTGGAAAGCAGGTTGAGTGCCACCTGCTTAAGCGCGCGGCGATCGGCTCGCAATTTCAGCCGCGGCGATATTCGCGCGGTGACCTGCAATGCCTTGTCTTCAGCGCGTGCGGCAACGACACGCATTGCGTCATTAAGCAGCGTATCAAGACCGATATCTTCGAAATCGAGCCGGAGCCGGCCTGCCTCGATCTTCGACATGTCGAGGATATCGTTGATGACTTCGAGCAGATATTGCCCGCTACCGCGAATGTCGCCGCAGTACTCATTATACTTTTCAGCCCCGAGCGGGCCGAACATTCCGGACTCCATGATTTCGGAAAAGCCGATGATTGCGTTCAGTGGCGTACGCAGCTCGTGACTCATATTGGCCAAGAATTTTGACTTCGCTTGGTTTGCCTCTTCCGCACGTGTCTTTTCCTCGGCGTATTTTTGCGCGAGCTCGGCAGAGCGCTGCTGCGACGCCCGGAGGTCGGCAACGGATGCCATCAGACGCTTTTCGCTGTCGATTAGTTTCTCCTCGTGGGTCTTTAAGGCAGTGATATCGGTGCCTACCGAAACATATCCGCCGTCCTTGGTCCGCCTCTCGCTGATGTGAAGCCATCGGCCGTCCTCGAGTTGAGCCTCGAAGGTACGCGCACCGGGGATGCTCGGGCCTGCATTGATGATCTTGTTGCGAACGACCGGCTTGCTGCCCGCAGCAACCACCGATTCGTAGGATGCGCCAACGGTGATCGTTTCGTCCGGCAAGCGATGCAGTTCCTGAAAATTGGAGTTGCACAGCACGAGCCGGTTGTCGGCGTCCCACAGGACGAACGCTTCCGGAATCGTTTCAATTGCGTCACGGAGGCGCATGTCCGCCGCGACAGTCTTCTCTACCAGGCTCTTTTGCTCGGTGATGTCGACCGCGATTCCGATGAGGTGCAAGCCCGGGTCGTTAGGCTGGCGCACCAATTCGCAGCGGGCGCGCAGCCATAGCCAATGGCCGTCTGCATGGCGCATGCGGAAGGCATGATCAATCGTGGTCGCAGTTGCATCCGCAAGTTCGACGGCGAGATCGTAAAGATGAACATCCTCGGGATGCACCAAAGAATTCACATCGCCAAATGACAACAGATCATTCTTGTTCTCAAGCCCAAGGATGTCGAACATCGATTGCGACCAGAAGATACGACCGCGAGCGAGGTCCCAATCCCAAAGGCCACAGCGGCCACGGTTCAATGCTGTATCGATGCGGCTGCGGACGGTTTCGTAGATAACGTCAGCCTCCCGCGCTCGTGTCGCTTGCCAATGAAAGGCAAATCCGAGGATCAGGACGACAAAGCCGGTCGTCGAGGAGAGCGTGATTGTCAGGGTCGTCAGCGAACGCCATTCGGAGAGTGCGGCCTTCCTTTCCTGCACCACGGCGAGTTGGCCGAACGGGGTGCTGAGCATGCGAACTGTCGCCAACGCTCGCGAATTATCAGGTAACGCAATTTCCATGACCCCCGCACCCGCGCCAAACGTCGTGAGAGGTTGGGTGGCGCCCAGCACGTCGATCAGCCGGCGGCCGATTGTCGCGTCCGTGGTGGGTATGGCGGCAGCGATCACGCCATCCGGGTTTGTGAGAATAAAGCGCCGCCCTGCGGCCACTGCCCAGGAAGGGAGGACTTGCGCAAGCACCTGCTGCGGCTGCTCGATGGCGGCGGCCGGCCTCGTGAGCGGACGATGCAGGCGTTCGGAAGCAAGATCGGCCGCGGCTTCGAGTGAAAGGACCTCGCTCGCAAGAGTCTGCCGGCGGTGGTCGAGCACCTGTACAAGGGCTCCCACGCAAATGGTTGCAAGGAATGCGATGATCAGGACAGGGACCGCGCGGCGAAGGAGCGGCTCAGCGTTCAGCAGCCGCCGATACGCCGGTTTGGCGATGGATTGCGCGAGGCCCTTGATCGAATCGGGATGTGCAGACGCACTCGCCGTATCGGCGCGCGCCATAGTCGGCCTCCGTTGGAAGTTCCCCTGTCACCCACGAGACGGAAGGATGTGCCGCATCGCTTTCCGAATCACTTGCCGATTGGAATCGATGGGCGCTGATTTGTCGAGAGTCAGAAGAGTCAAATATTTAAAAAAAGTTACCCACGAATAGTTTTTGCATCATAAAGCAGCCGTTTCACGGGGCCGCCAGGGCCCGATCGACGATATCCGAAAGGTCGCGTGAAAGAGGGGATGCCGCCCTGATCCGCCGCAAGGCGCCTTCGGCCTTCGTCTGTCGACCATGCTCCATTGTGCGCCAGTTACGGAACGCCGTTGCGAGACGTGCCGAAACCTGCGGATTTTTCTGATCGAGAGCAAGCACGGTGTCCGCGATGAATTCGTAGCCGGCCCCATCAGGTCGGTTGAACTGCGTGGCATTGCCTTGCGCGAAGGCCCCGATGAGCGAGCGAACCCGATTGGGATTGGCAAGGGAGAAAGCAGGGTGGGTGGTTAGAGCGCGGACGTGGCTGAGGGTGTCCCGATGCGGGATCGTTGCTTGCAGTGAGAACCACTTATCTACCACCAGTGCATCGCCCGCATAGCGGTCGTAGAAATCGGCCAAGGCGTTCTCGCGCTGCGGCACATCGTGCAAGGACAGGGTCGCAAGCGCTGCCATTCGGTCTGTCATATTGTCAGCGTTTCGGTATTGCCCGGTTGCGCGCGCAATTGCCGCGGCTGCGCCGTTCGCCGCCAAGAGATCGAGGGCGGTATTTCGCAAGGCGCGTCGCCCAGCGCTGCCGGCATCAGGACTGTAGCGGTCCCCGCCGGTCATTCGCTCATAGACCGCCGCGAGACGGACGCCGAGACGCCCGCCGAGTTCCATCCGCAGGGCGGTGCGCGCCTGGAAGATGGCATCTGGGTCAATGTCCTTCCCGATCTCGCGCGCGATATCACCGTCGCTGGGCAAGATCAGAGCCAGTGCAGCAAATGCGGGCTCCAAGGTGCTGTCCTCAAGCACTGCAACAAGCGCGTTCCCGAGTCTGTCGTCTTCGCGCAGCGGTCGCCCGGCCCGAGTCGCGGCAACGTTGTCGAGAAGCAGGCGCATTGAGATCGTCTGGATCGCTTGCCAGCGATTGAATGGGTCGCTGTCATGTGCCGCCAGGAAAGCGAGATCGTCCGCACCGAGATCGGTCACCAGGTTGATCGGCGCCGAAAATCCGCGATTGATCGAAAGAACAGGCCGTTCTCCGATGCCGGCAAATTCAAACCGGGCCGTTTGCTCGGTCAACACAATGGGTCGGTCTCCGAGGGGCCTGCCGTCAGCGGTCTTGAGTGCGAGATCGCGCCCGTCTTTTCCAACAAGGCCGATCGAAAGCGGAATCACCATCGGTGCTTTTGACGTTTGCCCCGGGGTTGCCGGAACAACCTGCGAGCATTCCAGGATGAAAGTTTTGCGCGCCGTATCGAAGCGCCCGTCGACCGTTACCTCCGGGGTGCCGGCCTGGCTGTACCATCTCATGAATAGAGTCATGTCGCGGCCGCTAGCGTCCGCAAAGCACTGGATGAATTGCTCGACCGTTGCGGCCTCGCCGTCGTGGCGGACAAAGTAGAGATCCATACCGGCGCGGAATTTTTCCCTGCCGATTAAGGTCTGCACCATGCGCACCAATTCGGCGCCTTTCTCGTAGACAGTGGCCGTGTAGAAGTTATTGATCTCCCGATATGTTTCCGGACGGACCGGATGCGCGAGTGGTCCGGCATCTTCGACGAACTGGGCGCTGCGCAGTGCACGAACATCGGCGATGCGTTTGACGGGCCGCGAACGCATATCGGCGGAAAACTCCTGATCGCGGAATACGGTGAGGCCTTCCTTCAGGCAAAGCTGAAACCAATCGCGGCAAGTGATGCGGTTGCCAGTCCAGTTGTGAAAGTATTCGTGGGCGATCACGGCCTCGATATGCGCGTAGTCGGCATCGGTCGCTGTCTCGGGACTGGCAAGCACATACTTGTCGTTGAAGACGTTGAGTCCTTTGTTCTCCATGGCGCCCATGTTGAAATCGGAAACGGCGACGATCATGAAGATGTCGAGATCGTATTCGCGGCCAAAGACGGCCTCATCCCACCGCATGGCTCGCTTGAGCGAATCCATTGCGTAGCTGCAGCGGATCTCCTTGCCATGCTCGACATAGATCCGCAGCGTCACGTTGCGTCCCGACATCGTGACAAAGCGGTCTTCGACAACGGCAAGGTCGCCGCCAACAAGAGCAAACAGATAAGACGGTTTGGGATGCGGATCGTGCCAGACCGCAAAATGCCGTCCGTCGGGTACGTCGCCGGCCTCGACCAGGTTGCCATTGGCGAGCAGGGCGGGTGCTTCGGCTTTGTCGGCCTCGATGCGCGTCGTGTAGACGGCCATGACGTCGGGCCGGTCGGGGAAATAGGTGATCCGCCGGAAACCTTCGGCTTCGCATTGCGTGCAATAGGTGCCGCTTGAACGATAAAGCCCGGAGAGCTGCGTGTTCGCGGATGGATCGACAATCGTCTCAACTTCAAGCGTAAACGGCCTGTTTGGCGGTTGCGGGATCGTGAGGCCATCAGGCGTTGCGATAAAATTGCTGTCCGGCACCGCAGTTCCGTCGAGCTTGAGCGAAACCAGACGCAAGCCGTCACCGTCGAGCACCAGTGGCGCTGCCGCGCGGGTAGGGTTCGGTCTCAGCGACAGGGTTGCTTTTACCTTCGCGCTGGTCGGATGCAACGAGACATCGAGCGAAACGCGATCAACCAGCCACTCAGGCGGACGATAGTCTTGCAGCCGGATTGGCTGTGCAGTGTCTGTGCGCATGCTTTGTGATCTAGGATGCCAGCCCGTTGAATGGAAGAACAAATCTTGTCATTGCCGAAACGGCGCCCTGACACAACTAGCGCATGGGTTCGGCGTGACCAATCACGCGTTTGATCGGCGGAGATTGCTCCTTTAGCGCACGTTCAAGGGCGTCGACGTTTTCATGCACGCTTTGGACGCTCAAACGCGGATCGACACGGCAGTGAAAATTGACGATCTCACCCTCTCCGGTCTCACGCACCCGAACATTGTGCACGTCGCGGATGTGGCGCCCTCTGGCTGCCAGCTCGGATAAAGCGATTCCGACCGCCTTGACGCGCTCCGGCGGGGCCTCGCGTCCGGATGCATCCTGCGGCTGCAGTGGCTCTATGTGGGTTTCGACCTCCACATCGGCGCCAAGCTCGGCCGCGATCGCACTCTCGAGTCCATCGGCCATTTCATGTGCGGCTTGCAACGAAAGCTTGCCGTCGACCTCCAGATCGAGCGAAACCGCAAGCTTGTCCTTAAGCCCATGGACCGTGACATGATGCACGGCGAGCGCCCGGTTGCGCGCAATGACCATGACCCGGTCAAGCACGGTTTCGCTATTGAGCGCGACCGGATTGATCGTGATGACCGGCTCGGCACCCGGTATTTGCTCGCGCAGTGCCGCGATGATGGCCTCCTTGATCGCGTTTACGCGGTCAAGCGGCAATGTGCGGCTGACCGCAACTGTCAGGTCGATGAATGTTTGCTCTCCGACCGCCCGGGCGCGCACCTGTCCGACGGCGACGACACCGGGGACTCGAGCGGCGAGACCGGTGATCTTTTCGGTGGCCCCCGGTGGCGCAACGTCGATCAGTGTGTCGACGGTACGTTTGGCGAGCTTCCAACCGGCGATGCAGACGAGCGCCGCCACTACCAGCGCGGCCGCGGAATCCGCCCACGGCAATCCGAACCGTACGCCAATCAACCCCACCAGCACTGCCAGCGAAGACCATAGATCGGAAGAAAAATGGAGCGCGTCGGCTTCAAGCGCGTGACTTGAAGTCTTTTCCGCGGTTTGCGACAGAGCGCGCGCACGGAAGTAATCGACGATGATCGACACAATGATAACGGCGAAGGCCCACACAGTCGCTTCGACGACATGAGCCTCATGCTCGACCAGGCGCTTGGTCGCTTCCCACACCACGATCCCGGACAGCAGAAACAACAGAGCGGTCTCGGCAAGGGCCGAAAGGGCCTCCACTTTGCCATGCCCGTATTGATGCTTTGCGTCCGCCGGTTTGCCCGAAATTCGTACGGCGACGTACGTCATAACCGTGGCGCCGAGGTCGATGAGCGAATGACCCGCTTCCGACAGAATCGCGAGCGAACCCGTGGAAAACCCGACAATCGCCTTAGCGATCGTCAACCCTGCGGAGGCGAAGATCGAGGACAGTGCAACTTGTTCTTTTTCGCTTTGCATATAGCGCGGTGTAGCGCAAATGCCGACAAAATTCGAGGACCAGCGGCGCTTTGCCGTCAGAGCGCTATAGGCTTTCCATCCGCCGCCGCCGAACGCGTCACCGCATCGAGAATGCGGATATTGGCGAGCAACTGCTCGCTCGTAAATCGATAGGGGATGCGGTTTTCCAGCGCATCGGCCCAAGCCTCGAAATTCATGCGTACAGTATTCGCGTGCTCGTAGTTTCGCGTGTGCCGAGCGCCATCCGGACCGCAATACACGAAACTCGACGGAATACCTTTGTCTACATTGCCCCCTTCCTGGGTCTCGACCCAACCCTGGTCGCAAACAAGTGTAAAGCGGCCATAAAACGGCGGCGTAGACAGGCAAGTGATCCGCCCACGGGCGCCGTTCTCGAAGTCGATTTCGGCGCTGACGAAGTCCTCCGATGGTGCCGGAAAAATCTGAGACGCCGTGCGGGCCGCGACGCGCACCGGTTTGCCTGCAAGAGAGACGAACATGTCGCCAAGATGAATTCCGAGCGCGGTCCAAGCGCCGGCCGGGGCGTGAGGGGCGTCGCGGCGCCAGTTCGAAGGATCCATCTTCCGGAAATTGTTGTGGCTCACATTGGCGTCCATGTGCAATACGCGGCCAAGTGCTCCGCTGTCGAACAGACGGCGCATTTCTTCCATTGCGGGTTCGTATCGTCGCTCATGGCCGATACCAAGCACGCCGCCCGCTTTTTCACTTGCCGCCAGGATCCGCTCCGCACTGGCCGCCGTAAGCGCGAGCGGTTTCTCACAAAAAACTTGCTTGCCGGCTTCGAGCGCAGCGATGGTCATTTCTTCGTGCAGAAGGTGAGGGGTCACGACCGCAACCGCGTCCAGGTCGGTGTGTCGGATTAGACTCCTGTAGTCGTCTACCAGGTCCAGCTTGTGGGCGGCGGCAAACGGCGCCGCCATCTTTGTGTCGATGTCGCATCCGGCAAAGACCCTGAAGCGCGGGCTTTCGGCCAGACAGGTCACGATCTGCTTGCCCCACCAACCGAGCCCGATTATTCCGATACGGATCATCGTTCGTGCTTCCCTTGTGTTCTGAGCACTGACAATGCTGGCCAAATCCCCCACGCGCAATGGCCATCTCCTGTGCTAAAAATGCGCGAACAAAGGCAACGCGACGGGGGAAGCGGCATGTCTCGCATTCGGACATCGATTGTTGTTCTAGTGGTTCTGTTCGCTCCCGTTGCCGCCCTGGCGCAGTCATGGCCAACGGCGCAGCCTATCAAGGCAATAATCACATTCAGCGCCGGCAGTGCATCGGATGTCATCGCGCGCGCCGTGTTCGATCAGGTGTCCAATCAGATCGGACAAACGATCGTGGTTGAAAATCGCGTGGGTGCTGGCGGCACGCTCGGTGCCAATGTAGTCGCGAAAGCATCGCCGGATGGCTATACGCTGCTCGTGCATACGTCTTCGCATACCGTGACGGCGGCGACTTTTGCGCAATTGCCTTACGATACTGCCAAGGATTTCACCGCGGTCATCCCGCTCGCCAATTTGCCGAACGTGCTCATTGTTGCCAAGGCGAAGGGCTATCAGTCCGCGCGCGATCTGGTAGAAGCCGCCAAGGCCAAGCCGGGCAGCTTCAACTACGCGTCAGCCGGTGCCGGAACCGCGTCGCACTTCAACGCCGAGCGTTTCAAGCTCGCGGCAAAGTTCGATGCCCAACACGTTCCCTTCAAGGGCGCGCCCGAGGCTTTGCGCGAAATTGTCGCCGGCCGGATCGATTTTTATTTCGTGCCGCTATTGCCGGCCAAGGGGCTTATCGAGGAGGGTCAGCTTGCAGCGCTCGCCGTCAGCTCTTCGCGTCGCGCAACCGCCTTGCCGGACGTTCCAACCACGGTGGAGGGAGGGTTTCCGGAATCGGAGTTTAATTTTTGGGTTGGCGTGTTGGTGCCGAGCAAGACGGCTACGCCGATCGTGGAGCGACTGCACAACGAGATCAAGGCGGCGCTGGAAAATCCTGCCGTCAAAGAGCGTCTCGCCCGGCTCGGTGCTGATCCGATGCCGCTGACGTCGCGCGAATTCGACGCGCTGATCCAGAAGGAGATCATCAGCAATATCGACCTGGTAAAAGCGGCTAATATCAAGGTGAACTGAGTTAGTGCGATGGCGAAAATCGTTGCCGCGTATGGGTTGCCACATACGCCTTTTTTCCCCTCGCGCGTCGTGCAGGAAGGGGCGCAGTCGCCGACCGGCCTGATGTTTGCGCAGGCGCGCGATTCGCTGGTGGCGGCCAGGCCCGACGTCATGCTGATTTTTGACACCGACCACTACAATACGTTCTTCTTTGATAACTTCCCGATTCTTGCGATCGGCATCGACGAGAAGTTCTCAGGCCCCGTTGACGAGCCGCGCGGTGGAATGCCGGTCTACAGCGTGCCGTCGATGCCGAAGCTTGCCGAATATCTGCACCATCATACTGTGCGGGCGGGCTACGACGTCGCCTCGCTGCGTGAGTTTGGTTGCGATCACTCAGTGATGGTGCCGCTGCACTTCGTGAATCCCGGCATGCGCGTGCCAGTGATTCCGTTCTTCATCAGCGGGCATGTACCACCGCTGCCTTCCGCTCGCCGTTGCTTTGCGCTCGGCCGCGAGATCCGCAAAGCGCTCGAGGCCTATCCGGAGAATTTGCGCATTGTCATCATCGGGACGGGAAGCTTTTCGCTCGAAGTGTTCGGACCGCGCATCGATCCGGGCGAGACCGATGGCGTGCCGAATCCGGAATGGGTACACGAGCTCTGCCGATATCTTGAGGCTGGCGATACCGATTTACTGATTGCCGCCGCCACCGAAGACCGGATGCACGCGGCCGGCAATGTCGGTGGCGAGTTGCTAAACTGGATTGCCATGTTGGCCTTCACGGACAACCGCAAGCCGGATTTTCTCATAAAACAAATGGAAAACGGCCACGCTTACGCCGGCTGGCACTGGAGCTGACGATGTCAGTGCACGCCATTCACAAGATTTGCCGGCAGGTCCTGCGCGACCGTGATTTCCGTGGACGCATGCAGTTAGATCCGGCGGCTGCCATCGCCGACTACGATCTGACACCGCAGGAGCGCCGTGCGCTGCTGGCGGGCGACGTAGTGACGCTACACAACATGGGCGTAAACGATTTCATGATGGGCTATCTGGCACGGTTCGGGTCTTGCGGCCTCAGCGTCCCGATCTTCAATGAGAAGATCCGCTCGGCGCCACACTGAAAAATGCCATTAAATGCTCAGGAAAGATTTGATCTTTCTCCACAATGGTAGCGGCGTTCCTGCCAGCTGGCTCGATGAGCTGGTCGAAACGTTATGCGCGGCCCCCAGCGCAGCCAATCGGTCATCACGGCGTGCCGTTGTGGTTGCAAGCGATGTGATCTCGGCGAGCATCTCCTGGAACGGCCAATCGGCACGAGGGGCCGCTCGCCACACCCTCTGAAGCTTGGGCAGCTCGCGGTCGAGGCCTTTCGACGCCATTTGATAGCCACAGGCCATCAAGCCATTCGCTTCGTCGGTCGTGAATACATCCAGATCAGTCCGCAGTTCCGCCAGAGCCCGCTGAAAGTCCTTACGTACGCCCGAGGGCGAGAGAGGCGTGCTTTCCAAGCTCGATGCTTCATTGGAAAAGTGCAGGCGGATAACGTCGGCATCGAGCCCTGCTTTCATATGGAGGAATGTCAAACCCCGAAGCAGGCCAGAACGGCGACGGGACTCCAGGTCCGCGAAATTGGCGAGGCGGACGCGTTCCATGAGCGTGTTTACAAATCGCCACGTCGACGTTCTCAGGCCCTTCAGACCCGGGACAGGCGCGGGCTCGAGCATGAGCTGAGCGCAGGCATCGCTGACAATGATCACGTTGCACCCTGAGGCAAGTAGCGACACCGAGCCTTGGTTGTCGTGCACTGCGCCATCGATGAGCGATACTTCGATGCCTTGTCCGTAATACTGACCGATGCGCAATGGTGCGAAGACGATCGGGACGCAGGCTGACGCTGCCACGGCGCGAGAAAGTCTGATCTGCCAGCCCACGTCCTTGTCGTACATGGACCATTCCAACCTTGGAATGCTGTCGGCCGACTCATGGATGGACCATGGCGCCTCACCCATCCAGGTCGGTGTAAAACGCCAGGCGTGTCCGGTATTGACCGTTGTCGCGTTTAAAATCAGAGCCGGGACCTTGTGAGCTCGCAACCAGTTGTGTTTGCCAGGGTTGAATGCTTCGGATCCGGTCAGAGCCGCATCGTGATCGGCCGGTTTAAAAACGAGTTGATCCATTTGGATGGGACCATCGACGGGCCACAGCGGTCGATAGAAGTATTCTTCAAGCGCATCCGCTGCTTTTTCTGGATCCAGGATTCCCCTTTCGTCGTTCAGGAAGCGCCAAATGACCCTTGCTACGTGGGGCTGGATCTGCCCTCTGAGGTTTGCACGAACAGCATCTTGGAAGTGCGAAATCAATTCGCGCACAAGCTCGACGTAACTTTCATGTCGCATCGGCTCGGATTTCAACAATCGCTGCCGTAATTTCAGCCAATAGCACGCACCAACGATGCTGCCGCCCGAGACGCACGAAAGCACCTCCACGTCACGCAGGATGTCTCGCTCGGCGAGGCATGCCAAAACGCCGAGATGATAAAAGGAAGCTCGAAATCCACCGCCGGAAAGTGCGAGCCCAACCTTTCCGATAGTGACGGAGCGAATAGCGTCGCTCGCGCCCGGCAGCAGGGTTTCAAAAAACGTTTGGATTGACGGATGTTCGAGCGGACGCTCCTCGCGAAGATAGGCGAGGTGGGCAAGTTGCTCAGCCATAGTGCGTAGTTCCCAGGGCGCGCGTTTGGCGTCCGCCCCGACGCTCCTGAGCACGTCGGTCGCCTCGGCATATTTCCCGAGTCCAAAAAAGGCCTCAGCACGTGTCGCCGCGTTAAACCACGTGCCACTCGCGGCCAGGTCTCTCAGAATGCGCTCGCGTAGCTTCTTTGCGCGTTCGCGACGCTCGGCCGGCCGGTCGCCCGCCGCCGCAAGCAAATCCTCGAGGAAGGCCGCATTGATGTGCGGGTAGGCGTCGTCCCCCAATTCGTTTTTGGCTGCGCGCTCATAGAACTCTGCCGCTTGCACCAGGTCTTTCAGCTGGCCGAGGTCATTCCACCTGCGTTTACAGATGCCGCCCGCGATACCGAGAGTTTCTTCGTCGCCGGCAAGCTTTCTATTTTCGATAAACTCGAATTCGCTGGCGAGGAGGTTGAGCGCTTCATCATGACGGGTGGCCGCATCGAGCTCCGGGTCTTTGCTCGTCAGCAGCGCTTCCTGACGGCAGAGGGTCTCTTTTGTCGAGGTGTCGTTTGGCACACCATCGCTGAGGCAGAAAGGCTTTTCGCGCAGCTGACGAAGCACTTGCCTCGCTAACGAAAGCTGATCCTCATTTTTTAGTTGCTTCCAGATCTCGTTGGCTTCCGTAAACTCAAGCTGCTTGCCGCGTAAGAATTTACCAGCGTGGCTGACAGTGTCAGGCATGTGTCGCTACCGGGCTCTGAAACGTCGAAATCAACGTTCAGAACTCTCCGGTCTTCGCCGCGTCCTCGCCGGAAATTGAGACGGACCTCTGCCCCGCTGCAAGCTGACGTGTGATTTCGGCGTTCAATTTGGGGTTTGCGAAGAGCTCGATGAGCGTCATGACTCTTTCGTCGACGCCCACCGCTTGCATCAGTGCATGAAAGCCAAGTCGGTTGTTGAAATGCCCGGTCGGAACGACTTGTCCGTCTTTATCCAATTCAGGAACAATACCGCCACTCGGACCAAACCTGCCGCGAATGATTTGGACAGGCTCTTCCCCTTCCAGCTGCATCATCGTCATGGCACGTCCGATGCCGTCCATGTGTGAGACAAACATGGCTAGCTCTGCGACCTGATGATCGAGCAAGCGATTCATTGCGTCGCCGCGCGTCACGCCTCCCGCCATGTCGAGCCAGCGCGTCCCAGCCGCAATTTCGGTTTCGTTCTGATTCTTCAAAGCTTGGCGCAACGCCGGTTCAAGCCGATAAGCTTCGTGAGGTCTCAGAATGACCGCATCCACCCACGCGAGCGCCGCGAGTTCGGCGGGTGAATACTTGTCCGGGTGCTTGGTTGCCTCATGAACATACAAAAGCTTTTCTGTGCACTCTGACAGGGCGCGTTGGGTGGCTCGTCGTGCGTCAGCGTCGCTCGTTCCCGGCCGTCTGTACCCGCCGCCGCCGTAATGCCGAAGGAACTCATCGTAGGCAAATAGCGTGTGGTGTTCCAAACCATAGCGGGAGCGGCTGAGCCGGTAGACTTTCTGGACCAGCAGTTCCTTGAGTATGCGGTCGACAAAGCCAGCCACCAGGACGCCGTTTCTGGTCTGATCTTCATTGAACATAAGAGCCAGCGAGTAAAAAGCCTCCTCACGACCTGCGTCTGGCAGATACTGCAGCGCAAACACCAGGCTGCCAGGTTGGTGTGAGCCGCGGCCCCAGCCCCACGCGCCGACGCTCTGTCCGCCCTGTGTTATGCCGAAGTCGCGGTCAGGATTTAACTCATAGGACGTCAGCGGGATGCGAGCTCCTTTGAGTGGGGCAGGCGCAACCTTTACGCGGCCAGCAGCAATCGCCTCGGTCGGAGGAGTGACGGCGGGCGGTACGATCTCGCCGATCCCGTTCGATCCGGCGGCGAGCAGACCGTTAAGCTTCTTGATGAACTCGGGGGGATATGCCGGCTGAAGAGCGCCGTCCATTGGTCCCTCGTCGGGAATGTTTAAGGCGGAGAACACGCCGGCGAGGCCGACGAACTGCATACCGAGAAAGCAAAGCTCGACGAACTGGCTATTAACTTTCCGCGCGAGAAGGTCCTTCGGCATCGTTGTAGGAACACTATCTGCGGCTCTCCGCGCGAGCGTGTCCGCCTCGTTAACTGATTTGGCATCGACAAGCGCTTGGGCTCGGGCTTCACGCGCGGCGCGAAGCTGAAGGAATGGGCGCTCTACCGACGCGTAGACATTCTGGTTATATTCGGCGAAAGCCGCGCGAAACTCCGCAAAATCCTGGTCGCTGTAAGACTGCGGATCCGTGCCGAACTTGTTAGCGAGAATCACCGCCGCACGTTCGTGGCGCTCGAAGATACCCGGCGTGGACGGCGCGTCGAGGTGGAGCATCTTCTGCGCCATTTTTTCTGGGGCGGTGCCATAACGAAGTGCGGATTGCATGCCGAGAAAGGCATGATGCGTCATTGTGTACCAAGCTCTCCGCCTCTGGGCGATCGCATTGGTCACAAGCTCCTTCGTCACACGGTCAACGAATCCCGATATCTGAACACCGTTCCGGAACGACGGCGTGTCGAAGATAAGACTGGTGGAATAATCAAGCTGCTTTTCGAATACGCCAGGGATCTGGACCAAGTACCTCCCGAGGTTGTTGGGAACTGCTTCGGGGTTGTCGGCAAGCTGTGCCGCCCAAGTCCACTCGGCGCGTGCTTCGTTGCCCCGCACCCAGTTCACATTCGGCAAAAGCGGAGCATTTTGTAGGGGAACCGATGGGGGAGGCCGACCGTCCTGGCTCAGCAGGTGGACATCTGGCGCATTCGTGGCGGCTTGAGCTTCAGCGGCAAGGAGAGGGGAAAATTTAAATGGGACTGCGAGCCCCGCCAATCGAAACAAGCCAATCACTTTCCTTCGTGTGAACAGAGACATCATATTTGACACTCCGTCTGATTTTCCGGCCGGCCGGTTGCAAGGCTACTCAGTCACGAATCCCGAAATTTGCATTCACATTGCCAAGCGCACAGCCGGAGCGGCTGCTGTGTGTGCCAGTGTGCTCTCCAAAAAAGGGCATCACAGCCGACACCGACGGCGTCAACTTGTGTTGTCGAGAAAAGAAATCGTTATCCGCATCCACGGTGAACGATTGTACGGCAATCGCATTGCGATTTTGTGCGCCGACGGGAGGCAAGAATTTACTCCTCCGTTAAGCTGTCACGCCGTAGCCGATGCGAAGGCTGAGCCTTTGATCCTGAAGACAGGTGCGTAATAAACTTTACTGTACTCCCATATCAATTTTAATCAATTCGCGCTCGGCAGTGGATGATTTGTCTCCTCCCAAAATCTTCCGCCGATTATTGGTGTGACAGAACTGGAGCTCGATCTAACTCGCCGGTAGGATAGCACCGCGCAACTATCGGCGGATTTGCGTGTCGTGCGCTGTCCGCGCACCGCGGCTAAAGACCTTCACGATCTCCGCTGCGCGACAGCGCGTATCACCGACTCCAGGGCGATCCCTTCATTCAGTTGTTTCTCTTTCAACGCGCGATGATGAATGGCAAAGCAGCTCAGTTGGCGATCTAGGACCGGTGATCCGGAGTTACCCTCTTCGGTTGGACTTCGATAACGAACATACTGCTGTGAGTACTCGGCAAGGCTGTTGTCGTACAGCGAAACTGCAAGTTCCTGCCCTTTAGGATGGCCGACCACGTACACGCGTTGCATTGATGTGTCGCTAATTTTTGGTGGAGTAGGGCAGAGCTCGAGCTTGCCAGAATCTGGCGGCGCGACGATCTGCAAGATAGAGATGTCCATCTCGATGCGTCGCGAGCTATAGACGAGCTCTCCCAACTTTACCCGCGGGCGGCCGTTGAGCCGGGTAAATTCGACTTCCGCCTGCGATGGACGCAGGGGCGCCTGGTCCACAGGATCCAGGCTAATAACGTGGGAATTGGTCAAAAAAAATGGCCCGCTTCCCCAATCCGGGCAAAGGTCCGCCCCCAACATAAGAAAACCTGTCCCCGCGGGGTCGCCGGTTGCGGCATCGCTGATGCGGCCAATGGCCTTGCAGGATCGATAAAGCGTGTCGATCCATTGCAGCTTGACCGTTGCTTCGCTGCCGTAAACTGCCTCAAAACCCTCACCAACCGGAACTTTGCCGAGTTGCATTGGATGGACCGAGCCGCCCTCTCGCTGAAGCACGGCGTACTCCAAGACCGGCAGGAGCTTGTTTCCGATGTCGGTCCCTTCCAGCCTCCAAACGTCTTTCAGTTGACGCAACGTACTGCCAAGTTCGAAAGCGTCAGCATCGGGATGCTGAACATATTTTTTCGCTGAGCTCAGAATGGCGCGCTCGTCCCGTTGCGCGAGCGCAGCCTCCATACTCGTCGCATAGTCCCAAATTCCGGTCGCTCCCTGCTCCTCAATGTCATCATGGATTTGCTGCGCGATTGCGGCCGCATCCAGATCATTATCTACCGAAACACCATCACGTTTCGCCCGTGAGAGCAGCGAAACAAGGTTGATGCCATGCCACCGATAGCCGACCTGACGACGCTCCCAATCAAAACGATAGGCGCTGATCGCCGCTCTTAAATCTTCTGCTTTGCCGTCCCTAACAAACAGCTGCTTATAGGCGCGCCCTCTCAAGCCTCTGATTTCCGGACCTTCTACTGGTTCGTCGGCAAACTTTTGAGACATCAAATTCAGGGCCGCCAACGCCTGCAGAACGCGTCCTTGGTCGAGCAAAGACTGGCACCATTGCCGCCGAATGAAAGGATCCTCGTTGCCAGCCATGTTGAACAGGCTCGCCGCGTGCTCCAGCTCGGCGAACAGGCGCTTGCGCCTGATCAGATGCAGCGCCTTTTTTATTTGCGGCAAGTCGAAAGTCGACGGGTCAATCTGATCGGTAAGGGCCCGGACTTCACGGAAACGATATTGTTCTAAGGCCGACTCGAGTTCGGTGAGATATTGTTTCGGCTGCATTGCGCCTCTCTGCCGAGTTAAAATTGGTTGGCCGTTAAACTCACACGACAATATCGTTGCCATTTCTGACAATTTTAGCGCGCTGGACGATACCCTCGATGCTGGGCAGTTCTAATGTGCCCGACGCCCCGCCGGCGGCGAAGTGATCGAATTTTTTGATATCACCGAAGTCCAGACCGGTGCGCTCTTCCAGATCAGCCACCCTGATCTGAGTAGCTGCTACGTCGAACGCCTCCTCGAAGCCTGGCAGGTTCTGGATGTCCTCTTGGCCAAGCACGAAGCCTGTGGCTGAAGGCGTGCCGTCGCGTCTAATCAGGACGCATATCTTCCAAAACTGCAGCGGACACCGCACCGAGTAGTTCATTTTATCATTCTTGTATATTGGATCGTTCGCTGCGAACAGCGGACCGGTGATGACGATCAAGCGTCTGCGCTCTTTCTTCGCGTGTTGCTCCAAAAGAAACTGTTCCAGTCCCTGCCAACGGTCCTTGCCTTGATTGAAGGGGGAGGCCTGCAGGGAACAGTTGGTGAAGTGAAATGTGTCGTTGTTTGCCAAGGTGGCGCTGGCGACATCGTCGCCCCAAGCAGTGTCTTGGCGCCGGGTCAAATGGCCGCGATCAATTCCTCGCTCGAAAGCTTCCTGCCCAATTTGCTCGGATTTCAAAATACGCGGATCCGTGTACCAACGGTCTCCCTTTCGTTTGCCAATATTGGGACGATGGTCACCATCGACGTTGGCTGCGGAGAACCAAGCCGTACGGCGACGTTTATTCATATAGACGCTGTAATGATAGTAAGCGAGTTCGAACGGATCATCTTCTTTCTGCGCGTCCGATTTCACTCGCGCAGTGTCTTGCTCCATCGCCTTGCTGACGCGGGGTAGCGGCACCTCAATGCTCTCGAGGAAGCTTGGATCGTATCCCTGCCGATTGCCGTAATCGGGATCGACAACGACGGCTTCTTCCACTTGCGGAAGCGTTGCGGCATCGGCCGAGTCGTCGGTCTCCTCCACAGAACGCCACGCCGGCGCCCAATCATTCGTTGGTGAAAGTGTCCCCGCGAAATTCAGCCGCGATGCGACGCGGCTGTCGCGCGCCAGTTCGTACATCGGCACCGCGTAGTTGGCCTTGAGATACTCGCCGGCAAAGTGCAGTGCGACAATCTCTCCGGTGTCAACCTCAATGACGGCGGATCCGGAGTTTCCTCCCAGCGTTGAAGCATCGTGGGTGACGGCGTTGACCGTATTTTCGAAGCTCTGAACTTTAGCGCGCGTTCTGATAACGCCTGGCTGCAGCCGTTTCACATTGTATGTTCTGTTGAATATGCGGTCCTGAAGCGCAACATCATTTCGCTCGTCCCTGGCTGGATAGCCTATAACGACGACATTGCGGTCGAGCAGTTCTTCCGGTGATTTCACTGACAATCTAAGCATACGGTCTGTCGGTAGGCCGTCGACCCTGAGGAGAGCCATGTCCCAATAGGGGTGGATCATTTCCACGGCGCGAACCGATAAATAGGCGGTGCGTTCATCGTCAGGCGCATCGACCTGTCGTTTAAAATCGATCGCCGCGTCACCGGCGCGGTAGCGAATGGTGAGCCCGAGGCCTTGAGCGAATATCTGAGCAACATGCCGATTTGTTGCAATCAGGCCTTGCCCTACCACGAATCCTGTTCCCGCGTACGGCAATATCGGAGAACTCGGCACTTCAACGCGCCCTATCAAAGGAAGAAGTGAAGCAATCCGCCTTTTGACAACGTCGTCGTTGAGACTGACCCACGGGCCATCAAGATCGTCGTACGAGTTGCCGCGGACAAATGCCACCGGCCGATTTCTTGGAAGCACGATTGCCTCCAGGCCGAACATTTCGCTCGGCGTAATGTCGTGAACGCGATCCTCTGCCAGTTTTTGCAGTCCCGATTCTGCTGCGCCGACATGGTCGGGCCCCAAGCTTTCGAATCCATCGCGGTCGATTGCTTTGGCGTCAGGCCGCGATACTGCCTCGATAGAATTTCCCGGCGCGATTTGAGTCAGCAATCTTTTTAGGCGCGCAGATTTTTCCGTCTTTTCCATTTTGTCACCGTGGTATCGTTTCAGATCGACTAAAATGCTCCCGAACATATAGACCCATCGGATTCTGTGCCGATCGCATCACGCTGCAAAGGGCTTGCGGTAACGCGGCGATTTGGTTGAATCAAAGTCACTGTTTGTGCCGGTGCGATGACACCTCCGCTAGCTGACGCTCAACCGATCAAGGTGGACGATGACAGCAGCAATGGCTCAACGGCCTACGTCGAAGGGGCTTCTAGCTGAATACGATAGTGATCAGTACGGACCGCTGTTTGCTGTCAGTGATGAGGGAAGCGCTGGTCGGATAGTCCTCGACGCGGCGCTTTCATCGGCGAAAGCTGTCGCGGGCGCTTCGGGTCTCTTCCGGCTTGGTGTCATTCTCGACGGGGAGCGGATGACCAGCGCCGGCGAGGTTCCCATTGGCCCCCCCGAATACGGTGAACTTTCAACGGGAGCTGCAGGACAGCTTCTGCTGACAACGAACGTCGGCACGCGCATCAACGTCCGGCTGACCGGGCAATTGCCTGAATTCCCGGCAGTGGAAAAGTCCGCCGAAGCTATCATCGCTGCGTTTCATCAATTCCTCGACACCCCCGACAGCCGACCGCGACCTTTGACGGTCCGGCTGCAGGTCGACCCAGGGGGGGACTGCACACAACTCACCGCCCTCGCCAGGAAATTGGATGAGGCCCGAAAAAAGGGCCAGATCGGCCCTGCCGATACCCATCAGCTATCGGTTCTCGTCTCCTTCAAGGAAGAGATCGCAACCGACGCGCAGCTAGAGCAAATCGAGGCCATTATCGCTGCGGCTGCCGGCCTCGGATTTCCGGAGGTCGCGGTTGACGGCGCCCAGCTTCCTTACGCTCGCCGACGGTGGGGCGCCCAAGGGCTGCTCAATGTCCTCAGCGTTCCGGCATCGAACCGGTTGCTAAAATTTGCGACCGCACGCGGTGTGCGCTTGGGGCCGCGATACCAGGTGGACGTGAACTCAGCAGCGCGGACCATCTGGACGGGACTGGAAGCCGCGCGCGCTAACGGATTTGACGCCGGCAAATACGGCCTCCTTCCTCTCACGCTCGAGGAGCAAGGGCAGGTGATCGAGTTAATAACCCAATGGACGAGCGGTTGGACGGCAATCCCGGCGTTCTACGTAGATACGCCCCTGGTAACCGCGACAGAAGTAATCGACGTAGGGCAGTGCGAAGTAGCGGCACGTCGATGGCTGAAGGTCGCCCGAGGAGCCGGGGCGACAACCGTTTTGTTCGACGCCCCGGACCGGGTGAACCCGCGCAAGCTGGTTCACGGAAGCGATAGCCCCGATGGGGTTCTCACTCCAGATCAGATCGAAGCACTTCGCGACTATAGCGAGTTACTGGGAGTCAAGATTCTGTGGTCCGGAGGCATCACCGCGCCGCAGGCTTTCGATTTGGCACAGCGGCGCGTGTTTGGCATTTTCAGCACGTCAAGCACCGCCGCGAAAATAGCTGTCACAGCCCAGTTTCAACAGGACCCGCGGCTGGCAGCCGAAAACGAGCCGACCGAGTTCGGAGTGCGGCGCATGCACGCGATCATTCAGGGTGGATTTCTGTCCAGCCGAATGCGTAAGTCGCACGAAGGCCTTGCCCGCGAATTGGAAACGTTCACCAAGAACTTGGTTGCGAGCGGAGGCGAGGCAGCAAAGTCTCAAGCCGCGCTGGAAACATTGAACGAGTCGCTGGTGCGCAGCTGGCGGCACCTTATAGGTGCCGCCGAAGACACAAAGTCCGAGGTTGCTAACGGCAACCGCAGTGCACCGCGGCCCGTACCTGCGGATTCGGTTCGAGTCTTCCGCGGCCGCAAGAATGCCGGTGTTCGGCGGCAAATATTCATCGAACGCCTCGGACAGCTTTTCATGCCGTTCACAGTCCAGATGCAACGCCAATATGGACTGACGGCGTACCTTCCCGCCGTGCTGCCGGAGTCAAAGGAAAGCACGATCCCAGACGAGGTTGCCCTGGTCTTCTACCGCACTCAGGAGTGCTACCACGAAGCGAAAAGGGCAGTCGGCGGCCGAGCATATAGCGAACTACATGAGCTAGTTTTCGATATGCCGGCCAGCCGAAGCGGGTTCCCTAAATTGCTCGCGGCAGACGAGATCACGCCCGACCAGCCCTATCACCTCTTCGAGCGATCCATAGATTGGCAGACTGGCTATTGCCGCCTGCTCGTCGGAACGCGGAAGGCTAACGCAACGTCCGCTGCCTTTCTGGCAGGGGTGGCGAAGGCAGCCCGACAGGTGCAGGCGGATCCACGGTCACTCGACGCGGCCATTTTCTCTGCGACCGGCGATTGGGTGCTTTGGTGGGATCATTCGCCGACGCCGGTCGCCACAGGCCCGGCGCATCATTTCGATGCTGTGGCAAATCTCATGCACGCGTCGGCGGCTCGCCGCCTGCGCGTACCGGCAAGCCTGCTTGAGCCGTACGCCGGGCTTTCGCTGAATGCGCAGACGGATTTTGTTAATCTGCAATTCCCCCGCAAATAGCTGCAGCGTGCCAATTAGACACCGAGATCGGAAAAACCGAGCGGAGCGACGTCGATGGAAAAAGTGGCGAAACCGAATTTGCTGCGCAACACGCGCGTATATCTTTCAGGACCGATGGATTTCGTCGCGTCGCGAGAGGTTGAGAAAAAATTCGGCTGGCGCAATCGCGTCAGCGAATTTCTTCAGGAGCTCGGAGTCACGGTGTTCGACCCCTGGTTCAAGCCGGAGATACAAGGCGTGAAGGAGTATGGGCGAGAGGATGAAACAACCGCCAAGGTTCGAGCTCAATGGAGTTTCGACCCATCGGAGAAGGGTGCAAACGCTCGGGCCATCTGTGCTGACCATTTCTGGCCTGCGCTGCACATGGATCTGCGCATGGTTGATACGAGTGACTTCATCGTCGCGTATGTCCCGACCAACGTTTATAGCGTTGGGACGCCGCACGAGATCATCCTTTGCCGATCGGAGCGGAAGCCGGTGCTGTTCGTCAGTCCTCCGGTAAAATTTCCGGCACTCGATCGCTTGCGAGATCATCTGTCAAAAAAGGGCGATAGCGAAGGTTCTCGGATGCTCAAGGACCTCGAAGTGCAGATTCCAATCAAGGAAAATCCGGATGGCTCTCCGAGCCTGTGGTACATGCCCCTCATCGGCGGCGAACACTTCTTCGATGGTTTCGGCTTCGCGCAGTACAGAGATCGCTTCAAGTGGCAGCGCGTCGAGATGGACGATCGCGAAGATGCAGAGCCGCCCCAAAAACCGCTTCTGCCTTTCCTAGAAAGCTTAAACCGGCAGCTTCCTCAAAAATGGGACCGCCATCAGAAAAAATTCGGGCCCAACGACGATTGGCTGCTTTGGAAGCTCGATCAAGGCACCGCGGCTGGAGCCCAACTCGACGGAGTTAGTCAGCCGAAGTAAGTCGTAAACGCCGCATCTGAGGATTCCGAAGAATGCGAGCCTACAACAAGACTGGTCCATTGTCCGTGCATGCGATCGCCGGCGCCTACGTCGTGCTGCTTGGCATCGACATGGAGGAAGCTGCCAGCGAAGGCGTGCTCGGCTTTGGGATCGAGCGGATCGAGCATGGCCACGGCAACTCACGCTCATGGTTGCGGGCGCTCAAGGTGTTCCCCGACGTGCCTGTAGAAGAGGGCATGGTTTCGACCGAGCACCACCCCATCCAGGGATTTTTCTGGGGCGATTTCACGACGCGTTACGGTCACGAGTATACCTACAGGGTCGTGGCGATGCGGGGCGAGCCCGGGGCTTTGCGCGCATCTGAAACTGCCGAGATAAGTATTGCGACAGAGAAGGAGGATGAGGGAAAGCACGCGGTCTACTTCAACCGCGGTGTCGCCGGTTCGCAGGCCTATGTCAGAAAATTTGGCGATCGCCGCCCATCGGAGGTCCCCGATCGTGCTGCGTTTCGGTGGCTCTCGCGCGGCCTGTTTCGCGCAATGCTCGATTTCATCCACCGAGCCAATGGCCCCGATTGGGGCCTTCGCGTCGCCGCTTATGAACTCCAGCAAGGAGCTGTGCTGAACGCGCTCAGAGAGGCTGCGGCCTCAGAAGCTGATGTGCAGATAGTTTTCGACGCACGGGAGAAAACGAGCGGACCGGCTGATGCTAATTGGGAAGCAATTCGCAAAGCCAGAATTGAGGATCTCGTAACTCCGCGAACCGAAAGTCGCAGTGCAATTTCGCATAACAAGTTCATTGTCCTGCTCCACAAAGGAGAGCCCGTCGAAGTTTGGACAGGATCGACGAACTTCACAGACGGAGGCATTTTCGGGCACTCGAACTGCGGTCACCTTGTGAGAGACAAGGATGTGGCGACCGCCTACTTCGAGTATTGGGAGGAACTACACAAAGATCCGGAAATGAAAGCAATCCGGCCCTGGAACGAGGAAATTTTTTCCATCCCCGATGGACTTCCTGCGGTGGGCACATCCGCTGCGTTTAGTCCGCGGTCTAATCTGGACCTGTTGAGGTGGTATTCGCGCCTAATGGATAAGGCCAACACCGCGGTCTTTCTCACCGCGGCGTTTGGTGTCAACGATCTATTCGAGGAAGTTCTCGATCATCCTAAGCCGTATCTTCGTTACGTTCTTTTGGAAAGCGCAGATAGGGATATGGACCTTCTCAACGGATCTCCTCTCAACGAGGTGGCGGTCGCCAACATTCTGCCTCGCAACGAGTTCGAACGATGGATGGCAGAGCACCTCACCGGGTTGAACACTCATGTCAAATATGTTCACACGAAATACATGATCATTGATCCACTTGGCGACGATCCACTGGTCATCACTGGTTCCGCTAATTTCAGCGACGCATCGACGCGCAAGAACGACGAAAATATGTTGATTATCCGAGGAGACACGCGAGTTGCGGACATCTATCTGTCCGAGTTCATGCGCCTCTTTAACCACTTCCAGTTTCGTGGCCTTGTACGCGCGCGAGCTACGACCGATCCAGAGAATGCAAGATCATTCCTTGTCCCGGACGACTCATGGAAAGCTCGCTATTACGAGCCGGGCACGCCAAAATATCTGGAGAGAGTCTATTTTTCCGGTCATCCTTAGCCGTTGAAATCCGGCAACGGGTCAGGACAGAAGTTGTCCGGCATCGATGCGGACAATATCAACCGTTCCCGCTTTCCGTACTATCTGGACCATTTGTGCGGTACCACCCGGCGCGTCGCCTACGGTCTTGCCGTCCCAAAGTGCAATCAAAGTGATTTTTTTGGCGCCGCGTGTCCGAGCCATCTGAAGCACCCAGCTATTTCCGCGTTCCCAGGGATCGATGCCGCTGCCTTCGAGCCATCGCGGCAACCCTTCCTGGTTGCTGAGCTGGAGAGGCGGGCGCCGGCCGATCAGCTCAAGATAGCGCGAGCGCCAACTATCGAAATCGCCAAAGACGGAACGGGCATAGACATCCCTTGGCATTGGCAGGCACACAATGCTGCCAATCCCGAGCTCCGAGCAAACTTCATGGCAGAGTATATCGCTCCCCGGAGCTGCGGATGCCAAAACCTCAATGCGTTTCCAACCATTTTTCGCCTTCGATAGCGCTTCGCGAATCAGATTGCGCGCCTGAGGTTCGCGATCGCCGGGGAAACGCTGGACGGGGCGCCCAGCTTCGTCGATGCGATGACCCGCAAAAATGACCACGTGCAGGTCACCAATGTCGTTAACCTCGGGCCGCAAGACGAGCGTATCGATCGTCGAAATGACCTTGTTCGCGAGCTCGACCTTGTAGCCGAGCTTTGTGAAGAGCTCCAACTGTCCTCTCGCCGAATTCCAGGCGAAGAACCCATTTTTGGGGACCGCTTCTCTGTAGGCTTCGATCACCCGGCTCGGGCGCTCCTCGAGTAGAAACAGAAGGTCCGCAGCGCTGATTTCGGCCCACACGCGGTTCTGGTCGTTGCCGGACATTCGAGCGAGTGCGGCCTCGATCGCCTGAGCTACGATGGGGTGAAGCGCTTCAAGCTGTCGCTTCAGTCCCGCCCCATAGGCCTGCGCTTGGTCGACGTTGTCGAACGTGTCCTGCCACATATCCTCTTTCGACAGTTCCAGCGTTATCGTGCCTTGTTGTAGCGCCGCGAGCCCCGAGTAGTAGTGATTCAGATCGAAAAGATAGGCCTTTCGGTAAGTCTCGTAGGCCTTGCGCAGCATTCTGTTGGTGGCCGCGCCCCGCCGCTCGGCAACGTTGTCCAATTGATCCCACTCCAGCCGCCACAGCGTTTTTTCGTTGCGTCCCTCCAAGGTGAGGGCCTCGACACGCTGGTCGGCCGAAGCCTTCTCGCTGTTGCGGACGCGGACAATAGTCTGGTTCGACGCTTCTAAAAGTTCGGCGTTTTTCGTCTTTCGGTATAGCCGCTCGTAAATGTTCCCAAGGGCGAGATTGGCAGCGACATCGTCGGGATCGTTGGCGCGGATTCGCTCCCAGGTTTCGTGCGCCCCCTCGTAGTCTGTCAGATCCAACTGTGCATTTCCCACCAGCCGTAGCGCCGGCCACTGAAAGCGTTGGCCATCCAACTCTGATGCCAGCAGGCGTAACCAGCCGGCGGATTTCGCGGCACGAGCGCGTCCTACCTCCTCGGTGAAATCGGTTGGAATCGCCTTCACGCTCGCCGGATCGATTTCGTGCAGGGCCGGGAGCATCTTGAACACAGGGCTATCAGTCTCACGCTCACTTACCAGGGTGGCTTTGATTGCGGACGCTAGGGCAGTGCGTGCCGCAGCCGCATCGCCAATATTGTAAGGTACATATCGGTCGGTCAGCACGTCGAATGGGGTCGTATCTGATACGGGATCACCTTTGATCAGCACGGTGCGCCGCTTCCGCAGCGCGTGCCTGATGCCGAGCTCATAGAAAACATTGGCGTTGTGTACGGTAATGTCACAGACCACCAGGTCGGCTTCGATAATGAGAGAGAACATGTCTTCGCGGACATTGCCCGCATCGATGATCTCGCCAGTTGTTCCCCCGCCGAGCCCAGCGTCTTTGAGCGCGGGAGCGATCAATTGCTCGTGGACCTGCTCGAAGTCAATCGCAGTCCCGGAGGCATCCGCCTTCTTGCCGAAGGGACGGATAACAAAAGCCCGCTGCATCTTCGTTCCCTCTGTCCTTGTCGGCAGATTTCACGTCAAGGCGGAAGAGTTTGTGCCTGTAGCCTGTTGATGGATAGCCGACAACGTCGAGATGGATTGCTCATCGAATCCAGCGCGCCTGGTCAGATCTCGAAATCTGGCGGTCGCGTCGCTTCCCGGACGAGGTGCGCCCTCCCAGACCAGTATTGCGATCAACCGGTGAGGGCCATCCGGCTGCGCCGCAAGCGCTTGCGCTTCGCGAACAATCGCCTCGTTTGCAGCCGCGTAGGCAGCGTCGCCGCCAGTAGCAATGTCGAGTGAGAGAAGATCGCCTGCTGCGGCCGTGGCTACGATGTGTTGATCATACAGCGGACCCCAGTCACCGGGACGGTCAATAACCGAGGTTTCCCGGAATCGCTCAGGTGCGAAGGGCAACACGATGCGCCGGCGCAGACCAAGCTGCTTGGCTTGCTCCAGAGCAACGAGATCAGCGCCGCAAGCAGCCGAACAGACAAGTGCCACCGCATGCATCTCGCAAAGAGCATCGCAAACGCGTCGCCCAACTTCTTGGACATTCTCGAGGGGGAATCGCGGTACCTGCGCCTCCGGCAGATCAATCCTGCGTCCAGCAAGTGCGACTATGGCAGTATCTACCATTTTCATTTTTCACCCCGTTGCCATTGCACCAAATGAATTGAGCCGTGGCGGTCCTGCACTTTCATTTTGTTGGCGCACCAATTTAATGCATTTACTGACTGCAACCTTGTCGATTTCGCGTGTCGTCAATCTTGGAAGTCCTCGCTCGAGCCTTGCAAGGTATGGAAACACCGCCAGCCGTTCGAGTAGTCAAAATGGGACAGTTCAGGATCAAAGGGTGGTAACCATTCGCATGCCAGCTTGGTGCGGATTTGGTATGCTTCCGATCGTGCAAGCGGATGGCGTTGCCATCGCGACGAAGCTCGACTGAAAAATCTTCGCTTCCCGGGTTGAATCCTTGTCACGCGCAGAAACTGAAAAGCGTGAAGCAGTGCCAGGAGAGAATCATGAAGCTTCTTGATCGCGCTGCGGGCGGTCCTTGGGCACTAGTGGGTACTGCGTTGTTTCAGCCAATCGCAATCTTGAAGCGGTTCATAAACACGAACGCATATGGGCTGCCAATAGCTGTCGGGTCGGTGACATCCTTGTTTTTGATTGCCGATCCGGCTGCAGCCGATCCCTATAAATGGTGCGCTAACTACAGGAACGGCGGCAGCAATTGTGGTTTCACCACTTTTGAGCAATGCCAAGCAACGGTCAGCGGAGTAGGCGGGTCCTGCGGGCCAAACCAGTTCTACACCGGACCCGACAAAACGTCCGCGCAGCGCTCACCGAAGCAGGCTCAGCGCAAACCTGCTGCGGAGCATCGTGCTCAAGAACATCGTGCTCAGGAGCGTCGGGCTACCGAATCGCCTGCGCCGGAGCGCAGTGTCCCAGCAGATCGTTTCCAGTAATGCGGTCCTGGTAGGCCGTGAGATAACGCCTCCGCTGAGTCGCTCCCTTAGGCGGGCCATTTACAGCTGGCTCACGGCGGCGGCGAACAATCATTCCCCAAAATTGTCGGGCGTCGGCGGTGGTCCGGCCGTCAGCGGTGTGGCCTGTGGCGCACTGGCGACAGGCTCAGGCGACTTCGCCTTGGGCGGCAATTCTTTTGCGATTTTTGAGTCATCTTTCTTCGGTTTCTGATTTTTGGCTTTTGTGGTTTTTTTCGTGGGTTTGCTTTCCGCGGCGCTTTGGTTTCGTTGGTATTGTTCGCTTTGCTGGCTTTTTTGCCTTCTATACGCATCGTCTAGCAAAACACCGCCAATCCCTCCAACACCAATGCCGATTCGCACCTGGGCCTTTGCTGTGTGAGAAGCGAGCCCACAAGTGAGCGCGAGTACGAACACCACTACGATTCCAAAAACGGACCGCTTCGCCAATGAACGGGTTTGACGATGCAACGCGGGCATAATCCGCACCTGTGCTTTCGCTTGAGTCCAGACTATACGCCACCTAAGTGGTCCGCTGTACGTCGCAATTCCGTGATCGCGTTCGAAAATCCGCCAGGTCCGCGATGGTGTCGAGCATTACCCTGAACACTACTCTACTACCGTCTTCCATCACTTTTACGGGAACAGGCCGCGGCGATTCATTTCTGATGCTGCCAAAGCATGCCCGCAAGTAGGATCACGAAGTTCAATAGGTCCAATGTGAACTAGCTAATAGTGATTTAACTCACTCAGCGATAAAATTTGTTTGCCTTTCAGGGACCCGATGGCCCATGGGTACGATTTTCATAAATTACCGCCGAGAAGATTCGATCAGCACTGCCGGTCGATTGTACGATCGATTGTCACAAACATTCGGACGAAAAAATATTTTCATGGACGTCGACCACATTCCGGCCGGCGTAGATTTCGTGGTGCATCTGAACAGCCAAGTCGCTGCGTGCAATATTATTCTGGTGGTTATTGGTCCCCACTGGCTGGAAGCAAAAGATGAGAACGGCGGGAGACGACTTGATAATCCGGACGACTTCGTCGTCATCGAAATCGCAACGGCACTTGCCCGAAACATTCGTGTCATTCCCGTTTTAGTCGATGGGGCACGCATGCCGAAGGCGGGCGAACTTCCGGGTTCTCTCAAAGCGCTCGCGCGGCGCCAGGCGGTGGAGGTCCGCCAACTTCATTTTGGCCGAGATGCCGAAGCGCTGGTCGAAAGAATAAACGAGGCGCTGGGCGGGGAGTTCACCTGGCAGCGTCCGTGGCGGTTGAAAGCGGTCGTGGGCGCCGTTGCGGCAGCACTGCTACTGCTGCTCGGCTGGTTTGGGCTCTCTTCGATGGACTTTTCGGGGGGGACGCCCGGGGCGGAGACACGACAGGAGATCAAGACAGATCAGGAGCGCCAGGCAAATACGGCGGCTGAGGCGCAAGTGAAGCGCGACGCTGAAGAAGCCGAGCGGCAGCGGATTGCTGCTGCCAAGGCAGAGCGCGAGAAGAAGACCAAAGCAGCGGCGGCGGAAGCCGAGCAGCAGCGGATCGCTGCCGCCAACGCCAAGGCAGAGGATGAGAAGAAGGCCAAAGCAGCGGCCGCGGAAGCCGAGCAGCAGCGGGTCGCTACTGCCAGGGCAGAGGACGAGAAGAAGGCAAAGGCATCGGCGGAAGCCCAACAACAGCAACAACTCGCTTCTCTCAAAGCCGAGGAGGATCGCAAGCAAGCGGAAGCTGAGACACGAATGCGCTACGCCACGCTGGTGAGCCAAAGCAACACAGATATCAATGCTGGAAATTATGACAGAGCTATCACGACCTTAAGCGAGGCGATGCGACTTAACCCAAACGACCAGGGGCTCGCTTCTTTCAAGCGAGGCATCGCTTATGGGAGTAAAGGCGAGTACGAACGAGCAATTGCCGATTTCAGCGAAACCGTTCGACTCGATCCAAAGTCGGTTCTTGCTTTTAGGAACAGGGGGTTGGCCTACGACAAGAAGGGCGACTACGACCGGGCAGTTGCCGATTTCAGTGAGGCCATTCGACTCGATCCCAAGTACGCGCTTGCCTTTTATAGCCGCGGCTTAACCTACGGGACGAAAGGCGACAACGAGCGGGCCATCAACGATTTCAACGAAGCGATTCGGCTGAATCCAAACTATGCCCCCGCTTTTGGCAACCGAGGTTTAGCCTATGACAGAAAAGGCAACCCCGACCGAGCTATCGCCGATTTCAACGAGGCCATTCGACTCGACCCAAAATATGCATTCGCCTTTCTCAGCCGCGGTGTCGCCTATGGCAATAAAGGTGACAACGACCGTGCCATCGCCGATTTCACCGAAGCTGTTAGGCTGAATCCAACTTACGCGCTCGCATTTGGCAATCGGGGCTTCGTGTATGAGAGAAAACGCAACTACGACCGGGCTATCTCCGATTTCAACGAGGCCATTCGACTAGATCCCAACTACGCCATGGCTTTTCGTGGACGAGGGATCGTCTATGGCAACAAGGGCGACTACGACCGTGCCATCGCCGATTTCACCGAAGCCATTCGACTTGATCCCAAGCTTGGCACCGCCTTTAGCAACCGTGGTTTGGCTTATGAGAAAAAAGGCGGCTATGACCGAGCCATCGCAGATTTCAACGAGGCCATCAGATTGAATCCCAGCGATGCAATATCGTTCTGCCGTAGAGGAAGGGCGAAGTTAAAAATCAACGAACAGGGCGGTGATGCAGATATCGCAAGAGCCAAGCAGTTAGATGCTGCGGTTTGCCGATGAAGCCTCCGACTTGAGTGGCGAGGCAAAGGTGGCGAAGCAAAAACTACCGGTGCGATCGTTGGGACGTTTTTCTGAGCCGCGCGCGAGTCGTCGCCACTATCGTTATTTGGTCTGCCGAGCAATCCAAAGCGTGTGCTCGCGTGAAAACGCCAGTTCGGCATCATTTATGAAATCAGAGAAATCACTTTCGGAGTCTACCGCTTCCAGTTTTGGCTTGATAAGACCGATCTCGTGCGCGGTCACCGTATAGGCCGCCGCCAACTCGTTGAATTTCTTGACCTGCGACCATCCAAGTGCGGAGGACGCGAAGACGATAATCGGACCTATCCCCCAAAACCCCCAATCTGGGAACTTGATACGGGCGAGCACCAAGGCGAACGCCAGCACGTAAGCGGCCACGGCTGCAATGACCCAATTCCTCGCTGATCTGTTATTCTCTCCCGCCTTGTGCATGTACCAAGTTCGCTGGTCATTCAGGCGGTTGGCCGTATAATATTTTTTTCTTTCGTCGAGACTAAGCGCCCTAACGTGATCCATTTCGTCAGTGATCTGGTCGTCGGCGGACCAGTTTGGATTAATCTTATCTGCAGTGGCTCTGTTCGCGTCGAAAGTTCTATACAACTGATTTCGAAACTCGGCGCGTGCGTCTTGGAGCGATGGTTCATTCGCGAATGGTGCGGCGCGCATGATGTAGCGCCACGTAAGCGTCTTCACACTCTCTGCGAGGGCGCGACACCGGTACCAATCTTGCTGTAGCTTCCAAAGGTTTCTCACAAGCAAGAGGACGACCGCCATCACAAATACAAATGCATACAGCAAGTAAAAAGTGGTCCCTTTGAACGCGCTGTCCGACAAAAGCGAGGCGATCACAAGAATTGCGTACTCAGCGCCCATCAAGCGCAGGTACGTCTTCTGCTTTTTGTTCGAAGCATCATCCGCCGAACGAAAAAGCGCTGGATACGACGCGTATTGCACGGAGCTCCTCGCTCTCATTACTCCGAGGCTGGAACTAGCGCCCAGTTAGAAATTTCTTTCAATCTAACCTACCCTGAGCCAAGCACGTAGTTTCGATGTGAGACAAAATAGGGCAAAATGACGTGGAAATGGTACGACATCGGCTGTGAGCAGGTGAGTTAAAGTGACGGAAAAACAGCGCAAATTGCCGAGCATCAATCGAATGCGAGCTATTGACCGAGACTGGACCGGCCGAAACGGGGCGGGCCGGGGTTCAAATACGCCGTTCCGATTGCCGCACTTACGAAACTCAAGGCGATGAATGCTGGCCACGACCCTCTGAGTCGCTACGATGCCCTGATGAAGGAAGACGGCCTTTTCACCGTGGAGGCGATTCCTTAAAAAGACGTCGCTGGGGGTTTGACGCAACAATGCTCACCTCGGTACCTGTCCTGCAGGAGGAAGCTACATGGACGATGGCCTTGCCGCGGCAAGCCGACCCGGGGCGTCGCAGGAAGCGGTCGAAGCACACTATGATCTCGGCAACGAATTCTTCCGTCTCTGGATCGGACCCGACCTCATCTATTCGTGTGCGCTCTTCGAAGGCGAGGATGACCTCGATCGCGCGCAATGTCGTAAGCTCGATCATCACGCCGAGGCGGCAGGTGCGGCCGGAGCGGCGAGTGTTCTCGACATAGGCTGCGGCTGGGGTGCGCTACTGAACCGGCTAGTTACGCACTGGGGGGTCAAGAGGGCTGTCGGACTAACGCTTAGTCCGTCGCAAGCAGCCTGGATACGCAACAATCCCGTCTCCGGTGTCGAGGCTCGGGTGGAGAACTGGCGAGATCACAAGGCTGAGAAACCTTATGACGCCATCGTCTCCGTTGGAGCTTTCGAACATTTCTGCCACCGCGGCATGACGCCGGCCGAGAAATTACAGGCCTATCGCGAGTTCTTTGCCTTCTGTCATCGTCTCCTCGTTGATGGCGGCCGTATGTCGATCCAGACGATCGCCGCCGTGGCTCCTTTGCAATTTGTCCCTTCTCTGATTCCGGAAAAGATTTTTCCAGAAAGCGAAATACCGCTGATTTGGGAACCAATCGCCGCATCGGAAGGGAAATTCGAACTGTTGGCGCTGCGCAATGATGCCGATCACTATTACCGGACACTGCGGCAATGGGAGCGGAACCTGACGGCTTGTCGCGATCAGGCGGTAGCCCTGGTTGGCGAGGAAACAGTGCGCGATTTTCAACAATATCTGCGCATCTCAGCCTTCGGTTTTAAGCGGGGCCACATTTGCCTGCTGCGCATGAGTTTCGTCAAACGGGGAGATGCGGCAGCACCTTTCGAGCGACCAACGGGGGTCTGACCGCGCCGATCATTCTTGATAAGGTGGAGCTATTCGCTCGGCGTCACGGTTATTTCGTGCGTCCTAATGAGAGCGCGCGAGTTGTTGTTCGATGGCGGACCTATAACCTTCTTGGCCAAGCCGAGAAACATCATCATTCGGATGGTCAGCCACGTCACATCAAGCTCCCACCATCTATGGCCGTGACGGGCTGATCGCGGATGGGCGTGGTGGTTATTATGCCAGCCTTCGCCATTGCTAATCAGGCCTACGAACACATTGTTACGGCTATCCTCGTCCGTCTCGTAATTTCGGTAGCCCCACAGGTGCGTGATTGAGTTTATCGACCAGGTGATGTGCCACACTGCCACCGTCCGCACAAAAACACCCCACACCAAAAGACTTGCCCCAAACTGAATCGCTTCGGCCGGCTGACCGCCCATGATCAATGCGGAAACAAAACCACCGGCGAAAAACAGCAGCCAGGACACTGCAACGACAAGCACCCAAAAGCCGTTACGCTCAAGTCGCTTGTAAAATTTGTCGCGGAGAATGTCTTTCGCGTAGGGCTGGCCCGCGCCCAAGGGTTTGAGATCGTCGTTTTCGACCAAGAGCCAGCCGAAATGGCTCCAAAAAAAACTCACCCGCGGACTGTGCGGATCAGGTTGATCATCGGCGTACTGATGGTGACGCCGATGAGCCGCGACCCACCGTGCAGGCGTGTCCTGCAGACAGCATACTCCAAGGATTGCGAAGCTGTGTTCAAGCCATTTCGGGCAGACAAGTCCACGATGCGTCAGCAGCCGATGATAGCAAAGATTGATCCCCAGCGTTCCGAAGACGTACAACCCGAGGATTGCGAGGATGACGCCGGTCCGACTGTAGAACCAAGGAAGCACTGCGAGCAGCGCGATCAAATGACAGCCGATGATACCGCTGGCGTAGAACCAAGCGATGCGGAACGGGCGAGTCGATGCGGGCACCGGCAGCTTGGTGGTCGCCTTCTCGCTCGGGGTGGTCGGAACAGCCGTTTGGGTCAGAGCCATGTCGGGTCAGGCATTCGGAGTGTTCAGCCGATTCACAACCGATCGTAAGCTGAACTTATCAGGTCGGCGGCCGCGGCACGAGCGCGACGGTTAGTTGGTACACCAATCGGTCGAGCGGCGCGACCCTAAAGTGTTGGTACCCGCTCTCAATGAGGCCGCGGTTCCTTGGCACGAGGGCCAGATGCCGCACCAATGCGCTTGCCTTGCCGGGTTGCATTCGCAATATTCGCTACGACCCTTTTTATCACCATCCTAGACGAAGTGTGCCGACCACCTGTCGACGCAGACCGTAAACGCAATTGCTATAAGGTCAAATCGGCGGAAACAGTACAAAGTGAGACAAACTCGGAAACATCTATATGGCTGACAATTCACAGAAACCTCAAGAAATCAGCCGATGGCGTTTTTGTGTCGCTCCGATGATGGAATGGACGGATCGGCACTGCCGATATTTCCACCGTCTGCTCACGCGGCATGCCCTGATTTACACCGAGATGCTCACCACGGGCGCGGTGCTGCATGGCGACCGTACGCGCCTTCTTGGTTTTGACCCATTCGAGCATCCAGTCGGTCTTCAGCTCGGCGGATCCGATCCGCAGGCGCTTGCGCAATCGGCCCGCATCGGCGCCGATTTCGGGTACGACGAAATCAACCTCAACGTTGGTTGCCCGTCTGATCGCGTTCAAGAGGGCCGTTTCGGCGCCTGCCTGATGGCCGAGCCTCGGCTGGTCGGCGATTGCGTGGCGGCAATGAAAGCCGCCGTCCCGGTGCCGGTGACCGTCAAATGTCGCATCGGTATTGATGAACAGGATCCGGAAAGCACACTTTTTGATTTTGCTGAGACCGTGAAGAGCGCCCGTGCCGATGCGCTCATTGTCCACGCGCGCAAGGCCTGGCTCAAAGGTCTGTCACCGCGTGAAAACCGCGAGGTGCCGCCGCTCGATTATCCGCTCGTGCATCGGTTGAAGGCGGCGCATCCCGACCTAGAGATCGTGCTCAATGGGGGGATCGCCAATCTGGAGCAGGCTCAGACGCATCTTGGCGTGCTCGATGGCGTGATGATGGGCCGAGCCGCCTATCAGGAACCCTGGCGCCTTGTCGGAGTCGATCCGCTTTTCTTCGGAGTAGCCGCACCGTTCAAGACGCCCAAAGAAGCTGCGGCGGCTCTGATTCCGTATATCGAGCGTCAGCTCGATAACGGGTTACGTTTGCACGCGGTCACGCGTCACGTGCTCGGCTTGTTCCGCGCCGTTCCGGGTGCACGCGCGTTCCGACGGCATCTGGCGACTGCGGCGGTCAAGCCGGAGGCCCGCGCGCATGGCATGGCTGAGGCGCTCGCCCTAGTGCTGGACAGCGGCGACGATTTGGCGCACATCGCCGCGTAAGCCCGCCCAGCCCGCCGGAGACACATGCTATTGGGATATCCGATCAGCGAGCTCGCTTTGCTCGCACTTTGGATCGTTGCGGCTGGAGTGCTGGTCGGAATTCTCGCGGGTCTGTTCGGCATAGGAGGCGGCGCCATCATCGTCCCTGTGCTGTACGAGGTGTTCCGCGTGCTTGGAGTGCCCGAGGATGTCCGCATCCAGGCCTGTATCGGGACGTCGCTTGCAATCATCGTGCCGACGACAGTGCGCTCCTATCTCGGCCACAAGAAGAAGGGTTCGGTGATTCCCGAGGTGGTGCGAATCTGGGCGCTGCCCGCAATCGCCGGCGTCGCAATCGGGTCGCTAACGGCGTCTTTTGCGCCGGCCTTCGTGTTCAAAACCGCTTTTCTCGTCTTTGTCAGCTTCATCGCTATACGCATGCTGTTCGGTGGTGAGCGCTGGAAGCTCGGCGACCGGTTGCCCGGCCGTGGCATGCTAGCGACCTACGGTCTGATTACCGGGCTTTTCGCGTCTCTCGTCGGCGTAAGCGGTGGCGCCATCTCGAATGCGGTCCTCACGCTCTACGGACGGCCAATGCATCAGGCGGTCGGAACATCGGCGGGCGTCGGCGTGCCGATCACGATCGCCGGTACAATTGGTTACATGCTTGCAGGCTGGGCGCACATGGCACAACTGCCGCCTTTTTCGGTCGGCTACGTGTCTCTTGTCGGGCTGGTCTTGATGGCGCCGGTCTCGAGTTACACGACAAGCTATGGCGTGCGCCTGGCGCACTGGCTGCCGCGCCGAAAACTGGAAATTGCATTCGGCGTTTTTCTGATTCTGGTTGCGCTACGTTTTGCCGCCAGCATGATCTAGCCGACGTCGTTTAGGGCGTTCCGCGCATGCGCAGCCTGTCGCCACGCACTTCCCAGCTTTCCAGACGGTTGAGGAAGGTCATTCCAAGCAAGTTGTTCTTGAGGTGCCCGGACTGCACGACGAGGGCCGGAACCGCGCGTTCCGTAAGTCCACCGACCGCAACGCGGTCAAGCGTCACCGCCGCGGCACGCGTGCGGCCATTGGCGGTGTCGATATTTACGGTGTAGTTGAGCACTTCGATTGGCAAGCCGGCGGCCTTGGCTGCTTCCTGTGTCAGCACCACCGATGTTGCGCCGGTGTCCAGGACCATTGGAACTCGCGTGCCGTTAATATGGGCGGCGACCGAAAAATCTCCACCATGACCACGCACGACTTCAACGTTGCGGCCACGGCCCGCTACGTGACCGGGAACTAATTCGGCAATGACCCGATCGGCAATGTCGCGTAATTCAAGACGATAGCTGTAGCCAACAACGAGCAGCAGGCCGATGACAGTCCAAAAAAGCGCGGCCTCGATAGCTTTTGACAGTCTTTCCCGAAACACCACCAGCACGAATCCGCCGACAAAGACTACAAGTACAATTTTGATGGTGAGGGAGCCGATGTCATGGCGAAGAAGGTTGGTGATGGCATCCTGGTCCCGGCTGGCGATCAAGGCAGCCAGCGATAGGGCGACACCCAGCAGGAGGGACCAAACGAGACGACGGCTCACGGTATCATCCCATTGCCGCGGTCATTTTTGCGACGCCTTGGGCCACACGCCGTTCAGGCAACTCATTCATAATACGACTGCGCTCTGCGGCGCCCATCCCGGCCCAGCGGGCGATTTCATCAATCGTGCGCCCGCATCCGAGGCAAAAGCCCTGACGGGCGTCAACAGTGCAGATTTTGACGCAGGGTGTCTCGATCATGGCCGTCTCAAAGACGAGTCGAGCGTGACCATAAGCACCGCACGCAGGAAGGCAATCGCGCGATTGTCGCAAGGCTGAAACCCTAGGTGCCGGCACGGAAAAGCGGCCGCCGACCTACGTGACTTTTCCTCGGGGAGCTGACGTCTGGTTCGGCCGCGGAGGAAATTGGTGGCGCGCGTTCAGACAAGGGCGGCGTGGCTGCGACAACGCGCTCAGCAGTAAAGGTGACAATCACTTCGGTACCGATACGCAGTTTCGACGTCAGAGTGAAGCCGCCGCCGTGCAGATCGACAAGTTTTTTGGCGATCGGCAGACCGAGGCCGGCACCTTGTTCCGCCGATTTTATCGAATTGGACCCTTGCCCAAATGATGCAAGAACGATCGGGATTTCCTCCTCCGGAATTCCCGCCCCTGTGTCCTTGACGCTGATGTACTGACCGCCGGAGGCTGTCCACCCGATCTTCAGCCAGATTTCGCCGCCCTGTGGCGTGAACTTGATCGCGTTTGACAAAAGGTTCAGGCAAATCTGGCGGATGGCACGCTCGTCAGCCCACAGCGGGGGCAATTCTGTTTCAAACATCTCGTGGATTGTTATGTTCCGGCTAGTCGCGCGCAGTTTCAGTAGGTGGTGACAATCCTCCACGATGGCAACGAGCAAGACCGCTTCCTCATTGAGCTCATAACGTCCCGCTTCAATTCTCGAAAGGTCGAGAATCTCGTTGATAAGTCCGAGCAGGTGGACTCCGGAGCTGTGGATGTCCGATGCATATTCTTTGTAGGCCGGAACTGTATGCGCCCCGAAGACTTCGCCCTTCATGACCTCCGAGAATCCGAGGATGGCGTTAAGCGGCGTGCGCAACTCGTGGCTCATCTGCGCCAGGAAACGAGACTTTGCGATGTTGGCGGCCTCGGCCCGTCGGCGCGCTTCGTCCGAAATGGCCTTTGCCTGCTCAAGCTCGCCGATCAATGCATCCTTTTCGGCGCGCGCCTGTAGTGTCGCCAAAGTGCTGGAATATAGCTGGTACGTGAGCGCGGCGAAGTAGCCTTGCGCTGTGAGCGCCATGATCGAAAGGATGTAATTCCGGAGCCCGCCTTGCAGCACGAAGTCGAGTGCAATGGCGGCGGTGACCGGAAACGTTGTCACAAACACTGCCATCGGCAGGCTCGACGCGAGCATGCTGGATACTGCAACCACCAGCAAAATGACAAACAACATGAACGTACCGGAGTTGTCGTCGACGCTCACCGGATGGACCAGGATAAACATCCAGGCCAATCCGTAGAAAAGATCGAGCGTGATGAAACGCAGTCGCCAGGCGCGTATCGAAATCTCGTTAGCTGGCTTTTCGAGGAACTGCCGGCACTTTCTCACTATGACCGCGTGCGTCACCAGTACGGCCACCGTCCAGGTCCCAGCAGCCAATGCCCCGCTCCAAACGCTCGACATGAAGCCGACGGTCGCGACCAGAAGCAGAATGACGAATGATGCAGAAATCCGATTCTGCGCGTACTGGCGCAGCAACTCGTACTCGAAAGCCGGTTTGGTCTTGCCGGAGGAGGTCAAACGGTCACGCGCCTCGCGGACATGTTGAGTCGCAAGACGACGGTTCACCGGCGAGCTTTCCGGTGGCAGGGCGTTGAGATCTGGTTGTTCGCCGGAAATCGGCATCAACGGGCGCCGCACTCACAAAAGACCAGCGGCAGCGTTGCGCAAAATCCTTAAGACCAGGCTTAAGAGTGACCTAAAAACCCTGGTTAACGAACCCTTACAGGGCCTTTGACAGCCGATTTTGCCCATGTTCGGCTGAAGAGGGAGCTAAACGCATGGCTATGGGGTGGCCGAATGAGACTTTATGACAGCCGGCTCGCGCCGAATCCGCGCCGTACTCGAATTTTCCTGGCGGAGAAGGGCGTCACGATACCGACCGAACAGGTCGACATGGTGGCGATGCAGCACAAGACGCCGGAATATACGGCGATCAATCCGCTGCAGAGAATGCCGGCGCTGGTTCTCGACGACGGTACTATCATTACAGAGTCGATCGCGATCTGCCGCTATTTCGAGATGCAGCATCCTGACCCGCCGCTGTTCGGAGTCGGTCCGAAGGACGCCGCCATTGTCGAGATGTGGAACAGGCGTGCCGAGATCAATTTTTTTGCCAATGTCGCCGCTGTGTTTCGACACACGCACCCCGCAATGAAGGAGCTGGAGGTGCCGCAGGTACCTGCCTGGGCCGATGCCAACAGACCAGGTGTGACCTGGTTCCTTGAATTGATGGATCGCGAGCTTGCCTCGCGTGAATTTATTGCCGGCGATCGCTATAGCGTCGCCGATATCACGATGCAGGTTGCGGTCGACTTCATGAAGCCGAGTCGGCTCACGATGCCCGAGGGCGCAAACAACGTGAAACGGTGGCACACCGCCGTGTCAGCGCGGCCGAGCGCGAAAGCGTGACTGTAAGCGTGGGGCCGATATCAGCGATCGAGCAGTGCAATCAAGCTCGACGTATCCCAGCGCTTGCCGCCCATCGCCTGGATCTCAGAATAGAACTGATCGACTAGTGCGGTGACGGGAAGATGCGCGCCATTCTTGCGCGCCTCGCCCAGACAAATTCCCAAGTCCTTCCGCATCCAGTCGACCGCAAATCCGAAATCGAATTTGTTGGCGGCCATGGTCTTGTAGCGATTTTCCATCTGCCAGGATTGTGCTGCACCTTTGGAGATCGTTGCGATCAGTTTTTCGATGTCGAGGCCGGATTTTTTCGCAAAGTGCAATCCTTCGGCGAGGCCTTGCACCAGACCAGCGATACAGATCTGGTTGACCATCTTTGAGAGTTGTCCCGAACCCGGTGGCCCGAGCAAATTGCAGGCGCGCGCATATGACGCGATCACTTTTTCCGCGCGACTGAAAGGCTCAGGATCACCGCCGCACATTACCGTGAGAGCGCCGTTTTCTGCACCGGCCTGACCGCCCGACACCGGGGCGTCGACGAAATCAAAGCCCCCCTTTTTTGCCGCCGCGTAAAGCTCTCGGGCAATTTCGGCGGAAGCGGTCGTGTGATCCACGAATACCTTGCCCTTGCCCATGCCGGCGAAAGCACCATTCGGCCCGAGCGTCACTTCGAGCAGGTCATTGTCATTGCCCACGCAGGCCATCACAAAGTCCTGGCCCTCGGCGGCGGCTTTGGGGGTTGGGGCTGACTTGCCGCCATGTTGTTTGGCCCATTGCTCGGCCTTGGCGCCGGTGCGGTTGTAGACGGTCACCTCGTGTCCACCCTTGTTCTTCAAGTGTCCCGCCATCGGGTAACCCATGACACCCAGACCCAGAAACGCCACCTTCGCCATTGCGTGTCTCCTTCACCTCTCTTGGCCGGCCGACAGCCGATGCCTATCTCCCAATAGGTCATTGCCGAGGCGGGTCCGTCAACCGCTTGCCGGCCAAGCCGATTGACCGGGCCGCCGCCTTGCATATGGTGACGCTCCAACCGGGAACATGCATCTATGGCAGTGAGCAAGGACCAAATCCTCGCAGCGCTGGCAAAAGTGCCATCGCCGAATGGGGTAGCGCTGCCCGATGCACGGGTCCTCTCCGACGTCGTGGTTTCCGACGGAAAAGTTTTTTTCTCACTGACGGTCGACGCAGCCGCGGTGAAGGCCTGGGAGCCTGTCCGCAAAGCCGCAGAGGACGCTGTTCGCGCAATTTCGGGTGTGCAGTCGGCGCTCGTTGCATTGACCGCCGAGCGCAGTGGAGCTTCTGGTAGCCAGCCTCAGAGGCCGGTTGGACAGAGCGCTCCGCGGCCCGCCCATCCAGCTGACAAGGTACAGCCGGGCATACCCGGCGTCGACGCGGTCATTGCAGTTGCGTCGGGGAAGGGTGGTGTCGGGAAATCCACGACGGCGGTCAATTTGGCGCTCGGCTTGCGCGACCTCGGCCTAAAGGTCGGCATGCTCGATGCCGACATTTACGGGCCATCGCTGCCGAAGCTGCTCGCAATCAGGGAAAAGCCACAGACGGTCGGAGGTACGCGCCTGAAGCCGATCGAGCGTTATGGACTGACCGTCATGTCGATCGGATTTCTGATTGATGAAGAGACGCCGATGATCTGGCGAGGGCCGATGGTGATGTCGGCAATCACGCAAATGCTGCGTGAGGTGGAATGGGGCACACTTGACGTCATGGTCGTGGACATGCCGCCGGGCACGGGCGATGCGCAGCTCACAATGGCGCAGCAGGTTCCGCTGAAAGGAGCCGTGATTGTTTCCACACCGCAGGATCTGGCTTTGATCGACGCGCGGCGCGGCGTTGCAATGTTCAAGCGTGTGAACGTGCCGGTGCTCGGTGTGGTGGAGAATATGAGCTACTTCCTGTGCCCAAGTTGCGGCACGCGATCCGATATTTTCGGTCACGGGGGTGCGCAGAAGGAAGCTGAGCGCCTCGGCGTGCCGTTCCTCGGGGAAGTTCCGCTCCATATGACGATCCGGGAAAAGTCGGATTCAGGTCGTCCGGTCGTTGCCACCGAACCGGATGGCCCGCACGCAAGAATCTATCGCGAGATTGCTGCGAAGGTGCGCGATCAAATCAAGGGTTCGGCGCAGGTGGCACCGAAAATTGTCATTGAGGCCTAAGCTTTATGGAAAGGGCCGCTGCTAGCTCTAACAAATCGACGGCTTGAACTATCGCGACTGGCGAAGCATTGTTCTGGTACGCTGATAAAATGTGCAAACCACCGGGATCATCTATTCGAGTGCGATCAAGGGAGGAAGTTATGAAACGCCGCAAATTTCTCGCTGCTTTGGGTACGGGTGCCGCTGCGGCCGCCGCTACAGCAATTGCCAAGCCGGCGATTGCACAATCTATGCCGGAGCTCAAATGGCGTCTCACCATGAGTTGGCCGAAGTCACTCGACACGCTCTATGGATCCTGCGAGACCTTTTCGAAATATGTATCTGAGGCGACCGACGGTAAGTTTCAGATTCAGCTTTTCGCTGGTGGCGAAATCGTTCCGGCACTGCAAGCACTCGACGCCGTGCAGAATGGCACGGTCGAGATGGGTCATAGCGCTCAATATTATTACATTGGCAAAGACCCGACCTGGGCACTGTTCTGCGCAACGCCGTTCGGCCTCAATACGCGCATGCAGAATGCGTGGTTCTATGAAGGCGACGGACAGACACTGATCGATGAATTCGGCGCCAAGTTCAATACCAAGTGCCTGCTGATGGGAAATACAGGCGCGCAGATGGGCGGCTGGTTCAAGAAAGAGATCAACACCGTCGATGACTTGAAGGGACTCAAAATGCGCATCGGCGGATGGGCCGGAAAGACGCTTGGCAAGCTCGGTGTTGTCGCCCAGCAGATCGCCGGCGGGGACATTTATCCTGCGCTCGAAAAGGGCACCATCGATGCAACGGAGTGGGTTGGGCCTTATGACGACGAGAAGCTCGGCTTCTACAAAATCGTGAAGTACTATTACTACCCAGGCTGGTGGGAAGGCGGCACGACCAATCACCTGCTGATCAATCTGCCAAAGTGGAACGAGTTGCCGAAGTCCTATAAAGCCATCGTATCTGCGGCGGCCGGCTTCGCTAATATAGAGGAGACGGCTCGCTACGACGCCCGTAACCCGCAAGCCTTAAAGCGGCTGGTGGCAAATGGGGTTCAGTTGCGGCCGTTTTCGACCGCGATCATGGAAGCTTGCCTAAAGGCATCGAACGAAGTGAACGCCGAGACCTCAGCCGCGAACCCGAGCTACAAGAAGGTCTGGGATTCAATCGCGGCTTTCCGGCGCGATCAGTATTTGTGGTGGCAGGTCGCTGAATACGGCTACGACAGCTTCATGATCCGCACGGCCGCGAGAAGCTGAAAACTCATTGCGGCGAGAGCCTGGACCGGGGCCGGCCAAGGGGCCGGCCCCGTCTTTTTCAGCCGCTATTTTCACGTGTTCGAGCATTTACAACTTTCGTCGAACCCGTGCACACTGGATTTAGCCGGCTGGCTCCGCCATGGTTCCGGCCATACCCCCTAAAGACCTGTGCATGGGGGACAGTGGGGCTTCCGCTATAAAGATCTAAGGGAGGATAAGGGATGAAACGTCGTGAATTCTTGAAGGCCGCCGGCCTTGGGGTTGCCGCGAGTGCGGTCGCCGCTCCGGCAATCGCGCAATCTGCGCCGGAGATCAAATGGCGCATGACGGCCAGCTGGCCGAAGTCGCTCGACACGCTCTGGGGCGGTTGCGAAGTTATGGCGAAGGCTGTTGCCGAAGCGACCGACAATAAATTCCAGATCCAGACGTTCGCGGCTGGCGAAATCGTGCCCGGACTGCAGGCGCTCGATGCGGCTTCGGCCGGAAATGTCGAGATCGGCCACACGGCGTCGTACTATTATTTCGGCAAGGATCCGACATTCGCCTTCGGCACCTCAGTGGCCTTTGGTCCCAATCAGCGTCTGAATCAGGGTTGGTACACGCTCGGCGGCGGCAAAGAAGTGCTCAACGAGTTTTACAAGAAATATAACGTGCACTCTCTGCTTGTCGGCAACACGGGTTGCCAGATGGGCGGATGGTTCCGGAAGGAAATCAATACGGTCGACGATCTTAAAGGTCTCAAGATGCGTATCGGCGGTTTCCCGGGCCGGGTGCTGCAGAAGCTCGGTGGCGTGCCACAGCAGATTGCCGGCGGCGATATCTATCCGGCGTTGGAAAAAGGCACGCTAGACGCATGCGAGTGGGTCGGGCCTTACGACGACGAGAAGCTCGGCTTCTATAAGATCGCTCCGCATTACTACTATCCGGGTTGGTGGGAAGGCGGCTCCATGATCTTTGCCTTCGTCAACATGGATAAGTGGAATGCGTTGCCCAAGGCCTATCAAGCCGTCCTGGAGCAGGCCGGTGCGTATGCCAACACCTGGATGGTTGCCAAGTATGATCAGCTCAATCCAGCTTCGCTCCGTAAGCTTTTAGCCGGCGGAACCAAACTGCATTCGTTTTCTGGTCCGATCATGGAGGCAAGCTACAATGCCGCCATGGAGTTGCACGGCGAGATCGCGAAGGAAAATCCAAGCTTCAAGAAGGTCAACGACTCGATGCTGGATTTCACCAAAAACGGCTATCAGTGGTTCCAGGTGGCCGAATACAGCTACGACACCTTCATGATCCGCAAATCGCGCGGCTAAGAGACACGCGAATGCGAAACCCGGGGCCACAAGCCCCGGGTTTTTTATTTGGGTCGTCCAGCGTTATTTGGGCAAGTCAAAAGTCGGCGGCGCCAAATCCGGCATCTGAATTTCAATCTTGACCTTCGAAGGGTCCACCTTGGTACCTTTGTCGATCCAATATGTCACAGACTGCGGCCAGACAATAACAACCGCGACAAGGATTACCATCGTGCCGATCCAAGGGATCGCTCCCCAGTAGATGTCCGATGTCTTGATTGATCTCGGAGCAATACCCCGCAAATAAAACAGCGCGAATCCAAACGGGGGATGCATGAAGCTCGTCTGAATGTTGGCGCAGATCAACACGCCGAACCAGATCAGGTCGATCCCGAGTTTGTCAGCGGCTGGCGCCAGCATCGGAATGATGATGAAGGCGATCTCGAAGAAGTCGAGGAAGAACGCGATCACGAAGATGAAGGCGTTGACGAAGATCAGGAAGCCGAGCTGCCCGCCGGGAAGAGAGGTCAAAAGGTCTTCAATCCAAACCTTGCCACCCACGCCCTGAAACACGAGGCTAAACACGCGCGCGCCGATCAGGATGTAGGTCACCATGGCAGTGATGCGCATAGTTGACGCCATGCCTTGGTAGAGAAGGGGCCAGGTCAGCGTGCCGTAGGAGAATGCCAACGCCAGCGCGCCGACCACTCCCATCGCACCAGCCTCGGTGGGCGTGGCGAGCCCCATAAAGATCGTGCCGAGAACGAGGAAGATGAGGCCGAGCGAGGGGATCATGCCGCGCATGCAGCGCTTCCAGAGTGCCCAACCCTGCAGCGTACGGGCTTCCTTCGGAAGCGCCGGGACGGTCTCAGGCCACATGATACTGACGAACAAAACCCAAGCGCAGAACAGCAGAACCTGAAGAAGGCTTGGCCCGAGTGCGCCAGCGTACATGTCGCCAACTGAGCGTCCCAATTGATCGGCTAGAACGACGAGCACCAGTGATGGCGGAATAAGCTGAGTGATTGTGCCCGATGCGGCAATGACGCCCATCGTGTGGCGAACGGAGTATCCGAATTTGAGCATTGGGGTCATTGAGATGACGCCCATCGCAATGACCGAAGCGGCCACCGTTCCGGTGATGGCGCCGAGGACCGCTCCGACGAATATCACCGCGTAGGAAAGACCGCCGCGCACCGGCCCGAACAGCTGCCCAAAAGAGTCGAGCAAATCTTCCGCGAGCCCGCACCGCTCTAGAATGGCGCCCATGAAGGTGAAAAAGGGAATTGCGAGCAGCAGATCGTTCGAGACGATTCCGAACAATTGGTACGTGAGGTTCCCAAGGAAGTCCGGACGGATCAGGCCGAATTCGATGCCAAGAAAGCCGAAGAACAGCCCCGTTGCAGCCAGCGAAAAGGCGGCGGGATAGCCGATAAGCATGAATAAAATCATGCCCACGAACATCAAAGGTGCGAGATGTTCGGAGATCCAGGTCATTGCAACGGCTTTTCGTATTTGAATTCGGCGTCGATCACATGCTCAAGCGCGGCCACGCGCTTGATGATTTCCGAGACGCCTTGCATTGCCATCAGGAAAAATCCGACCGGCAATAGCAGCTTCACCGGCCAGCGAACCAAGCCACCCGCATTCGAGGAAGCCTCATTGATTGTCCAGGATTCGACGAACCACGGCCATGTGAAGTAGGTGAGGATTACGCAGATCGGCAACAGAAACAGAAGCCCGCCTACGATGTCGATCCAAATTCGGGTGCGCTCGGACGCAAGGCCGTAAAAGAGATCGACGCGGACGTGCTCGTTCATTTTCAGGGTATATGGTCCACCGAGCAGGACCATGCCGGCGAACATGTACCACTGGATTTCAAGCCACCCGTTCGAGCTCTCGCTGAATAAATAGCGGCTGCCCGCGTTGCCCGCACTGATGAGTGCTGCCAGCAAGACCAGCCAGTTCGCGACGACAGCAAATTGCGTGTTGAACCAGTCGATCCCGCGACTGATCGCAAGCAGACTCTTCACACCTCATCCCCACAGAGGCTTAGGAAATTGTCCCGCCCCCAAAGTTCGTCCCCCCTGGACCTTGGCCTACGCAACGGGATGCAAGCCAAGACCGCCACCTAATCCGATGCCCATATCCGGCGTCAATGGAGAATTTCGTCGATATGCGAAGAAAAACCCGCACGGCCGCTATATCACCGAATTGTGGGCAACGGACCAGTCGGACGATGGAAACACGACGTAAAAATCCAGAAATTGTCCCGTTGGCCGGGCGAATAAGCCTGTCCTGCGCCAGCGAGAATATCTGGATCGAATGGCGCAGTCGCACTAACCGCCGGTCATGCTCATGTGGCGAGGCAATGCCGGCTGCAGATGCCTGCGGTCGATCACAAAGTCATGGCCTTTCGGCTTACGAGAAATTGCCTCGTCGATAGCAGAACAAAGGAATTCGTTGCTCTCGGACGCGCGCAATGGACTGCGCAAATCGGCAGCATCGTTCTGACCAAGACACATATAGAGTGTACCGGTGCAAGTGATGCGAACGCGATTGCAAGATTCGCAGAAGTTGTGCGTCAACGGAGTAATAAAACCGAGGCGGCCGCCGGTCTCCTTTACACGCACGTAGCGAGCAGGGCCTCCCGTACGATAGTCGATGTCTTCGAGCGTAAATCGCTCTGCCAATCTTGCTCGCACAATCGACAGCGGCAGATACTGATCGAGACGCGATTCATCGACGTCGCCCAGAGGCATGACTTCGATCACGGTGAGATCCATACCTCGTCCGTGAGCCCACTCGAGCAAATTGACGATCTCGTCTTCGTTAACGCCCTTCAATGCGACCGCGTTGATCTTGATATCAAGACCTTGCGCCTGTGCCGCCTCGATTCCATCCATGACATTCTCAAGATCGCCCCAACGCGTGATGGCGCGAAATCTATCTGCATTGAGCGTGTCGAGCGAAATATTGATTCGTCTGATGCCATTCGCTTTCAGCTCCGCTGCATATTTCTGCAACTGCGAACCATTGGTCGTCAGCGTCAATTCCTTGAGTGCGCCGCTGGTAAGGTGGCGAGAGAGGGAGGACACCAAAGTCATGATGCCACGTCGGACAAGCGGCTCCCCGCCGGTCAGGCGCAATTTGTTGACGCCTTTTTCTATGAATGTGCTGCAGAGCCGATCGAGTTCCTCAAGACTCAGAAGATCTGCCTTTGGCAGGAACGTCATGTGCTCCGACATGCAGTAGACGCAGCGAAAGTCGCAGCGGTCCGTCACCGAGACTCGCAAGTACGTGATGGCGCGCTGGAACGGGTCGACCAACTGCGGCGCACCCGACCCGCCGCGGTCAAACTCGATGACAGATGTGTCGCTCATCAACGTCATGGTCTCTACGCATACGTTCGCAGGCCGCTACATCACCATATAGGGAGTCTGGCCGATATTGGCTATGTCGTCTAGGAATCGCGTACCAACTATGGCCGCCTGCGACCGGGCCACGCCATCAATTCAGGATATTCAGCCGGCTATTGGCGTACGGGCGGCGCGCCTGTCGGCCAGGGTGACGCGGGCTGTGCCGGTGCTGCCGTCATCGGCGCGGGAGCGGCCGATGCGGTCGGCCTCTTTGTGGCCGGTTTCTTGGCGACCGGCTTTTTGGTGGCCCGAGGCTGCTGTTGAGCGGGCGTGAGTTCGACGACCACCGGGTTGGGTCCAAAACGCGGAGCCTCACCGGTCGCCTGAACCATATCCAGCCTTTCAGATTCAGGCGCGTAGCCGTTGAGTGTGAACGTCACGGTGAGTGGCGCTTCGACCGGCAATGCAAGCGAGCAGGGCGTGCGGCACGTCTGGCCGTTGGATGTTTTGGCTTCGGCACCGGGTGGCTCCGACTCGAAACTTACGGTGTCCAGCATTGGACCCGACTTTAGTCCGCCGAAGCTCATCCAATCAGGTGACGAAGAACATGCAGCGAGTGCAAGGACACCGCCGGCAATCATGAGAACTCGATACATCATATTAAACGTCCCACCTCGGGCGACTTCAGGTCGCCCGCCCGTCGCAAGGATAGGGGCGCACCCATGCAGGTGCAACATATTGCGCCCCGTTAACCTTACTGCATTTAACCATAATTCGGTACCTGTCTCAGAACCCGGACGAAATTGCGGCAACCGCCACCGGCAACTCTGAGAAATGACTGATAATCCGGTCCGGACCAAATTCCGTAATAGGCCGCTCGCTATAGCCAAAGTCGACGGCGATAACGGGGACGCCAGCCGAACGCGCCGTGCGAATGTCGGTGATGGAATCACCGATCATGACGGTGGTCTCCGGTCTCCCGTTGGCCGCACTTACTGTCCGTCGCAAGATCTCCGGATCAGGTTTTTGCATGCCGAAAGTGTCCTGGCCGCAGATCGCAACAAAGCGATCGGCGAGCCCTAATTTGCCGAGCAGGCGAACGGACAGGACTTCGAGCTTGTTCGTGCAGACGGCGAAACGGCAGCCGCGTGCGGCGAGAAGGTCAAGGGCATCTGTGAGGCCCGGAAAGGGAAGTGATCGATCAGTGAGATGTTCGGAATAGTGCGCGACAAAATCCTTGAACAATTGCTCAAGCTTATTTGGCGAAAGAACGCGACCTTGGGCATTGAAGCCGCGCGCAATCATCACCCGGGCGCCTCCGCCCACAAAATTCCGTGCGTGCTCGTAGGCCAGTGGCGCAAACCCTTCCCGCGCGAAAATCACATTTAGAGTGTCGACGAGGTCGGGTGCCGTATCGACAAGCGTACCATCGAGGTCGAAGACAATGGTGGGAGCGGACATAGGGGATCGCTAGCTTTCGTTCAGTCTGGTTGCAAGGCTGATTTACCTTTTAGCCATCCCGCCAATTTTCGGCTATTCATATTGAAGGATCGGGGCTAGATAGGCTCGACGTTCCAGGCCTAAGTCGACGACCAACTACACACAGCTGGCATGCTGATGAACTCCGATGCCTACAAGCGCGCGGCCGCAGCTCGTGCAGTCGAATTTGTACGTCCAGGCATGCGGCTCGGGCTGGGAACTGGCTCGACCGCAAAGCATTTTGTCGAACTGGTCGGCGAACGTGTCCGCGCTGGTCTTGACGTCGTCGCAGTGCCCACGTCGGACGCGACGTTGGCGGATGCCAAACGTTGCGGCATTACTCTGACCACACTTGACGACACGCCTCAGCTTGATCTGACGATAGATGGCGCCGATGAAATTGCGCCGGATCTTTCCCTGATTAAGGGGGGCGGCGGCGCCTTGCTGCGGGAGAAAATCGTCGCTGCAGCTTCGGAGCGCATGATTGTTATCGCCGACGAGAGCAAATGCGTCGATGTGCTTGGCCGGTTTCCACTGCCGGTCGAAGTCGTTCCATTTGGTGTCGCGGCCATACAACGATCGATCGAGGCGGCGATAAAACGCGTCCAGAAGGCCGGCTCGCTGGTGATACGACAGTCTAAGAACGGCCATCCTTTTGTCACTGACGGCGGCCACTGGATTATCGATGCCGAGCTTGGCCGGATTGACGACCCCGCTGCTTTGGCGCATGCGCTTGCGGCGGTACCCGGGGTCGTGGAACACGGCCTCTTTATTGGCCTTGCAGACACGGCCATTATTGGCGGGCCGGCTGGCGTGAAGGTAGTCGAAAAGGCGTGAATCTCGAGCTATATGGAGTATCAAAATGAGTGTCGCAAAGGCCATCGAGAGCGCCGCACGAGCGGCCGCGCTGGGCCTGAGTCTGGTGATCTTTAGCCCACTGGCCAATGCCCAGCAGCCAACGCCGGCCGCTTTGGCGAGCGCCAAGGAATTGATTGCGATTACCGGAGCGACGGCGTTGTTTAGTCCGTTGATTGCCGGGGTGGTCGAGCAGGCAAAGGTTCTATACCTGCAGCAGAATCCAGCCTTAGCCAAAGACCTCAACGACATCTCAACGCGTATGCGCACTGACCTACAGCCGCGTTTCGCTGAGTTGACCGACGAAGTAGCGCGTCTCTACTCGGCGAACTTCACCGAGCAGGAGCTAAAGGACATTCTTGCGTTCTATAGAACCACGGCTGGCAAGAAGCTTCTCGCGGAGCAGCCGAAGATCGTCGATGCCAGCATGAAGTTCGCGCAGGACTGGGCAAACACTCTTTCCGATCAGGTAATCGCAAAGATGCGCGAGGAATTGAAAAAGCGAGGGCACGCGCTTTGAAAGACCGCAACCGGAGATCGCGCAAAGCAATCCCGGTTGGTGCCGGCGGCGACTGATGGCGGACCACGACGTCGATCTTTTCGTTATTGGAGCAGGATCCGGAGGCGTGCGGGCGGCGCGCGTCGCCGCCAGTCATGGCGCCCGCGTGATGGCCGCCGAGGAATATCGGGTTGGCGGGACATGCGTCATCCGCGGTTGTGTGCCGAAAAAGCTTCTTGTTTATGCGTCGCGATTTTCCCACGAATTCGAAGATGCGGCTGGTTACGGCTGGACGCTGCCGGATCCAACGTTTCATTGGTCCGCGCTGATTGCCAACAAAGATCGCGAGATTGCACGGCTGGAAGCCGCATACAGCGCCACTCTTGAGCGCTACGATGTCGCGTTGGTGAAAGCCCGTGCCGTTCTTGAGGATGCGCATACTGTTCGCCTTGCGACCGGTGCAAGCGTGCGCGCCAAAGTGATTTTGATTTCAACCGGAGCGTGGCCGCATATGGGACCGAAAATCCCTGGTCTCGAGCACGCAATCTCGTCGAACGAAGCTTTTCATTTGCCAGAACTGCCGCGACGCATCGTGGTACAGGGCGGCGGGTATATTGCCGTCGAGTTCGCCTGCATTTTTGCAGGGCTAGGCAGCAAGGTCACACTTGTCTATCGCGGAGAGAACATTCTCCGTGGATTCGATGACGATGTGCGAGAGCACTTGCGCAATGAAATGCGGAGCCGCGGTATCACGGTGACTTGTGGCCACACTGTCACGGAGATTCAGAAGATCGGCGAAGAATTTGTCACGCGCCTCTCCGACAAGAGCACAATCAAATCAGACAAGGTCATGTTTGCAATTGGCCGCCATCCGAACGTGAGCGGCTTCGGGCTGGAACGTCTGGGGATCAAGATCTCGGGCCACGGCGGCATCGAAGTCGACGAATTCTCGCGAACTTCGGTTTCCAATATTTATGCCGTTGGCGACGTCACAAACCGCGTCAATCTTACCCCCGTGGCCATCCGCGAAGGTCATGCTTTCGCTGATACGGTATTCGGTGGCAAGCCTACGCCGGTCGATCATACCAATGTGCCGACCGCGGTTTTCTCCGAACCCGAGATAGGCGTCATAGGACTGACGGAGACGCAGGCACGCGAACGCTTGGCAAAGCTTGATGTCTACAAAACCACATTTCGTCCAATGAAGGCGACGCTTTCCGGCCGCAACACACGCACATTCATGAAATTGCTGGTGGACGGCACGACCGATCGTGTTGTCGGGTGCCATATCGTCGGGCCGGATGCGGGCGAACTGATCCAGGTTGTCGGAGTCGCCGTGAAGATGGGCGCGACCAAGGCAGACTTCGATGCCACTATGGCAGTGCACCCAACGGCGGCCGAAGAACTTGTCACCATGCGCGAAAAAGCCATGAGCTATGGGCAGCGCGCGGCGGAATAGCGTTTAAATAACCGAATTCTGCGGAAAAACTGGCCACTTGAGGGCGCCCTCGTGTATAAGGCCGCCCAAATCCTGGAGTAGTGCGCAATGGCGGAACGTTGGACGCCGGACAGCTGGCGCAAGAAGCCAATTCAGCAGGTGCCGGACTATCCGGACCAGCAGGCTTTGGCCGACGTCGAAAAGCAGCTGGCGACATTTCCGCCGCTAGTTTTTGCCGGCGAAGCGCGAAACCTGAAGAAGCAGTTGGCGCGGGTCGCCAACGGCCAAGCTTTCCTGTTGCAGGGTGGCGACTGCGCGGAAAGCTTTGCGGAGCATGGTGCCAACAATATCCGCGACTTTTTCCGGATGTTCCTGCAGATGGCGGTCGTGTTGACGTATGCTGCCGCTTCACCTGTCGTGAAAGTCGGCCGCATTGCCGGGCAGTTCGCCAAACCGCGTTCGTCTCCGACGGAGAAACGCGACGGCAAGGAATTACCGAGCTATCGCGGCGATATCGTCAACGACTACGCCTTCACCGAGCAGGCTCGGCGACCGGATCCGCGCCGGCAGGTCGAGGCCTATCGGCAATCGGCCGCCACGTTGAATTTGTTGCGCGCCTTTGCGCAAGGCGGTTACGCCAATCTCGCAAGTGTGCGCCAGTGGATGCTCGGGTTTGTGAAAGACAGTCCGCAATCGCGGCGCTATGTCGAGCTGTCGGACCGGATCTCGGAGGCGCTTGGCTTCATGCAGGCTTGCGGGCTTGATCTCGAAAGCCATCCTGAATTGCGGACGACCGATTTCTACACGAGCCACGAAGCTTTGCTTTTGGGGTTTGAGGAAGCGCTTACACGCGTCGATTCAACGACTGGCGATTGGTATGCGACGTCAGGCCATATGATTTGGATTGGCGATCGGACACGTCAGCATGACCACGCGCATATCGAATATGCGCGCGGAATTAAAAATCCGATCGGATTGAAGTGCGGTCCGTCACTGAAGGCTGACGATCTTCTCCGATTGATCGATGTCCTCAATCCCGACAACGAACCTGGCCGGCTGACGCTGATTGGCCGCTTCGGTGCCGAAAAGGTCGGTGATCTTCTGCCGACGCTCATCCGTGCGGTCAAGCGTGAAGGACGAGTCGTGCTGTGGTCCTGCGATCCGATGCATGGAAACACGATTACGTCTGCCACCGGATACAAGACTCGTCCTTTCGACTTGATCCTCAACGAGGTCCGCGGATTTTTCGAGGTGCATCAAGCCGAGGGCAGTTACGCCGGCGGCGTTCACCTTGAGATGACTGGCCAGAATGTGACTGAATGCACCGGCGGCGCGCGTGC